>Ga0209916_1001114_pt1 | contig 27414 bp, 23 predicted proteins | sample ThiBio_1000_plan_FD_183956 | JGI IMG/M metagenome (GOLD analysis project Ga0209916, IMG submission 183956) | Wastewater bioreactor microbial communities from Cape Town, South Africa - Thiocy_solids_2 (SPAdes) | ecosystem: Engineered > Bioreactor > Thiocyanate-remediating > Anaerobic-Aerobic ... | reverse complement strand
AGGCCTACGTCTCCGGCACCAAAACCAAACGCGCCGACGGCAGCCTGGTGATCAGCACCCCGAAGCGGGCAAATCCCGATGAGTCAACGACTCAATCGAAGCGGGCATCTTGACATGAGTCATCGGGATCGCGACGGCGCTGCACACCCGGCGCCAGGAGACTGGCGCCGGGGGGCACGTCCCTCAGGATCCGGAGGAGGGCGCGGCGGTCCCCGCCTCCGATGCCTTCGGCAGCAGCTTGGTCAGCCAGTCCACGTCCTGGATCGACTGGATCGAACCGTCCTTGGCCACCGTCGGAGTGCCGTAGCTGCTCGACCCGGCCTTGGCCGCCAGCGCCTTCAGCGAGGAGACGTTGGTTTCGGCGTCGGTACCGGCGGCGGTGACGATCGTTCCCTCGGAGATCGCATCCTGCGACTGCTGGGACGCACCGATCGACCCGGCCAGCGAGGCCAGCTGAGCGTTGCTCAGGTCGCTTGAGCCGCCCTCGTCCGGCTGGTTCGCCGGCTCATACAGCGCCGAGTGGAACTTCATGAACACACCAGGCCGGTCACCGTCGTTCTTCGCCACGGCGATCAGCGCCGCATAGGCGCGGGTCGAGTAGGTCCCCGAGTGCGAGCGATCGTTGAGGAAATTCACCATGTGGTAGCGCACCGTCAACTGACCGTCGTCGATGGCCTTGGCGATCTGCTGCCCGTACTGCTTTTCGAAGTTGGCGCACGCCGGGCACAGCCCATCCTCGTACACGTCCAGCACCAGCGACGGGTCGCCGTTGCTGACGGTGATAATGCCCTGGTCGTCGACGCTCGCCGTGGACGACTTGGACGCCCCGTAGCCGGACCCCTGGGTGGCGGTGTTCTTCTGGTACAGCACCAACCCGACCGCGATGATCGCGATGATCACGGCGACGGCGACCCCGCCGATGATCAGTTGGGTGCGGTCGCCGTTGCTCCGTCGGGCCGCCGCCACCGACTGCCGACCACCGCCCTTGGACTGGTTACGCCCGGACGGCATGGAGCCTCGCGACCCACCCTTGGGGCCGCCGGACACCATGCCGGGCACCTGTGACGACTGCTTGCGACCGCGCTGGGCCACGCCAGCCCTCCTTTTCGTTCGGACACGGTTCGGATCGCCGCCCGGACGGACGCGCGAGACCAATTCCACTATGCCGGGTCGGCGCCCTCCGAGGTCGGCTGTGCCGTCGCCATTGCCCGGCTGCGGTCGAGATCACACGGATCGAGGCGGCCAGCCGCAGCGACCGGAGCGCCGCGTGCGGGCCGGACCGGCGAGTTCCTATCAGCCGCTGGGCTCGGTCGGCGGTTCCCCGGTGGCGCTCGCCCCCGCGGTGCCGGTCGGGGTCACGTCGCGCTGCGCGATCAGGTCGATCACCCAGGCCAGCGCGGGCGTGCCGTTGGTGCTGTCCGCGGCCATCGTCAACAGCACCCTGCTGCCCAGCGGCACCCCGATCAGGGGTTGGAACGGCGAGTTCTCGGCCAGCGGCAGGGACTGCGGGCCGGTGCCCGCGGTCGCATCCTGCCCGGCGGGGTCCGGCCAACTCTTCTCGGATTTGGTGCCGTCCCAGCTGGTGACGACGTACTGCACCAGGACGTCACCGACCTGCGCTGGCGCGCCGGTGCCCTTGGCCAGCACCACCACCGAGTTCTTCGTCGGCGCGGCCAGTGATGTGGGCACGCTCACCGTGGGCTGGGATCCCGGCGCCCCCTGCACTGCAGGCAGGCCGCCCGGCGTGGACTGCACGGCGGCATCGGTCTGGCCTGCGTCCGTGCCGGAGATGACCTTGAGCACGTCGACCACGAAGATCAGCGTGTCCGATCCGGAGATGTCCGGCGGGTTGCCCTTCGGGCCGTAGCCGTCCTCGGGTGGGAAGCTCAAGAGCACCCGGCTGCCCTGGGCGACCCCGCGCAGCCCCACGTCCCAACCCGGCACCACCATCTGCTGCGGGCCGCCGATCTGCACGGTGAAACTGGCGGCCCGGTCGTAGGAGTTGTCGAAGACCTTGCCGCCCCATACCTGGCCGAGGTAGTTCACCTCCAGCCAATCCCCGGCGACCGAGGTCGGCCCGTCACCCTTGCTCAGCACCACTCGCTGCAGGCTGGCCGGCGGCGGCGTCGACGGCACCGAGATGGTCGGCTTGTCGCCGAACGCCCCGCTGGCGGTCGGCATGCGATCACGTGGCACCGCCCGGGCGACTGTGGTCTCGGCCGGAACCGCCGGGCCGAGCGGGGCAGCCGAGCTGGACGCCGCCGAGCTGGACGCGGACGAGGGTGCCGTCGGGCTCGACGCCGCGGACGATCCTTGCGACGACTGCGCGGTCGTGCCCGGGGACGACGACGCGACGCTCCCGCAGGCCGCAAGCGCGAGCAATGGCAGGGTCATCAGCGAGACCAAGGTGCGCAACCGCATCGATCGGTCTCCTTCCGGGGGTGCACCGGCGGTGCCGGATCATGGACGAGTGGTGCGGCCTGGCGACCGAGGGCCCGGCAGGTGTCGCGCCGCCCCACCCTACGCAGCCCGCCTGTGCCCACGCCGGCCGTGCTCCGCGGCGTTGCCGCCCAGACGAGGCCGAGCCCCCTACCCTTAGGCCCGTGGCAGCTACCCGGGTCTTCGCGGCGCAGCTGGTCGGTCTGCCGGTGTACGGACCCACCGGAGAGTCGATCGGCAAGGTGCGCGACCTGGTGGCGGCGCTGCGTCTGGATCGCCAGCCGCCCCGGGTACTCGGGGTGGTGGTGGAATTGCCGACTCGCCGACCCATCTTCGTGCCGATTGGCCGCGTGGCCTCGATCGAGTCGCACGCGCTGGCACTGGTCACCGGAACCGTCAGCCTGACCCGGTTCGAGCAGCGTCCCACCGAGGCGCTGCTGCTGGGCCAGGTGGTGGGCGCCCGGGTGCGCATCGCCACCACCGCGGCGGCCGCGACCGTGGTGGACGCCGGGATCGAGCAGACCCGCACCCGGGACTGGCTGGTCTCCCGGCTCGCGGTGCGGGAACGCACCGGCCCGCTGGCCCGTCGCGCCCCGGTGCAGGTACTGGGCTGGTCGGATGTGCGGGGCGTGCACGCCTCCGACCTGCTGGCCTCGGTCGGCAGGGACACCCAGGCGCTGCTGGCCTCGTTCGAGGGAGTGCGGGCCGCCGATGTGGCATCCGCGCTGCGGGACCTGCCGGAGGGCCAACGGCGTGAGGTCGCCGAGGCGATGGGCGACGACCGGCTGGCGGACATCATCGAGGAGCTGCCCGAGGACGACCAGAAGGACTTGCTGACCCATCTGGACGAGGCCCGGGCCGCGGATGTGCTGGAGGCGATGAATCCGGACGACGCGGCCGACCTGCTCGGCGAGTTGCCGGCCGGTGTCAAGGACCGGCTGCTGGAGCTGATGGAACCGGAAGAGTCCGAGCCGGTACGGCGGCTGCTGCAGTACTCGTTCGACACCGCTGGCGGGTTGATGACCACCGACCCGGTGGTGCTGGCGCCGGATGCCACGGTGGCCGAGGCGCTGGCCCGGATTCGCGCCCCGGAGCTGACTCCGGCGCTGGCCTCCATGGTGTTCGTGTGCCGGCCGCCGCAGGCCACCCCGACCGGCCGATACCTGGGCTGCGTACACACCCAGCGGCTGCTGCGCGAGCCGCCGTTCGAGCTGGTCGCGGGGGTGCTGGACACCGAGATGGCGCGGCTGTCCGCGGAGGCGACACTGGCGGAGGTGACGCGATTTTTCGCCACCTACAACCTGGTGTGCGCGCCGGTGGTGGACGACGAGGAGCACCTGCTGGGGGCCGTCGCGGTGGACGACGTGCTGGATCATCTGCTGCCGGACAACTGGCGGGACATGAGCCTGGGCGAGATGCCCGAGCCCGCCTCGACGGCGCGCGCCGGCTCGTCCGCCCGGGGTGGCGCCCGTGCCGGTGGCGACGCCTCGAACGCGGGGGGCTCCGATGGCTGAGGCCCGTCCGCGGCGACTGGACCAACCGAAGGGGGGTCGCCGGTTCTCCCTCGATATCGATCCGGAGGCGTTCGGCCGGTTCTCCGAGGGCCTGGCCCGCTTCATGGGGACCGGGAAGTTCCTGTTCTGGCAGTCGATGCTGGTGCTGATCTGGGTCCTGCTGAACATCCTGCCGCTGGTGTTCCGCTGGGATCCGTACCCGTTCATCCTGCTGAACCTGATGTTCTCGGTGCAGGCCGCGTACGCCGCGCCGCTGATCCTGCTGGCCCAGAACCGGCAGGACGACCGGGACCGGGTCAGCCTGGCAGAGGACCGAGCACGGGCGGCACAGACCAAGGCGGACACCGAGTTCCTGGCCCGTGAGCTGGCGGCACTGCGGGTGGCCATCGGCGAGATCGCCACCCGGGACTACCTGCGCGGCGAACTGGAGCGGCTGCGCACCGATGTGGAGGCACTGCTGGCGGCGCACCACATCGAACCCCCGGACCCGACACCATCCCGGCGGTGACGCAGGCCCAGACCGGAGTTCGTCGGCGGACGATCAGTCGGCGAACTCGCCCAGCACGGCGTCGGCCAACGCCGGCCAGCGGGGCATGCACCAGTCCCCGAAGTCCCGGTCGGTGAGCACCACCAGCGCCACCCCGGCATCCGGATCGGCCCAGCAGAACGTGCCGGACTGCCCGAAGTGACCCACGGTGCGCGGCGAGTTGCTGGCGCCCGTCCAATGCGGGTGTTTGGCGCCGCGGATCTCCGGGCCCAGCCCCCAATCGTTCGGTCGCTGCACCCCGTATCCGGGCAGCACTCCGGACAGCCCGGGAAACGCGACCGTGATGGCCTCGTCGTAGGTCTGTCGGGCGAGCAGGGTGGGGGCGAGCAGCTGCCGGGCGAAGGTGGCCATATCGGTGACGGTGGATCGTCCGCCGTGCCCGGCCGGGCCCGCCAGCACGGTGCGAGCCAATCCCAGCGGCTGCGTCACCGCCTCGGCCAGGTAGTCGGCGAACGCGAAGCCCGATCGCCGCGCCACCACATCCCCCAGCACCGCGTAACCGGTGTTGGAGTAGATCCGCCGGGTCCCGGGCTTCGCCTGGATCTGGTCGTCGTTGAACGCCAGCCCGGAGGCGTGCGCCAGCAGGTGTCGCACCGTCGAGCCCGGCGGGCCGGCGGAGTCGTCCAGGTCGAGCACACCCTCCTCCACCGCCAGCAGCACGGCCTGTGCGGTCAGCAGCTTCGTCACCGATGCCAGTGGGAAGACGCGGTCGGTGTCTCCGTGGGCGTGCTGGATCCCGTCCGCCGTCACCACCGCTGCCGCGGCGTGCGGGACCGGCCAGTCGTCGATTTGCTGCAGGCTGCGCACGCACGTCACCGTATCCGCCGGGCGACCCATCCCCCGCTGGGGAGTCTGAGGTCGCGCTACAGCGCCACCTCAGACTCACGAGCCGGCGTAGTGCGAGTCGCCGACGTCCGGGACAATGCCCAGATGGTCGAGACGAGCATGTGGATGCGGCGTGTGGAGCAGAACCCGGAGCACTCCACCTGGTACATCCAGCGCTTCCGGGACATGGCCGCCGCCGGTCAGGATCTGCACGGCGAGGCCCGCATGATCGACGCGATGCTGCCGCGCGGCTCGCGGATCCTGGATGCCGGGTGTGGTCCCGGCCGGGTCGGCGGCGAGCTCGCGCGGCGCGGGCACACCGTGGTCGGCGTCGACGTGGATCCGGCGCTGATCGATGCCGCCCGCGCGGACCATCCCGGATCGACCTGGCTGGTGCAGGACCTCGCCGAACTGGACCTCGCGGGCTCGGGCGTCACCGGCACGTTCGATGCGATCTCCTGTGCGGGCAATGTCATGACGTTCCTGGCGCCCAGCACCCGCCGGGACGTGCTGGCGAACCTGCGCGCCGCGATCGCTCCGGACGGGCGGGCCGCGTTCGGGTTCGGAGCCGGCCGCGGCTACCCGTTCGAGGAGTTCCTCGGCCATGCCGCCGTCACCGGCTGGGTGCCGGACCTGCTGCTGTCCACCTGGGATCTGCGGCCGTTCGCCGGGGACGCGGATTTCCTGGTGGCCATCCTGCGCCCGGCGTAGTCCGCTGGCCGAATGCGACGGCATCGACCCGGTGCCGCCGCCCGGTCCCCTATGCTCGCGTGATGGCCGGACGCGGCGGGGCGCTCCGACGGATCGCCACCAGCATCGATCGCTGGGACGTGCGGTGCAGCGCGAGGTTGGCCGCTCGCTCCTTTCCGCCACTGGTGGATCGGGGGCTGCCACTGCTGACGAGGGCCGCCGATCATTCCGCGCTGTGGATGGGCGTATCGGTCCTGTTGGGGGCATCCGAATCGTCGTCGGCCCGGCGCGCGGCGGTGCGTGGCCTGGCCTCTGTCGCGATCACCAGCCTGCTGACCAACCAGCTGGCCAAGCGGCTGTTGCCGCGTCGCCGGCCGGACCTGTCCCTGCTGCCCGCCGCCCGCATTGCCCGCCGGATCCCGGTGTCCAGTTCGTTCCCGTCCGGGCACTCCGCTTCGGCGGCGGCGTTCGCCGTGGGGGCGGCCGTCGAGGCGCCGGCGCTGGCGGTGCCGCTCGGCGTGCTGGCCGTCGGGGTCGGCGTGTCTCGGGTCTATACCGGGATGCACTTCCCCAGCGACGTGCTGGTCGGTGCCGCGATCGGGGCGGGCATCGCCGGGCTCGGCGCCACGGTGTTCCGAGCGTCCGGCGGCGAGCCGGTGCGCGACGGCGGTGAACCGGCCCGCCCACAACCGGCGCGGCCGACCGGCCGCGGGCTGGTGGCGGTGGTCAATCCCGAGTCCGGCAATGGGGACGGCGCGACGGTCATCGACGAGTTGCGATGCCGGCTGCCGGATGCCGAGGTGGTCGAGCTGAGTGCGGGCGACGACCTCGCCGGGGCGCTCCGGGCGGCGGCAGACCGAGGGGAGGTGCTCGGTGTCGCAGGCGGTGACGGGACCGTCAACGCGGCCGCCGAGGCGGCGATGGCGGCCGATGTCCCGCTGCTGGTGCTGCCGGCCGGAACCTTCAACCACTGCGCAAAGGACCTGCGGCTGCCGGAGCTGGGCGATGCCGTCGACGCGCTCGCGGCCGGCCGGGCCATGCGCATCGACGTCGGTGAGGCGGGCGGCCGGCCGTTCGTCAACACGGCCAGCCTGGGCAGCTATCCGCAATTCGTCAGCGAACGCGAGAAGCGCGAGAAGCGATGGGGCAAGCCGCTGGCCGCCGCGATCGCCGCTCTGGCGGTGCTGCGCCGCTGTCCCCCGCTGCCCGTCACCGTGGACGGGGTCGACCGTGCACTGCAGGCATTGTTCGTCGGCAACGGTCTATACCGCCCGGCCGGCATGGTGCCGCGGTGGCGACCCCGGATGGACACCGGGGTGCTGGATGTGCGGCTGATGGATGCCAGCAAGCCCAGCTCGCCGCTGGGGTTGCTGGCCGCCGCGCTGTCTGGCGGTGCGGTGCACAGTTCTCGGTTCGTCCGGATGCGGGTGCCCGACCTGGTGGTCACGATCCGGCCGGGTGGCCGTACCAACGATGCGCTGGCCAGGGACGGCGAGGTCGGTGACGCCCCGCGCCAGGTGCGGTTCACCGTGCGCCGGCAGGCACTGACGGTGTATTGCGGACCCGGGGGCGGCCGGCCGGGTCGGGACGATCGGCCACGTCGCGTTACGGATGCATCCGAAAGTCCAGGTGGGCGGGAACGGTGACGGTGCGCCGGATCTCGGCGCGCAACGCATCGTCGGGCTCGGTGTGCCGCTCGGCGGCGGCGAGCCTGGTTCGGTATTCCCACCACAGCTGGTCCAGCGAGTCCTCCCCCTCCCGCAGGTCCGCCACCTGAAGGTCGGGGTCGGACAGGATCTCGCCGCACCGGTCGAGGTCCCCGGCGGCGAGGGCGGCCGTGGCCTCCAGCAGCCGCACACGGCCACGATCCCGCTGATCGATCGGTAGGCCGTCGATCACCTCGAGTGCTCGCGGCGCCTGCCCAGCGGCCAGGAAGGCGCGCAGCGCCTCGATCACCAGCGCGGGGTGCGCCGCCCCCGGGCCGGTGGCCAGCAGCGGCTCGACGATGCGCGTCCGGTCGACCCGTCCGGATTCCAGTGCCCGGGCGTACTGTTCGGCCGCCTCGTCCAGGCGCCCGGCGCGCGCCGCCAGTACGGCCAGGTTCCTTCTCGCGTAGACGTTCTCGGCACGCTCCAGGGAGGACTGCCAGGCGGCTCGCGCTCCTTCGGGATCGCCGTCGCGGGCCCGAATCACGCCCAGCATCGCCGGTGCCGCCCACCCGGTCGAGCCGGCCAGCAGGTCTGCCAGCAACGGGTGCAGGTGCACCGATCCCGGTAGCTCTCCGGGCTCTGGGTCCGGGAACGGACCGCTCTCCAACAGGGCCAGCCATGGCCGTTGTTCGTCGGACAGGGACGCGTCGGGGAACGGGGTGCCGGGGGCATCGATCGGTGGTTCGCCGGCCCGGGCCCGCAACCGCCGCTCGAACGCGCCCCAGCCGGACCCGGTGTGCAGCAGGCTTTCCGGCGCCCGATCGGCCAGTCGGCCGGCATCGGTGTGGACCACCGTGAGCCGATCGGCGGGCATCGCTGCGGCAATGGCGCTCTCGGCCGCCAGCCGCGCCTGCCGCCAGGGCCCGTGTGCCGCCTCGGTGGCCAGATCGATCCTGCCGTAGGCCTCCGTCCACGACCACGTCGCACCTGCGGGCATCCGCAGGTGCTCGAACTGGGTACGGGCCAGCCCGGCCTGGATCTCGGCATAGCCCGCCGCCGGATCGTCGGCCATACCGGTAAGCCACTGCTGCCAGCGCCGGCCACCGGGGCCGGTCCCCCATCGGAACAACTTGCGTCCGACCAGGTTTCGGGTCGAGGTCTGGAAGACACCGGTTCCAGAGGCGTCCACCGCGGCGATGAACGGTTGCGTCGCGTCGGCCAGGTCGAAAAAGAAGTCGGCGGCATCGGCGAAGCGCGCGGGGTAGGAGACGTCGGACGGTCCCGCGCCGGGCCCTTCGCTGCGGCCCCTTCGGTCCCCGGCGGACCCGTCCCCGCTCTCGTGGCTGCCGCCGACCGGCCCGCAGACGAGCTCGCGGCGTAACACGTTCTCGTAGGAGTAGTTCCACGCGAAGTCCGCCGGCACCAGCACTCGGGTGCCGGGCGCCTGCGGTACCGCGATGTTGGACCACCAATACATCGGAACCTCGTGCCGATTGGGATTGCCGATGCGCACGTGCACGATCAGCACCGGGGAGCCCGGCGGCAGCTGCACATCGATCTGGTAGACCACGCGCCGGATTCGCTCGAACTCATACAGCCGCAGCGCGGGGCTGCCGTCGTCGGCCCGGACGAGCGCGGCGTGCATCGGATCGCAGGTCAGCGGGGTGTGGCCAATGGTGCCGATATTCCACTCCACGCCACCGGCGAACCAGGCGTTGCGCAGCGCGAGGTGGGCGGGCTGCAGGACCGGGTTGGTGAACAGCAGCTCGTCGCCGGTCGCGACGTGCCGCAGCGACCACAGCCGACCGCCGAGCCCGGGCAGGAAGGTGGCCCGCAGGTGTTCGTTGGCCAGCACGATCGCCGGGTGGGCGTGCCGGGACCGCTCGCGGGTATAGGAATCCTGCAGCAGATACGGGCAGACCGACTCCACCCTGCCGTAGCCGGCACCGGCGCGGATCTCGTCGCCGACCGGCCCCAGGGCACCGGTCAGATCGGCCGTCTTGTCGAGGTTTCCGCCCGCGAACAACGGCGGCAGCGGGTTGACGCCGCCGACGGCCGCGGACGGCATCTCCCACCGTTCGACCTGCACCTGCGTCATCGGGCCCCACCCCTGGCCGAATGGCAGCGTGACACGGCGACGCAGTCATGGATCATGGGCCCAGCCTACGGTCGCCGGGCCGGTCTTGGACCGATCGAGATTGCCGCGCCGCTTCGACCTACCGCGCCAGTAGTGTGGTCCGATGCCGCGAACCGATGCCGCCTCACGGATCATCGCTGCGCCGACGGACCTGGTGTTCGCCGCCCTGATCGACCCAGTCGCGCTGGCCAGCTGGTTGCCTCCAGCGGGCATGACCGGATCGTTCGACCATTTCGACGCCCGCCCTGGCGGGTCCTACCGAATGAGGATGACCTATGCCGATCCGGCATCCGCCCGGGGCAAGACGGATGCCGGATCCGATGTGGTGCAGGCCCGGTTCGTCGAGATCGTGCCCACTTCGCGGGTGGTGCAGGCGATCGACTTCGTCTCCGATGACCCGGCCTTCGCCGGGACGATGACCATGACCTGGTCGGTGACGCCCGATCCGGCCGGCAGCCGGGTAGAGATCCGGGCGGAGCAGGTTCCGGACGCCATCTCGGCCGAGGAGCACGCCGCGGGGATGGCGTCGTCGCTGGCGAACCTGGCCGCTTACCTGGCCGGCTGAACCGAGCCGCCAACCCGATCCTGCCGGACGAGTTCGCCGATGGCGTCAGCGAATTGCCCCGCCCCTCCGCAAGTGGTCGGCGGCAATACTCTCACACGCCGGACGCCGGCCGGCCCGCGCCGCCTCGACGGCAGTCGGACCGGCCGGCGTCACCGGCCCCAGACCCAGCGCGGGCCAGGCGTGACGCTGGGCTCGGGGCTCAGCGACGAGTGATGTCGAACCGGTCTGCGTTCATCACCTTGGTCCACGCAGCGACGAAGTCGTGGACGAATTTCTCGCCGGCATCATCGGCCCCGTAGACCTCGGCCACCGCCCGAAGTTCGGCGTTCGAGCCGAACACCAGGTCCGTGCGGCTGGCGGTCCACCGCTTCTCGCCGGTGACACCATCGCGGCCCTCGAACACGTCCGGATACTCGACCGAGGCATCGACCGGGCTCCACACGGTTCCCATATCGAGCAGATTGACGAAGAAGTCGTTGGTCAGTACGCCCGGACGGTCGGTGAACACCCCCATCGCTGAGTCCTGGTAGTTCGCCCCCAGCACCCGAAGGCCGCCGATGAGCACCGTCAGTTGCGGCGCGGATAGCGTCAGCAGGCTAGCGCGATCCAGCAGCAGATACTCGGCCGGTAGGTCGTTGCCCTTACCCAGGTAGTTGCGGAACCCGTCCGCCTTCGGCTCCAGCAGCTCGAAGGACTCGACGTCGGTCCACTCCTGGGCGGCATCGGTACGGCCCGGGATGAACGGAACCGTCACATCGTGCCCGGCGGCCTGGGCCGCCTGCTCGACGCCGGCGCAGCCCGCCAGGACGATCAGGTCGGCCATCGAGACCTTCTTGCCGCCGGCCTGATCGTCGTTGAACGCGCGCTGGATGCCCTCCAGAACGCGCAGCACGCCGGCCAACTCGTCCGGCTCGTTCACCGCCCAGCCGAGCTGCGGCTGCAGCCGGATCCGCGCCCCGTTGGCCCCACCGCGCTTGTCGGTACCACGGAATGTGGCGGCCGAGGCCCACGCCGTGGATACCAGTTGCGAGATGGACAGCCCGGAGTCCAGGACCTGCCGCTTGAGCGTGGCAACGTCCTGCTCGTCCACCAGCGGGTGGTCCACCGGCGGCAGCGGATCCTGCCACATCATCGGCTCCGACGGCACCTCCGGGCCGAGATACCGGGTGATGGGCCCCATATCGCGGTGCGTCAGCTTGTACCAGGCGCGTGCGTAGGCGTCGGCGAATTCGTCCGGATGCTCCAGGAAGCGCTGCGAGATCGGACCGTAGATGGGGTCGAATCGCAGCGACAGATCCGTGGTGAGCATGGTGGGCGGCCGATTGAGGGTGCCGTCCTCGGGGTCCGGGAAGGTGTTGGCCCCGGCACCGTCCTTGGCCACCCACTGGTAGGCGCCGGCCGGGCTCTTGGTGAGCTCCCACTCGTAGCCGAACAGGATCTCGAAGAAGCTGTTGTCCCACGTCGTCGGGGTATTGGTCCAGGTGACCTCCAGCCCGCTGCCGATGGCATCCCGGCCCTTCCCGGTGCCGTAGGAGCCCTTCCAGCCCAACCCCTGCTGTTCCAGTGGCGCGGACTCTGGCTCCGGCCCGACGTACTTGTTCGGGTCGGCGGCCCCATGTGTCTTGCCGAAGGTGTGGCCACCGGCGATGAGTGCCACCGTCTCCTCGTCGTTCATGGCCATCCGACCGAAGGTCTCACGGATGTCGACCGCGGCGGCCAATGGGTCCGGCTTCCCGTTCGGGCCCTCAGGATTGACGTAGATCAGGCCCATCTGGGTAGCACCGTAGGGCTTGGCCAGCTCGCGCTCACCGGAGTAGCGCTCGTCGCCCAGCCAGGTCCGTTCGGGACCCCAGTAGACGTTCTCGTCACCCTCCCAGGCATCGACCCGGCCGCCGCCGAAGCCGAAGGTCCGAAAGCCCATGGACTCCATGGCGACGTTGCCGGCCAGCACCATCAGGTCACCCCAGGACAGGCTGCGGCCGTACTTCCTTTTCACCGGCCACAGAATCCGGCGAGCGCGGTCCAACAGCACGTTGTCTGGCCAGGAGTTCAGCGGCGCGAAGCGCTGCTGTCCGGAGCCCGCACCACCGCGGCCGTCCTCAATGCGATAGGTTCCGGCGGAGTGCCAGGCCATCCGGACCATCAGCGGACCGTAGTGGCCGAAATCCGGCGGCCACCAGGATTGCGGGGTCGTCAGCACCTGTTCGATGTCCCGCTTCAGCGTGGGATAGTCCAACTGGGAGAAGGCCTCCGCGTAGTCGAACTGCTCGCCCAGCGGGTTCGTCACCGGCGAGTTCGCCGCCAACATCTTCACGTTCAGCCGATGGGGCCACCAGTCATGGCTGCCACCGCCTTCGCTGGGGTAGGCAGCGCGACCGTGTGCCACCGGGCATGTCGCGTCGGACTCGTTCACCTCGGCGATGACGGTCTCGTGGTTCTCGGACATAGTCCGCTCTCCTTTCGTGGGGCGCGGTTACTGGGTGACGAGGCCCGCGCAGGACGCGCACTGGCCCCAATAGACGACCTCGGCCTCGTCGATCTCGTATCCGTGCGAGTCCGAGGCGATCAGGCACGGTGTTTCCCCCACGGCGCAGTCGACGTCCTCAATCGCACCGCAGGACCGGCAGACCACGTGGTGGTGGTTGTCGCCGACCCGGGTCTCGTAGCGCGCGGCCGAGCCGGACGGCTGGATACGGCGCAGCAGCCCCGCGTCGGTCAAGACCCGCAGGCAGTCGTAGACCGCCTGGTGAGAGACAGTGGGCAGCACCGACCGAGTGGCGTCGATGATCGACTCAGTGTTCGCGTGCGGGTGTTCGCGCACGGCGGTCAACACGGCCAGCCGCGGGCCGGTGGCGCGCAGCCCCGCCTCATGGACCTGCCGGCGTGCATCCGTTGCCATGACCCCAGTGTCCTGATAATCTTGAATAAGTCAAGACTGCGAATGGATGGCCCGCGCCGTAGTGGACATCGTCGCCGTCGGCACCACCGTGCATCACCCGCACCGCGGGACGAATCGGCGGTGCTACCGTCTGCACGACTTGGCGCGTGCTGTCCCGAAGGAAGGTTGCCCCATGCCCACCACGATCCTCGGCCCGCAGAAACTGGGTCCCCTGACCCCGCTGGTCGGTGAATGGGAGGGTGACGTGGGCGTCGACCTCTCCTATCACAACAAGGATGATGAAACGAGCCAGACCCCCTACTTCGAGAAGGCGAACTTCCGGCCGATCCCGATCCAGGAGAACGGCAACCAGGTGCTGTGGGGGCTCAACTACTCCATGACGGCGTGGCGGCACGGCGAGGAGGCGATGGATCCGTTCCACGACGAGATCGGCTTCCTGCTGTGGGACAAGGCGAACGGGCAGATCATCCGCAACGTGGTGTTCGGCCGGGGCATCGCGATTCTGGCGGGCAGCGACGCCGGCGAGCGGGACCGGGAGTTGCATTTCGACGCCAAGCCCGGCGACCCGTCATACGGCATTCTGCAAAATCGTTATTTGATGGACCGCGCGGAGATCAAGAACTTCACCAGCACCTTCACGCTCAACGACGACGGCACCTTCACCTACACCTCGGACCTGCTGCTCCGACTGGCCGCCACCGGAATGGAGATGCACCACACTGACGAGAACACCCTGCACCGGGTCAAGCGCTACCACCCGGGCTCGGAGTGCAGCTGACGTCAGATGGCCCTGATCGACGCACCCGGGTGGGAACAACCCCCCGGGTGCGCTCGTCTCCAGGCGGTTGTCAGTCCTGGATGCCGAGGGATTCGGCGTGCAGCGCTCGAATCTCGATGCTCAGTAGTGGGTCCGGACCGGCTACCAGAACATGAGGGGTGATCGCGGTGATCCCCCAGGGCGCCACCGGCCCGGGCTCCAGACCCCAATGCCGGCGCCAGCCGACGAGCTGCTCGGAGCTGCTGGCGTACACGATGCGGCCCAATCCCACCCAGGCGTGTGCCGCGCTGCACATCGGGCAGTGTTCGCCGGAGGTGTAGACCGTGCTGGTGCGGCGGGCGTCCAGACTCAGGTGCTGCGCGGCCCAGCGAGCGATCTCGAACTCCGGATGCCGGGTCGCATCGCCGGTGGTGACCACCCGGTTGCGATCCTCGACGAGCACCGCCCCGGCCGAATCGACCAGCACCGACCCGAACGGCTCGTCACCGGCTTGTAACGCCTCGCGCGCCAGTTCCACACAACGCCGCAGGAACCCGCGATCCCGCTCGGACGGCGCCCCGATCTCGCTCGTCTGCCCCATCGGAGCATGGTAGCACTTTGGTATACCATTCGCCGCCGCGCTGGACGACGAATGGCCACCGGCGGGACGCGGGATCGGACCGTGACGGGCGATCCAGTCGGCGCGCATCTCACGTTCCCGGTGGCACCGGCGTCTACCAAGCGACGAAAGGGGACCGCAATGACCACCAGACACACGGTCGTGGATACGCGACTCGGTCCGATCACCATGGTCGCGACGGACCGCGCGATCACCGGCTTGTACTTCCGGCGTCACATCCACCGACCCACGCAGGAAACGTTCGGCCCGGAGGTTTCGACCGCCGACGACTCTCTGCTGGCAAGGGCCTGCAGCCAGCTGGTCGACTACGTCGAAGGTCGGCGCACGCGGTTCGATCTGCCGCTCGCGGCAGACGGCGACGAGTTCCAGAAGAGGGTGTGGGCGATCGTGGACACGATTCCTCGCGGCTCGACCACCACGTACGGCGCCATCGCCGAACGGCTCGGCGACAAGACATTGGCGTGGCAGGTCGGGCAAGCGGTCGGCGCGAACCCGCTGTGCGTGATCGTGCCCTGCCACCGCGTGGTCGGCGCCACCGGGTCCCTCACCGGCTACGCCGGAGGTCTGGCCCGCAAGCGGGCGCTCCTGGCACTCGAGGAGACCGACGCGTGCGACGCGGGACGGCTGTTCTAAGCCCCGAATACCGGTGATGGGTGATCATGAACATGGCATCGCGGCGGACTAGATTCGCCCCGACGTCGGCGCGATCTACGAACCGGGCGGGGGCGAGGTGAAGCAGTCGTTCGAAGGCATCGTCGAACAGCACGGTCCCACGGTGCTGCGGATGTGTCGTGTGCTGCTCGGCCCGCAGGACGCCGAGGACGCCTGGTCGGAGACCTTCATCTCGGCGCTGCGCGCCTACCCGGAACTTCCGGACGACGCGAACGTCGAGGCCTGGTTGGTGACCATTGCGCATCGCAAGGCCATCGATATCCTCCGGGCCGCCCGGCGACGGCCGCTGCCGGTCGACGAACTTCCGGACCCCCGAACCTCGCCGGCCACCACCATCGGGGCCCCGGCGGAGCCCGACGTCAGTGTCGAGCATCTCGAGTTGTGGGCTGCGGTGCGGCGGCTGCCGGACAAGCAGCGTCAGGCGGTGGCCTACCACTATGTCGCCGGACTGGCCTACGCCGAGGTCGCGTCGATCCTCGGCGGCAGCACGGATGCCGCCCGCCGTGCTGCGGCCGACGGCATCAAGAACCTCCGGAAGAGCTATTCGGGCGCGACCACGAAAGGAGCGACATCATGAACAACGACCGCCCCGACGGCATCGACGAGCAGGTCCGTGCCGCGCTGTCGGCGCCCGCGGACGCCGGTGTCCTTACCCGCCTGCATGAACGACTCGTTCGGCATGCCACTGCCGATGATCTGCTTGATGTCGCGTACACCACCGTCGACAGTCCGGTCGGGCGGTTGTTGCTCGCGGCCACCCCGAGGGGCCTGGTCCGGGTGGCGTACGACAGCGAGGATCACGACAAGGTCCTCGCGACCCTGTCCGCCCGGATCAGCCCACGGATCCTGCGCGCGCCCGGCCGACTCGCCCGCCCCGCCCGCGAGCTCGAGGAGTACTTCGCGGGCCGGCGCCGGGTGTTCGATGTTGACCTCGATCTGTCGCTGTCCCATGGGTTTCGCCAGTTGGTGCAGCGCCACCTGCCCGAGATCGGCTACGGGCAAACGCGCAGCTATCGCGAGGTCGCCGAGCTCGTCGGCAATCCGAAGGCCGTTCGCGCGGTAGGCACGGCGTGCGCGACCAACCCCCTCCCGGTCGTCGTGCCCTGCCACCGGGTGCTGCGCGCCGACGGGAGCCTGGGCGGCTACATCGGCGGTGCCGCCGCCAAATCGACGCTGCTGCACCTGGAAGCGGCTTGACCATCCCGAAAGGCCCCGCCAAGCGGACCGGTCGAACACCGAGGCGCTGGGAGGTACCCGCAGGCACCTACCGAACGGCGGGACGCCGGCCAGTCGGTCGGTGCCGGGGCGCGGGCTCAGCGGGTGTGCGGTTCCTGAATCTGACTGGCCGGCGGCCCGGCTGGCTGGGAGAGTTCGTCGGCGGTGGCGACCACTAGCCCGCCGAGCATGAAGCTGGCCAGGATCGCGGCCAGCAGGCCGGGCGACAGATCGGGAATGCGCCGCCGCAGGCCCAGCGCCGACGAAGCGCCCCGATGGTAGCGGTGGGTCAACGCGTGACCCTTGCCCCGCTGCAGGAGGTACCGGTTCACCGGGTACGCGGCCGCGAAAGCCACCGTCAGGGCGAGCGCCATGCTGATCCAGAACATCACATTCACCAGTCCGGCATTCATGGCTCCCGGGATGACGAGCATGACTGTGTTGTCGACAACCTCCATCGTTGCGATCGATAGCGTGTCCGCGGCCACGACAACGCCGAGCGCGACTCCCAGGGTGAGGCCGGCCTTGATCAGCGGGAGCGTGGAAAGCGTGTAACCGAACAGGAACGCGAGCGCGATGGCGATTGCGGTGGTCCAGCCGTTGCCGAGGCCGGCGGCCGTACCGATGATGAGGCCGAGGATCTCGCCGATTGCGCATCCCGTCAGGCAGTGCAACGTGGCGCTGGCCGCCATCTTGTTCAGCCCACTGCCGTGCCCGGTCATGTGATCGTGGCGTTCATCGCCGGACGCCGGCTGGTGTCCGTGGTGTTGATGATGCCCGGGCGGGTGGTTCTGGTCCATTACGACGTCGCCTCCTGGGTAGAGATCGTCAGCAGTTGGCGCAGGCAGTGCTCGAGCAGTTGTTTCGGGAACCCGTCGGCCAGCCGATAGTTGATGACCCGACCGTCCCGGCGGGTCTGCACCAGGCCCGCCGCCTTCAGATTGCGTAGGGCGTAAGAGGACTGGTCCATGGAAACCCCCAACGCCATCGCGACATCGCCGACACACAGCTCATCGACCGCAACCAGGCTGAACAGCGCCCGCACACGGATCGGATCCGACAGCAGGGCCAGCAGGCGCCCGAGGGTCTCGGCGTCCCCTGCTGAAATGCCCGCTTGCTGGGATCGACTGACAGCAGCGGCGTCGACGGGATGTGCGTGTGATGCCACGTTCATATTCGTATGCTCGCACGAGTATCCGAGTGTGTCAATACCCGATGGGGGTATCCCGCAGTCGATGCGCCGGCCTGCTCGGTCGCACGTGACGTCCGGCGGAGTGGTGTGTGGTGGATGGTTGCCACAGTGACGTGACCCGAGGCAGCCGGCGCCCGTCCGCGTCAGAGGTGTTGCCGCCCGGCGGCCAGATTCAACGCAGCGGCGAGCTGGTCACGGCCGGCGATGCCGAGCTTGCGGTAGATCACCCTCAATTGGTTATCGATGGTGCGCACTGACACCCCCAGCTCGGCCGCGACGGCCCGGCTGGCACCCAGTCGGACCGTGGCATGCGCGACCAGCAGTTCCCGTCCTGTCAGCCCGATCAGACCGGTCTCCTGCACGGGGACGGTCGGCATCGCACCGCGGGCACGGCATCGAGCGATCAGTGCAGCTGCCTGACTCAACTCTTCGCGACGCTGCGGCCCCCGCGAGGATCGGGCCGCTTGCTGCGCCGCGTCGATTGCACCGCCGTGCAGTCCTGCCGCTTCCAACCCGGCTGCCGCCTCCAGCAGCAGTCGAACATCCCCGGCCGCCGCGGCCTCGGCGTGTGCCAGTACCGCCGCCACCAGCGGGGCGGGCACCGTGACGACCAGCCGACGCAGGTGCTCCAGCACGGCATCTGCCGCACCCAGGCAGACTGCCAGGTGCGCGGCGAAGATCGCATAGGTGCGTTTGCCTGCCCGGTCAGCTGCCGCCACCGCCGGCGCGAGCACCCGCCCCGCGCCATCCCCGGCCGGCGCATTCGAATCGGTATCGGTTGCGGTGCCGGGTGGCTCAGCCCGGTCGAACCCGGCCGCGCGCAGGTGTCTGCGCTGCCACGCCTGTGCCTCAGCGAGGAACACCGCCGTCTTGTCATCCGTACGTGGGTCCGGCACGATGCCAGCCGCCACTCGGCGCGCGGCGTCCTGCTGCCCCTCGCGGGCCAGCAGCGCCACCTGCATCGCAGTGGCCGGGCCCAGTGTCCCGGTGAGGTCAGCCGCGCTCAACAGTGCGACAGCCTGTTCGGCGGCCTCCAACGCAGCGACCGGATATCCGCTATGCGCAGCCAGGAGTGCCTCCACGAACGCCCACGTCCCCATCGCCGGATCCGCCGCCTTGCCCGGCGCCCGATCCGGTGTCGGGGTTGCCTGCCTGCGGGTGCGCGCCTGTGTCAGAGCCGCCTCGCAGCGTCCGGCCAGCGCAAGCTCGTAGCACCGTCCCAGCGCGATCAGCTCCGGCCCGTGACCGGCCTGCACGGACGTGCCCGTCAACGTCCCCGTCAACGTCCCCGTCAACGTCCCCGTCATCGCCTCGGCCTCGGCCAACGCCGAACGCAGCCCCGCCAGGTCGGCCCCGTACGCCGCGACCGCAACCCGGGTCAGCACCTCCTCCAGCCCAGGCGCGCCACCTGCCACAGTGACAACCGATACCTCGGAGACAACCGATACTTCCGGTCCTGGTATGTGGCTGGGGATGCTGGGACGGTGGTCCTGGTCCTGCATCAGCTGGGTGATCTGCCACTGCCCCACGTCCGCTCGCAGGGTAGCCAGCTCGGGTTCGTCCGCCTCCCCCGCCGCTGTCCGGTCAGCGAGGATCAGCGTGCCGAGCTCGATCGCACGATCGTGATCGTGTCGGCGCATCGCCAGATGCCAGCCTGCGGCGCAGGCATACCGCGCCAGCTGCGCCCCGGTCACCGCCAACGTCTTGACCGCAGCAAAGTCCTGCTCAGCCCATTCCAGGCGCCCCATCGAGGACCGGGCGGTGGCACGCAGCAGCAGTCCGTCAAAAACCGTCCCGCCGTCCTCCTCACCGCTGCCGTCCCGGGCTGCGTCGTCCCGGTCCGCCTGTGGCGGGTGCGGTTCGGCCAGGGCCAGCGCGCTGTCGGCCAGGTGTTCGGCGAGCTGGTGGTCGCCCGCATGGTGGACGTGCCAGCCGGCCCGCAGCAACTCCGTCGCTGGGAGCCGGTCGCCGGCGCTGTGTCGCAGCACTGTCGCCATGAATCGGTGCCCGGCGTCGGCGGGTGCGGCTGCTTCCAGTTCGCGAGCAGCATCCCGGCACCGCGTCGCCTGCTCGATGCCGGTCATCGAAGTGGACAGCACATCGGCCACCAGAGGATGCGTCACCAGCAGCCACTCGCCCCGACGCTGCAACACCTCGGAGCTGATCAGCGCGTCCACCGTCGCCCGGGACGGACACAGCTCCAGCGGCCATCGACCAGCCAGCGCGACCGTCTGCGCCAGCGCCAGCACGTCGTCGCCCAGACCCGTCCAGCGGTGCGCGATTAGCCCCGCGAGCGGGGTCGGCACATCTGGCGCCGGCTTCAGTTCGCCGCTGACCGCCGCGCGGGTCAGTTCCCGGAGGAACAACGGATTGCCCGCCGCACGTGTCACCGCCAGATCACCAGCGGGCCCATCGACCAACCCGGCCGTGTACTCGGTGACCAGCCGCGCGGCGTCCGCCTCCGTCAGCGGCGGGATCTGCCGGCACTCCAGCCGGTCCCGCCCCTGCCAGGTCGTCATCAGGTCGGCCACCGCCGGTCGCGTCGCCGACTGCGACCAGGCGAGGTCCGGCATCGGCGGCGTGGCCAGCAGGCACCTCACCCCGGCGTCCACCAGCTGCACCATCACACCCGCCGACACCCCGTCGAGTTGGTGGGCGTCGTCGACGAGCAGCACGTGCCGTGACGCATCCGGCAGGATCCGGGCAACCAGCAGTGCCACCTGATCTTCGACCCGGGCCGGGCGCCCGGGCAGCTCCGCGAGCAGAGGTGCGAACACCGCGAGTGGAACATCCCGCAGAAGTGCACGCCCCGTCGCGCGCAAGACCGAGAACCGGCGCGCCTGCAGCCGGACGGCGAGGTCCCCGATCAGAGTCGTCTTTCCGGACCCCGCCCCGCCCCGCAGCGCCTGCACCACGGGTGTGGCTGGGGTCGATAGGCGCTCGACCAACACGTCCAGCAGACCGGCGCGCGGCCGCACCGGCCAGCCCCCAGCGTGAACGTGATTGCGCGGCTGGGTGCCCACCGGCCAAATGTATCCGCAGAACGGGCCGGCTCTCGACGGTCGACGTGAAACTGACGTCCCGCAGATCCCCGTCGCCGTGCCACGATCCTGTTGGCGCACAGTGACTGACGCGCCCGACGAGTGGGCTGGTCAGGTTCTGCGTCCGGTGCGGTGGCGGCCACGGTAGGCCAGGGCGAGGCCGGTGCTGAGCAACAGCCCGGCAAGCAGCGCGAAGCCGGTGAGCCTCAGGCCGGTGTCGGCCAGGCTGCCGGTCGAGCCCGTGACCGTCGAGGTGCCTGCCACCGTCGAGGTGCCCGTCACCGTCGAAATGGTGGCAGTCGAAGTAGCCGTCACCGTCGTGCTGTCCGTACCCGTCGAGGCGGTGGCCGTCCTCGTCGGGGTGCCCGTGCTCCTCGAAGTGCCCGTCACCGTCGATCTGCCCGTACCTGTCGACGTGCCCGTACCGGTTGTGCTCCCCGTACCCGTCGTGCCGCCCGTACTGGTCGAGACGGTGGCAGTCGAGGTGCCCGTACCCGTCGTGCTCCCCGTACCCGTCGAAGTGCTCGTCACCGTCGAACCGGTGGTCCCGGCGGTGACGGTGACGTCGAGGGTGTCCACGAAGCCTGAGGTCCGGCCGGTGACGCTGAGCTGATGGATGCCGGCTGCAGTGTCGTACGGCACTGTCCCGGTCCAGATGGCGGTGCCATGGCCGTCGGTCATCGCAGTGCCGAGAGTGACCGGGTCGGAGTGCAGGACGAACTCCACGGTCTCGCCGGGCTGGTAGTGGGACGCGGTCAGCGTCACCGCCTGGCCGGGCGTGAGGTCGGTGGACGAACTGGTCAGCGACGGCAGCAACGCCGGCAGGTCGTCGTCGACGATCGTGGCGGTGGCGAGGCTGCGGCCGATCAGCACGTCGTCGCCGGGGGTCAGCGTCGCCGTGAATGTCTCGTCGTCAGGCTGGTCGATCTGGTCGTCGATGAGCGGCACGGAGAAGACCGCGGACGTGTGTCCCGCGTAGATCGTGACGTCGCCGCTGGTGGCGGTGAAGCGCCCTGCGCCGGCGGTGCCGGGAGCCGTCGCGACGTGCACGGTGATGTCCCGCTCGGCCGGTGCGTCGACGGTGATCGGGAAGCTGGCGGGGCTGTCGTTCTCCGCTTGGACGGTGTCCTCGATCGAGACCGTGGCTTTGTCGTCATCCAGGATGGTGCCGATCGCGTCGTGGTTGCCGTCGGTGCCCGCATCGACCACCCCGCAGGCGGAGACTCCGTCTTGCAGCACGCCGGTCAGGCGCAGCGTGAACGTCTCGTCGGACTCGTCGATCCGGTCGCCGGTGATCGGGACGGTCACCGGGATGGTGACCGGTTCGCCGCCGCTGTTCCCGATGGGGATCACCTGATCGAGCGGAGTGAGGTCGCCGTCTGATGCGCCGCCGTCCAAGACGGTGGTGACGCGGAGGTTGCACGGCGTGGTGGCTGGCAGGTCCGAGTGCAGCGTGAACACCAGATCGGTGGTCCCGGAATCACCCTCCATGACGAAGGCATCGGCGGCGCTGATGCCGAAGTCGTCGCTGACGATGGTGGCCACGCCGAGGCCCTGGCCGATGGCCACCCCGTCCGGCAGCGGTGTGGCCGTGTTCTCGCTCAGAACCAGGTAGAACGTCTCGTCGGATTCCGGTTCGGTGTCGTTGGTGGTGCGGAGCAAGACCGCTGTGCCGGTGACGCCCGCGGGAATGGTGGCCGTTCCGGACTGCGCCGGGAAGTCGGAGCCTTCCGTGGCGGTGCCGGAGACCGCCTTCCAGCCGACCGTCACGGGGACGTCGATGGGGTGGTCCAGGCTGATGTGGAACGAGCGGCTCCCGCCCTCGGCCACCGTTCCGGCGTCGGACACCGAGACCCTAACCGGCTCCACGACGTAGGAGACCTGCCGGGTGACCGCCTCACCGTCCGGGCTGACGAAGCTGAAGTCTAGGTAATGCGTACCAACCGTTTTCGGGGCGGTGAAGTCCAGCCGGAAGCGTGTTTGCCCGCCGTTGGCCGCCAGGTTGTTGGTGTTCAGGCCGTCGATCAGCGTGGTGCCCGCCTCCGGGTCGCGCACCGTCAATTTGAGCGCGGGCCACCGGGATAGCTTCGCGGACGGGGCGCCGCAGGCGGCGGCGTTGATCTCGGCGTACAGCGTGCTGGGCTGGCCGGCAATCACGGCGTTGCCACCCGCACCATCGTTCCTCGTCGTCAGCACGCCGTCGAGCAGGTCGAGGTCGCTGGTGAGAGTGACGGACTTCTGAGCCGCCGGGGCCCCGATCAGCAGGCCCGTGCTGCCCTGGTCGTACCGGACCTGGGAGGTGATCGTCAAAGGGGTGCCGGGGGCATAGGTGACGCTCGTTCCCGGGTACACGCCGATCGGGATGTACAGGGTCAGCGTCGGGGGCGCGCCGCCCAGCGGGATCGCCGGCGTGTGCCACCTGACCTGGCCGCCCCCCTCGACGGTCGCGGTGCCGGCGCTCGGGTAGACCAGCGGCGGGTCGGACGCCGTCGTCCTGCCGGCGGGCACGGCGGGAAGGCCGTTGGTGGAGTTCGGCTGCACGATCACCGGGGTGAGCCAGACGGTCGTCGCCGGCGCGGGAGAGTGGCCGACGGAGTTGGCCGTGTAGGTGATCGGCAGGTACCCCGAGCACGGGCTCCAGATGTCCGGTGCGCTCAGCCCGACGCCAATCTGCCCGTCGTTGACCACGCTGAGCGACGCCTGCGCGTCGGTGGTGTCGGTGGGCGGCACTCCGAGGATCGTGGCGGTGAAGGTGACACTGCCGTTGGGGCTGGTCGCCGGGGCCGCGACCTGGAACGCTGCGCCGATCGGGTACGCCAGCTGGTAGGTGTCGAGGTCGATCGACGCCTCACGATGACCCGGCGCGTCGTTGGCGGTGGGTGTGAAGCTGACCCGGGCGCCGGTCGCCACCCCGTTGGCGTCGGCCAGCGGCAGTGTCGGGAAGTCGACGTCGTCGAGGCCGGTCACGTCGACCACCAGCGTCGTTCCGTTGCCCGGGTCGTTCGGCACCCGCAACACCACGTCCCGAGTGTCGGACGTGCCGGCGTACAGAGCGTTCTCGCCCTGTCCGGGGATCTCGATGGTGACGATGGTCTGACTGTTGGCCGCCTGTTCCTCGTACGCGCCGGCGTCGCAATTGGTGCCGGGCGAGGGCCGGGCGGCGCGCCGGGCGTCATCGGTGAGGTTCTGGCCGACCGTGCCGATCACGCCGCACGGGTGGGCGACCGGGCTGGTGCTGGTCGGCGCTGGAGCGAGATCCCTTGCGGCGCTGGACTTCTGCAGCGTCAGCTCCGGCATCCGGTAGTCGTCGCCGGGCCGGTTCGCCGGGCGGATCACCACCCCGAGGTACGACTCGCCCTCGGTGATCGGCCGGCTGGATGTGGCCACGTCATGGTTCACCGGGACGAGGCAGTCGTTCTTGTCGAAGACGTTGTAGCCGCCCGTCGTGATCGACGTGCCGCCGGTGCCGGCCGATCCGGCGCCCGTGCACATGTTGGGGTCGCCCATCGAGCCTGCATGCCACAGGACCGAGCCCTTCACGGTGGTGTCTGCGAAGGTGAAGCCGGCCGACGCTCGGCTGCCGCCGCGGTAGATCATGGCCGTCGTCGGCGCGGAGACGGTGACGTCCGCGAACGTGGCAAAGGAGATCTGGGCGTCCACGAGGTCAGACACCGCGCCGCTGCCCTGCACACCTGTCGCGCCGATCACCTCGGCCTCGCCCAACCGGATTGCCGCCTCGCGGCTGAGCAGGCCGGTCCCCTCCCCGGAGTCGCCGTCCTGGCCGGGGAGACCGGTGCGAGCGCCGCCGGTGTCGGGGTTGGGGTCCTCGGTGGCACCCCCCGCCCCACCCTGGCCGCCGTGGGCGATGAGGATGATCGCGCGCTTGTCCAGCCAGACCTGCGGGTCGATGGTGCCGAAGTTGTCCGCCGGCACGGTTGCCGACCCGCCGCTGACCGTGACGTCGACCAGGGTGAGGTCGACGCCGGGATCGGGATCGGTCTGGCCGTCCTTGCCCCTGGCCCCCGCGGCGGAGGTGACGGTGGCCACCGCGATGCCCTGCGCCCCCGGCACGCCGCTGATGCCGTTGTCGCCGCCGTCGCCGCCGTTGCCGCCGTCGCCGGTCCACCCGGCGCCGCCGAACGTCTGGGTGGAACTGGCACTGCACTGCTGGCCCTTGCCGCCGTCCCCAGCGTCCCCGCCGAGGCCGCCGATCCCGCCGATCCCGGCCGCCCCGGCCACCGCGACACTGTCCAGGAAGGCACTGTGGTCGATCGTCAACGACGTCCCGCCGTAGATCACGCCGACCGCGTCGCCGCCATCGCCGCCGGTGCCACCGTCACCGCCATCGCCCCCGGACTGGCCGTCACTCCCGGTGGCCTTGTACTGAGCGGTGCTGTCGCAAGACCCGTTCGCGCCGTCCGCACCGTCCGAGCCCCCGGCACCCATGCTGCCCGGGCCGCCGGTGCCGCCGCGCGCGGAGTTGGTCAGGAAGACCGAATCGCTGACGGTAGCGGTGGCAGCGGGCGCCAGACCGACGGCGCCACCGAGGGCGTCACCGCCGTCGGCGCCGGGGAGCGGCCGCATCCAGGGGCGCCTCGGGGTAGGCGTGCTGACGCCGTGGTCTGCGCCGACCACGGAGTTGGACTCGAAGACCGAACTCCTGACCGTGAGGGTGGACTCGGCGTAGATGGCGCCGCCCGTGGCGGTGCCGGTGCCGGTGCCCGCGCCGCTCACGGTGTTGTCCAGGAACGTGACGTGGTCCACGACGAGCGCCCCGCGCGCGTAGACCGCGGCGCCCGCACCGTAGCCGGCGAACGTCGTGGGGGCCACCTCGCCGCCGCCGACATTCAGGTTGCGCAGGGTGAGCTTGGCGTTCTGGGCGACATCCAAGATGCGTCCCGCCGGGAGCGGGCCGGCGAGCGATGGATCGGGCTCGGCGACGTAGATGCTGTACCCGTTCGGTGCCGGGTGGTCCGGGTCGCCTTCGATGACGACGTCGCTGCCGGTGACGGTGGGCAGCAGCGTCACCCCGCCTGCGATGTCGGCCCCGGCGTGCACGGTCGGGTCGAGCTGGACGCCCGGCGAGGTGACCGACGGGCTGGCCGGGTTCGTGGCGGTGCCGGAGTTCGCCGTGATCCGGATCCTCTGGGTGGGGTAATTGAACCCGTTGCAGTCCTCGGTGGGCGCGCCGTTCTGGCTGCCGTCCCCGGGGTTCCAGAGGCTGGCCGCGTTGGCAATCGTGATCGCCTCGGCCAGCGAGCAGTCGGCCGTCACTTCGATGTCATCGGTCAGCGGGCCCTCGGCCCGCGCCGACTGCGGCGCCGGCGCGACGACCACCAGCGCCATCCCGGCGAGCCCGGCGGCAAGAAGACCGCCGCCGATGCGCGTGACCGACGCCCGGATCCTAGTCACGGTTGTTTCCGGTGTCGGCGAGGTGCAGGGTGAGGGGGGCGGGCTGGTTCGTGGTCTCCGCCGCAGCACCCGACACTCCGGTGGTCAGGGCCGGCACTGCCACGGTCGAGATGAACGGCGGGATCCGGTGCATCTTCTTCACGGCCATTCCTCTGTGTCGCTGCTCATCGGTGCTCTGTGGGCACCCCCTCGAGCAGGCTAGGGGCCCGTGAGCGCTCCGACGCGAGATCGCGGCTCAGTTGAGTAGAACCGGCCGCAGATTTGAGTAGCAAACCCCGCAGGGACGGCCTACCTGGGACGTGACGCAACCTGGGGTAGGTGGCGGGATCCCCTACTGCTCTGCTGGCGCTCCGCAGCGGGGGCCGACTCGATGGCTGCACCCTATGTGCGACACTCGGAAGAACGAGCGAGCTCGCTCTTCTCTCGCTCCTAGTGGAGAAGCGGGGAACTTACTACAACACGAAGTCCCTGGTCAGCGCCCTGGAGGCGCTGCTGAAGAAGCTCCCGAAGCCCGGAACACCTGGCCTCACGCGGCCCAGGCGACGCTCACCCGGCACCGCCCGTCAGCTCGACGCCGCGCAGACCCAGGAGCTCATCGCTGCCTACCGGGCAAGGAGCACGGTCTACCAGCTGGGCGACCAGTTCGGCATCGACCGGCGCACCGTCGGCAAGATTCTCACCCGCAACGGTGTGCCCACCAAGCACCCAGGCCTGAGCCCCGACGACATCGCCCAGGCTGCCCAGCTCTACGCGGATGGATGGTCGCTCACTCAGATCGGTGAGCGCCTCGGCGTTACGGCCACCACGGTGCATCGGCGGCTGCGCGAGCGAGGCGTCACTATGCGCTCCACCACCGGAGCGGCCCGATGAGCGGGAAGAAGCGGAGACTCAGCTGTCACGATGATCGACCGGGCTCTGCGTTGAGCCTGTATCACCTCTGGGAGGCCGTTCCCGCTACCGAGGACGTCGACGGAGACGACGACAGATTCACCGAGGAGATGTGGTCGTACTACGTGTACCGGATCGCGAGGGAGTCCGAGCATCCAGAGGATGCGGCCGATCTGATGTCGTCGCTCGGGCCGACCGATCGCGACCCTCTCTGTCAACCTTGCTTGAGACACCTCGGATGGCTTTGATTACTGAGCTGTTGAGGGCGAGTTACGGAGCGAGGTTTCATGTCGGATGCTGCACCCGATGCGCCGGTCGCGCATGCTGTCGGG
>Ga0209916_1001113_pt1 | contig 27419 bp, 26 predicted proteins | sample ThiBio_1000_plan_FD_183956 | JGI IMG/M metagenome (GOLD analysis project Ga0209916, IMG submission 183956) | Wastewater bioreactor microbial communities from Cape Town, South Africa - Thiocy_solids_2 (SPAdes) | ecosystem: Engineered > Bioreactor > Thiocyanate-remediating > Anaerobic-Aerobic ... | reverse complement strand
AACAAAATATATTAAAATCCTATCACGCTAAACGTAAATTATTCTATGTCACCTAAACGTTCCAGTAATATATTATGAGCACATAAGGGAATAGTTCTCAAGGTGCACCCTCCTGTAAGTCATTGGATAATTCTTTACTTTTTCCCTATTGCTTTATTGAAATTAATTATTCTGCTTATACTCTTTTTCAAGTAGTTCAAGATACGGTTTAAAATGATAAAGCTTATTACGTTTGTGAATGGTAGATACTGAAACCAGTTCTTGTACAACAAATGCCTGTAGAATATTGTGTATGGTGTTATAAGCCTTTCCAAGTTTTTGACTTATATCTGCAATACTCGCAATAGGTTGAGTAAATAATAACTCTAGTACACTTGTTGCTGTGTCTCTCATTTTGGTAAAAGCAATATCTGTTTTTATCAATAGTTTTAGCTGTAGCTCTAAATCTTCAATTTCTTTAGCCCTCTTATGAGCATCGATGGCACTATCCCTTATTGCTCTAAGATAATATTTAATCCAGTCTTCAAAATTCCCGTGAGTTCTAACACGATCAAGTTGCTGGTAGTATTCCGAATGATGTTTCTTAAAATAATAAGATGGATATAGAATAGGTGCTTTGAGGAGGCCGCTATCTATAAGCATTAACACGATTAGCAACCTTCCAATACGCCCGTTTCCATCTAAGAATGGATGTATGGTTTCAAAATGTACATGGACAAGGCCAGCTTTAATCAAGGATGGTATCTCGGATATCTCATTGATGTATTTTTCCAAATTACTCATTAGATTGGCAACTTCTGTCGCTGGTGGTGGGATGAGGTCTCCAACACGGACAGATTGTTTTCGAAAAGAACCTGGAGCTGATTTATCTCCCTCCCCTTGTATAAGTACTTCATGCGCTCTTAAAATAACACGTGAAACTAGTGGTAACCCATTCCTTTCTAGCATATCTAAAGCCGCATCAAGTGCACGAGTGTAATTGAAGACAAGTTGTGTCTCTTTACTGACCCTGGGCTCTCCTATAGACACAGTTAACACTTCAATGAGAGTTGTATGGATTCCTTCAATAGCCGATGATAAAAGTGCTTCTTTAGTAACGTAAGCCTTTACAAAACGATTTACATCTAGTAGTCTTTGGCTCATCTCATTCAGCTGGCCTAAGGTAAAACTAGCTTCTCCGTATAAAATCATCATTTCGACATCCATCTGTAGATGAGGGTTTGTTGGCGGTAATGGATGAGGTATAAAATAATTTAATTCACCAAGTTTTTGATAAATACCTGATTCACGCATAGATAAAAGCTTTTTCATTTAGTCATTCTATAATGAAACAAATATACAAAACATCTTTCTGTATTTCAGTATTAATCGTTATAATGAAATTGTATAATGGCTAGGTTTTGTAAGTATGCATCCTAAACTAAAATTTTAATTAGTTTCACACCCCTAAGAGAAGAATTTATTGTGAAGATATACAAGAATGAATAAAACAGTAATTTACGCTTCTACACATTAATTGCCTGCTAAACCGTAATTTCCTGTACCAATACCAATGCGTCCGTTGGTCCTATTTTATTCCTAATATTTTTGTCTGTTCCTCGTTCTACTAAAAACAGGACTATTTTGGAATGTTGGTTGAAGTAAGCTAAAGGCAGCGGTGTATCACCATTCACATTTGTAACATGGTATATCTGCTCGTTGATCTAATAATATCCTAACTGCTCCCACATGGACTCGATCAGCAGCCTAATGTAATAGAGTAAAATCATTTCATTATTATCCGCAGCATTTATATCTGCTCCATGGTCTAGTAAGAACTTTACTATTCCTAAATGGCCTTCCTGGGCAACATAAACCAACGATGTATTATTTAACCTATCTCTACAGTTTACATTCTTCACCGTTTCTAATAGTAAGTCTATAAATTCTATAGTGCCTTTTCGTGCAGTTGCATGTAAAGAGGTCTCATAATATTTTACAGTATTCGTAGTTCTATATATTATTTATTGTTTAACACTTACCAAGTTACTGCTTGAATGTATTTTTCTCCAGTAACTTAATTATTGCTTGGTTACCAGCCATGTTCAGCTAAAGAATCAATAAAGGCAACAGCAGCTTTGGCATCCCTATCATGGCCGCCATATTGACTGCCATTAAGAAGTCCCCATATCTTCCAACGAATAGCTACTTCATTGTCTTGTTTGATTAAATGGGTATTTTTCATTGTATCAAACTATATAAATACCTTATTAAATTGCCTCATTGACAAGAGTGTAACTTCGCTTAATACCACAAATGACAAAATATGTTCCCATACTTCTGGAGGAAGTGGATTATGCAGACTACAGCCTTTTTCTATTAATAGTTTAGCTACACTCTTATAGCCATACTTATCCCTCCAATTCAATGGGATAGCTTTCCAGCTACTGTTAGCATTTATATTACCGTGTCTTCCCATCAGTTTTCTTGTATCCTTATGCCATTGAATGAGGGTAAAACGTAACGGAGTATAACCATTTTTATTTGTAGCATTTATCTCAGCTCCTTGTTCTATTAAAAATTTAACTACTTCTAGGTGATCAATAGAGATCTTCTGAAACCTAAGGATTATGCATGAATGTATATATTAGGGTAAAAAGTTGAGAAATATTGATGAGAAATAGTGATATAAAAACCTTGAGACCAGAAGGGTTTCGTCGTTTAACAGGAGTAAAAGTCGAAACATTTGCTACTATGTTATAGTTAATAAACAAAGCCATTAAGATAAAGAAAGCTAAAGGGGGTCGACCCAATAAACTTACTTGTGAGCAAATGCTTTTAATGACACTGGAATATTTAAGAGAGTATCGTACATACTTTCATATTTCAAAAAGTTATGCTATAAGTGAGAGTAATTGTTATTATACCATACGTTTTATTGAAGAAGCTTTAATAAAAAGTGGCCAATTTACTTTGCCAGGCCGCAAAGCATTGCTAAAAAGTGATATGGATTGATGCTACAGAGAGGCCCTATTGAGCGGCCTAAAAAAAGCAGCGATGTTACTCTCAGGCAAGAAGAAGCGACATACCCTAAAAACACAGCTAGTTGTAGATAAGCAAACACGTAGGATCATCGGTTGTAATTTTACAAATGGAAAGCGTGATGATTTTCGCTTGTTTAAGGAGTCCAAGCTAGCACAGACAAGCTATCACCGATACAGGCTATCAAGGCTTAAACAAATTCCATAATACCTAAAAAACGTAGCAGAAAGCATCCTTTGAGCAAAGTCGATAAGAAGGGCAATCAGCAATCAGCTTCTCAAAGAGTAGTGTGCAAACATGTGATCGGAATGCTGAAAAGGTTTAGAATATTAGCTGAATGTTACAGAAATAGAAGGAGAAGGTTTGGTCTTCGCTTTAATCTTATTGATGGAATTTATAACTATGAACTTTTTTGTTAAGTTTCGGAAGAACTTTAATTATTAAAGCATTATTGCACTTGGTAAAAGTATAGTTGATTGAGTTGTTTAATTGTGGAGCTATCAATAGGGCAAAAATACTATAGAAGAGATAAAAGATATCATAGCTGCACGCTGGTCAATAGAAGTTTAATATTGGGAGTTAAAATAAACAGGTGGATTTAAGCAACATTAGGCCCGCCACGGCCGTTTATGGAGAAAAATCGTATTTACATGTCTATTATGGCTTGGTCTATTAAACATACTCATAAAAGAAAAACTATTATAATCTCTACTTAATTTCTTAAATGTAAAATTTATGTTCTTCTTGTTACACTCAATTAGTGAGGGTGTTTTAATACAAGATACATAAATTTAACAATATCTATCGGAAGGATTTTGATACAGCAGATGCTAATTTTTGCTGTACTACAACCGTAGTTATATTTAAGTGAGCCAAGTTATGTAATGTAAATTTTTCATTTTGTGGTAAAAAAGACAAAAATTCTTTTATCCATTGTTGAGCATAAGGATCTTTGAACTGGCCACCAATTAGATAAATGGGCCAGTCAGGATTTAAAGTTATTGTTTTTCCTTTCTGAGTCATTTCCAATCCACAACAAACTAAATTAGCTAATTTACGAGCTGCTAGCGTAACAATATGGCGTGCAATAGGATCTCTTTTACTGTAAGCACAGTTAAAAACTATTGGAGAAACAGCTGCCACTTGAGCAGAGGAAATAGTTCCATTTTGCAAGTAAGGAATCAAATGTACCATTTCTTTTTGCTGGAAATGTGCTTTTAAAGCAAAGGTTAAAGCTGTTTTTTCCCCAAACCCTTTTTCTTCAGCAATAGTTGCAGCTATAGCTTTTTTACCCATAAAAAACCCACTTCCCTCATCTCCTAAGTACCATCCAAGTCCACCAACACGCTGTTGCTTTCCCTGATTTTTAATAAAAGCAATAGACCCTGTTCCAGCAATCAAAACAGCTCCATCTTCTTTTTCGCTCAAGAGTTTTTGTGCTATTTCAATATCTGTTGTAACAACAATCTTATCTGGATGTATACCCCAATCTTGGAATAATTTAGTGATTTGCTGACGGACTTGTAATGCACCAGCTCCAGCAAAACCGGCAACAATTCCAAAAGAGGCTTTATCAGTTAAATTTGGTTCTGTTGATATAAATTTAACTTGCTTTAAAAGGTCTTCTAGGTGCAATTGTACCGAATCCCAACCTAAGCTTGCAACATTACTACCACTGCTGTAAACTGCCTGTACTTCTCCCTTTGTTCCCTGTAAAGGGATAATTTTTCCCTGAGAGTTAACAACTTGTAAGGCAGTTTTAGAACCTCCCCCATCAATACATAAAATATATTTAGCATTGGGAAGGTTTAGATTATCCGCAATAATCGTTTTGCTAAGAATAGAAAAAACAAAAACTCCACTTAAAAAAATTCTTGATATCATAATGGTCTCCTTTTATCTATTGAACATACATATTTAAGCTGCTTAAAAGAAATTGTATATCGTGCCTTGAAATTTACATATAAAATAGAGATTAGAGGTTATATTTAGCTTCTTTTATTTTCTCTTTTTGTTGTTTTTATGGATACAGGTATCTAGAGAGTAAGTTTAATACACATTTATGTTAGATAGATGTATGGTAAATGTACACTGATAAGCCACTTGGTTAAGTTTAAAGTATTTCGTTGTATTAATTTCTATACTTTATAATAAATTTCTGCATATACACTGCAGTTTGACCTTTTTAATTAGATAAACTAAAATGCTTCTATGTCGTTTGTTAAGTCAGTATTTAAATCTATAAACTCGATATTAGAACTTCTGCAAAATTGATGGCTATTATATACAGTTATAATGATTTCTACTTTATGTTAATGAATATACCAGAATGGTAAACTTTGTTGAAATATCAATCTATATAAGCCTTGCTTAAACTATGCCAGTTACGCTTATTCTAAATATTAAATTTTTAAATTGCGGGATGATAAATAAGCTTTAGTGTAGCCTCGACAGGAATCGAACCTGTATCAAAAGTTTAGGAAACTTCTATTCTATCCATTGAACTACGAGGCCAAACGGTGATTGCGAATTTAATCTATTGATGGTCACTTTTCAAATAATTAGGATATATAAGTAAGTGTTTAGTTAATACCTGTTGGTATACCATATCTTTAAGTATATCTATATTTTTCTGTTGTTTTGCAGAAATGAATATCGCTTGGTGGCCATATTGCTCCGCATATTTATTGCGGATAGCTTCCATAGTAATGATAGGTTGCTGTTCATTGGCGCTATCTTCTCCTTCTAATTGGTCCATTTTATTAAATACAAGGATAGTAGGAATGTGTTCTGCTCCAATTTCATGTAAAGTTTGCTGTACCACTTGTATATGCTCCTCACAAGCAGGATGAGAAGCATCAACCACATGAAGTAATATATCAGCCTCTCGTATTTCATCTAAAGTAGATTTAAATGACTCAATTAAAGTATGTGGTAGCTTACGAATAAAACCTACTGTGTCAGTTAGTAAAAAGGGTATATGATTAATAACAACTCTACGAACAGTAGATGTTATGGTAGCAAAAAGCTTATCTTCTACATAAGCATCTGATTTGGACAAAAGATGCATGAGCGTAGATTTACCAACGTTAGTATATCCTACTAGTGCTACGCGTACTAAATCTTGTCTTGTTTTCCGTTGAGTAATACTTTGTTTATTAATGCTTTCAAGTTTTTTACGTAACAGGCTAATCTTATCTTGAACAATCCTGCGGTCTGTTTCTAGTTCTTTTTCACCAGGCCCCCGCATACCAGAAAAACCACCTCTTTGTCTAGATAAGTGGCTCCACATTTTAGTCAGGCGAGGTAGCAAATATTGGTACTGAGCAAGCTCTACTTGAATTTTAGCTTGTCTAGTTTTTGCACGCATAGCAAAAATGGCTAGTATAATAGAATTTCTATCCAGTATAGGCCGCTCTAATATTTTTTCTAAGTTGCGTGTTTGAGAAGGTGTTAATTCCTCATCAAAAATTACTTTATCTACTTCTTCAGTTTGTATAAATGTTTTTATTTCTTCTAGTTTACCTTTGCCTATTAAGGTTCCTGCTTGGGGCCTGTCAAGTTGTTGTATAAAAGTCGATATAGGTTTGATATTGAGTGTATAACATAGTAAACTTAACTCATCTAAATATTCTTTGGTTTTTTGCAGAGGCTGTTTAGGAGTAGCTAACGATACTAATACGGCAGTTTCTTGCTTTGTGGCTGTTCCTATATAGGCTGTCATATACTATATATTTAGGTTTAATAACTAAACTACTAGTTTAAAAAAAATAATGCTAATCAATTGTGGAAAATAACTTTAAGTCGCTTCAAACTATCTATACCTACTATCTAAAATACCCACAAGTTTCTTTTGATACTAGGAAAGATGTATCCAATACAATTTTCTTTGCATTAAAAGGTATGTGTTGTGATGGTAATATTTTTGCTAGCCAGGCTTTAGCTAAAGGAGCAGCTTATGCAGTAATTGATGATCCACGTTATTACCAAGAAGACGGACGTTATATTTTGGTCGATGATACGCTTGAGACATTGCAGCAGCTTGCAAAACTTCATAGGAGCCAACTTGATATTCCTATTATAGCTATTACAGGTTCCAATGGAAAAACAACTACTAAAGAACTGATATATGCTGTACTAAGCCAACGATATAACTGTTATGCTACTTCCGGTAATTTCAACAACCACATAGGCGTACCTATTAGCTTATTATCGATAAAGAAATCAACAGAAATTGCTGTTATAGAAATGGGTGCTAATCATATAGGAGAAATAGCTCAGCTTTGTGAGATTGCTCAACCTACGCATGGTATAATTACTAATATCAGCCATGCACATTTAGAGGGGTTTGGTGGTATTAACGGTGTTATTAAGGGTAAAAGTGAATTATATAGTTATTTAAAGCAGTATGGTGGAATTCCTTTTATTAATTCTGCAGATTCCGTACTTTTAAATGTGGCTAACGGATTTGTAAATCCTATTTACTACCCACACTATTATTATTGTGAATTAAAAGAAGCTAATCCTTATCTGGTCTATACAAGCGAACAGGGTACAACAGTGACTACACAACTAATAGGCAAGCATCATTTTCATAATGTGGCTGCTGCATTGTGCATAGGTAAGTATTTTGGTATAGAACCCAACATGGCTAATACAGCTATTCAAGCTTATGCCCCTTCTAATAACCGTACACAGCTTATTAAAAAAGGGAGTAATTCAATTCTACTGGATGCCTATAATGCAAATCCTGCTTCTGTACAAGCTGCACTTGAGAGTTTTTATTTCCTGAAGTCTATGTATAAAATACTTATTTTAGCAGATATGAATGAATTAGGCGAAGAAAGTTTAGCTTTTCATGAAGCAATCATAGAAAAAACTGCTCAGCAGAATTATGATGTAATTCTTTTACACGGGCCTGTTATGGAAAAAGCTTGCTTTTATAATCCTAAAGCAATTTATTTTAAACAAATATCTGACCTCCAAGAATATCTTAGCAACCATAAGTTTTCTAATACAGCATTCTTGCTAAAGGGTTCTCGTAGCTATCATCTTGAAAGCCTATTAAACTTTATTTAAGGTAATAGGTGTTAAGGAAATGTTAGATTTAAACAAATTCGTTAGATTTGTGTTATGTAACAAATAAGACTAGCTTTAAATGCATGAACAGGAAAAAGTTTATCAACTAGCTTTGAGCCTTATTAAAGGTATAGGATTTAATACATGGAAGAGGATAATTGAAAAATTTAAAACAGCTCAGGCAATTTTCCAGGCATCAAAAACATTGCTTACAGGTAACCTGCCAGGTATTCCCTTATCTATTATACAAGCTATTCTAGCTAAGGATACGCTATCGGTAGCAGAGAAAATAGTGGGTACACATCAAAAGAATGGTATACAGGTTCTTTCCTTTTTTGATGAATCTTATCCCTTGCGTCTTAAACATATTGCTACTCCTCCCAGCTTTTTATTTTGGCAGGGTAATATGAATTTTAGTATGTCTAAGGTTATAAGTATCGTAGGCACTAGAAAGGCTACTACCTATGGGAAGAGCTTTATAGAGAAGTTTATAGCAGATTTAAGAGCATATGATGATATCCTAGTTGTCAGTGGATTGGCATATGGTATTGATATCCATGTACATAAAATGTGTTTGTGTTATGGTTTGCCCACAATAGGTGTACTGGCAGGTGGGTTAGATAAGATTTATCCGGCGGTTCATAAAAAGGCGGCTATAGAAATGTTGGCCCATGGCGGCCTGGTAAGTGAAATTCCTATTGGTAGTACATTAGAAACTTTCCAATTTCCCCAAAGAAATAGGATTATTGCAGGATTGGCAGATGCTACTATTGTGGTAGAGGCAGACTATAAAAGTGGTGCTGTTATTACAGCTAATTTTGCTAACGATTATAACAGAGAGGTATTTGCTGTTCCAGGTAATATTGATGCTACTTATTCAGCTGGCTGTAACTATTTAATCAGAACTCAGCAAGCACACCTATTAACAAATGTTGAGGATCTAGCTTATATAATGAATTGGCAGAAGAGTTCTTGGCAGAATAAGCCTATACTTTTTGAGGACAAGAGTTTTACTGAACTTAGTCAAGAAGAGCAGCGAATAGTACAAATATTAAAAAATTCTCAAAAAGAAGTCTACATTGATGAGATAAGCCAACAAATCCAATTATTTCCTAGTCAGGTTTCATCTATACTTTTGCAACTAGAATTAAAAAATATTGTCGAATGTCTGCCAGGTAATAAATTTAAGCTAGTAGCATTTTAACAAGGCTTTCTTGTACTTGTTGGTATAATAGTGTTTGTAAATCTATACATGCTTTTTATTTGTGTCTTATGTTTTGTATTAGCATCAAGTGCTTTAGTATTAAATAATACTTTCCCTATATTTAATAAAAGCTTATTAATTCTTGATCATGCCTTTCTTAACTACTAGCATAAAAATACTGATAGCCAGAAAATATAATGGCATGGGAAGAATTGTATCATTATGTAAATAACCCATACCTAAAGTAAATATTGATATAACGCAATAATAAAAGAAACCAAATAAGCTAGACGCTGTACCAATACAAGCTTTGTAAGATACAAGTGCTAATGCTAATGCATTGCTAGTAGTCATACAAACTCCAAACATTATACACATTTGTATAAATATAGTAATGCCAATTATCCATTGAGTAGGTAAAGCAATAATGTGTATATGGCACCAAGCAGCCCCTGTAAGTAGCATTGCAGCAGTAAAAATTATAAGCAGCCCATACTGTAAGATTGTCTGCGAACTATGCTTATTATGTAGCTTTTTAGATAAAATGCCTCCCATCATAGTACTGATAGCAATTGGAATAAAGGTAAGCCCGTACGTACTTGGGTGTAAGTGAAGTAGCTTGATTAAATAGAAAGATCCTTCTGCAAAGTAGCTGAACATGATACCATTACAAGCAGCTACAATCAATCCAAATCCAATAGCCTTTTTATCTCTAACTAATCTGAATATTACCTCTGATATTGTGATGGGCTTTCTATTATCTATAGGATGAGTTTCTGGTAAATAAATGATTACCATTATAGTTACAATAATTGCAAAAGCAGTAAGAAACAAAAATATAGTAGACCATGAGAAGTTGACGGCAATAATACCTCCTATAACAGGACCAATTGCTGGGAAAATAGCAAGTGCGCTTCCTGTAGAAGAGTATACTTTTCCTAAAGCTGGCCCTTGGAACGTATCTCGGCAAATAGCTTGGCCTAATACACTTCCAATACTACCTCCAAAAGCTTGTATGAAACGGCTGATCAGTAACATAGTAATAGAGTCTGAAAAGTAGCAGCTAACACAACCCAGTATAAAGATAATTAATCCGGCTATAATACATGGTTTTCTCCCTAATCTATCGGAAATATTACCCCAAAAAAGGGTTCCTATAGCAAAGCCACAAAGATAAATTGTAAGGGTGTATTCTACCATTGAAACTGTTGTGCTTAAAGCAACAGCAATATCAGGTAAGGCAGGGCTATAAACAGTTTCAGCAAATTGTGGTAAGCCTACTATAAGTATAATGAGCCATATAGCTGGCAATAATAAAGGTGTCATATAACTGTATATTTTAGATTTTGTATCAGATACTGTGCTCCCTAAATTCTTGAATTAGCTTATTTATATATTTTAAAACTTATAACAACTTTTGTAAGTTACGGCGAGTATTTTAAAAATAGTTGGTTGTTAGAAAGTTATTCAATGTGGTTTTAGGATGGTTTGTAGATGATTACCGGTTTTAAAGAATAATTAAAATAGGAACAGTATACTAGGTTATAGTAGGAAAACATCTATTATTTTTTATAGTTACTAATATATAGTGCCAACTAATAACATAACGAGGGTACTTAATCTCTATAATTGTAAATATTTGTATGTGGTAATTGAGAGCGTTGCCTTTATTATATATATGGTTATAGTAAGTTAGACTATGTACTTCCTTTAATAATACCTATAAATCAAAAAAGATAAAGAGTTATTATATGAGCAACCATCTGTAGCAATTACAAGTAGTAAAGGTTTATTTGTTGATAGGCTTCAAGATATTTAAGAAACTCTATTAATCTTTAACATGTTTGTACGTTGTTTGCTATGAATAGGCATACTAGCCATACTAATAAATACATCGCCTGGCTGCAAGTAATTGTTTTTTGTTAAAAGAGATTCGATATCAGCAAATGTTTGGTCTGTAGATACCATACTATCATAATAATATCCTCTTGCATTCCAAACTAGATTGATACTGTTAAGTAGATATTGGTTATCTGTAAAGACAAATATATTAGCCTGTGGCCTATGCTTGGCCAATTCTAAAGCTGTCCAGCCAGTTTGTGTTAAGCAAATAATAGCTTTGGCTTGTATGTCGTGGCTTAGTTGGCAAGCTGTTCTAACTAGGCTATCATTATAGAAAGTAGGGGAGGTGGTTAATATAGGTTGGTACTTATTGTAAATGGGTGCAGTTTGTTCAACTACTAAGATGGTTTTTTTCATTTCAGTAACCACTTTAACAGGGTATTTACCCATTGCTGTTTCTGCGGAAAGCATTAAAGCATCAGCGCTATCGATAACTGCATTGGCTATATCATTCGTTTCCGCACGAGTAGGAAGGGGGTTTTCTATCATACTTTCCATCATTTGGGTAGCTATGATAACAGGCTTGCCAGCTCGGTTACATAAGCTTACTATATTCTTTTGTACCATAGGTACTTTTTCCATAGCAATTTCTACACCTAAATCTCCTCGTGCTACCATTAAGGCATCTGCTTCTGCGATAATTGCTTGGATATGTTCTAAGGCTTCTGGTTTCTCTATTTTTGCAACTACCTTGGTATTTTTGCCAGCTTGTTTGATGGCTTCTTTTAATTCTACAATATCTTGCGGGCTCCTAACAAAAGAGAGTGCTACCCACTCTACATTTTGTTGAAGGCCAAAAGCTAAATCTTCACGATCTTTTTCCGTAAGAGAAGGGGTAGAAAGTTTGGTAGCAGGTAAGTTAAGCCCTTTATTAGCACGTAGATGGCCACCATGTATTACCTCTGTAATGAGATCATTTCCCTCTTTACGTATAACTTTCAGTGTAATCTTGCCATCATCTACCAAAATGGTATCACCGATTTTTACCTCGTGTGCTAAGTTAGTATAGGTAGTTGTTATTCGGTTTTCAGTACCTAATATTATTTCAGGTGTAAGTGTAAGTTTTTGTCCATTAACTAACTGTATAGTTTCACTTTTTAGCTTACCAATTCTAATTTTAGGACCTTGTAAATCTTGCAATAAACAAACATGTTTGCCTAATTCTTTGTTAATGGCACGTACATTATCTATTACTTGTTGGTGAGCTGCATATGTGCCATGTGAAAAGTTTAAACGGATAATACCTGCGCCTGCTTCAATGAGTTGTGTAAGCACCTCTTTACTTCCACTAGCAGGCCCTACAGTAGCTATAATTTTAGTTTTATTGAAATTTTCTGAAATAGTGGTGTTGTTCTTCATAGGATTATATATGGGCCAGTACATTACACAAATAGAGTTTATAATATTGTGGAATTGTTAGCAAGTTAAAATTTGTTTTTAAGATTTCGCTACAATCTGTTGGCTAAATATTCTATATATATTTCTTAATATAGTATTTTTTTATTGATAATGGCTATGTTAAGCTTTGATTTAAAACAGCATATAGACACTCCATATTGATGTTATTCAGCCAAAAGGAGTTGTATACTTATTGTATTGATTATTAAATTGTTTTGTGCGAATGAGTTATTCAGTATGAGAAATTTTTGTTTAGAAAAGCTAGGTGTGTTATTTTTGGGTGGTAAAATAAATGCCGGATTAAAAATTTTGTAAAGTTTAAACTTAATAGATTTATTTGCACATTCATTAAAACTTCCAAATAAGATGTCAGAAATTAACCAGAAAGTAGTAGATATTATCGTAGATAAATTAGCTGTAGCACCTGCAGAAGTTACATTAGAAGCAAATTTAGCCAATGATCTAGGTGCAGACTCACTAGACATAGTAGAACTTATCTTAGAATTTGAGCGTGTATTTGAGATTAATATTCCAGAAGATCAGGCAGAACATATTAAAACAGTTGGCCAGGTTGTTGAATATCTAGAAAAACGTCTTGCTGAAAAATAAGGGTTAATAAAAATCCAACTAGCAAGATGCAAAGTAACACATCTAAAATTTACTGAGGACTTGCCATGCAAAAAATTAGGAGAGTTGTTGTTACAGGACTTGGGGCTTTAACCCCCATAGGTAACAATACGCAAACATATTGGGAAAATTTAGTGAGAGGCACAAGTGGTGCAGCTCCTATAACACGTTTTGATGCTTCTAAACACAAAACAAAATTTGCGTGTGAACTAAAAAATTATCATGAGGAAGATCATTTTGATCGTAAAGAAGCTAAAAAGTTAGATCCTTGCTCTCAATATGCCTTGGTGGCTACAAAAGAAGCTATAGAAGATGCAAAGCTTGACCTCAGTAAATTGGATTTAGAGCGAATAGGAGTGTTATGGGGTACAGGTATTGGCGGTATAAAAAGCATACAAGATGAGATAGTAACATTTGCTCAGGCTGATATGGTGCCTAGGTTTAGTGCTTTCTTTATTACAAAAATGATTGCCAATATGCCTGCTGGTCAGATTTCCATTAAATATGGACTAAAAGGACCTAACTATGTTGCTGTTTCTGCTTGTGCATCTGCTTCAAATGCGCTTATTAGTGCCTCTCATCTAATCCAGCTAGGATTAGCTGATGTAATGGTTACAGGCGGCTCAGAAGCTGCTGTAACACCTGTAGCTATAGGTGGGTTTAATGTTATCAGAGCATTGTCAGAACGTAATGAAGATCCTACAACTGCTTCTAGGCCTTTTGATAAAGATCGAGATGGATTTGTTTTAGGTGAAGGAGCTGGTGCTTTGATATTAGAATCTTATGAGCATGCTATAGCTAGAGGAGCGCAAATTTATGCTGAAGTTCTAGGTGCTGGTATGTCAGGCGAAGCTTATCATATTACTGCTCCACACCCCGACGGTCAGGGTGCAGCACTAGTTATGAAGCAAGCATTAAAAAATGCAGGTATAAGCCCTCAAGAGATTGATTATATTAATGTACATGGTACTTCTACGCCTTTAGGAGATGTAAGCGAAGTAAGGGCTATTCAAGAGATATTCCAGGAGCATGCGTATCAGTTGAATATCAGTTCTACTAAATCCATGACTGGCCACTTGTTAGGAGCAGCGGGTGCTATTGAATCAATAGCCTCTATATTAGCTATGAAACATAGTATAATCCCTCCTACTATTAATCATTTTGAATTAGATGATACGTTGGATAAAAATTTGAATTTTACCTTTGATAAAGCACAAAATAGAGAATTTTCGGTAGTTTTAAATAACAGTTTTGGGTTTGGCGGGCACAACACCTCTGTTGTATTCAAGAAATGGATAGATTAATTAACTTTTTTCGTCAGTATTTTTTTCCTTACGAGGATGCAAGGACTAAGCAGTTTAAAAATGCTATTTATGCGATTACAACCTTGCATCCTCATAACCTTTCTCTTTATAGGCTAGCATTACAGCATAGCTCTGCTAAAATTGAAGAAAATTCTAATGAGCGATTAGAATTTTTGGGAGATGCTGTACTTTCACTGGTCGTAGCCGAATATTTATTTAAAAAGTACCCTTTGCAGGAAGAAGGTTTTCTAACTGAGATTAGATCTCGGATAGTTAATAGGGCATCTTTGGGCGAATTGGCTAAGAGAATAGGTATGGATGAATTGTTAACTTATGATACGCGCTCTGTTAATCACCACAATATCAAGTTTGTATATGGGAATGCATTAGAAGCATTTATTGGAGCAGTGTATTTAGATCAAGGTTATGCATTATGCGCTCAATTTATTGTTGATAGGCTGCTAAAAATTCATGTAGACTTAGAGACCTTGGTACTTACCGATAATAATTATAAGAGTAAAATTATAGCATGGGCACAAAAAAACCGAAAACATATTCAATTTATACTTATTACTGAAAAACGTATAAAAGGTGTTAGAGAATTTGTGGTTCAGCTTTTATTAGAAGGTGAGGTTTATGGAGAAGGGGTTGGTAAAACCAAAAAGCAGGCTGAGCAGATGGCTGCACAAGAGTCACTAAAAAGAATTATGTAAGCCACCAAGAAGCTAATCATAAACTATTGCAGCTTATCTATAACTCTGTTATATGCCATTATAATGAACAGTAGGTTTAGCTATGGACTTTTGTAATCAATCTCTTTTAGATGTTCTAGACGAATATGGCAATTTTACAGGGCAGCGAGCATCTAGAGAAGAGGTACATAAGTTAGGCCTTATTCATCGGGCTATTCATTTATATTTGGTAGATGAAGAAGATCATCTACTCATGCAGAAAAGAGCTAAGACGGTAGACCATTATCCTAATGAATGGAGTATTTCTTTGACAGGGCATGTTGATGCGGGAGAGAGTAGTAGTGAAGCACTTTATCGGGAGGTTCGAGAAGAGCTTAGGCTAGACCCTACTACCATGAAGTTTGATTTTTTATTTTCCTATAGACAAGAGTATACTTTGCATGAGTCTTATATAGACCGACACTTCAATGATGTTTACTTTTGCCAATATTCTTTTAGGTTAGAGAATATTCATTTTAATACTAATGAGGTCGCTGGCTTGGAAAGAATACCTTTTAAGCAATTTAAAGACATGGTAAACATTAAAGAAAGTTTGATTTCACAAATTTATGCCAAAGAATATGCTGGCTTGGACTATTTGGGATTAATTTAATATTTAAATTCTTACGGGTTAACAGACATTTGCACTGGGCTTAGTAAAATTGCAGCTTGATAGTAAACTTCTAAAATCTTTTAAATGGTAATTGATGAGTATAACATAGTTGGCATAAAGTGTAATAGCTGTGTGGATAAGATAAAAAATGAGCTTTTAAAAATAGAAGGAATTAAACAAGCTATTGTTCAGCAGTCCACACCACAAGCAACAATTACCATGCAAAAACATATATCTATCAAGCAATTGCAGGCTGCTTTATTTAAAGCAGGTGATTATACAATTGTGTTAGCAAATGAAAATATACAGCATGCTACTGAAAAATCTAGACTAGAAACTTGGATTAAAACTTACAAACCTATACTTCTTATTGGTGCTTATGTTATTGTTGTTAGTCTTATAGTAGAGGCTACTAAAGATAAATTTGAAGTAGGAAATTGGATGTGTAATTTTATGAGTGGGTTCTTTTTAGTATTTTCTTTCTTCAAATTATTAGATTTAAAAGGATTTGCTGACACTTATTCTATCTATGATATCATTGCTAAACAGTGGTATAGTTGGAGTTATATATATGTTTTTATTGAGCTGGGTTTAGCTATAGCATATATAATGAAATTTAATTTATGGATTGTTAACATTATTACTTTAATAATAATGTCTCTCAGCATAGTGGGGGTTATACAAAGCATCCTAACTAAGAAGAAGATAAAATGTGCTTGTCTTGGAACAGTTTTCAATTTACCAGTAGGTACCATTACTATCATTGAGAATGCACTTATGATTGCTATGAGTGCAGGTATGTTATTGATAAAATTCTTATTGAACTGATTTGTATGGGTTGCTAATATTCTGTATATCCTAAATAATATATATGATAGAGTGATATTAGCCACATCGTTTATAGTTTAAATAATTGATAAAGGGACAATTAACTTCAAAAGTAATAGTGCCCTTATATATATTCTTCTTGCTTCATATGATTTAAAGCTTCGATTTTAAAAATTCCCCTGCCAGGCTTTTAACAACTAATTAAAATGACGAATTAGGAGTTTTTAAAAATTCTATTTCTTCTTGGGTTGATTCTCTTCCTAATAATATATTTCGGTGAGGAAATCTTCCAAATCTTTGTATGATTTCTCGATGCCTTATTGCATAACTATAAGATATTTCATCATTAGTGAATAACTCTACGCTTATATTTTGGTCTTCTAAGTTTTCACTATGCATAAAAGGCATATAAATAAAACGCTGTTGTTCGAGCATTAATTGTTTGTCAATTCTTTTGACAATAGCTTCTTTGGCAAGCGATAAGGCTTTAGCGTCCATAGCAAAGCTTTGCGCTTGATCTCGGAACATGTTTCTAGGAAACTGATCTAAAATAATGATAAGTGATAAGAGGCCTTCAGATGTCTCTTTCCAATTATCCAATCCTCCATTGGCTGCTTGGTTATAGGTGTTTAAAAATATTTCTGTAATTAAGCTGTCAAAATCTTTATCTTTAACAAACCATTTTTTTTTGTTTTCTTTAGAAAACCAAAAGTTTAAAATGTCTGTAGAAGTCATAGTTAGGAGAAAGATATGATGTTATATAGTATTATATAGCTATAATTTAGCAGATTAAAAAATTTTCAGGTTAGCTGTATGAAGCAGTGTATTTATACTTATAAGTTTAGGGTTTTGTCTTGTAAACTATAGTAATAAGAGTATTCATAATAGTTGACTTTATGCATTCCTTTATAAATCCTTTCTTCCGCTATCGCTCACATTTTATTATAATTTAAAAAAACCTTTTATTTGCTTTTTGTAAAATTTGTCCTAAGTTGTTAGCCCTATATACATATTAGGTAAATAGGTTATAGATATGTTTGAAGAATAAGTATAGAGTTAGTAGAGATTACAATTTTCTTTATATGTTTCTGCTTGTTAAGACTTATTAAAGTATGCAATCGAATTATATTAAAGTACAACCTTGAGTTGTCTATATTTTACTGGTAAGCATATTTATACAAAATTGCTCTTCCCCGCCTATACCATCTACAAATTTAAGCTCTCCTGGACATGAGGATATGGAAGAGACAATTATTAAGCATATTGAAACAAAGCCAAGCGCTAGTGCTAAAAAAAATAGTACGCCTATCACTCCCGGTCAGATTCCTCTATTGCCCATTCCAGATAATTCTATAGCTAGCAACCTGCGTATTAAACAAACTGTGAATAATCCAACACATGAATGGCTACTATCATGCATATTATCCACTAATATATCAACAAGTAGTCCTGCTTATGGTTCCATACAGACTGGTCATGCCGATCATTCGTCTAATAAACAGTTATCTAATTCAATAGTTAAGGAAGGGAATGCTACCTATATGTATCAGCCAATTATAGAGGGGAATAATGAGTATAAGAACCTGCAAGCTAGCCAATATATAGCTAAAGCAGGGATGGAACAATATATGCAAGAAACAAGAAGCAGTTTATATACGCAGAACCTTGTTGAGCAATTTGAACTAGTTAATAGACCGGCTGACAAAGCCTTTACAGCAAAAGGTGGTCATGTAATAAAGTTTAAGTGGAAAAATGGACGACCAATGGCTTATATAGCCGAAAACTTGCCACCAGGATTTAGCAGGAAGCATAAGGTGCCAGCATACTTACTGCCAGGTATGAGCTGGGAACAATTGTTGACTGTAAGTAAGATAGAGCAGCCATACCGTATTGATGTTATTTGGAGTAATAGACATGAAAAGACACACGTTCTTATTGGTAGCTTGTTGGTAGCTTGGGATTATATGGTGGAGGATATAGATGTAAAAAATGTAATGAGGTTAATAGACCAACAAAAAGCTATCTGGTTGTTAGATAAGCAAGAAGAATCTATTAAATTTGTCAACCAATTATTTACATGTATAACATCCTGAAAAAAACAAATTTATGAAGTCTGACCAGAATAAGCGTCTACATAAATCATCCTTATGTTTATTGATTGTTTGTATGCTTACATCCTTTCTTGCATATGCTAAAAAGCCTTCTAAAGCCATCTACAATTTTGAAAATTCTTGGTTGAACGATTTTAAATGTGCCATAGAGATAGGAAGTGGTATACCCTTTTTGAAACACTCAGGCTTTTATTTGCCCATCAATGGTGGTATTTGTTTAGGCTATTCCTTCTTTAAGTATAATCATACGCAGCTTGGAGAGTGGGAGTCGTCAGGGCGAACAGTTACAGTGGATGCAGGCGAAGGAAAGTTTGCTTTGGAAGTAGGTATTCGTTTTCCTGAACAACACAAGCATGAAGATTATGCAGGTTTTCAAATAGTTAAAAAATTTTTCGTCTTTCCCATCTCTATTAAATGGTCTGAGCCCGATGCTTTTTCTAAAATTACTACAGCATACTTCCTAGGCTATACACCCAAATATTTAATGAGTGCTCAATACAAGATTACAGACCCATCTAAAGACTTACCATCTAGCTTTCAACAAGACATTAAGGACCTCAAAAAAGCTTTTAGCGATGTTAAGACTTTTTCACATAGTGCGTTTATAGGAGCTAGCTTAATATTTCCTATTGGCTTATATTTTAGTGGAGCTATATCAGTCCCATTAGAAAAAGTGACCACTTCTGCTGCTGAAAACGAAAAGCGATTGGATCAACAAACGTTGAATGGGGAGTACATTAATCAACATACCAAGGGTTCATTAGATGATTTACTTTCAGTTACCATTGGGTTAGACATGATTAGCTTATATAAGTACATTCATAAGGACGATTTTATTTAATAACATCTATCTAAACAAGTAATTTATGAACACATTAATTAGATTATTTACTCAGCTATTTTTTGTAAATCTTATCATGTTTGTGCCTATACAGGCTTCTACTTTACAGAATATATCTCCTACTACTGATGAAACTATGTCATCAGATAAACCTGAAGATAAAGAGCCCCGCACTGTTGCCTTGCAGGTCCCATTGGACAAGCATGGGGCTGTGACAGTTCACCTTACCCCTACGGAGAAAGAAAAACTCAAGGATTACTTAGATACTACTTCTATGGATAAATTCTTAGCAACACTCTTAGAAGCTATCAGGGATAAAGAATTAACCATCAGGAATGCGGCTAGCGGTTCCATTTCTCATCTATTCGTAACAGAACCTAGCTTAGCAAATACTAAAACCCTCCAACTAATAGGAAAACACTTCTTACAAGGAGATGCCGATCTATGGTTGTGCCAAGGCTTAGAGGTACTCACAAGCTTTTTAGAAAAGAATCATAAATTAGCTCCTGCCGGGGTTAAACTGGGGTTTAAGATTATTGAAAAGCAAATGATTGCCAAACGACCTGTCGGCTTGAACAATGAAATGGCACTTCTTTTTTTTATTTCAGAAGCAATAACCTTCAATCCTGATTGCGTTTCTACACTCATACAAATAGCTGAAAAATATATGAAAATTTCTCAAGAGGATAGAGACGAATATTACCGATACTTAATCTTATTCGCGTTGGGTGCTGTTGAACCTCTCAAAGTCATCGAAAAGAATCCAGCATATATTCAAGCTCTTTTTAAGCTATCCTTTACATACTACCCAGATCATAGTAATAACGTCAACTTTGCAATCAAGGATTTATTTAGTAAAGTTGAAAAAATGAATCCTGCATACAGCAAAGATATATTTGAAACCTTACTGCATAAGACAAGAACACAGATCAAACGAAAAGAATTCAACGAGATTATTCTAACCATTAACAAGTTGAGTTTAATGGTATCTGTAAATGCCGCTTATGCCCCTGAAGTACTACCAGTAGCTCTCCAATTGCTGCAAAGCAACGTACTAATGAGTACAAGATCTTTTCCTATTCTAGCTAGTATTGTTGACCTCAAGTATGATACCTACGATCAACAGGTATTTCATGCCTTGTTAAAAGAGATAGCAGTGAAAGAGAAACAGGATGACTTAACAATGCCTACCATGCTATTCATATTGCGGTCGTTGATAGAACGTCATCCAGCCTTAGCCAAAGAGGCAATGATTCCTGTCAGTCAACTCGTTACAATGCTTGATTATGACTATAAGCATTCACCCAAGCTAAAAACTTTAGCATCTATTATAAAGGCTGATCCAACCACTTTACCTCAAGCTTTGAAAGTAGCCAACCAAAAACTAGCAAGCACAGACGGCTCAGTTCGCTCAAATGGTTTAGCACTGCTGTTCTTTCTTGCTGATAAGGATCCTGCTCATTATGAGTCTATCTTCCAGCTAGCTACTAATTTTGTAACAGACAAAAATTGGAGTGTTCGTTTTCAGGCTTTGCGTGTTGTTGAAGTCTTAGTAAGACTATATCCTGCTTGTGGACAAAGAGCAGTTAACATAGCTAGCCAAGCTTTTCAAGATAAAGAAATAATAATAAGAAAACGTGCCTTGTTTATCTTACAAGCCTTAGTAAAGGCAAATACAGCTTATATACCGCAGGTATGTGAGATTGCTAGACAAGCTGTACAAGATAGAAATGAGGAAGTAAGAAGGTTGAATATCAGTTTGTTAGCAGCCATCTTGCAAGCTGAGCCTAGTTATGCACAAGAGTCAAGTTTTAAGTCTATCCTAGAGCAGGTTCAAATTGATAAAAACAAAGACATACGCAAGTTAGCGGACAATTTATCATCTACCTAATCTGTAGTAAGCAGGCGAATGATACCTGCATAACCTACCACAGAGGTTAAATCCTGTGCCAGGCTAGGCAGAAGTTCTTAATTATTGTGTAAGGAGTTCTCTCCTGACACAATAACTTTATATTTATGAAACATGGCTTTACGTAATAAACAATGGTAACATGATAAAAATATATTCTTTATTACTACTACCTGTTAAGGCTGGTTGTATTTATATAGGTATGGATAGTTCGATAGAAGTGTTATCCAAAAGTCTTAATTTTTGTTCTAATAAATATCATACAGCTATTTTAGGATATGTATTAATGCCTAACCATATTCATTTCATCTGCTTGTCCACTATACTCAGGGTACTGATCTGATAGACTTTACGAGAGATTTTAAGAAGTATACATCTAGGCAAGTATGTCAAGAGATAGAAAAATATCAGTCCTAGATGTTAGGAAGTTTAAGTTATCAGAGATATAATCAAAAATATAAAGTATGGAAGGATAGATTCGATGAAATTTATATAGAAAACAAGAGAATTATTGGAAGTTAAATTAAGCTATATACATAACAATCCAATACAAAGTCATTGGAATTTAGCAAACCAGCCATCAGAATATTTGTATAGCAGTGCAAGATTTTATGAAAAAGGGGAACAGAGTAGGATGGAAGTAAAACACTACATGGATTTTGTTTAAGTTTAGGGTGTTAGGAGGGAACTCCTGATACCACCGCAAATATAAGACATTATATATAGGATAGAAAGGATATATTATTTATGATACTAAATGATAAAATTGCTAGGTTGAAAAAATGGGAAATGCTTAGATGGTGAGGAAGTATGGTATAGCTTATATGTTATACCCATTTGGAGATTATACATGATTGGTTAAATTTGTAATAATTTTAGTTGATTAACTTAATGTACACTTCAATTATGAAAAATAAAATCATCCTTCCTATTTATTCTTTTTTTATTCTTATTGTATTATGTAGCAGCTGCAGTAGTGTTCATCTTATGAAAGCTGGTAATCATATTAAAGGAAATACTACCCATCTATCTGATAAAGAAAGAGTTAGTCTCGAGAAGAGATATGGGGATACTCCCTTACATATAGCTGCATTTTTAGGAGATGATAAAGCTACTAAAGCATTAATAAAGCATGGTGTAGATCTAGATATAAAAAATAAGCAAGGACATACCGCTCTTCTTTGGGCTGTAGATAAAAAGGGCACGGTAACATAGTTTCTATGCTAATACAAGCAGGTGCAGATGTAAATACCATTGACAAGCACGGGGACACACCTTTGCATGTGGCTGTAGCACGAGATAACATGGAGCTTATTAAAATGCTGTTAGCAGCAGGAGCTAAGCTAGATATACAAAACCAAGATGATTTTACACCTTTACATTTAGCGCTAGGTTGGGAAAAGCTTGAGATTGCTAAGATTTTAATAAAATCGGGAGCAAATGTAAATTTACCGTCAACTCTTGGCAAAACTCCATTACATCTAGTTGCAGCATATAAAAAAGATGTTACTGTAGCTAAAATGCTTATAGAAGCTGGAGCAAACCTTAATGCAAAAGATACTTTTGGGAATTCTCCCTTACACTGGGCTGCATTTTTAGGAAATGCACCTTTTGCACAAGTATTAATAGAAGCGGGTGCAGATATAAATGCTAAAGATAGTGATGGTCATACCCCTCTATATCGTGCTAGTACCTTTTATCAAGGGTCTGTAATTAAACTTTTGAAAGCTACAGGTAAAGTAGAATTGAAATAAGTAGGCTTAGACTATAAATAAAATATTTGCTACTTAATGAGTAATGAACCAGGTCATTAAAGTTTAGTAGTAGTATATAGATAGGCTCTATTGTAAAAATGATAGAGAAAATTTATGACTATATTATCTAGAAATAAAGCTTGAAATTAGCGCGTATTTAAATTTTGGTATTGGTAAAATTGGTATTCTGTGATATGGCATCAAGTTTAATAAGTAAAACTGACTTAAGTTAACAATTTAACAATACTAAATTTTTTATAAATGTTACGCACTTTGTATCTAATCTAAGCAATAATAGTAAGTAATTACTGGTTAACTCTGTAGGTAGACGATTTGTTGGTAAACTTTACTTGATTGGAGACAAGTATTGTAATATATATCTATTTGTCGATAAGTAGTTGCAGATTAATTATTGGAATCAGGTTGTGGTATATGTTCTTCCCCATAATAAAAATTAAATGAGCCTTATAAATAAGGTAGGTGTATACCACGTGTTAAAATAATTTTAGTTTTCTACATTTTATAGCTTAATTCGCTTGCTTTTAACAGCTCTGTCTTTAAAAGCAAAGAGACTATTTTTTATCAACTACCCGAAACATTTTAATTCCGTTAAGGGGCGTAAATAAAATAGAGTCTTTTAGTTGAGTTTTACGCGATATTATAGTATCTTTTATAAAGGATACCCCTACTTTATAAATCCTTATAATCATGTTAAAATCAAAAAAAACAATAACCTTTATGGGTTGTTTGTTGTTACCTATCTTATTACTTAGCTGTGGACCTAAAAAAAGTAGACTAAAAGGCGTAGAACTAACCCAGAATGAGTTACTCACAGAAGAAAGAAAATTAATTGAAAAGTTAAAAGAGCGGATCGAACTTACGCCTAAACAGGTAGAACAATTTAAAGTAAGCTTAGAAAAGCAAAAGAATGAAGAAAGTGTAGAAGACATATCGAATGCCATAACAGAACTTGAAACTTTCAAAGACATGCTAGAGTCAAAGGATAAAGATGGCCAGCAAGCGGGTTTATTAGGACTCAATAGTTATTTGCAAGAATATATACCTAAACTCTATACTATCCGATGTCGTAAAAAGGCTAGGAGGATTATAGTTAGCCAAATATTACTTTTGGAAAATATTAAACAGCAGGCTCTATCAAAGTATACAAGATAGAAAGGATAAAAATAAAGCTTCTCTTAATAAAAACTGCTTAACTGAGACTAAATAGGTACTATATTTATATAAAGACTTATTTAAAGATAGACGCTAGTCCTTAATATAATTAAATTTATATCTTATATTCAAAGATGATTGGTTAATGAACTCTCAGCTATTTATATTATAATTTATAATAACAGCCAATTTTGACTAATAAATTTTATATAACAAACTGTATATAGCGTTAGTATATAATTCCCCCTATTTGACTTATGCTTCATTCTCGTATTCATCCTCTCAAGTTTATAACAAAACCTGCAGCTCAGATATATATCAAGAGAGATGATGAACTTGGCTTTGGCGTTACTGGTACCAAGTTGAGGAAATATCAATCACTTCTACATTATATTAAAACACAAGCTATCAAGCATGCTGTACTTATCGGTGGGGCTTACTCCAATAATATTGTTAGCTTATCTCAGCTTCTTATCGAACAAGGTGTAGTACCTCATTTATTTTTAAGAGGGGGGGATAAGCCACCTGCTCATAAAGGGAATTTTTTATTAACTTCTTTGCTAGTACCTACTAAGCATATCTATTGGATAAAAAGAGATGAATGGGAGGATGTTGAAAGCCGGGCAAAGGCTTTTGCAGAAAAGCTTTCAGAAGCAGCTTTGGTGATTCCCGAAGGTGCTTGCATGGTTGAGTCTTTACCAGGAGCACTTAGCCTTGGTGCTGATATTTTAAGGAACGAGCAAGAGCATGAGCTTTTATTCGACCATATTTTTATAGAAGTAGGAACAGGTCTAGCAGCTATTGGCTTGATCTTAGGTTTTAAAATATACCGGAAGACTGCACAAATCCATATTTTACTTCTAGCAGATAGTAAGAATGAATTTTTAAGAAAGTTGAAGGATTTCTGTCAGCACTTATGTTCTGAATATCAAGTAAAAATAGAATGGGATGAGCTTGTGCAAGGGCTTCATTTTTACCATCCTAATACAGCTGCGTCATTTGGCACTACTAATAAACAAGTTTTTGATGCTATTATTCAAATTGCTAGACATGATGGTATCTTAACAGATCCTATCTATTCTGCTAAACTATTGATGATGGCCAAACATACTATTCTTACATTAGACATAGTAGGAAATATGCTTATTATTCACAGTGGTGGCGGACTAGCATTAATGGGATTTCAAGAACAATTAGCAAGTCAATTACAATGCATAATAGAGAAGAGCTCTTAATTATTTTAGAGCAATCGAGGGTTTATACTATAGGATAAGCTATTTGATACTATAACTACAAACATCTTTTATAATATGTTCTTATTACTGGTAACTCAATAGGGTATGCTTAAAAGGAAAGCAGTAAGAAATAAGTGTTCTATTAAATTATTGTAAATATGCTTTAAGTTGGGTTGCTCTGGTAGTACCTACATACTCAGCTAGTGTTTCTAAACTTGCAGCTTTAATATTGTCAATAGATTGAAATTGCTGTACTAGCTTATCAACCGTTTTGGTACCTATACCTGGTATGGTTTCTAGCTGGCTAATAAGACTGATGTTACTGAGTTGGCTGCGGCGAGTGCCAATAGCAAATCGGTGAGCTTCGTTACGGACTTGTTGTAATAACTTTAAAGATGGTGATTGTTTGCTTAGGCAAGTAGGGTAAGTATCACCAGGATAATAAATCTCTTCTAATCTTCTAGCTATACTAATGATTGGTATTTGTTTATAAATTTCTATTTCTTGTAGGGCTTGTACTGCAATATTAAGTTGTGTTGTTTCTCCGTCAATTATAATCAAATCAGGTAGCGTACTCTTTTCCTGTATTAGTCGTTTATATCTTCTACTAATTATTTCATGCACAGAAGTAAGATCAACAGGTTCTACAACAGTTTCAATACTGAAATTTTGGTATTCTATTTTTGCAGGCTTCCCATTTTTAAACACAACTAAGGTCGTTGCAGTATTATTTCCTTGTATACTAATACTGTTGAAGTATTCAATGTGTAAAGGTAGGGTTTTTAATTGTAGGTCTTGCTGTAATAACTGTAAGGTTTTACTTGGTCTACTTTGGTTTTCTACCTTTTTAAGCAAATACTCATTTTTTAAAAATAATGCATTTTTGGTAGCAAGATCTAATAGCTTCTTTTTATCTCCAATTTTAGGAATGGTTAAATTAAGTTTCTTGAGTTTGATAAGTGGTGCAACATTTACTAAGACTTCAGGAGCAGTACTATTATATATGTCTCTAAAATTAAGAATAATTAGAGAAAGTATATCATTATCAGCTTCTCCAAGCTTTTTTTTAACCTGTATAGTTTGTGCAAAGGTGGTAGCACCATTGGTAATCTGGAGATAGCTTACAAAAGCTGCCTCCTCATCTGATACAATACCAAAAACATCTAAGTTTCCTAAGTTAGGATTGGCAACCAGTGATTTTACCTGATAAGCTTCTAAGGCAGCTAATTTCATTTTATAGTCGTGTGCTTCTTTATAAGCGAATCTGAGAGCTGCTTGCTGCATCCTCTCTTTGAAGTCCTTCTTAATCTTATTGAGGTTTCCTCGTAAAAGGTTGTCTATTTGGGCAATATCTAATTTATAGGCATCTTCGGTTTGTAAACCTTGACAAGGGCCTTTACACTTACGTATATGGTATAATAAGCATACCCTAAACTTGTGTTTCTTTATATTCTGCTTGGAGAGATTATAGTTACAGGTCCGAGGACCGTATACCCGCTGGATAAGGTCCATCATTTGGTACATGTAATATAAGTTATTGAAAGGGCCATAATACCTCCCCAGTTTAGTGTTTACTTGGCGAGTAGTAATGACTTTAGGAAATCGGTCATTGGTAATACAGATATAGGAATAGCCTTTGCCGTATTTTAACAAAATATTGTACTCAGGCCGAATGGATTTAATTAAATT
>Ga0209916_1001112_pt1 | contig 27430 bp, 28 predicted proteins | sample ThiBio_1000_plan_FD_183956 | JGI IMG/M metagenome (GOLD analysis project Ga0209916, IMG submission 183956) | Wastewater bioreactor microbial communities from Cape Town, South Africa - Thiocy_solids_2 (SPAdes) | ecosystem: Engineered > Bioreactor > Thiocyanate-remediating > Anaerobic-Aerobic ... | reverse complement strand
CGCTGATGGAACTCTTGAACGCGCTGGGCAAGTTCAACGACCAGAGCGAGCAGGGCCGCGCGGTGCGTCATGAGGCGCTGGAGGCGATGGTGCTGCTGCTCAACCCGGTGGTGCCGCACGTCAGCCATGCGCTGTGGCAGGTGCTGGGCCATGCCGAGACGGTGCTGGAGGACCAGCCGTGGCCGCAGGTCGATGCGACCGCGCTGGTGCGCGACACGCTGACCCTGGCGGTGCAGATCAACGGCAAGCTGCGCGCTACCATCGAGGTCGCCGCCAACGCCTCGAAGGACGAGGCCGAGGCGCTGGCCCGCGCGCAACCCCAGGTGGCGCACTTCCTGGAAGGCATGACGGTGCGCAAGGTCATCGTGGTACCCGGCAAGATCGTCAACATCGTCGCAGGATGAAACCCATGAGCTTCAAGAAGGCGCGCCGCCTGTTCCAGGTCTTGCCGTTGCTGGCCACCACGCTCGTACTGGGCGCCTGCGGTTTCCACCTGCGCGAGAACGCGACCTTGCCGCCCGCCATGCAGCGGGTGCACCTTGCCGTCAACGGCGGCGGCGAGTTCGAGCGCCACCTGGCCCGCGCGCTGCAGACCTCCGGCGTCACCGTCGAGGACGACAGCGGCGCTGGCATCGCCGAGCTGCGCGTGCCGGTGGCGGCCTTCAGCACCGAGACGCTGAGCGCCGGCGGCTACGTACGCGTCACCGAGTATGCGGTGCACTACCAGGTGCAGTTCGACGTGCTCGGCTCCGACGGGCAGGTGCTGGTGCCGCAGCAGCGCATCGACATGTCGCGCAACTACAGCTACGACGCCGGCAACACCGTCGGCAATGCCTCGCAGGTCGAGGAGATCCAGCGCAGCCTCAACGACGACATGGTGCAGGCGATCCTGTTCCGCCTGCAGGCCGCCGGCAAGCACGAACTGGCCGCACCGGCCAGCGCCGCCAGCACGCGCTGATGCCGCTCAGTCCCGGCCAATGGCAGAAGGCGCTGGCCGCGGAGCAGCTGCAGCCGGTCTACCTGCTGGCCGGCGAGCAACTGCTGGTGCTGGAGGCGGCCGACGCCCTGCGCGCGCAGGCGCGCAAGCTGGGCTACGCCGAGCGCGAGGTGCTCGAGGTGGGCCAGCATTTCGACTGGAACGACCTGGCCCGCGCCGCCGCCGGCATGTCGCTGTTCGCCAGCCGCCGACTGATCGACCTGCGCCTGCCCAGCGGCCGCCCCGGCGTCGATGGCGCCAAGGCGATCGGCGCGTTCTGTGCCGACCCGCCGCCGGACGTCACCTTGCTGGTCACCGCGATGGAGTGGAGCAACAAGCACGACGGCGCCTGGAGCAAGAAGCTCGACGCGAGCGGCGCGATGGTGGTGTTCAACGCGCCGCGGCCGGAGCAGTGGGGCGCCTGGCTCGGCGCGCGGCTGGCCTCACGCGGCCTGTCCGCCACGCCCGACGCGGTGGCGCTGCTGGCCGAGCGCGTGGAGGGCAACCTGCTGGCTGCCGCGCAGGAGGTCGACAAGCTTGCCGTGCTGCATGGCGAGGGTCGCGTCGATGCCGCCGAGATGGAAAACCTGGTGGCCGACAGCGCGCGCTACGACGTGTTCAAGCTCACCGATACTGCGTTTGCCGGCGACGGCGCGCGGGCGCTGCGCATCCTCGCCGGACTGCGTGCCGAAGGCGACGAACTGCTGGCGCTGATGGGCTGGCTGGTCAACCAGTTGCAGCTGGCGCTGCGCCTGGCCAACGCCGCCGACTTCGCCGCGCAGGCCAGGGCCGAGCACCTGTGGGACAGCCGCGCGCAGCAGTTCCGCCAGGCCCTGCGCCGCGCGCCGCGCGAGCACTGGCTGCAGTGCCTGGCGCGCGCCTCGCGCATCGACCGCATGGTCAAGGGCCGCGAACAGGGCGATCCGTGGCAGGAAGCCGAACGGCTGATCGCCGCCATCGCCGAACCGCGCGCGGCGCGCTCGCTCGCATGACATTTGGCCACCCCGTCTGGCAGGAAAGGGCCGTGACTTGCTCCCTCCCCTGCCTGCAGGGGAGGGTTGGGGAGGGGTAAGGCTCTTGCCGCAGGCATCCACCAGACCACTTGCCCTCTTCGGCGGCACCTTCGACCCGGTGCACCTGGGCCACCTCAGCGTGGCGTGGGAAGCGGCCGAACTGCTCGACGCCGAGGTGCGCCTGCTGCCGGCCAGCGTGCCGCCGCACCGCATGCCGCCACTTGCTTCGGCGGCACAGCGCGTCGCGATCCTGCGCGCCGCGCTGCACGGCCAGTCGCGGCTCACGCTCGACACGCGCGAACTGGATCGCGCCGGCCCGTCCTGGACCATCGACACCTTGCACGAGCTGCGCGCGGAGCAGGGCGAACGCCCGCTGGTGCTGCTGCTCGGTGCCGATGCGTTTGCCGGCCTCGCCAGCTGGCATCGCTGGCGCGAATTGTTCGGGGCGGCGCACATCGGCGTGCTGAGCCGGCCGGGGATTTCCGCCGATCTGCCGGACGAATTGGAGCGCGAGGTAGCCGGACGGCGTGTCGCCGACATAGCAAGCCTGCGCGCGCTGCCCGCGGGCAAGGTCATCGAACTGGTGGTGACCCCGCTGGAAATCTCCGCCACGCGCATCCGCGAACTGCTCGCTGCCGGGCGCGACCCGCGCTACCTGCTGCCGGCGGGATTGTTCGACGATCCCGCATTGTTGGCGCCTTACCGGCGCTGATCCGCCCACACGCTGTTCGCTCCGCCGGTGCGGCCGCGACGGGCCGTCGCACGTGCCAGCGCGCCGAAACCGGTGGCCAATGCCAGCGCGCCGATGTCGATGGCGAACAGCGCGCCGTGTCCGGCCGCGGCGCTGCGCCAGAACCACCAGCCGGTGGCGAGGCCGTGCGCCAATGGAATGAGCGCGGTGACGAGGGCCGCCAGCCACAGCAGTTCCTGCGCCGCGTGCAACGGCGCGCGCCACGACGCCCATATCGCGCACAGCGCCCAACTGCCGAAGCAAACCCAGCGCTCGCCCGCGCCTGCGTTCCCGCCCAGCCAGGGCAGCAGTTGTGCCGCGACGAAGACGGCGGAGACCGCCACGCAGACGCCGATGCAGATGCCCACGGTGGCTCGCGCCATGATGATCGACGAACGGCCCTGTTCCGGCTGGCGCCGTTTGCGCCGCGACTCGATCCACAGCAGGTTGCCCGAGTAGAACAGGAACGCGCCGCCCAGCCCGAGCAGGAAGTACAGCCACTGCACCGCGACGTTGCCGTAGTCGCCGAAGTGCAGCGCATACACCGCGGCCAGGGTGGCGTGGTTGGCATCGCGTGCGCCGGGCAACTGGGTGGCCAGTACGGTGCCGCTGGTGGCATCCAGCGCCACCGCGCCGCCGCCCAGCCCGCGCGGCGCGGTGCCGGTGATCTCGACCACCGCGTGCGCGTCGCCGGCATGCGCCAGCTTGAGATAGCCCGGCACGAAGTCGGCGATGCCCTGGTCGCGCGCCACCTCGATCGAACGCGCATGCCAGCTCGCCAGCGGCGACAGCGGCCTGGCGACGTCGGCCTTCTGCATGATCGGCGCGGTGTCCATCGCCGCCGCCGAGGCGGCCATCAGTTTGCCCTCGTAGACCAGCGGGTTCAGCGCCAGCATCAGCACGAACATCAGGCACAGCAGCGCACCGGTGACTGCGAACACGATGTGGAACGGTAGGCTCAGCACGCCGACCACATTGTGCGCGTCCTGCCAGAAGCGCTTGAGGTTGCGCCCGGGCCGCAACGCGAACAGGTCCTTGGCCAGCCGCGGCAGATGGATCACGAAGCCGGACACCAGCGCGATGCCGTAGAGCAGGCTGACGACACCCATCAGCCAGGTGCCGGCGACGGGAATGCCCAGCGTGTAGTGCAGCTGGTTGATCAGTTCGGGCAGGCTGGCGCCGGGCGGGGTCGGGCTGCCGCCCAGGTTGTCCGGGGTGGCAAACAGCCAGGTGCCGTGGCGGTCCTGCCAGTACGCGGTGGGCTGGGCCAGTTCGTAGCCGGGGAACGTCATGCCCACGTGTTCGCGCGCTTCCGGATGCCGTGCCAGCACATCGTCGAGCAGACGTTGCGCGTCGTCGAGCGAGCCGATGGCGGCGGTGTGCGGTGTCGCCCATTGCTGCAGCGGCTGATGGAACACCGTGATCGCGCCGGCGTAGAACGCCACGAACAACGCGAAGCCGGCGACCAGCCCCATCCATGAATGCAGCGTGGTGAAGGTGCGCAGGGTGGCGGGTTGCAGTTTCATGCGGGCGATCTCAACGAACCCAGCCGGACATCTGCAGCAGCCACAGCAGGCCCAGCGCGAACAGCGCCAATCCGCCCAGCCATAGCCATGCGCGTCTGCCGCTGGAGAAGCGGAATGCCGCGCAGATCACGCCGATCCACAACGGGAGGAACGCGGCCAGCCCGGCTACCATGGTCGATTCCCACGGTCCGGGAAGCAGCCAGCCGAGCAGGCCGACCAGGGCGGCGGCAAGGAAGAAGCCCGGCAGCACGCCGGCGCCGGCACGGGCCCACATCAGTCCTTCTCCACCGCGGTGACATCCGCGTCCGGCGTGCCGATGAACCATGCCAGGTACGGCAGCACTACCAGCGCCAGCATCCAGCTGGCCAGCATCGCGCACAGCCCGGCGGCGGCGCCAAGCACATCGATCCAGCTTGCCAGCGACAGCAGCGCCAGCACGCTGCGGGCGCCGCGCGCCGCACGCGGGTGGCCGCGCAGCGCGGGCCACATGCAATGCGGCGAGGCGGCGTACCACGCGATGGCGGAACACGCCGCGAACACGAAGGCCAGCAGGCTGATCATGCTGGTGCCTTACCAGCGGTAACGCGCGCTGGCGGTGACCGTGCGCTCGTAGCCGTAGTAGCACCACGCGGCGCTGTTGCAGGCCGAGACGTACTCCTTGTCGAACAGGTTGCTGGCGTTCAACTGCAGCCGCCAGCCGCCCACGTCGTAGTGCACGGCGGCGTCGAACAAGGTGTAGGCCGGCGTCTTCCAGTCGTTGTAGATGTCGCCGTAGTGGTCGCCCACATAGCGCACGCCGCCACCGAAACCGAGCCCGGCCAGCGCGCCGCCGACGATGGTGTAGTCGGCGCCCAGCGAGGCCTGTTGCTTCGGCAGCAGGGCGATCTGCTTGCCCAGCGAGGGCAGGTCGTTGGTGCGGGTGACTTTCGAATCGCTGTACGTGTAGTCGCCGTACACGCTGAGGTTGTGGCCGATGTTCCAGCGCCCTTCCAGCTCGACGCCGCGCAGGCGGGTCTCGCCCTGCTGCACCTGGAACAGCGTGTGGTTGGGGTCGATCGTCAGCGAGTTCTGCTGGGTGATCTGGTAGATGGACGCGGTGAGCAGGCCGTTGCCGCCGGCCGGCTGGTACTTCAGGCCGGCCTCGTACTGGTCGCCGGTGGTGGGCTCGAAGGCCTTGCCGGCGAAGTCGGTGCCCACGGTGGGCTGGAACGAATGCGACCACGATACGTACGGTGCAAGCCCGTTGTCGAACAGGTAGTTGACGCCGACGCGGCCGGAGAACGCGTCGTCGGTCTGCTGCGCGGTGCTGCTGCCGAGCAGGTTGTCGGTATCGGTCTTCACGTGATCCTGGCGGCCGCCGACGGTGATGCCCCAGCGCCCCAGCTTGATCTGGTCCTGCAGGTACACGCCCAGCTGCGACTGCGTCTGCACGGTGTGGCTGGTGTAGGCAGGAACGGTCACCGGGCTGCCGTAGACCGGGTCGAACACGTCCAATCCGGCGACGTTGAAGTCGAATGCGGAAGCGTAGTCGTCGTTCGCGCGGCGGTAGTCGACGCCGGCCAGCACGATGTGCTGCACGCTGCCGCTGTCGAAGATGTATTGCAGGTTGTTGTCGACGCCGAAGGTCTTGGTGTGGTTCTCGTTCGGGAACAGGTAGCGCAGCAGGGTGCGGCCGTCGCCGAGCAGGCCGAACGCGCCCACGTTGCCTCCGTTGTTGTCGACATCGGCCTTGCCGTAGCGCAGGTTCTGGTTGAACGCCAGGCCGCTGGCGAAGTCGTGGTGGAACTCGTAGCCGATCGAGGCGATCGTCTTGTCGTAATCGTTCTGGCCCGGCTCGCCGGTGAAGCGGTCGCGCGGAATCTTGCCGTTGGGATTCGGCAGCAAGGTGCCCGAGGCCGGCAGGAAGCCGCCGCCGGAGGCGGTCTCGGCTTTCTGGAAGTGCGACAGCACGGTCAGCGACGTTTGGTTGCTCGGCTTCCAGGTCAGCGCCGGTGCCAGGTAGTAACGGTCGTCCTTGATGTGGTCGACCATGGTGTCGCTGTTGCGCGCCAGGCCGGTGAGCCGGTACAGCAGCGTGCCCGAGTCGTTCAGTGGGCCAGCGAAATCGAACGTGCCCTGGCGCAGGTCGAAGCTGCCGAGCTCGACACCCACTTCGTGCAGCGGCTGCTCGGTCGGCCGCTTGCTGACCATGTTGATCATGCCGCCCGGCGGCATCGCGCCGTAGACCACCGACGACGGCCCCTTCAGCACTTCCAGCCGCTCCAGTCCGTACGGCTCGATGCGGGTGATGCCGGTGCCCGAGCCGGCGGCCAGCGCCAGCCCGTCCATGTAGCGCGCGGGGGTGAAGCCGCGCACCAGCAGCCAGTCGCTGCGCGAGTCGGGGCCGTAGCCGCCACCCTGCGCACCGGCGGTGTACCACACCGCTTCCTCGATGCCCTGGATGCCGCGCTGGCGCATCTGCTCGTCGGTGATCACCGAGACCGACTGCGGAATCTCGATGATCGGCGTATCGGTCTTGGTCACCGAGTCGCTGTCCTTGGCGATCGGCGCGGTGACCTGCACGCCTTCAAGCGTTTTTGCGGCTTTCTGCGGCGCGTCGGTCGTGATGTCGGCGGCGTGCGCGGGCAGCGTCAATGCCGCCAGCAATGGCAAGCCGGACAGGACCGCGCGGATCGCGCGCGGCAGCGCGGAAGGGCGGCGCGTGGCGGCGGCGCTCGAAACGGGCAAAAAGGAAAGCGGTGACATCGGGAACCTTGTGGGCAGGCTTGCGTGGATCGGGCTGGCTGCTCGCGTCGGTGCCGGTCATGGTCGAGATCGACCAGGCCGCCGCCGCGCAATGGCTGTCTTTCTGCACGGGCTGGCGCAGCTCGCGGGTACGAGGCGGCATCAAGTGAGAATGATTCTTATTGTAGAGAGGGCCGCGCCGTTCAGCAATCACGCCTGTGGGCATGCTTCGTGGCGGAGTGTCGCGGGAAGCCGGGCTCAGGCGCCGGCCAGCTGCGCCGTCACGTCGTTGATCGAGGCGCGGATGCGGGCGCTGAACACCGAATCCTCGTGGTGGATCAGCAGCAGCCGCTCGGTGGCGCGGGTCATCGCCACGTAGAGCAGGCGCGCCTCGTGCGCCTCGTCTTCGCCGGGCTTCGGCATCATGCCCAGGTGGGGAATGATCACCAGCGGGAATTCCAGGCCCTTGCTGGAGTGCATGCTGACCAGCTTGATGCAGTCCCTGACCACGAACAGCGCGCCCTTCCCGCCCTTGTCGTCGGCCAGCCGGCAGGCCAGGCCGGCCTGTTCCAGCGCCGCGCGCAGCTTGTCGCCCTGCCAGTTGAAGCGGTAGATCACCGCGATGTCGTCGAGTGGGCGGCCGTGCGCGAGTTCGTCGCGGATCTGGCTGACCAGTACCGTCAGCTCGGCACCGGCGCTGTCGACGCGGATCAGTTCCGGCACCGCGCCGCGGCGGCCGGCGCTTTCCGGTGCGACCAGCGGCACGCCGTCCTCGTCACCCGCGTCCGCGCGCAGCAATTCGTCGGCGAAGCTGCGCGCGACCGAGAGGATCTCCAGCGTGTTGCGGTAATTGAGCTTGAGGATGGTGGTGCGGCCCTGCGCCTGCACGCCCAGGCTCTTCCAGGTGAACTTGCGCCGATCCGTGCGGCCGTTGATGTTCTGCGCGTCGTCGTACAGCACCAGCAGCGAGTTGGTGTCCGGGTCGATCATCTGCACGATCAGCTTGTACCAGTCCGGCTCGAAGTCGTGGCCTTCGTCGACCAGCACCGCGCCATACTGGAAGCGCGGGATCTGGCCGCGCTCGACGCCGTCGATCACCCGCTGCACCATCTGTTCGAAGAAGTCCGCGCTGCCCTGCGCGGGCAGGTCCACGTGGTAGGCCGTGAGCATCTTGCGGCACCACTTGTGGAAGTTGTAGACCTGCACCTTCTCGCTCAGCCCGCGCTCGCCGAGCAGTTGGTCGAGCCGCGCGGCCAGCGTCTTGTTGTAGCAGAGCACCAGGATCGGCTTGGCCAGTTCGCGCGCCAGCTGCATCGCGCGGAAGCCCAGGATCATGGTCTTGCCGGAACCGGCCACGCCGTGGATGATCCGGTGCTCGCCGCCGAGCGAACGCGCCAGCTGCTCCTGCTGCGCGTCCATCACCTTGACCAGATCGGGGATCTGCAGCGGCCGTGCGGCGGCATCGGCCGGCTGGTCGAACAGGCCGAACTGGCCTTCGCCGAGCGCCACCCGGATCTCCGGGAACAGGTGCCAGCGCACGCGGTCGATCTGCGGCAGCGTCAGCGCGACCGGGAACACCTGCGGGAACATCGCCCACAGCCGCTCCTGGAAGGCCTCCGCTTCGACCGTGTCGTAGATCTCGTCGCGGCAGATGGCGAGGCGCTCCGGAATCACCGCGTCGAGCCCGCCGTCGACGAACTGCTTGCGGCTGATGTTGGCCAGCACCACGCCCCACGCCCACGGCATCAGCAGCTTGCCGGCATGGCGGCTGGAAGGCGGATGGCGCAATGCCGGATCGCGTTCCAGCACCACGCCGATCTCCAGCGCATACGCGCGCGCCTGCAGCAGCGGGTTGTTCTCCTTGACCAAGCCGCGCTCGGTCACCAAGGTGAACTGGGTTCCGTCGGCGTGCTGGATGGTTTCGGCCTTCCAGTCCTTCACCTCCAGCACCAGCATGCCGCGGCGCGGGTGGAACACCACGAAATCCGGGCGCCGCTGCTTCAGCCCGACCGGCACGTCGTACCACAGCAGGTAGTCGTCCTCGAGCTTCTGCTCCAGTCGCTCGGAAACGCGTTTCTCGCCGCCGGTCATCCGCGGCAGGCAGCTGTTGCGGGTCGGGATGAGGGTGGCCATGCGCGGTCCGCCGGATCGTATCCGGCGAAAGTAGCGAAACGCGGCCGGCTGTCAATGCTCAAGTCGCCGCGGCCATGGCCGATACTTTGCGGTCAACCGCCCGACTTGCCGATCGGCCTGTGTAGCCGAGGGCATCCCCCCAGTCAGCGAGGAACACCCGATGCGCATCGACATGGCCACCCTGGCACTGATGGGGGCTGTGCAGGCCCTGCTGATGGCGGTGGTGCTGTGGACCTCCACCGGCAGCTATTCCGGCGTGGCGCGGGCCAGTCTGCGCCTGCGCGCCGGCGCACTGCTGCTCGAGGCTACCGCGTGGGTGCTGCTTGGCCTGCGCGGCCAGATCGGCGACTGGCTTTCCATCCTGGTGGCGAATGCGGTGATGCTGGTGTCCTATGCCATGACCGTGCATGCGTTGCGGCTGCTGCTCGGCGCGCCGTCGCGGCTGCGGCTGGTGGCGTTCGCCAGCGCGGCGGGCTGGCTGGCGATCGCCTGGTTCGCGCTGGTGACGGCGAGTTTCCAGGCGCGACTGCTGTGCGCCTCGCTGGTCATCCTGCTGGATCTGGCGCTGTTGATCGCCCCGTTGGGCAACAGCCTGCGCCGCGGCGGCTCGGCGGTCAGGCGGATTCTGCTGGTCACCCTGGTCATCGCGGTGGCGATGGTGCTCTGGCGCAACGCCGAGCCGCTGCTGTCCAGCCAGCCGGCGGCGGGCCTGCTCGCGCCCACGCCGATCAACACGGTCTACATGATGTTCTCCGCCATGCAGCCGCTGTTCACCAGCATCGGCTTCCTGCTGCTCTACAACGAGACGATGCAGGCGGAACTCAGGTCGCTGGCGCGGATCGACCCGTTGACCGGCGCGAACAACCGGCTGGCGCTGGTCGAGGCGATCGGGCAGGCGCTGGAGACCGCCGGCGACCATGGCCGCCCGCTGGGCGTGCTGATGCTCGACGTCGATCATTTCAAAGCGGTGAACGACCGCTTCGGGCATGGCTGCGGCGATCAGCTGCTGCGCTCGCTGGTGGAACGCATCCAGCATGTGCTGGGTCCGCGCGAGGTACTCGGCCGGGTCGGCGGAGAAGAGTTCGTGGTGCTGTCGCCGGGCAGCGGGTTGCGTCAGGCGCAGGCGCTGGGCGAGCGGATCCGCGCCGAGGTCGAGGCGGCGCCGCTGCTGCTCGACGGCCACGTGCTCGGCATGACCGTATCGGTCGGCGTCACCGAGGCGGCGCCCGGTGAGAGCGATGTGACAGCCTTGCTGCAGCGTGCCGATGCGGCGCTGTACGCGGCCAAGCGTGCCGGCCGCAACCGCGTGGTGGCGAGCGCGGAGAGCACACTGGCGGCGCTGCCGGTACCGGCGTGAAGCCGGCGACCGGGGCGGTCAGGCGACGTCGGCCCAGCGCCGCAACTGCTCCGGCGCCACATCCATGCGTCGGCAGGCGCGGCTGGCGATGCCGTCCTTCAGGGCGGCATGGAACACCGGCGCCAGCGACCACAGCGCATGCGCCGCCAGGCGCGCCTGGCGGCGCTGCCAGGGTGTGTGGCGCAGCAGCGCGAGCGCCCATGGCGGCAACAGCGCATGGCCGGCGTACAGGAACAGGTCGCGCGACAGCCCGGCGGCCGGCACCGGCAGGCGCACCTGGCCAAGCAGACCGAGCACCACGCGCGAGCGTTCGGTAAAGGCCAGCTCGGACTGGATGCGGCGGAAGTACTCCAGCACCTCGCGTTGCGACGCGGGCACGTCGCGCGCGCCCAGCACCTCGGCGATCCGCCGCACCTCGTCGTAGTAGCGGTCGGCTGCGCCTTCCGGCAGCGCGACGTGGCTGTAGCGGCGGTAGCCCTGCAGGAAGCAGTACGCCTCGCTGACATGCACCCAGGTCAGCAGCGCGGGATCGTTGGCGCTGTACGGGCGCCCGTCTTCGCCGTGCCCCGCGATGTGGTCGTGGATCTGCCGCACGTGCTCGATCAATGCCTCGGCCTGCGCGCGCGGCGCATAGGTGGTGCCGCCGACGAACGCGGTGGTGCGGCGCAGCCGGCCGAGCAGGTCGCCGCGGAAGTTGGAGTGGTCCCACACCCCGGCCAGCGCCAGCGGGTGCAGCGTCTGCAGGGTCAGTGCGGCGAGGCCGCCGGCGAGCATGCCGGGGAAATCCGCATGCACGCGCCAGGTCGCGCTGCGCGGTCCGAACAGGCCGGGGTCGCCGTGCGGATGGTCGTAGTCGAGGCGGTCCGCATCGGTACGCGGGAAGGCGTCGAGCACCCAGCGGCGCACCCGTTCGCGGGCGGGGCGGGTCAGCAGGTCGAGCGGCGAAGGCATGCCGCCAGTCTAGCCCCGCGCTGGCGGGGAGTTTGATTTGGACGTCCATTGTGCTATCAATGCCGCCATGTCCTCCGCCACCGCCCGCCTGTATTTCTGGTTTTACGGCTACCCGAAGCCTACGGCGGCGGCGCGGACGCGATCGATTTGAACTGATCGAAAGAACCCTACCGAACCGCCACCCCAGGGCGGTTTTTTTATGGCCGCTACCTGAAAACCTTCCAGGAGAGCCGCCATGCACGCCACCGACGACCTGCGCATCCGCGCCATCACCCCGCTCGGCACGCCGGCCGAGATCATCCGCGACTGCCCGGCCACCGATGCGGCGCTGGCCACCGTGGACGCCTCGCGCCGCGCCTTGCACCGCCTGCTCGGCGGCGACGACGACCGCCTGGCGGTAGTGATCGGCCCGTGTTCGATCCACGACCCGCGCGCCGCGCTGGAATACGCCACGCGGCTGGCGCCGCTGCGCCGCGAGCTGGGCGACGCGCTGGAGATCGTGATGCGGGTGTACTTCGAGAAGCCGCGCACCACGGTGGGCTGGAAGGGCCTGATCAACGACCCCGACCTCGACGGCAGCTTCCGCATCGACAAGGGCCTGCGCCTCGCCCGCGGCCTGCTGTGCGACATCAACGCGCTCGGCGTGCCGGCCGGCAGCGAGTTCCTCGACATGATCACGCCGCAGTACATCGCCGACCTGGTGGCGTGGGGCGCGATCGGCGCGCGCACCACCGAGAGCCAGGTGCACCGCGAGATGGCCTCCGGGCTGTCCTGCCCGGTCGGCTTCAAGAACGGCACTGACGGCAACGTGAAGATCGCGGTGGATGCGGTGCAGGCCGCGTCGCAGCCGCATCATTTCATGGCGGTGACCAAGGGCGGCCAGGCTGCCGTGGCGGTGACCTGCGGCAACGGCGACTGCCACGTGATCCTGCGCGGCGGCAAGCTGCCGAACTACGACGCGGCCAGCGTCGACGCCGCCTGTGCGGCGATCGGCAAGGCCGGTCTGCGCGCGCAGGTGATGATCGACGCCAGCCACGCCAACAGCGGCAAGCAGCCGCAAAACCAGCCGCGGGTGCTCGACGACATCGCCGCGCGCATCGCCGCCGGCGAAACGCGCATTCTTGGCGTGATGGTGGAAAGCCATCTGCTCGGCGGCCGTCAGGACCTGCAGCCCGGCCGGCCACTGCGTTACGGCCAGAGCATCACCGACGGCTGCATCGACTGGGACACGTCGGTCGCGGTGCTGCAGACGCTGGCGCAGGCAGTACGCCAGCGCCGCCGGGCTGCCGCGTCCGTGCGCCGTGCGGAGGTGGCCGCCTGAGGTCAGCTTTCCAGCCGGGCGTCCAGCGTGATCTCGGCCTTGAGCAGCCTGGACACCGGGCAGGCCAGTTTGGTCGCCTGCGCGATGCTGTCGAACGCGGCCGCGTCGATGCGCGGCACCTTGGCCCGGCAGCTGAGCGCCACCGCGGTGATGCTGAAGCCGTCGCCGTCCTTGAGCAGGGTCACCGTGGCCTTGGTGTCGATGCTGTCGGCGGTGAAGCCGGCGTTGCCCAGCCCCAGCGACAGCGCCATCGAGTAGCAACCGGCGTGGGCCGCGGCGATCAGTTCCTCCGGGTTGGTGCCAGGGCCGTCCTCGAAGCGCGACTTGAAGCCGTACGGCGCCTCGTGCAGCACGCCGGTGTCGGTCGACATGGTGCCCTGTCCATCCTTGATGCCGCCGGACCAATGCGCGGACGCGGATCGTTTCATGGGATTCTCCTGCGGGGTGATGCAGACAAGTGCCCACCGTGCCCGACGGCGCATGCAGTTGGCGCGAACGAACCGGCATACCGACTTCACGCCCGGTTGCCCCGCGCACGTCGTATGCTTGCCGATCGTCCTCCGATCGGGAGTTTGCATGCCGCTCGCCATCCAGCACGACCGCGTCGCCCATCGTTTTGAAACCCGCGTGGAAGATATGCCGTGCCTGCTCGAGTACACCCTGGCCGACGGCGTGATGACGATCACCCATACCGGCGTGCCGGCCGCGGTGGGCGGGCGCGGCATCGCCGCGGCGCTGGTGCAGCAGGCGCTGGAGACGGCGCGCGCCGAAGGCTGGAAGGTGGTGCCGGCCTGCTCGTATGCTGCCGTGTGGATGCAACGGCATCCGGCGTACCACGACCTGCTCGGCTGACATTCCCACACGGAGGCATGCATGGACGAACCATCGGCGCACGCAGGCGGGCGCACGCCGCCGCGGCACGGCTGGCGGCCGTGGCGTTTCGTGAAGGGACGCCGCTGGACGGTGCTCTCGCTGCTGATCTTCCTGGTGGCGATGGCGGTGCTGCTGCGTGCCGGGCTGCGTCCGGCCAGCGCGGTACTGCTGGGCTTCGACCTGGCCGCGCTGGTGTTCCTGGGCATCTTCGCGCGCCTGTTCAGCCGCGCCTCGCCGAGCCGCATGCGCAGCCAGGCGCAGGCGCTGGATACCGGGCGTTGGGGCGTGCTGTGGGGTGGCGTGCTGCTGGCGGCGGTAGTGCTGGCGGCGTTGGCCAACGAACTGCATGCGGCCAGGGGCGGCGGCCTGCTGGAGCTTGCGCTCGGCGTGCTGAGCGTGGTGCTGAGCTGGCTGTTCCTCAACGTGATGTTCGCCATCCACTACGCCCACGGCTACTACGGCGACCTCGGCGAAAAGCATGCCGCGCTGGAATTTCCCGATACGCCCGAACCGGACTACTGGGATTTCGCCTACTTCTCGATCGTGGTCGGCATGACCTTCCAGGTCTCCGACGTGCAGATCACCAGCAAGTACCTTCGCCGCGTGGTGCTGCTGCACAGCGTGATCGCATTCTTCTTCAACGTGTTCATCATCGCGATCACGGTGAACATCGTGGCCGGGCAGGGCGGCTGAGCCGCGCCAGGTAACCGGCGGCCGGCCGGCGGCGAAGGAAGCGAGGGGGCGGCATGGCCGCACCCCTTTCTTTCTCACGAGGATCTTCCGATGAACGCACGACTTGCCACCCTGCTCGCCGCCGCCATGGCCTGCGGCTTCGTCACCGCGTCCGCATTCGCGCAGGAGGCGATGGCGGCCAGCTCCAGCACCGCGATGGCGCACCAGGCCATGTCGAAAACGGCGATGAAGCACGGCGCCATGAAGCACGATGCGATGAAGCACGACGCCATGAAGCACGGCGCGATGAAGCATGACGCGATGAAGCAGGACGCGATGAAGCAGGACGCCATGAAGCACGACGCGATGAAGTCCGGCGGCTGAGCGTCCGTCGCCGGCAGGTGCAACTGCCGGCGGCTTCTGCGGCGCAGCGCGCAGGCGGATACTTGGCGGGTTTCCACTGCGGGCCACCACGCCATGCAAACCGCGTTCGCCAGCCGGCTCGGCATCGAGCATCCGCTGATCCAGGCCCCGATGTCCGGCTCGACGCCGCCGGCGCTGGTGGCTGCCGTATCGAACGCGGGCGCACTGGGTTCGCTGGGCGCCGGCTATCTGGAAGCGCAGGCCATTCTCGACCAGGCCGCACAGGTCCGCGCGCTTGGCAAGCGGCCCTATGCGATCGGCCTGTTCGTGCTGCCGGACGAGTTCGAGGCCGACATGGCGGCGGTGGCGAAGGCGCGCGAACAGCTCGATGCGCTGATGGCGCGCGAAGGCCTCGCCGTGCGCACCAGCCTGCCGTCGCGTTGGGCGCCGCGTTTCTCCGAGCAGTTCGCCGCGCTGTGCGAGGCGCGCCCGGCGGTGGCGATCTTCGCGTTCGGCGTGATCGCACCGGCGCAGATGCGCGAGCTGCACCGGCGCGACATCTGCGTGATCGGCACCGCCACCACGGTGGCCGAGGCGCGCGCCTGGGCGGACGCCGGCGCGGATGCGGTATCCCTGCAGGGCGCCGAGGCCGGCGGCCATCGCGGCAGCTTCCTGCATGAGGCCGAGGACGCGATGATCGGCCTGTTCGCGCTGCTGCCGCTGGCCGCGCGCGCGGTGAACGTTCCGCTGATCGCCGCCGGCGGCATCATGGATGGCCGCGGCATGCTGGCGGCCGAGGTGCTCGGCGCGGCGGCCAGCCAGCTCGGCACCGCCTTCCTCGCCTGCCCGGAGTGCTCGGCCGCGGACGCATGGAAGCGCGACCTGCCGCTGGCCGAGGAACACCGGGTCACCACCATCCGCGGCTTCTCCGGCCGCGCCGCGCGCGGCCTGCGCAACCGCTTCGTCGAGGCCATGCCCGCGGCGGCGCAGGGCTTGCCGTATCCGGTGCTGAACGCGCTCACTGCACCGCTGCGCCGCGCGGCCGCCGAAGCCGGACGCGGCGACCTGCTGTCCGAATGGTGCGGCCAGGCCGCCGGTCTGGTGCGTGCGCAGCCCGCCGGCGAACTGGTGGCGCGGCTGGTGCACGAATACCGGCAGGCCCGGCGCGCGCTGGCGGGTTGAGCGGGCGCCTCGGCGGGCCGCCGCCTTGACGTGCCGTTGCGGTTGCGCGGTTATACTGCGCCCGCGCCATTTCGCGCTGCGATCCCGCATCGAGGCCCATCCTCTTGAGCACAGCCCGTACCCACAAGGCCGTTACCATGGCCGCCCTGCGCAAGTCGGTCATCGACGCGCTCGAAGAACTGAAGGCCAAGGACGTGCGCGAGATCGACGTCCGCGGCAAGACCTCCATCGCTGACCTGCTGGTGATCGCCTCCGGCACCTCGGCCCGCCACGTCAAATCCATCGCCGACGAAGTGGTGAAGTTCGCCAAGAAGGCGGGCGTGATGCCGCTGGGCGTGGAAGGCGAGCAGGAAGCGGAGTGGGTGCTGGTGGACCTGGGCGACGTGATCGTCCACGTGATGCTGCCGCGCATCCGCGAGTTCTACGGCCTGGAGCGGCTGTGGACGGTGGGCGACCACGGCGAGGAAATCGACGCCGCGCAGGCCGGCTGAGCCCAACCCCAGGCATGCGCGCGCGCCTGATCGCGGTCGGTGAACGCATGCCCGGCTGGGTGGCGGAAGGCTTCGCCGAATACCGCAAGCGGCTGTCGCACGAGCTGCCGCTGGAACTGGTCGAACTGAAACCCGGCGCGCGCGGCAAGGGCCGCGACGACGCGCGGGCGATCCACGACGAGGGCACGGCGATCCTCGCGGCGCTGCCGCACGATGTGCACGTGGTCGCGCTCGATGGCCGTGGCAAGGCGTGGTCCAGCGAGGAACTGGCCGCGCAGCTGGGAAAATGGCGCATGGCCGGGCGCGACCTGGCCTTCCTGATCGGCGGCCCCGACGGCCATGCGCCCGAGGTGCTGGCGCGCGCCGAGCAATGCTGGTCGCTGGGCCCGCTCACGCTGCCGCACATGCTGGTGCGGCTGGTGCTGGCCGAGCAGCTGTATCGCGCCACCACGATCGCCGCCGGTCACCCGTATCATCGCGCCTGACCTCCCACGGAAGCTGCCGCCATGTCCTTCCAGATCCGCCAGGCCACCCTCCTCGACCTCGACAAGCTGGCGCCGCTGTTCGACGGCTACCGCCAGTTCTACGGCCAGCCGGCCGACCTGGCGCGGGCGCGGGATTTCCTCGCCGAGCGCTTGCGCCACCACGAATCGCTGGTCCTGCTGGCGCTGGACGAACACGGCGCGGGGCTGGGGTTCACCCAGCTGTATCCGCTGTTTTCCTCGGTGCGCACCGTGCGCACCTGGCTGCTCAACGACTTGTTCGTGGCCGCGACGGCGCGGCGGCAAGGCGTGGGAGCCGCGTTGCTGAAGGCGGCGGCGGAGCAGGCACACGCGCTGGGCGCCGCGAGCCTGTCGCTGTCCACGGCGCTGGACAACGTGCCGGCGCAGGCGCTGTACGAATCGCTGGGCTGGCAGCGCGACCGCCAGTTCTGCGAATACAGCCTGACGCTGTGAAGCCGGTACTCCACCTCGCCTCGCAATCGCCGCGCCGGCGCCAGTTGCTGGAACAGCTAGGTGTGGATTTCGCCGTGCTCGACGTCGACGTGCCCGAGCAGCGCGCGGCGGGTGAATCGCCGCGCGATTACGTGAGTCGGGTGGCGCGCGACAAGGCGCGCGCCGGCCTCGCGGCGCTGGCGCCGGCGGGCGCCGCGCGGGTGCTCGGCGCGGACACCGAGGTGGTGCTGGACGACGAAGTGTTCGGCAAGCCGCGCGATGCCGCCGACGCGGCGGCGATGCTGCGCCGGCTGTCGGGTCGCACGCACGCGGTGATTTCGGCGGTATGGCTGGTCGGCGCCGGCGCCGAGCAGTGCGAGCTGTGCGTGTCGCAGGTGCGCTTCGCCACGCTGGACGAAGCGGCCATCGCGGCCTACGTCGCCACCGGCGAGCCGTTCGGCAAGGCCGGCGGGTACGCCATCCAGGGTCGCGGCGCGGCGATGGTCGCGCACCTCGACGGCAGCTATTCCGGCGTGATGGGCCTGCCGCTGTTCGAGACCGCGCGGCTGCTGCGCGCCGGCGGGATCAGCCCGGCGGGTTGACCGCCACGAACCAGGCGGCGGTGGCCAGCAGGTTGTTGACCCCATGCGCCAGCACCGCCGGCCAGATCGAGCCCGCCCGCAGGCGCAGCCCGGCCAGCAGCAGCGCCAGCAACAGCAGGTTCGGCAGCGCGTACCACTGGTACTCCAGCCCCGGCAGATGCACCAGCGCGAACAGCAGCGAGCTGGCGGCCACCGCCCAGCCGGCCGGCCAGCGCCGCATCAGCGCCGACAGCAGCACGCCGCGGAACAGCAGTTCCTCCACCAGTGGCCCCACCCCCACCACCAGCAGCAGCAGCGGCAGGCGCAGGCCCAGTGGCGTACGGCCGCCGATCTGCTGGATGTCCTGGGTGACCGTATGGCCCTGGGCCAGCCACTCGGTCAGCAGCGCGCCGAGGAACGGCGCGGCCAGTCCGACCAGCACCGCCAGCGCGAAGAACAGCGGCTGGCGCGGCAGCGTGAAGCCGAAACCCGGCGGCTGCGCCAGCGGCCACAGCGTCGGCCAGCTGCGACGGACCAGCCACAGCGTCAGCGGCGCCGCCACGCCGAGCGAGAGGATCGCCAGCAGCGCCTGCATCGCCGGCTGCGCCAGCGTCGCGTGGATCGCGGCCTCGATGCCCGCGTCGCCGCCGCCGCGCAAAGCCGTCGCCGCCGCGATCGCCGAGGCGAACAGGAAGCTGACGGCGAACTGCAGCGCGAAATAGACGACGATGATGCCCACGCTGGCGCGCAGGCCGGGTGCGGCGCGGCCGGCATGCGGTGGCGGTGGCGAATCCGGAGGCGACGGTGGCAAGGTCTCGGTGCTGCTGCTCTGCATGCGGGGTGACCATGCCGATGGCGGGGAACGGCGCAGGCCCAAGCTAGTGGCTGCCCGGCCGCGCGCGCAACCCTGCCAACCGGCAGGGCCGCGCGCGGCCAGCGGAGTGGAGGCTCAGACCAGCATCGCGCGGCCGACGCCGATGCAGGCCAGCACCAGCAAGGCGGCCCAGCCGAGCATGCCGACCATGTAGCCGGGGCCGCGCCTGGCCGGGTCCTTCAGGTAGGCCAGCGCGTACCACACGCGGCCGGCGAGCCAGACCAGCCCGGCCACGCCGGCCCAGCCGCTGAAGCCGTAGTTCGCCGCCAGCCACAGCGTGGGCAGGACCATCACCGTGCTCTCCAGCGTGTTCATCTGCACCCGGTAGGCGCGCTCGAACGCGGGGTGCCCGCTGGTGGCCGGCGCCTTGATGGCGTACTTGCCGCGGGCGTGGCCGACGGCCCACATGGTGCCGAACAGCAGCAGCACGGTGAGCAGGGTGACCAGGGCAGGCAGGTGGATCATGCTGGAATCCTCACGAGGGGGCGCCTACTTTAGCGGCAGCGCGCGGCGTGGCGTGACCCGGTCGACGCGTTATCGTCGACCCGCAGCGTCGGGGCGGATGCATCAATCAACGAGGGGTTTCTATGGATTGGCGCAAGGGCGGCAGCAGCAACAACGTGGAGATCGGCAGCGGCGGCGGTCCGCGCTTCGGCGGCGGCGGGCGGATGGGCCTGGGCGGCCTGATCGTGCTGGCACTGCTGGGCTGGATCTTCTTCAAGAACCCGCTGGCGCTGCTGGACCAGAGCGGCCCGCTGCCGGGCAGCTCGACGCAGACCGCGCAGCCGGTGCAGGTCGATCCCGAACAGCAGGCCTTCGTCAGCGCGATCCTGCATTCGACCGAGCAGAGCTGGGGGGAGGTCTTCCAGGCGCATGGCGCGACCTACGTCGAACCCAAGCTGCACCTGTTCAGCGGCGGCGTGGACACGGCCTGCGGCGGCGCCAGCACGGCGGTGGGGCCGTTCTACTGCCCGGGCGACCAGAAGGTGTATCTGGACCTGGCGTTTTTCCAGCAGCTGCAGGACGAGCTGCACTCCTCCGGCGATTTCGCCCGCGCCTACGTGATCGCGCATGAAGTGGGCCACCATGTGCAGAAGCTCACCGGCGTGTTCGACAAGGTGCGCCAGCTGCAGCAGCGCGGTGTGCCGATGGACGGCGCCGACGGCCTGTCGGTGCGGCAGGAACTGCAGGCCGACTGCTACGCCGGCGTGTGGGCCAACCACAGCCAGCGCGAGCTGAACTGGCTGCAGCCGGGCGACGTCGAGGAGGCGCTCAACGCCGCCAGCCACATCGGCGACGACGCCCTGCAGCAGCAGGCGCAGGGGCGCGTGCGGCCGGACACCTTCACCCACGGCACCTCGGCGCAGCGGGTGAAATGGTTCAAGGCCGGCTTCGGCAGCGGCGACGTCGCCCAGTGCAACACCTTCGCCGGCGAACCATAAGCAATCCAGCCGGCAGCCGCACAGCGGTTGCCGGCCTTCCCGATCTCCTCCCCTGCATCGCAGGGGAGGGCAGGGTGAGGTAGCTCCTGCTTCCCTGCTGCGCAATGGATATTCGCTGCTCTAGAATTCGCCTCCTGCGCGCCTCGGGGCGCTGCCGGTCGCTTCGATGGAACACCCCTGCCTGCGTTGCGGTGCCTGCTGTGCGTACTTCCGCGTGGCATTTCATTGGTCGGAAGCCGAAGCCTTTCTCGGCGGCAGCGTACCGCCCGAGCTGACCGAGAAACTCGACCCGCACCGGTTGGCGATGCGCGGCACCAATGCCGCGCACCCGCGCTGCGTGGCCTTGCACGGCACGGTGGGCGTAGCGGCGCATTGCGGCATCTATCCGCAGCGGCCGTCGGTGTGCCGTGAGGTGCAGCCGTCGTGGGAGTTCGGCACGGTCAGCCCGCAGTGCGACAAGGCGCGCCTCGCGCACGGCCTGCCGGTGCTCACGCCGGAGGACTGGCTCGACCCGCCCGACGCCGGCGTGCCGCCGCTGCCGCAGAGCGCCTGAGCGCGCTGCCGCGTCAGAAGGGCGACGCCCGCCACGGGTGACGGGCGTCGCGGGTGGGAGCCTGGTTATTGGCAGCCCGGGAACTTGAACGACGCGATGCGCGTGTTCCAGTTGAACGAGCCGGTGCTCTTCAGGTACTCGGTGGTGTACCAGAACGTGCAGTCGTCGACCGGGTCGACCGTCATCGCGCTGTAGTCGCCCCAGCGCGACAGGTTGTTGCCGCTCTGCGAACCCAGGCCCTCGATGATGCTGTTCTCCGCTTCCAGCGTGTTCAGCGGGTCGCCGGCCAGCCGGCCGGTGTAGCGGATCGCCGGGTGCAGCGCACTGCTGGACACGCTGTAGCCGAGCGCCAGGTTGCCCAGCTTGTCCATCGCCACCGAACCCATCCAGCGGTAGCTGGTGTCCGGCGCGAAGGTGGATTGCTGGTACACCACCGGCGTGCTGCCCGGGCTGCGGATCTCGTACCAGCGCACGCCGGTGTAGGGGTTGTTGTGCTTGCCGCCGACCTGCACCGAATGGGTGACCACCAGCGACTCGTGATCACCGAAGTTGCGATAGGCCAGGCGGAACATCAGGCGATCGCCCAGCGAGTCCAGCTTCTGCCGCGTGCCGGACTGCGGAATGCAGCTGCCGCCGCGGCAGGCGGTGGCGAAGGCGGCTACCGGAATGTTGAGGGGACCGCTCAGCGTGGTGTTGGCGCTGTTTGCCCAGTCCACGTGGAACTTCCACAGGTTCAGCGAATTGCTGCCGAAGTTGAGCATGTAGTTCGGTGACCCGGCCGGTGGCGCGGTGGCGCCGTCGAGGTCGGCCGGCAGCATGCCGCCGTAGCTGGTGGACAACTGGAAGCACTGCTGGGTCGCCGCCTGGCCACTCAGCATCGCGCTGCGGTCATAGGCGCACAGCTTGGCGCCCTGGAAGGTATTGGTGAACATGTTGAAGGTTTCGTAATAGGCATCCGGCCACACGCCCATCTTCGGATAGTCGGGGAAGACGCTGCCGTAGGAGAAGGCGTAGCGGTAGTACGCACCGGTGGCATCACTGGTGGCCGACACGGCCACGCACTGGTAATACGGTGTGGCGCTGACGGCGAACTGCGAGACGATCCAGCGGTTGGCGGCCTTGTCGTAGACCACCACGGCGTCGCCGTCGTTGTCGGCCTCGCACGGGCCGCCGAAGCCGGACCACAGCGTGTTGCTCGGCACCGGACCGTAGATCACCGCCTTGCTGGCCTTGTCGAACACCGCAAAGCCGGTGTTGACGATCTGCAGGTACTGGGTGGCGCCGACCGCGCCATTCGTGTCTGGCGGCGCGCTGTTGACGGTGAAGGTGCCCTGCGGGCCGCTGAAGCCCTGGCCGACGCCTTCGAAGCCGGCGCCCAGCGCGGGCGCAAACGCGCCGGTGATGGTGTGTTGCACGGCGCCGTCGGTCTGGTTGCCCGGCGCCAGCGGCGGCAACGGATGCAGCGGATGAATGCGCTGACTCTTCGAGAAATCTTCCGGACGCGGCATGGTGCCGCGCAGGGAGCGCAAGGTGTCGTGCTTCACGGCAGGCGTCACTTCCACCTTGGGGGTCGCGTTTTCAGCGAAGGCCTGGTGACTTGCCGCCAGACCGAAAACGGCACCCAGCGCGATGCTCAAACCGGTCAAGTTTCGTGATGACATGGGTTCCCCTCCACGAGGTGATGGCATTGGAAAGGGTCGACGCGTGCGGCTGGCGTTGCGCAGCTTGGCGGCCAGGCACGACGGGGATCCGACAACCGTTCCACCATCACGCGACCTCAGCATCGCGCGCCCCTGGACTCCCAGGCGGAACGGCGGAGTCATAGCGCTTTGACGGGAATTTTGCGTGAAGAAGCGCCCGGCGTCTGACGGCGGGCGCGGTCGGTGGCTACGGCCCTGCCAGCGTCGGCAGGCCCAGGCCGAAGCGCAGCGGATCGAGCAGGGCGCCGTAGTGGTCGGCGCGAGCCGTGTCGCGCTGCAGCGGCTGGCGCACCTGCGCGGCGCTGGCGGTGCGCACGCTGCGGCTGGCCCGGTGGTAGTCGAGACAGGCGAGGTCGAACGGCAGGCCGCAGAACGCCAGCAGCGCACGGATTTCGCGTTCGGGTGCGGCCAGCAGCGCTTCGTAGCGCTGGGTGCGGATGCGCCCCGGCTCGGCCGCACGCCATGCGTCCATGATCCGTTCGTAGTCGCGAATGTAGGCGGCGATGTCGCCCAGCGTGCAGGCGAAATGCGGCAGCCGGTAGAACTGCTGCTTGTAGCAGGACCAGCCGGCCTCCAGCGCGTCGCGCCGCGCGTCGACGATGCGCGCGCCCGGCAGCATCGCGCCCAGCACGCCGGCCAGCAGCCAGTTCGACGGCAGCTTGTCGGTGTGCCGTGGCTTGTGCGCTCGCCAATGCGCGGTGAGTTCAAGGTAACGCCGGCCCAGACGCTGCCAGTCGGCGGCCGTTGCCGCGGCGATCCACTGCAGCAGCGGCTGGCGGCGGCGGGCGGATTCCTCGCCGAGCACCTGTTCCAGCTCCGCCAGCTCGCTGGCGCCCTCGGCCTCGGGATGGGCGGCGAGGATCTGTTCGAACAGGGTGGAACCCGAGCGTGGCAGGCCGACGATGAAGATCACCTCGCGGCCCAGCCCCGGGTCCAGCGGCGTCGGCAGCCGCGCCGAGGCGGCGACCAGCGCGTCGGCGTGCGCGCGGAACGCGCCGGCGTTCCAGGGATGCAGCCGGCGCAGCTCGGCGTTGGCCTGGCCCAGTGCGGCGAAGGCCTGCTCGTAGCGAGCCTGGTCCTCGCACACCTTGCCCAGCGCGAAGCCCATCGCGATGCGGTCGGCGGGGTTCAGGCCGGGTTGGCGCAGCGCCGATGCCAGATGCTCGCGATCGGCCTCCGCCAGCGGCCGCGTCTTGATGTTGGCCAGCCCGCGCCAGGCGTCGCCGCAGGCCGGGTGCAGCGCCAGCGCCGCGCGGTAGCGCGCATCCGCCTCGTCGAAACGACCGGCGTGCGCCAGCGCATCGCCGAGCAGGATCAAGGCAGGCAGGAAGTCCGGCGCCAGCGCGTGGACCTGCTGCAGCGCCTCGATCGCCGACGCAGTGTCGCCATGCAGTTGCAGGTTGCGGCCCAGGTTGAACCACGGCATCGGCGAATGCGGCGCCAGCGCGCAGGCCTGCCGCCAACTGGCGAACGCCGCCTGCATCTCGCCAGCGGCCTGCTGCGCGTTGCCCAGGTCGGCGTGCGCCAGGGCGTAGTCGGGCCATTGCGCGAGCGCCTGTCGGAGCGCCGCCTGCGCTTCGGCGTGGCGCCCGGCGCGGCCGTGCAGCAGGCCGAGCATGCGCAGCAGCTCCGGGTGCGCCGGGGCCAGCGCGAACGCCGCATCCAGCGCCTGCCGCGCGGCGCTTTCGGCGCCATCGCGGATCGCGCATGCCGCCGCCTGCAGGTGCGGCAAGGCGGCCGGCGCCAGTCCGTCGAGCCGCGGCTCGGCGCCGCGGGACGATGGCTGTTCGACGATGGGGCTGGGCATGCGGCGGCTTCAGGGCGGCGGCGACCCGCGGATGTTACGTGGTCGGGCCGCCGCTTATCGAGCTGCGTCGCTTACTTGCGCCGCGGCGGCTTGCCGCCGCCAGGGCGCGGCTTGAAGCCGCCGGGTTTGCGCACGCCAGCCGGCTTGTGCGCCGGCGCCGGGCCGGTGTCGTTGCCGTCCCACTCCTGGATGCGCAGCTGCTGCTGCACCACCCACACCTTCTTCAGGTGCTCGAAGATTTCCTTCGGCATGCCGTCGGGCAGGTCGATCAGGCTGTAGTGGTCACGGATGCTGAGGCGGCCGATGAACTGGCTGTCCAGGCCGGCCTCGTTGGCGATCGCGCCGATGATGTTGCCCGGCTTCACGCCGTGCTCGTGGCCGACCTCGATGCGATAGGTGCGCTTGCCCTGCTCGGTGGCGTGCGCGCGCAGCGGGCGGTGGGCGCCCTCGCGCGGCGGCGCATTCTCGTGCGCGTGGGGCTTGTGCTCGCGCGGCGCACGGCTGGCGCCCTCGCGTTCGCGCGGCTTGTGTTCGCGCGTGGCCGCTTCGTGCTTCTCGCGCTTCGGCGGCGGCGCCAGCAGCAGCGGCTGGTCGCCCTGGGCGATGCGCGCCAGCGCGGCGGCGATCTCGACCGCCGGCACGTTGTGTTCCTGCTCGTACTGCTCGATCAGCTGCTGGAACTGGCCCAAATCGCCCTGCGCCAGCATGTCGGTGATGCGCTGCTTGAACTTGCCGATGCGCACGTCGTTGACCACTTCCACCGACGGCAGCTGCATCTGCTCGATCGGCTGCCGGGTGGCGCGCTCGATCGCGTGCAGCATGCCGCGCTCGCGCGGGCTGACGAACAGGATCGCCTCGCCGCTGCGCCCGGCGCGACCGGTGCGGCCGATGCGGTGCACATAGCTTTCGGTGTCGTAGGGAATGTCGTAGTTCAGCACGTGGCTGATCCGCTCCACGTCCAGCCCGCGCGCGGCCACGTCGGTGGCGACCAGAATGTCGAGCTTGCCGTCCTTCAGCTGCTGGATCACCCGCTCGCGCTGCGCCTGGGCGATGTCGCCGTTGATCGCGGCAGCGGCCAGGCCGCGCGCCTGCAGCTTCTCGGCCAGTTCCTCGGTGGCCTGCTTGGTGCGCGCGAAGATGATCATCGCGTCGAACGGTTCGGCCTCGAGGATGCGGGTCAGCGCGTCCAGCTTGTGCATGCCGCTGACGAACCAGTAGCGCTGATGGATGTTCGCCGCGGTGGTGGTGGCCGCCTTGATGGTGACCTCCACCGGCTCCTTCAGGTGGCGCTGCGCGATCTTGCGGATCGGCGCCGGCATGGTCGCCGAGAACAGCGCGACCTGGCGCCCCGGCGGGGTGGCCTGCAGCACCTTCTCGACGTCGTCGATGAAGCCCATGCGCAGCATCTCGTCGGCCTCGTCGAGCACCAGGTACTTCAGCTCGGAAAGATCCAGCGTGCCCTTGTCCAGATGGTCGATCACGCGACCGGGCGTGCCGACCACGACGTGCACGCCGCGCTTCAGCGAGTGCAATTGCGGGCCATAACTCTGGCCGCCGTAGATCGGCAGCACCTGGAAGCCGGGGACGTGCGCGGCATAGGTCTGGAACGCCTCGGCCACCTGGATCGCCAGCTCGCGCGTGGGCGCCAGCACCAGCGCCTGCGGTTTGCCCGGCTTGCGCTCGATGCGCGACAGGATCGGCAGCGCGAACGCGGCGGTCTTGCCGGTGCCGGTCTGCGCCTGGCCCAGCACGTCGCGGCCTTCCAGCAGCGGCGGGATGGTGGCGGCCTGGATCGGCGAAGGCGCTTCGTAGCCGACGTCGGCCAGCACGCGCAACACGTCGGGGTGCAGCGCCAGTGCGCTGAAGCCGGACGACACCGGAGTGTGGTCGGGAGCGGGGGACGACATGGGGGGAACCTCAGGGAAGGCAGCGCCGGGAAGGTGGCGCGCGGGTCGTGCATTCTACCAGCGTCCAGGGGCGCGCGCGGCGCTTGCGGCTGAACGCGAAGCTGATGACGGCGCGGTTATGCTCCGCTTTGCCTTTGCCAATGGAGCGACGAGCCGACGATGGGCACGCTTGAAACGATCTCCGAACAACGCCTGCACGGCGGCGTGCAGGGCTTCTACCGCCACCACTCGCAGGCCTGCGCCGGCGCCATGCGCTTCGCCGTCTACCAGCCGCCGCAGGCCGCCCGGCAGCGTTGCCCGCTGCTGTATTTCCTGGCCGGGCTGACCTGCACCGAGGAAACCGCCACGATCAAGGCCGGCGCGCAAAGGCTGGCTGCCGAGCTTGGCCTGATCCTGGTGATGCCCGATACCAGCCCGCGCGGCACCGGCATCGACGGCGCCACCGGCGACTGGGAATTCGGCGAAGGCGCCGGCTTCTACCTCGATGCTACCGAAGCGCCCTGGTCGGCGCGCTTTCGCATGGCCAGTTACGTGGTGAATGAGTTGCCTGCGTTGGTCGGCGCGCATTTCCCGGTCGACCTCGCGCGCAGCGGCCTCTGCGGCCATTCGATGGGCGGCCACGGCGCACTGACCCTGGCCCTGAAGCATCCACAGCGCTACCGCTCGGTGTCGGCGTTCGCGCCGATCGTGGCGCCCAGCCAGGTGCCGTGGGGACGCAAGGCCTTGCCGCGTTATCTCGGCGACGATCCGGCAGCGTGGGCCGACCACGACGCCTGCGAGCTGGTGCGGCGGCAGACCTTCCCCGGCACCATCCTGATCGACCAGGGTGAGGCCGATGGTTTCCTCGAGGCGCAACTGAAGCCCGAGCTGTTCGACCAGGCCTGCGCCGAGGCGGGGCAGTCGCTGCTGCTGCGCCGGCACGCCGGCTACGACCACAGCTACTGGTTCATCGCCAGCTTCATCGACGACCACCTGCGCCATCACGCCTCAGCGCTGGGCTTGTCGTAGATACCGTCTTGGCTCTCGTCAGGCAAGTGCGGTTTTGGGATCAAAAAGTTTGCCGGAACGGATGACGCCCCAGGCGATGTGGAGCAGCTTGCGCATGGCCGCGCCCAAGGCGAGCTTGCGTGGCTTGCCGCGGGCTACCAGCCGATCGAACAAGGCACGCACGGCCACGTTGTGGCGGATGGCGGTCATCGCCGGCATGTAGAGCTTGGCGCGTAGCAGTGCATGACCCAGCTTGGACAGGCGACTTTGTCCCGCCCATTTGCCCGACTCGCGGATGGCGGGGTTCATGCCGGCAAAGGCATCGAGCTTGC
>Ga0209916_1001110_pt1 | contig 27500 bp, 21 predicted proteins | sample ThiBio_1000_plan_FD_183956 | JGI IMG/M metagenome (GOLD analysis project Ga0209916, IMG submission 183956) | Wastewater bioreactor microbial communities from Cape Town, South Africa - Thiocy_solids_2 (SPAdes) | ecosystem: Engineered > Bioreactor > Thiocyanate-remediating > Anaerobic-Aerobic ... | reverse complement strand
TCAACTTGCATCTTGATGTTGTAGAATACATCAAAGTTCACCCATTTGGGTGAAACGGCATTGAGCCTCTAATGCACACCATGTGCATATCTGAGGCTCTTTTGCTTTTTAACTTGCGAATTTGGGGTTTGGATTGAACAATGAACTTGGAACGGAGGATGGCAAACCACTTTGGAATTTGCCGGATGAATATAACAGATTCAGAGAATCAATTTTAGGGCACCCGATTATTATGGGAAGAAAATCCTGGGATGTTGTCGGTGAACCCATTCCCGGAAGTCTGAATATTGTAATCACCCGCCGGACAGATTACGCCGGGAAGGGTGTCATCGTAACGCATAGTATAGAGGAAGCGTTGGAAAAAGCAGGCAGCAACAAATCCGTTTATGTGATAGGGGGTGGAGATATTTTTAACCTTTCAATGAAATATGCCAACAGGCTCGAAGTATCCAGAATTGACGCTTATTTTCCTGATGCAACAGCTTTTTTCCCTGAAATTTCAAAGTATGACTGGAAATTGACCTCATCCGAAAAACATGGAAAGGATGCGAGACATACCTATTCATTCGAGTTTCAGATTTGGGAGAGACAGGGAATCGCGAACTAAACCAAAAAATATTTTATCCTTTATGCAGGTTACATCTTTTTTGCATTAAACGGGATTATTCCAATAATTTTTTTCTGTTTTGAACTTTGTTTTATCGGGGAAATAGTTTACAATTTGAAATGCCTGATTGAAATTGTCAATGTTTTTCCCTCTTCCAAACTTTGGTTATGGGTTTTTCCTTTGCATTGCCCGATGGTGAAAGATTGTATATGGCCTCGATAGTCCTCAAAACATTATAGTGATTAATCTTTTTGGAATACAGTCCGCCCTTAACCATTGGCCCTGCAAAAATTGTCGGAATGTGATTGACACTTTCAAAATCATCTTCGTCAAAAGTGAAAATGAGAAGGCTATTGTGTGTTTTGGCCCATTCCACATATTTTGAAAGATTTTTCTGAAGCCACTCATCGCCTCTTCTGATTGCAGCAGAATCTCCGGGCCCGCCGATGTTGTGCATGTCATAATCCATGTCGGGGATTACGAAAGATACGGTAGGGAGTTTTGAGAAGTCGGTGGGGAATGCTGTCATAGGTTGGCTCAATGAATCCGGGAATTGGTTTTCTCCTGATCCGAGCCAGTTTACCCACGGGCAATGCTTGCGGCCGTAAAGAAAGGCATTGGTGAGTTCACTTTTTTGTGCATAACATCCCGTAAATCCCGCAGAAGGCATTGTCTGGCCATATCCTTTAAAAGTATAACCAGCTTTCAGAAGAGATGCACCGAGATTGGCAGTTTGAAACGATGAGTCTTTCAGACATCTGTCGTCTTTTACGCCCTGAATTCCACCGGAGAAAATGGCGAGGTAATTGGGCTGGCTTGGATGGGCTATGCCATGAGAATTTTTGAAAAGGGCTCCTTCTTTTGCCAACTGATTTATGTAGGGGGCATTGGGTGATCCGATAATCTGACCGTAACTATGGTTTTCTTCAATAACTATTATAATGTGATCCGGCCTGGGAATGAATTTCTCTTCGGGTGTGATTTCAGAAGACTTTAAGAAGGTGAGAGCAAGAACCGCTAAAAGAGTATTTTTAATCATCATCAGGATTTTTTATTTCCTGATAAAAGTAAGTTGTTTAAAAAAATTGATTTGAATGAACTACAATTAAAACCCCTTATCAGAACACCGCAACCGGATGAATTAACTAAAATCCTGATAAAGATTGGTCAACACGCCCAATGAACAGCGAACTGAATTCTTTTATCATTTTTAATAAGACCATAGTCACCCTTCTGGTTTGCAATTGTGAAATACAGAGAAATAGTTTTAGCTGATTCGACGTGAACAGCTTTATTCGCCATCAATCACTATCAGCAGATATTTTATTAGATCTGTGGTTGAGATTATACCTGTTACTTCATCTCCTTTCATTACAGGCAGGGAATGAAATTCAACCGTGGTGAATTTTTTTGCTACTTCGGATATGCTGTCTGTTTCTTTTACTGTGATTGGATTGCTATTCATTACATCATCCAGCGTAAGCAAATCAAATACGGTATCGTCGGCTTTGCTGCGATCATCAAACATATCCCCAAAACTCAGTCTGAGAATATCCGTTCTGCTCACCATGCCAACCAGTTTATTCCCTGAAACTACCGGCAAATGCCTTACTCCGTGCTTTTTCATCAGCTCTGTTACATGTCGCAGGTCGTCATCCGGATGCGCAAATACAAGTTTTCGGGTCATTATTTTTGAAACTGGAACTATGTTTTTAGTCATGATAAAAGGTTAAATATTATTGAATACTTTTTCTTCGTTTTCCAAAGACGTTTTTAGTTTAAAATTTTATTATACACCCGGAATAGCCAGCAAAGGAACTTCTGTATGATAACTCATTTTTTTGGTCATACTTGGATTGAAAAGCCTTTTCCAGAAACCGGTTTGGTAAGTGACCATCACAAGTATATCGATATCGTTTTGGCTGATATAATCCTGGATAGTCTCCCTGAAGTCCGTGCCGGTGAGATGATTTGATGTGAGCGTATTTTCGTAATATGTGGATTTGAGAAAATCTTCGTACTCGGCTATTTTTTGTTTGTTTTCAATGAAAGTCTCTGCTTTGTCGTTGTCTGTATCTGTAAATACCCCAACCTGGACATTGGCCATATAAAGCCCTGCCAATTCAAAAAGAAACCTCAGTATTTCAGGATCTTTCTGAAACCTGTTGGTTGCAAGCAGCATCTTTTTGGGTTTGCTCCATTTATAACTATCCGGTATTACCAAAACGGGTATTTTGGTTTTGCCAATGACCGACGAAGTACGGCTGCCCCATATTTTTTCTTTGATTCCGCTTGCTCCCAGTGTACCCATTATTATCAGGTCTGGTTTTTTTTCCTGAACGGCTTTTTCAATGGCATTGTAAAGAGGATAGGTTGAAATGAAAGTATCCACTTCAATCCCGTGTTGTTTCAGAATCCGGTTTTTAACTTCATCAAGATTTTTTTCAATGTCATTCAACATGGAATAAGTGAATTCCCTGTTGACACCGAGATAATCAGTTGAAAAGCTGCTATACACTTCGTATGAATGTAGCAGCGTGATTTTTGCCGGAAATATTTTGGAGGTTTGAACGGCAAAATCTATTGCATTTTCAGCCGTATCGGAGAAATCTGTAGGTACCAGTATTCTTTTCATCGTATTCCGTTTTTTGATGCCGGCAAATTATCGACAATAAACAGCACGGAATATGATGTGCCTTATTTTTTGATATGATTGTAATCAATTGAATTTGATCCTTCGGAAAATAATATCAGAAATGAAAGGGTACTGTCACCCGCAAAGACACGTTTCTGCCCATGTTGTAAATTCCGTAATGGCCTCTCGGATCATTGGGAAAATCTTCAAAATACTTCAGCCGGCTCATGTTTGACTGGTAAGCCGTATTGAAAAGATTTGCCGAAAGAACAGAGAATGTAAACATGGTTTTTTTCATTCTGTTTGTAACACTTGCTCCAATCCCGGCATTAAAGATTACATAGCCCGGTGTCGGGGTTTCTGTTTCATTTTCAGAAAATATCCTGTTTTGTTTATTGAAGGCATTCATCTGAAAATTGATAAAAATATCCTTGAAAGTCCCGTACTTTTTAATGTTGGCTCTTAATTCTGAAGTCAGGTGAAGAGGAGGGATAAGGGGAAGATATTTTTCTTCGGGCGGAACCTGTTCTCCTTTGATTCCGAGATTCCTTGCGAATACAAATGACAGTGAATTTTCAAAGTGCAGCCAATCCCACGGATGGGGATGAATATCTGCCGAAAATTCCGCTCCCCACAAAGAAGCCCTGGATGCTGCAAACTGAAAAGTCTGAAATCCGGGTACAATTACGGAATCCTGTCCGGTGGCAGTGACAAGCTTTCGGTTGAAAATAAAATTTTGAATCCGATTGTAAAAGAGGCTTGCCGAAAATGTCAGGTGTTGGGCGTCGTAAGTCAAACCGATATCTTCCTGAATATTCATTTCCGGTTTGAAATCTGTCTGGCCTAATTGATAAATTTGGGTTCCGGAGTGAATACCATTGGAAGAAATTTCTGCGATATTGGGAGCGCGGAAACCTCTTGCGATGTTGGCCTTGCCGCTCAACCGGTCGCTGAACTGGTAGGTGAATCCGAAACTACCGCTCACTCCGGTAAATGTGTGCCGGTAATGAGGAAATAAAAGCGAGGCTCCGGCGGTATCTGTACCATAAACCGGTTTCATGATACCATCATTTTCTGAAACATACAACGGGTCCGTGTTTATGTACCTCATGTCCCATCTGATACCTCCTGCCAGAATTAAGTTCTTATGGTCCCATTTCCCGAAAAGAAAAGGCCCTGCTTCCCATTGTTTATATGCCGGAATCAGGAATTCGAATCCTTTGTCAACAATATTTGATTGATGCGAACCATTTAATCCTGCCGTCAGGCTGAAATCACCCATATCAGGAAAGAGATATTTTACATCGTAGGTGATGGTGTTGAGATTCAGAAAAAGGCCGGGTTCATTGCTGTTTTCCTGCTCAAATTCTTTGCGGATACTTTTCTGATAACCCAGTTGAGTGGTCATCCTTCCTTTGCCCAAAGAAAAATTGCTGATGTTGTACAACATCAGATGCTGCACTTGCTGATGTTCGGCTGAAATAGAATAAGAACGTAAAACGGAAGGTGGTGCAATGGTAAAGATGCTGTCATTGAGAGGCATTAAAAACTTCCGGGTTGCCGAATCTCTTTTGCCGTCAGGTATTTCCTGCAAGTCATTGAAATAAGATAATCCGAATCTGCTGTATCCCCACGATTTGTGGAGGGCCGTTTGTGCAAACAGGGATGACTGTCTGAAAGCCGTATTATACACTCTTCCATCGATTTTGTTTCGATAATCTGCTGCCATTTTATAACTCCCGGTTATCCCGTAGGTCCATTTGCCCAAATAGCTTTGAAGGTTGGCTGTTCCCTCAATCAGGTTATTGTTTGTTTCATAGTTCAGTCCGGCGCTTCCTGTTCGTGTGCCCTTTGGCGGCGTTGTCTGAGGTATATAATTAATTACTCCGGCAATTGCATCCGAACCATACATCAGGCTTGCCGGGCCTTTAATAACTTCTACCTGGTTGATGATGTTTTCGTCTATTTCCGTTCCGTGTTCATCGCCCCATTGCTGATCTTCCTGCCGTATGCCGTCAAACAGTGTCAACACCCGGTTGTATCCCAGGCCCCGGATAAAGGGTTTGGATACATTGGGGCCGGTGGATACCGCATTGACTCCCGGAATGGCGGAGAGTGCGTTGACAATGTTTGTACTGAGGTTTTGGGCAAATTCTTTTTGAGAAATAACGGCTACCGGAATAGGCAACCTTCTTAATGTGGTGGCTCTTGATGCCCCTGTGATAACAATTTCCTTTTCTTCAGTAATGCTGATTTGTAAATTGAAGTCGGCTACTTTGTCCTGGTTAAACAGGATTTGCTTTAAGGCAGTTTTGTAACCTGAATAATTGATCTCTATATAAAATTTACCCTGCGGGATACCTGAAATACGGTAGTTGCCTGCTGAATCTGTAATAGTACCCGTTCTTAAATCGGGTATGTAAACAGTAGCGCCTGGCAGGGGTTGATTTAAATTGTTTTCTATGACGCCTGAAAGGGAAAATGTTTTTTCATTCTTCTGAGCACGGATGGTTATTGGAATCAGTAATAATAATGCCACTGATAGCCGGTATAAATGTTTCATTAATTGATGCTGTTGATTACCTGTTTGGGTTTTTAGTAAATCGACTTCAATTCAGATATTTTAGTTGAATACTGTATATGTATTGAAGCCGGATTGATAAAACTTTTTTTGATTCCCTCTGTTATTTCAGGGAATGGATTGAAATTGGTTGATTGGCCAGATTCTCTTTTTGTTTTGCAGAAATTTTGAGTTTGCAAAACTTAGCCGAGAGCGGGAGGAGCCCTGAGGTTATGAAAAATTACGGTGGATACAATGATTCCTTCATTGAAAGAAGGAGGAAAACCTGTGGGTTGAGATGGCTCCGTTTTAAATTGATTGGCAATTCCGGGCAGGTAGGGAACATTTACCACATTGCTGTTGCAATGGCAATTAATCCCTGGAATGGTCAGGCATTTGTCATTGGAGGGAGATTTAGATGCTACTTTTTTCTGATCGGTGTGGTTGGCAAACCATTTATGCAAAACATAAGTCGGTGTAATGCCCAATAAAAAATTGGCCATCAGAAAAACCGCAAAAAACTTCAATCCCGCATTATGTCGTTGCATCGCTGCAAAATTAGGAATAGAAAACCTTTTAAAAGCCTATCATTTGGTTACTTTTCATTACCGGCTATCCGTTTTAACGATAATTGCCTGATGGGTGCTACAATGACGGGGAATTTTTCAACCGTCACATTGCTTTGTTCCAGTCCAAAACCGCGTTCTTCCGAAAGGCTGATATGTTTGAGCCAGAAATAAGCCTGCATGATTAGTTTCTCGAAAATTGGCAGGTCGTTATCGCGCGATAAAAACTTTTCCATTACGATAAACTGGTAATCGCCCGGTATATCGTTTTGCTGTACATCAAATTGTTTGGTGGTAATATTCAGTTCTTTGGTTTCGATTAATTCCTGTACAATTTTTTTGAACATCAGATAAATCCGCTGTTCCCGTCTGAATCCGAGCCGCAACTCGATCCTGATAATTTCGTTGGGAATGATTGTATCCACCACATAGTCTGCGGTATAAGGGTCATCCCGGGTGTCCACATGGACGAACCAGTAGATATCAGCCCGCTTGGGTTTTTGATTCAGAATACTATATACAATTTTATGCTCAATTTCTTTCGGGTTATCTGCACTTGTCAGATAAATCAAATGAGTGGCATATTTTGGAATGGTAGCATCATTGCTGAGTTGCTGAATCGCAGGCAGGTACTGATCCAGCCGTACAAATTCCACATACCTGTTCTTGATTTTTCTTGCCCTGTACCATACATACATCAGGGAAAACAGCACACCGCTTACCAGGATGGTTACAAATCCACCGTGTGGAAATTTGTCGAGATTGGCAAACAGGAAGGAAGTTTCAATGACCAGGTAAATGGCAAGATAGAGATTGATAAGTATCCGGGGGACGCGTTTGATGGTCAGATAGTTGGCATATAGTATCGAAGTTGCCAGCATACAAATAGTAATTGCCAGACCGTAGGCAGCTTCCATATTTGATGACGTCCTGAAATACAAAGTGATTCCCGCACATCCGATAAAAAGAGTCAGGTTCATTTTGGGTATAAAGAGTTGCCCTCTTTCTTCTGTCGGATATCTGATTCGCATGCGGGGCCATAAATTGAGGCGCATACTTTCACTGATAAGTGTAAAACTTCCGCTGATCAATGCCTGGCTGGCAATAATGGCTGCTATGGTGGCAATGATAATTCCGATCAAACGGAAATTATCTGACATTACTCCGTAAAAAGGATTGAATCCATTGTCAATAACAGCTTTTGAAAATACTTTTCCGGAATGATGCGACAACAGCCATGCTCCCTGCCCAAGATAATTCAAAATGAGAGCTGTCTTTACAAAAACCCATGAAACACGGATGTTTTTTCTACCGCAATGGCCCAGATCGCTGTACAAGGCTTCAGCTCCGGTGGTACAGAGAAATACAGCTCCGAGGATCCAGAATCCGTGGGGATATAATACCAATAACTGAATTGCGTAATACGGATTGAAAGCCTTGAATATATAAAGCCCGTCAAAAATGTGGATGGCTCCCAATACTGCCAGCATCAGAAACCATGCGAGCATGACGGGGCCAAAGGTCTTGCCAAGTGTGGAGGTGCCATATTGCTGGGTAAAGAAAATGACGGCCAGGATTCCCAATACGATATACACGATCGTATTGTGCTCAACTCCCGTAAAAGCGGGAATTTGTTTCAATCCTTCAATAGCTGAAGTAATAGAAATGGAAGGGGTAATAATTCCATCGGCAAGCAGGGATGCTCCGCCAATCATAGCTGGAAATATCAGCCATTTCTTTCTTCTTCGTACCAAAGCATACAAAGAAAAAATTCCTCCTTCACCGTTGTTGTCTGCCTTGAGCGTCAGCACAACATATTTAATTGTCGTCTGAAGCGTCAATGTCCAGATGACGCAACTGACAGCCCCGATAATTAATTCTTTTGAAATTACCCTGTCACGAATAATGGCATTCATTACATAGAGCGGCGATGTGCCCAGGTCTCCGTAGATGATACCCAGTGCAACCAATAATCCAACCCCTGTTAACCTGTTTAAACCTTTACTCACAAAATAATATTAGGGGGCAAAATTAATTCAGTAATACATTATGATCATTTTTTCTATTTCGGATGCCAAATATTTATTTTTAAGGAGATTGAAATCATAAACAGTATTTTATCGGACAAAAATTTACAAAATGAGGAATTTGAATAATATTCTGCGATACCAGGTCCTATCGGGCAACTGCGAAATGATGGCTCACCTTTTTGGATTTTCATTAAAGTCTTCTTTGTTTCAGGAAATGTTAAGTGGTTTCAAAAAATATAAGTTTGCAATAAATTTTCTGTGAAGAATAAATTCCAACTGTAATGAAACAACCTGTTCCTTATAAATTTGGCATTTCTGCCCGCCAGCTCAAAACCTTTGATGCTGATGAGAAAAAAGCCAAGCGCCTGGAAAAATTATTGAAACTGAAAGAAGCGAAACTGATTTCGAAAATCTGCAAACATTATATTACCAATTTTATTCCCTGCCTTCTTGAAAATGAAAATGAATACTGGATTATTTCCTGTTATCCTTCTACAGATCAATCTCCGGTAAGGATAAGTATCTGGTTTCCTGAAGTCTTTAATATCACCCCGGCCAACCGTTATTTCGGTTATACAGAACAGTTACAGTGCATGGTTTTTGTTCATTCGGAATATCTGGATGCTGCCGCCAAACAGGATGTATTGCATAAAACCAAAGGATTGTTTTTTCAACCGGGATACCGTTTTGTCACCGGCATTCATGAACAACTGGCCGCATTTATGCCGATTGAATCTTATTTTTCTTTTGTAAAAAATGAAATTATTTATGAAAGTATCCGCGCACACAATTACGAACTCACTTTGAAAGGGAGAACTCCTTTTAAAAAAGGGCATAACTATGGATTCGTAAGATATTTGCTGGGGTTTCAGCAGTGATGAACAATTGTGCAGATTGCAAGGTATAAGCAGAATTATTTTTAAAAAAGTAATCCTTATCGTCGCTTGCATTGTCTCCGTTGATTATGATTGTTTGTAAAGCATGTGGAATCTGCAAGGTTTTGGTGCTGAAATGTTTTTGCCTTGAATAATTGTACCTGTGCCGAAGCTGTTCACGCTGCCGTCAACAGCAACCTGGTTCATTTAATAGTAAACCATCCAATAGTGCCTCCTTCCAGTTTCTTTGCATTCCTAAATCCTAATTCACGCAACTGCTTTAATGCAATGTCCGATTTCATCAGCCCTTTTTTGCATGCAACAATAATATTCCTGCCGTCGGGTATTTCTGCAACGCGGTCTTTTAATTCCTCCACGGGAATATTCACTGCTCCCGGAATATGCGTTTCTGCAAAGTCTTCACGGCTCATTAAGTCAATAAGAAAGGCGGGCTGAGATGTTTTGTTGAGTAATTGATCTAATTCTTCAACGCTGATACTTTCTTTTAAAATTTCATTATCCATCTTTTATAAATTTTTCTGTTACTCATTGCAGATTACTCTCTTACAAGCCAAACCAACGGGCTTTGCGGCTGGTTCCAAAATGTTCCTTTTCCGCAACCAGCGCTTTTGAAGCATCCGTATGGCTTCCAAAGGGATGCGGGGCCGAAAAGAAATCTACATCCACCCTTCCGATTTTACCTCCACCGAACTCAATATAACAAGTGCCTGCACCTGAGTATATCGAAGAAGACTGATCGCCGTTGGCTTCTGCCATAATGGAATCAGCAGCAATTTTTGCCGCTCCTTCTGCGAACACACCTGCTTTCGGGGTTCCCACACTGGTTACATCGCCTATCGCATACACACCCGGGTATTTGGTTTTCAGGTTCTTTTTATCAACCGGGATCCATCCCTTCTCGGTCATACCACTTTTCAATACTACTTCCGGTGCTACATGTTTTGGAACACCCAGAAACAAATCGAAAGGCATGGTGCTCCCATCATCAAGGATGGCTACTTTTTTTGAGGAGTCAATTGAGCTTACTTTTCTATTGGGTATAAAATTGATATTTCTTTCTGCGAAAGCTTTTATCAATGCTTTAGAGGAATCCGGCGATGGAGGAATGGGACTTCCGAATGGCATCACCAGGCTGATTTCGCAAGCTTCGCGTATTCCACGCCTGGTAAGATAATCATGCATCAATAATGCGCATTCACTTGGTGCGGGAGGGCACTTAAATGGTGCACTGCATACACCGATAATGGCGCGGCCTTTTGTAAAACCAGGAAGTATTTCCCTTAATTCCTCGGCACCTTTGAAGGTATAGAATTGATTTGCGCCTTCCGCAAGTCCGGGTGTGGCATTCATGTCGTAATCTGCACCAAGGGCAACTACTAATACATCTGCTTCGTATTTTTCATTTTTTGTGGTGATCACTTTTAATACCGGATCAATATGGGTAATGGTTTCCTTCCGGAACTTTACACCCGGCTTTACCATGCTGCTGTACGAAATTTTTACCGCATCGGCAGGCTTACGGCCAAACATTACATCAAACTTTGAATAACCAAAGAAAAAAGTATCGTTTTGGTCTATCAGTGTAAGATCAAGACGGTCGCCCATTTTTTCGGAAAGAATTGTAGTAAGTTCAAGACCTCCGAATCCGGCGCCTAATACAACCACACGTAGTTTCATTTTGCTAATATTTTATGGTTTGCTGATTAATTATTTATTTGAACATGGAAATACATTGCAATAGCGGCTTCTTGTCACTATTGCAATGTATAAAATATCTCACGCACCAACTAAAGATCTTGCCTTTAAGGTTGCTGCATCCTCATTAAAAATCATTGTGAAAAACTGATCAATCATATTTAGTTCATCGGCTTCGGACATACCTGGAATTACAGGAAAGGTGCCTTCCAGATCCACTTTCGTTTTATTCCCTTTGGCTGTGTAAATGTGATTGAACCTGGCTCCGCTGAATGCTCCGCCATCCATGATGGTTTCAACGCCTTTCGGATAATCAAGTTTTTGGGTAATGGTAGTTTTAAAGGTAGAACCATCAGGGTTGAAGATTTCGCCTTCAATAGTAACTACATTCCCTTTAGTGCTTACAAGACGGTGGCTTTTGAACGCCTGGTGCACATGACCGCCCTGTTTCATGTACCCGAAAACACTGTCAATGGGTGCTTCGAATGTGGCAATTCCATTTCTTTTGTAATATACGGATGGTTGTACATTTCCGGGTTGGGATACAAGACGGATGTACCGGTTAACTGATTTCCAGCCCTGCGGATATTTTTCTTTTGCCTCTGCATCGGATACGGAAGGCATAATGATCACATCCTCTCCAAACTTCCAGTTTGCAGGAGTAGCCACTTTATGATTGACTGTTAACTGCATTGAATCGAGTGTACGAAGTATTTCAGGAAAGTTGCGGCCTGTGTTCATCGGATAAGTAAGCATCAGCTTAATCTTTTTGTCGGGGCCGATAATGAAAACACAACGAACCGTTTGATTGGTAGCGGAGGTTCTGCCTTCTGCGGTGCCGGTTTCATCGGCAGGAAGCATGCCGTACAATTTTGCAATCGACAGATCAGTATCGCCAATTATAGGATAATTCACTGCGCTGCCTTGTGTTTCCTCAATGTCTTTTCTCCATCTGAGGTGGCTTTCTACCGGATCCACGCTCAAAGCAAGAATCCTGGCATTTCGTTTTTTAAACTCCGGCTCAAGTTGTGCCATAGACCCCAGTTCGGTAGTGCATACCGGTGTGAAATCTTTGGGATGAGAAAATAATACTGCCCAGCCATTGCCGATCCATTCGTGGAAATTGATAGTGCCCTGGGTAGTTTCTGCCCGGAAATCCGGCGCAATGTCGTTTAATCTGAGACTCATAATTTTACGTTTTTAAACTGTTAGATAATAATTTATTTACAATTGCAAACGTAATATCGGGCAGGGGCTTTTTGAGTAGCGAAGGCTACTTATCTCTGTAGCAAAGGCTACATATCCTTCAGGATTTTGATCTGGTTACGGTAAAGCAGCAGCTTTTTGTCAAGCTCCAGTTTTTTCAGCAACCGTGAAACGGTAACACGATTGGTACTTAGTTCGTCGGCGATCTGCTGGTGAGTAAGATTAATGAGTGAAGATCCGGTTACTTTTGATTTTTTTTTCAGGTAATGGATCAGCCTGTCGTCCATTTTTTTAAAGGCAACATCGTCCATACATTTTATTATTTCGCTGAAGCGGTTCAGAATCGTGGTCATTACATACCTTTTCCAACTGGGATATTTAATCAGCCATTCATCCATAAATTCAACAGGGATGCAAAGTAATTCACTGTTTTCTTCAGCGGATCCTTTTATTACGCTGGCTTGCGACATCATGCAACAAGTAAAGGTCATGGCGCAGCTTTCCCCTTTCTGCACATAATACAGCAGCAATTCCTGGCCTTCCTCATTAATACGGCTTACTTTAAAAGAGCCATTTATTACAAGAGGAACTGCACGAATAGCTTGCCCGGGGTTGAGCATAACAGTGCCTGCAGCTACTTCCATCAGCATTGATTTGGTTTCTAATTCAGCGAGCAAAGGCGAATCGAAGACGTCTGAGAATGTTTCAGCATATTCAGTTTGTTTGTTAGACATACTATTATTGATGGACACTTAATTGATGAAGATTAAAGGTAATTTAAAATGGGTGCCTATCCTAAAACTAATTAGTTGTCCCTTAAAAGTCCTTCCTGTCTGCAATAATGAAATCGTTCGCTATGAGAGGAATTTTCTGAGAAAGAAAATGAACTTTTCAAAAAGGGCAAAAGATATCAGTTCCCGGATATACCCGTCATTCCCTTGAAATGGGAGCTGCAATGGGTGTGGATTGGCATGAACAGCAATGAAAGCCCCATGCTTGTTACTGAGCCGTTTTTTTCTATAACGCCAGTACTGAAAGGTATGATAGCTAATTTGGTTTTGAAGGCAGAATGTTTTTAGGCTCTGCCCGCTCTGATGGTATTCTTCAATTAGTGCAGCCATCTGTTGTTCCCTGTCCATATAGAATTGGTTTGTGGTAAAACTATTCTAATGTCAATGGCCGCACAATATGCGGTTGGTCGGGTGGATACAATTCATATGACGGCTCATTGATGGAAAATGTAAGAGCCATTGAAGTCCTTAGCTATGAAGAAAAGAAAACTGTATTCTCTATTGTAGGTGCCTTTACAGGTAAGAAAAAATTAAAGGACGTTCTCTCAAACGTCCTTACCGATGTAAAATAACAAAAGCCCCGATTTTCGGGGCTTTTGTTACTATTCCGGTAAATTAAAATGTCGTTTGACAACTAAAGGAACATTGTTTAAGTGTGGTTGCTTTTTTAACTCCTCTAATACGTCTGCTTCTGTATTAACCAAATTAATTTTGTGAACTAATTTTTCAAGCAAAACTTTCTTTAAGTCGCTTGCTCTTTCTTCATCAGAGATATTATTTTCAAGGTTCAACAACTCTTTAATTCTTGTATTTTCATTACTATCCAAAGAGCCTAAGCCGCCAAAAATGTGCATTGTCAAACCATTTAAAGGAATAGCATTTAAAATGTAACCATAGTTGATATAAAAACTGTTGCTGAACTGTGATTTTTGAAGATTAACCATTTTGGTAATTTCAGCACCATTCACAACCCAATAATTTCCTTTCTTCTTAAACCCAATCGGTACAAGTATCTCACTCAAAATATTTGCTAATTCTTTTTTTCCATTGCAAGTATTTTAATAGTGGTCTAAAACTGTTTTCCAAGTACCGCCATAATTCTGCTCAAAAAGAGATTTGTATTTATTGAGTTGTTGTGTCCCCATTTGAATACCTCTCGGATTGAAAGGCTTTAACTCGTAAATTGTCTTTGTTCCGAAATCTACAAAGTCGGGGCGTATGCCTTTGATGCCTGTAAACTCTTTAAATCTGCCAAGCTCTGGGGCGTGTTCGGCTAACTTTTACCCCTTATGCATTTCTCTACCAAGCGATAAACTTGACTTTGTAAACTGAGTACTCGTCTTACCTGCCCCACCCGCACCATCAGAAACAGTATTGAGACTAAACATTACAGCGGGTTGCACAGCTCCACCAAAATCACCATAGTAAATCCTGTTCAATGCTGTAAACAAATCTCCCATTACCGGCAACCTGTAACCATTAGCCTTTTCTCTTCTTCTTCTCAATGCATCCTGTTCTGCGTCTTTAGAAACCTTATCTAAAAATGCCTGCTCCTGCTTGCTTCATATCACCCGCTTTGCCGGGCCTACTGTAGCCTGTTGCTGGTTTAAAGGAAAGTCATTGGTGTTTAACTGTAAATTCTGTACCGGAATTTTCAAATAGGTATTGTCCTCTGAAGTTCTGTTTATCTGATTAATAGCCACATTTGCCGACCGCACTATACTATGGGCCACAATATTACCAACACTGGCTCCCGCGTTGCCCGCTTTACTTAAATAAGCCCCATTCCACCAACCACCTACAGTTGATATCTTTTCCAACCCATCCATATCCACATTGGCTATCGGTTCATCACCGGCATACTGGTAATTGGTCAATTCCGGGTAATCCCAGGTCAGCGGGTCAAGCTGTGTAAAACGTGCTATTTGCGGGTCATAATTTCTGAACCCGTAATTCCCGCGGGACAAGCCACGGGACAGGCATACCAGTCCAGATCTGCATCTTCAAAGAGCTCTTTGTCGTTGTAAAGATAGTGGTTGATAAGCTCACCCTCCGTCCCCGCATCAAATTTTCTGCTGCTGATTCCCGCAATCCTCAATCCGAAAGCATAATAATGATTCTCTTCAATTATTTTGCCCCTTGTTAAACTGACAGCGAAGTTGTCAAAGTAAACCGGTTGGTCATTCTCATTGCTCAGGTAAATATACACGTACCCGTTCTTCGGCGCTTTGATGTTGGAAAGTACCAGCGGTGCAGCTTCGTCTCCCGGCTGGCTTACCCTCAGCGCCATGCTGCCTTCTTCTACAAATTCAAACCTTTCATTGAAGAACATGATGTTCAGATAGGCTCTCGGGATATTATCGGTAGCATTTTTGTCCGGGTCGGCAATGCTCTGAAAGGGCACGCTGGCATTCAGGTCGCTGCTGATATTGGTAGTACTGCCATGCACAATGGGGTTCACAGCAGGGCTGCCGGTTATAGCCTGTATCAGTCCGGTCACAATATCTGCAATCTGGCTGTTGTTGTTATTGGTTACCGGCCCGGGATAATAATAATCCGCTTTGGCACTCAGCACATCGCCTGCCATTACTTTCAGGAGGCTGTTGGGGCCTATGGTATGGCCGGTGAGTTTGCCGAGCTTGCTTACGTTGTTACCGATATTGCTTATCTATCAGGATGCTTTTCACTGCCTGTGCAGTGGATTCGTAAATTTATATTCTCTATTATCGCATATCCCTAAGGTTAACCTTTTCAGTGTCTGGTAATGGTAATGTAGGGTTTCGTTTTAAAAAATTCCGCCCTTTATCAAATATCTTCTTAACTACTTTTCCATCCTTATAATATTTACAGCCCATAAAGTTTCTATCAGACCAAGCATATTCGAAAAGTAAATCATTATCGTATTCATCAAGGAGATTATAGCTTATCATTCCGTTTATCTGTTCTCTAAAATTCTCATTAATAACTTTTGTTTTTCTATAAAACAAAAGATAATAACCACCAAAATCAATGAAATCAGTATCAGTTCTAATAACTTTTATCACAAAGCTATCCACCTGTTCTGATACTTTATCGGTTGCTTTACAGGCTCCTTCTATAAAAAAATACTTAATAATGTAGTTCTTGCCCTTTGTTTCATTTTTCTTATAGTAATACGGTGAAGCAGAGTAAGGATGCAGCGGCTTAATTATTATTCTTGTAGGCTTAACATTTTGACAACCGAAAAGAAGCAACATATTTAAAATCAGCATTTGCATAAATATTATTCGCATAAATAGTAGGATTTAAAATCAGAACTTAATTTGAAATTGACGACTGAATACGGTCCGATAAGGTTTGTATCCTCGAATATTTTGTAAATACCACATAGCTCTTATACCTTTGCTAAACGGAATGTTTGAGGCCTTTTTTACATCGGAAGCTGATACACCAAAATCGTCCATAATAGTGACATTGATTACCCCTGTAAATCTTCCTGAACCAGCATCGTATTTGTATTTAGTAAGAGTAATACTTCCATATTGTGTGCCACCTATTAAGGTGTATAGACTATTGGGCGTAAAGGGGGCTTTGGGATCCCATTTAGGAAAAGAAGGGAGACCGAATCCTTGTTTTACATATTTTAAGAAATCGCCATTTACTCGTTGAATTTCAGTTTTAATTGATTGTAATGCGCTACTGAATTTATCCTGGAATTGGGATGAAGCTCTAATATGGTTATTCAAAACTTTGTCAGAAAAATCACTTCCTGTATTATCTGCGAAATGATTCACCATTCTATCCCCGACATCCGTCATTACGCCTTGCGTATAAGTATGAATTGTTGAACGCAAGTCGTTCAACAATTCGTCATCGTTTTCATTAGATAAGTCATCAATTTTTATTCCCTGTGGATCTAGATTTCTCACCCAATCTGGGCCCGAACCCGCACCATTACTACGACTTTCAGCCAATATTATTGATACTTTTTGCCATTCTTCATTACCTTGCTGCACTACCCCTGCTTGCAACGTCACATTTGCTGTAAGCTGTCTGTTAATTATTTTAAACTGAATGCTATTATTATAAATTTCTGTTCCAGCTTGGATTGTATGCACACCAACGCTTACCAATGAACTTATATGACTTATTGCATTTAATCCATTGCCGATTACTTCACCTGCTTTCATAAAGAAGATCGCTAATTGGGAAGTACCCGGACATGGGATACCAATACCACCAGTTGGGTCTATAAGATTCACCGGGTTATTACCCATTCCGGTATAAGTGCTTGCAAACTGCCCGAACGGGTCTGACTGTATAAATCTTCCAACCTGCGCATCATAATTTCTTAATTCAAAATCGTACCACCCGATATCCTCATCCAATTCCGCAAAATCACCCTGATATAGAAACTCATTTTTCAAAGAACCTTCCATTCCACCATCAAACTTCCGGCTACTGATACCGGCTATCCGTAAACCAAAAGCATAATAATGGTTTTCCTCAATTATCTTTCCTCGTGTAAAACTGACCGTAAAGTTATCAAAATAAACGGCATCATCATTTTCATTGCTCAGGTAAATATACACATATCCATTCTTCGGTGCCTTGATATCCGACAACACCAGCGGTGCAGCCCCGTCTCCCGGCTGGCTTACTCTCAGCGCCGTGCTGTTTTCTTCCACAAATTCAAACCTCTCATTGAAGAACATTACATTCAGGTAGGCCCTGGGTATATTTCCCGAACCGCTCTTATCCGGGTCGGCTATGCTCTGAAAGGGCACGCTGGCATTGAGGTCGCTGCTGATATTGCCCGTATTGCCATGCACTATATCCGGAGTGGCGGGGCTTCCAGAGATGGCATTCACCAGTGAGGCTACAATATCGCCGATCAGCGGATTGGTGTTATTTGTCACCGGGGCTTCATAGTAGTAATCGGCCCTGGCATTGATCATATCGCCCGCCATCACCTTCAGCAGGCTGTTGGGGCCTATGGTATGGCCGGTGAGTTTGCCGAGTTTACTTACACTGTTGCTTGTGTTGCTGCTCCATCCCGGAGGATTCCCGATCCTGGTTAGCGCTACTTCATTGCCTGTGCCCTGCTGCCCGAATACCGGTTCCTCATTGGCTGCCCGCGCGCTCTCCATTGTGCACTCATTGATGCCATAGTGGGTTTCTTCGGTCAGTATCATCCTCACGTTCTGCTGGTAATCCCTGATGAAGTAATCAAAGGCGCCCCTTTTGCCGTTTGGCAGGTCTATATTGCCGTCGATGGCCAGGCCGTCGTATCCGTTGTTTTGAGATACCGGGGTGAGCAGGCGTATCCTGCCTTCTTCAAAATTGATATAGGAGAGGCTGTCGCCCTGATATACGAATTCATTAATGTAAGTAGTGGTTTGGGTGGCGCCACCGTCGGGCGTATATTTTCTTTGCAACTTATTACCGTCGGCATCATAAATAATTTGCAGGGTTCCCTTACCACTGATGCGAATGAATTCCGGCTTATCCAGGAAGTTGTAAGTAATGCCGCTGGTGCCCACCTGAGTGCTAACGCCGCCGGCAACACCGGTTACATTTTTATTGAGGTCTGCGATCAGGTTGCCGTTACCATCATAGGCATAGTCATCCCCGCCATTGGCGCCGTCTTTGAAATCGCCAAGCACACCATTGCCTGTCCCCAAAGCTCCGTTATCGGTGACCTTTACTAATTGATTGCTAAGGGAGGCATAGGAATATGTGAGGTTGTCTATCATTACAGGCGCCCCACTCCCGGGCACGACACCTTTACGTTGGAGCGAGAGAAGGTTGCCATTCAGGTCGTATTGGATGGTACCGCCTGTGCCTGCACCCCCGATACTGAAATCAAGATTCGTATTGCCCCAGGCATCACCGGGCGCTTTCTTCTCCATGAAATCCGCCTTAACGAGCCTGCCGGAATTGTCGTATTTATAATCATACTTGCGCTGGTTATCATCTCCCTGTGTATTCCAGAGCAGGCCGGTTACGTGTCCGTCAAGCTGTGCGGTATTGAATACGGCATCGCGGTTGTCATAGCCAAGGTACAAGCCGAAATAATGGCCCCACTTGCTATACTTGCCGGGGGTTTTCAGCGCATAATCCTTATTGATACCTGTGATATTTCCCTGGATATTGTAGCTGTACCGGAGCGCTTCCGGCTCTCCGCCCGGAGCATCCGGATCCAGGTGTTTTACCGATAGCCTGCCCATATCGTCCAGGTCGTATGATGCTACGGTTTTAAAGGGATTGCCGCCGTATTTTTTTTGTATGGATACCACGCGTCCGATCTTGTCAAAAATATTTTTGGTCAATATGCCAAAGTCGCTGTATCCGCTGCCCGCCGTGGTATGTTTGCTGTAGGTACTCAGCAGCCTGCCGTCCCACTGGTATTGCATGGTAGTTACGTCCTTTCCGGACTTTATATTTTCCTCAATAGATTGAATCAGGTTGCCGTCGGCGTCATAATAATTTGTGGCTGCCAGGAAGATATCAGTACCCAATACCCTTACCATGCTACCCGTTGCAAATCCGGATGTTCGATTATCAGGCGCTATCGGCAAGACATCCGTTCCGCTGGGCCAGGCTGTAGTGTTATCAAAACTGTTATCAAATGATTTTACTCCGGCAAAATTGTAGTTATCGTAAAAGTTGTATTTTACGATCGTGCACACAGCGGGATTGTTGAGATCGGCCTCTGATACCGGGTTGTCAAATACTGCCGTAGTTACCGTTTCAGTCGTCACCACATTGGGGTTTATCCCGGCCGTAAAATTATCACCGGAGGCGCTTTCAAAACCGGGATAAAATTCAATACTATGCTGCGCAGCATATTCTGTAATACTGGTCTGCCGGTTATCGATCACCAGATCTTTTACAGGCTGGTCGGGGTTATTAATTGTAATTGAACTATAAGTTACGGCATTGTCAAGGTCTGCCTGAAGCTCGGCTGTAGTTTTAGAAGTGCGGTAAAGTGTGGTCAGGATGGTCCTGTCAAGGTCATCGTACAGGTTAACCATCCATTCGGCTGGAGATTTTGCGGCCTGGTTACCGTCCTGCATAAATACCACCCTGTCGCGGCTGTCATAAATCATGCGCAATGGCCGGGCGCCCGGCGCCTTCTTTAAAATCATTCTCCCCTTGGCATCATATTCATATCGAAAGCACAGACCATCGGCAGCTTCCTGCCCGCCTGTGACACTGAACCCTCCGGAATGCCCGGCGAGCCATTTAACGGCTTCCGGCGGTATTTCATACCGTAGCCGGCCAAAATCGTCATATACATAATAGGTACACATCCAACCGTTATAAGCATCTACGGGTGCATCGGCTATCTGAGTTTTGGAAAGTACCATCTGCCCCTGGCTGTTGACATATTGAATAGCCTGTTTGCCATTGGCATCCGTGGAAACAATCTTTTCAAGAGTATTGTCGGCATACGGCATGATCATTTGAGGCAGGCTTCCGGAGGGATAATCAATTATAAACTGCTGTACATTGTCTGAAGCATCATTTAAAGTATATAATACGGATTCGCCAGGACCTGCAGCCCAGGATGTACCAGGTTTCTTGGTGTTTAATACTCTGGCAAGAGGGCTGTTTTCATAGGTAAGGCCGCTGTATGGATAGGTCTCATTATAGGCGGCCGGATCAGCATAATAGGTGCTTTGATCCGATGCAGGGTCCGTTTTAAACCGGCCAGGTTGGTTTGTGGTTGTATATGGTTGAAATTTCTGTACCTCCCTTCCGTACGTATCATATTGATAAAATTGCACCCCATCCCCCCACTGGCCCCCTGGTTGAGAAGGATTTGCCGTGCCGGCACTTACTTTCTGAACCGGCCTTCCCAGCCCGTCAAGGTATGTTGTGGTTTGCAGTTTCTCCCCGATGGGGAGCCGGTCAACCGCCTTCCAGTCTGTAATACCCGATACGAGCACATCGTGTTCCCTGAGGTAATTGATATCTTCCCAGTTTTTAGAAACAACCTCAATTTTCAGGACGTTGGAAATATAGGTTACGCCGCCCACCGTAATTTTCCTTCTGAAATAAGTTGTTTGGGATAGGGGTGAATTGAAAACAAAGGTCGCAGAAGAACCGACTGCTGTTACCGATCCCTGGTCAAAACCGGGGGTAAGGCATTGTTCCCAACTGTAAGAGGTTCCAGTATTAACAGCATAAACCGGAACCAGATTGTCGGGGGTCTGCTGATAAGAAAAAACATAATCTCCGTTTATCGCAGCAATATCATAGGCACCGAATTGAGCTTGAACATTCCGGTTGGTAAGAAAGGATACCATAAAAAACAGAACATATCGGCAAATATTTCTAAAGGTTATCATTTAAATCATTTTTTTACTGGTTTTAAAAACTATTCCAAATAACCATATTTCAATGGGCACAGATTTTAATGCTCTTTGTTCTTTCTCCTGGCAATAATTTCCAGGTATTTCTGATATTGTTCTTCCGTCAGTGCAGCGCGCAACCGGTCATCTTCCTCAGAGGCTATCTTTTTTATTAATTCGGACTTTCTTTTGAATTGTGAGGAATCATTTTGAAGTGTTATCAACGAATAAGAAAAGTCCTGAAAAATCTTTTCAACCTTATCACTGGTTTGGGAATCCAAATGAAGGCTGTCTCCAAGTCGGGCGGTCAGTGTGCTTGCAAATGTTTTATAATTATTTATAGTCAATGCCTGAGGCCGGTCGTTTTGACAACTGCCTGAATATGACAGCAAAGAGATACAGATCAGAATACTTAATTTAATCAGGTTCATTTTCTATGATATTTTGGATTTGTAATCATCTGTTTATTTAATTTATCGGATAACATAAGCTCCTGGTCTTAGATCATACCATGCATTATAATCATAGTCTTGAACGTAATTATAATAGGTCTGTACATTCGTTGCTACCCAATATTCAGTTCCGCTGCAGGTCACTGTAGAATTCGTAGTTTGATTTATATGGAAGTAATTATCATAAACTGTAAAAGATAAGTTCACCTGAAGATTGGTCACGTTAAGAGGTATAGTACAATTGTAATCTGAATAAAACCTGACAACAAAATCTGCATATTGTTCGAAAGGATAATCAACAATATTTTCTTTGTCTAATCTGGCATAAATTACAACCGGGACGGGACAAACAGTGTTATTCACACCCATATCGGCCCATTGTGTTTGATTATATGTAGCACTATGAGGATTTACATCCGTTGCCAGCACTAATACGTGCCCGGTATTTGTTCCACCCGATTGCTGGCATTGGGTCGGGGCATCTTCCTCTGCCTCAAAATCCGGTGTAGTGTCTGCAATACATGAAGCATTTCCCGGGGTATTGGCAAAAGCCTGCCCGTTCGCATCAATTTCTATTTGTGCCATGTTATTTGCATCAGCTTTGCTGACAGTAGATGAATATTTGCCGGCAGGTACAGTATAAATAGCAGAAGTGCCTTTGTACCCGTCATCACATCCTTCCCTGGTAAAGGTTTGACTCATTGCATCATTGGTAAACACCTGAATACAGGTCCCGTTTGCATTTGCAAAGCTTTGTCCATTAGTGGAAATATCCACCTCAACCTTTGCATCCACATCTTCCTGACTAATTGTAGAGGTATATTTTCCCGCAGGTATTGTAAAGGTTACTTCACTACCCTTAAATCCGGCAGGACAGTCATTTTTTGTAAATATCTCATTGACAGCCAGATTTTGAAATACTGCACTGCATGAATTGACATTTGCCTTTTGATTATATTCATACATCTTAACTATATTTCTGGCCTCATCTTTAATAAAGCGGAGCCTGCCAAGTTCATCATATTCATAGTATGTAATGCGGTTATTCTGATCGCAGGAGGAAGTCCTGCCTAAGACCGGATCGTAGGAAGTGGTTTCCATCCGGGCGTTTGAAGGAAAAAGCCTTAACTCATCAATATTTCCACTGCCCGTGATACTTACAGAAGCCGTTCCCTGAGTAATCCGATATTCATAATAGGTAAAGCCATTGATAGTTGGTGCTGATTTCACAAGAGAAGCACCACCTGAGACAGTTAATCCTGAAGTAGCCCAGAATGAAAGAGTATAAGACTTTTGGGAATTCATGGCCGCTGATAAAGTTGTACCGGCCGAAATAGACAAGCAACTTTTTCCTGTGACCGACGCATTAATATTGGGAGTAAAAGATGTATTACATGCCCACCCCGAAAGGTTCAGATCAGCGGATTCAAAACTTGTGTACGCGACTTTATCCGAACCGGGAACAGCGTTTATAACAGATGCTACCACAAAATTCCCGTCGGGATCAAATAGTTGAGTTACATTCCTTCCACCCTCATCTGAAGATCCAATCTTATTCCCATAAGAATCATAAGTAAAGGTCTGAGTTGTTGCATAGACCGGATTAGTGGTTGAATTCCAGAAGTTCATTGCCGAAGCGGGAACCGGACTTGCAAATCTTTGCTCCAATGTAGAATACGGCAGCACATTTATATAATATGGCGTCCCCATCATCATATAGGCAGTGACTTTTTCTGAGGTATAATAACGGGTGGCACTGCCAGCTTTTTGAAATGACGTGGTTGTTTCAAAAGGAGTCGTGGTAATGAAGAAATCATTCAAAGCCTGATTATCATACCGGAATGTCTGATAATTTATATCTCCGTTACTCTGGATAGTTTTGATCTGATTAATTTCATAATTAGTCGTATAATCCTGATCGGCATTATTATAGGAATATTCCGTTGTAGTTAGCTGGTACTGGTCAGTATGACCTTTTTTAAAAACTTTTTTAACGGTCTTACTCAATAACATCCTTCCGGTGAATGCGTAATATTTATCCACTTTCATATCAGGGTTTGAGGTAAGATCAGAAGTGTAATCCAGGCTGTTAAAATAATTCGGATCATCCCATCTGTCACTCCTTTGTGAGGAGTTTCTGAGAATAAGATTTTTGTAGGATATATACGGAGAATCGCATTGTGTGGCAGCGGGAAGTGCAACTCTTGCCATCGTTGGGAATGATGTTATTGTATGCACCGTATCGGTATTTCGACAGAGAATCAGTCTTTTCGCGTATGTCGTGTCATATAGGTTTGTGGTTTCTTCCAGGATATTACCAGTACTATCATAAACGGCCGTTCTTTTAGGAAGGCCGTATGCCCAATAAGCAAATCTCTGTTTCATGGAGTAAGCAGGATTTGTCGGATACCAGACAGGATAGTCATCCGTACTGGTGAATTCCTGTACAGTTTTCCCAATTGAACCGCTGCCTTGTATTACCTCAACCCTTTTGAATTGGGAAGGCAGGGGGTTCGTGGCATTCAGATCACTATTATAATATATTGTCATTGAAGTGGTTTCCGAAGGATCTGAAAAGCAGGTAAACACAAAGTTGATCACTGTGGTTATTGCATCGATGATAATGGCCAGGGGGCCTGTCGTTCCTGAAGCAAACTGTATAATATCTATTATTTGCAGGGCCGGTCCTGCAACATTGAATAGATCCGAGATAACCTGAAGTGTTTTTTGTGATGAGGTAAGAGAAATTGAATTTTCGCGGGACATAATCCCGGGGAATTTATATTGGTAATGGCAGCTCAATGACCATACACTAAACCTCTTTTTTTCAGGCTTATAATAATTCTGGAATGTAATAGAATTTACCGGGTATTCAACACCCCAATAGGATGGTTGAACACCGTCTTCTAAAGTGTAATTATAAATTGTTGATATTGGATTGTTGCAACTGTTTGAATATCCGCCGTCTGTCATTGTTGTCCTGGAAACATGAACACCCCCCACTGAGGTAAGTTGCCCATTCAGCATTGCCATATTCTGTTCATAATCATAATTGAGAGATCCTCCTGCAGGAAATGTGATTTGATGAAGCAGGCCATTTTTCGCCCAGCCATCTTTAGCGTTTAAGACAATTGAAGGATTTCCGTCTCTGAGATAGCAAAGGCCTTTAATATCCTGATTGTTAAGGTCGAAATCAGATTTGTTTGGGTCGATAGGGGTACCTCCGGAATTCATACTATTGTTACCATTATAATACCCCCAAATATCCCTCAGGTGATAAAAAGGAGGTGGTACAAAATCATAAGGCAAACTCGATCCAAGGTAATAATCAAAATGATAGGGATTATCTTCAGCTCTCAGGTCCGGGCCCATTTTACTTATGGAAAGCAGGTACAAACGAGCAGAATTCTTTTCAAAAGGTGTTACCGGACTTCCATACCTGTTTCTGATTACGTAAGTGGTTTTAAAGTTGTATCTGCTCAAATACCTCCCTTTGTATTTCACACTAATAGCAGTCAAGATTCTATCACCGGTTAAATCTATTCGCTCCGCCCCATAACTGAAATCAATGTCATGGCCATCCGGTAAATGTATTTGAGTGATTTTAGGAGTAGTAGTATATGAAATAGAATGAGTTGCGATGGAATAATTCTTACTGTAATAAGAGAATGATGTACCGGCCTCTGCCTGAATATTTTTGGTATCATATGTAAAGTCTATATGCCTTCCGGTAGGCCGGTCTGTTATTTGCTCTAAATACCAGGCTGTTACTACGTAGGGCCTGTAAATTTCGTTGTTCGTCCCTTCCACAGATTTTTCATAATAGACTTTCCCGGATTCAAATTTTGGCTGGGTTAGCTTTGCAATACCGTCTTTTCCGGTATATACCGTTTTCAATACTTTCGTAAGTTCTTTTCTCCTGAAAGTATATACGAGACCCTGCTCATCCATTATGTAAAAAGCGGTTATCGTTGTTCGAATCCCTTGTTGCAAAAGAGACTCATCTATATCATACCATGCCTTTAATTTAGTATCGCCTATGAATACCGGAGCCGCCAATACAGAATCGGCCTTTCCCAGAATAAAAATGCCACTTCTTCCATTAAAGGTAAAGGCAAACTGATCCAACTGCTTATCTGCGGCAACGTTGTTGTGTTGCTTATAAATATGATTCTTATCTTTATAAATAGGGTATTTTGAAATTGTATTGGAATAACCGGGAGCCGGCGGATTGTCGTATAAATATCCGGCCGGATATTTAGTAATGTCCTCCGAGGCGCCGTTTCCCTCGTATGGTTTCTGGTCATCCGGTTCTCCGGCCTGTATTCGCGTAATTACGCCTCCCTGGTTTAGATTCCAGCCCTGGCCTAAATCGGAAGCCACACTGTTTACCAAAAGCCCTGATCCTGATGAATAGCTCACGCTTACCCCTGTATTCAATCTGCTTTTATTGTCATGCCAGGTAAAAATGGGTAAATCAAAAACAGCGCTCCCACCAGGAAGATTAACCTGAGAGTAGGTATTACTGCACCAAAAAAGGCAGAACAGGAGTAACTTTAAATTACATTTTTTCATAGTTGTCTAATTGAATTTCAGGCGTTGTAAAAAAACATAGCTCATTTACCTATTTGAATCCTTTTCTCCAACTCCTTAATTCTTTCATCCTGTGATTTAATTTTTTTATTTTGATCAATTATTATCAAAGTCAGTTCCTCTATTTTTTTTAAAAGCAATATTTGATTTTCACCCAGGTCTATCCCATTCCTATTTGCCTCCTGCGCAGCAGGCATTTCCGGAAGGTGACCGAATCTTTTTATAAATTGTTCAAGGGAATCTGCAGATGGGTTTTTGTAGGCCGGCTCAAATACATAATCCGGCCAATTCGTTTTTAATTTTACCACAGCTTTGGTAAATATGGCAGAGCCATCTACTGCCAATGCATAGGGTGCTATTTTTGAAGTTGTATTTGTGTCGGGTATTCCAATAAATATTTTTCCATTGGAATATATATTTCCGTTTACATCAAGACTTGCCTGTGGAATTGAGGTGCCAATTCCCACCTTCCCATTATAAGTAAAGCGCACTGCTTCGTCATAACTTGTGTAGTCACTATGCAAACTTGTATTATGGCTATAAAACACCAGGTCCTTACCTCCATAGCTTGTAATATTAAGGGCCTGAATTGCATATCCTGCTTTTTGAGCATAGCCGACAAAGTTTAAACGTAAGCTGTTGGAATTTTGATTAGCTCCGGATTGACCTGTAAAATAAACATCACTCCCTGCAATAGTAGGATCCTTTTGTATATCCAAAGCACCTGCTGGTCCCACTGTGCCAATTCCAACAGAACCACTATTCGGAAATATATTTGATTGTGCATAAGCGAATGGCAAAGCAATTAGTAAATTCAATACAAGTACGATAGTCTTTTTCATATTCAGTTTATTTAATTTTAAAATTTGTATCCTATCCTGAAAATAAAGGGCTGACCCACCGGCACATGGCTGTTTGCCATAAAATCATACAGCAACTTTACCTCTCCCTTCAGCTTCCTGCCTGCCTTGTATTGACGGCTTACACCCATGAGTGCACTTCTCTGCCAGGCGGCGTCCTTTAATTCAGCAATGCTTTTGAATGCGCTCCGGTAATTCATTTCATATCCTCCGGATGCATACCACTGCCCTTTGATTTTCCAGTCCAGGTAACTTCTTAAACCTATTCCC
>Ga0209916_1001108_pt1 | contig 27600 bp, 24 predicted proteins | sample ThiBio_1000_plan_FD_183956 | JGI IMG/M metagenome (GOLD analysis project Ga0209916, IMG submission 183956) | Wastewater bioreactor microbial communities from Cape Town, South Africa - Thiocy_solids_2 (SPAdes) | ecosystem: Engineered > Bioreactor > Thiocyanate-remediating > Anaerobic-Aerobic ... | reverse complement strand
CTGCGCGGCATCGAGGTCTTCCAGATTCAGGCACGCCACGATCAAGGTGGCCAATTCGTGCTCGGCCGTGGTCTGCTCCGCCATGCTTTCCTTCCATCGGCAGGTATGTTGCCGCCCCCGGTGGCGGTGCGCATGCAGTGTACCATGGCGGATTTCTTGGCCAGAATGGCAGGCTATGGATTCAGGCCGCAAAAATCCCCTCTTGACCACCCCAACACGCCACGCTCCGCGGGTCTCCTACCGGGACCACACCGCCAACGAGGTGCTCGACGACCCCACGGTGCTGGCGGTCTTCGGCTTTGGCCATCGCGCCACGGCGGCGCAGGATCCACGTTGGCTGCAGGTGCCGCTGGAACCGCTGCAGTACAGGGCGCCGATGGAGGTGTGGCAGGTCGACGTGCCAGTCGGCAGTGGCCGCGACGGCGCCCTGCGCTGGTCGGCGGGCGGCGGCTGGCTGTTTGCCGCCATCGACGTCGACGAGCGCGAGCACGGCGGCCCAGAGCACGCGGCGGCGCATGCCTATGCGCGTCTGTGCGCGTTTCTCGGCAGCCGGTCGGAACGCCACGTGCTGCGTCTGTGGAATTACCAGGCGGCAATCAACCAGGGCCATGGCGACGCTGAACGCTACAAGCTGTTTTGTGCCGGGCGCGCGCAGGGCATGGGCGAGTTCTTCGCCGACGTGTTTCCCGCGGCCAGTGCGCTCGGCCATCACGGCCCGCCGCACCTGTTGCAGGTGTACCTGCTGGCCTGCGATCAGGCCGGGACACCCGTGGAAAATCCCCGCCAGGTCAGCGCCTGGCGCTACCCGAGGCAATACGGCCCTGCCGCGCCGCGGTTCGCGCGCGCCACGATCCTGCCGGCGCATGACGCGCTGGCCATCTCCGGCACCGCGGCCGTCGTCGGGCACAGCTCCGCGCACCGGGACGACCTGCTGGCCCAGGCCGACGAGATCCTCGTCAACCTGGACGCCCTGCTGGCCAGCACGCACATGCCGGCCGGATTCAATGCGCGCTCACCGCTCAAGGTCTACGTGCGCCATGCGGAGGATGCCGCGGCCGTGCAGGCACTGCTGCAGCAACGCCTACCCGGAGTACCCCTGCTGCTGCTGCAGGCAGACGTCTGCCGTAGCGAGCTGCTGGTAGAGATCGACGGCTGGCGCTACCGCTGAATGCGGCGCGCGGCCTGGGACCGCCCTATCTCTTCGTCGGACGTTTCCAGCCGGGTACGGTGTGCTGGCGCTCACGCGAAACGGTCAGCTCGCCTGACGGCGCGTCGCTGGTGATCACCGATCCGGCGCCGATCGTGGCCCGCGTACCGACGGTCACCGGTGCCACCAGTGCGGTATTGGAACCGATGAACGCGCCATCGTCGATCGTGGTGCGGAACTTGTTCACGCCGTCGTAGTTGCAGGTGATGGTGCCGGCGCCGATGTTGACCTCGCGCCCTACGGTCGTATCCCCCAGGTAGGTGAGGTGATTGGCCTTGCTGCCCGTGCCGATGCGCGTGTTCTTGGCCTCGACGAAATTGCCGACGTGTACCCCGGCGTCCAGCTCGGTGCCCGGACGCAACCGCGCAAACGGGCCGATGACACAGGGACCGTGGGTGACCACGCCCTGCAAGTCGCAATGCGCACGCACCACGGTGCCGGCGGCGAGCTGCACATCCTGCAGACGGGTGAATGGGCCGATGGACACGTCGTCGCCCAGGCGGACCCGGCCCTCCAGCACCACGTCCACGTCGAGCTCGACGTCGTGCCCGGTCTCCACCACGCCGCGCACGTCGAGCCGCGAGGGATCGGCAAGGCGTACACCGCGATCCAGCAACTGCCGGGTCGCGCGATGCCGATAGGCCGCTTCCAGGCCGGCCAGCTGCACCGCATCGTTGGCCCCAAAGGCCTCCTCCGGATCGAGGCACTCGACACTGAACGCCGCCTGGTCGTCGTCGGCCGCCATGCGGAAGATGTCGGTGAGGTAGTACTCACCCTGTTCGTTGTTGCGGGTGAGCCGACCCACCCAGCCCCGCAGCGCACGGGCCTCGGCCACCAGGATGCCGGTGTTGACCCGGTCAAGCGCGCGCTGCGCGGTATCGGCATCGCGCTCCTCGACCACCATCTGCACGCGACCGATACCATCGCACAGCACGCGTCCATAACCATACGGCACTGCCAGGCGCGCGGTGAGCAGGCGAAACACGCCGTCGGCGTCCAGCAACTGGCGCAGGGTGGCGACGCCGATCAGCGGCACGTCGCCATACAGCACCAGCACCTGCGCCGCGTCGGGAATTGCCGCCAGGCCGAGCTGCACGGCGTTGCCGGTGCCGAGGCGCTCGGGTTGCAGGATCCAGTCGAGGTCGGGCTGGTCGGCAAACGCCGCCTGCACCTGATCGCCATGGGCGCCATGGACAATATGGATGGCCACCGGCTGCAAGGCACGTGCGGCATCGAGCACATGGGCCAGCAGGGGGCGCCCTGCCAGCGGCATCAGCACCTTGGCGCGGTTGGAACGCATGCGCGTGCCCGCACCGGCGGCCAGGATCAGGACGTGGAGGTTGGAAGTCTTCATCTCGCTTGACCACCGGTCGGTAGCAGCCATGCAGGATAGCAGCCGCTGCCGCGCCCGCCACGGCAGGCGTACTCAGGATTTGTCGGGCATCGCCGGCAAATGCTCCAGCTGCGGCGTATAGGCCTTGACGAAGGCGTTGCGCAGCACGCCGACGACGGCATCCCAGGTGCCCAGCCGCTTGTCGTCGATGCGGCCGCTGATCGGCACGCGGGTGGCAAACTGGTCTTCCCTGTGGTTCTTGAAGATCGAGGTGACGGCCTGCGCCGCCGCTTCCCAGGCCAGGCGCAGCGGATTCCCGTGCTCCTGCTCCACGTCCTGCTTCCAGCTGAAGATCCTGACCCCGTGCAGCAGGGGTTTGGCGTAGCCCTCCAGCAGGCCATCCCTCGCCTCGAGTTGCATCACGAAGTCACCATTGCCGGCGGCGAAGTCCAGCTTGGCGTAAGCGCGCGCCAGGTCATTGAGCCGAACCAGTTGGATGCCGGTGATGCGCAGATCCAGCTTGAAATCGCCGCGCTGCTCGAGCGGGTCGAAGCTGGCGCTGGCCTGCAATGGCGCATCCCCAAGCACTCTGGCGCTCGCCTGCATGGTGGCCACGCGACGGCCTTGCCGCCGGTCGCCGTTGCCGAGGTTGCGTACCGTACCCTCGACGTCGGTCATCTTCAGGTCGACTGGCGGCTTGGAGACGAAGTTGCGGAACGTCACCACGCCGTCATGCACCGTCAGCTCGTCGAGCTGCATCGGCATCAGCTTCTGCAGCTGCACGCGCCAGTTCACGCCCTTGCCCACCTGTTGCTCGGCATCGCTCCCACCATCGACGAAATTGAGCGTGGGGTGCGCAAAGACGACCTTGCCGCGGAGCCGGCCACGCAGGAGCGCGTGCCAGCTGAGCGAGATGTCGGTCCGGGTGGCGGCAAACAGCGGCACCGGAACCTTGCCGCTGACCTTGTCCACGCGCAGTCCGTCCAGCGTGTATGCCCCGCGCCAGAGCGCGATGCCGACCTCGGCAACCTGGCCGTGGTAGTCGCCCATGTGGTCCATGTGCCGGTTGAGATAGTCCTTGACCAGATACGGCAGGGCCAGGCGCAAGGCCACCAGCACGACGATGACGACGAGCAGCCAGGCAGCCGTACGGCGGAAAAGCAAGGTCATGACACGCTCCGCGGACGCCCACTGACCACGCTAGCCGCTGCTTCGTCAAGGCCACGTATCGGGCGGGACGACGCCAGGGCATGGACCGGCCGCGCCGGAGGCTGGTGCCACGTCGATGCACACAAAAGTGCAACAATGCCCATGCCAAGCTTGCGTCGTCCCCCATGGAGGCAAACAACATGCAGCGCCTGAGCTTGCCCGGCCTTTTCACCACGGTGTTGCTGGCCGTCGCCGCGCTGTCGGTGACGGCCGCCGCGCCTGCCCATGCGGCGCAGGAAGCCGCAACCGCTGCGCGTGTCTCGGTGACCTACATAAACCCGGAAAATTTCGCCGAAAACCGCATGTTCGGCATGCAGGACCGCTTCAACCACGTCGACTACCTGACCGAGTTGAAGGACTATCTGGTCAAGCGTGGCGAGAAGATCCTGGCGCCCGGCCAACGGTTGCACGTGGACATCACCGACATCCAACTGGCTGGCGCCTACGAACCCGGGCGAGGGCCGCAAACAGACCACATCCGCATGATGCGCGACATCTACGTGCCCCGCATCGACCTGACCTTCCAGCTGACCGACCAGGACGGCAAGGTGCTGCGCGAGGGCAAGCGCGTGTTGCGCGGCCTCAACTATCTGCGGGACGGCCAGAATGCCCCCGGGGCACGCAGCGGCGAATCGCTGTACTACGACAAGGCCTTGCTGGAACGTTGGTTGCGCGGCGGGCCGGACAAGCTCTGAGCCGGCAAGCCCGGCGCCTCAGTGACGCAGGTTGCGGCGCAGGCGCTCCAGCTCCTGCAGCTGCGCCATGGCCTGGGCCAGCTTGATCTGCGCCTTCGTGACGTCAAGCTCTTCGCCACCATTGGCCAGCGCGTCCTCGGCCTGCTTTTTCGCCGCCAGCGCGGCGGCCTCGTCCAGGTCGGCGGCGCGCGCGGCCGTGTCGGCCAGCACGGTGACCACCTGCGGCTGCACCTCGAGCATGCCACCGGAAACGTAGAACTGCTGGCGCTCGCCATTGGCGAGCAACACATCCACATGCCCGGGCTTGAGGCGCGTGATCAGCGGCGTGTGCCGGGGCGCAATGCCTAGCTCGCCCGCTTCCCCGGTGGCAATCACCATGGTGGCGTCGGCCGAATAGATTTCGGCTTCGGCGCTGACGATTTCGACACGGATGGTTGCCATGGTTCTCTCTCGCTAGGCTCGTTCGACGGGAATCGGGAGTGGGGGATCGGGAATGGTCCGGAGCGGTGCGGCCGCCTTTCCGATTCCCTGCTCCCGATTCCCGATTCCCCGTTTTTCAGGCGGCCTTCTTGGCGCCCATGTCCTCGGCCTTCTTGATGGCTTCATCGATCGTGCCGACCATGTAGAACGCCTGCTCCGGCAGGTGGTCGACCTCGCCGTCGATGATCATCTTGAAGCCGCGGATCGTTTCCTTGAGCGGCACGTACTTGCCCGGGGCGCCGGTGAACACCTCGGCCACGTGGAACGGCTGGCTGAAGAAGCGCTCGACCTTGCGCGCGCGGGTCACGGTCTGCTTGTCGGTCTCGGAGAGCTCGTCCATGCCGAGGATGGCGATGATGTCCTTGAGCTCCTTGTAGCGCTGCAGCGTGCCCTGCACGCGACGGGCCACGTCGTAGTGCTCCTGGCCGATCACCAGCGGATCGAGCTGGCGGCTGGTGGAGGCCAGCGGATCGACGGCCGGGTAGATGCCCAGGCTGGCGATGTCGCGGGACAGCGCCACGGTGGAGTCCAGGTGCGCGAAGGTGGTGGCCGGCGACGGGTCGGTGTAGTCATCGGCAGGCACGTACACGGCCTGGATCGAGGTGATGGAACCGGTCTTGGTCGAGGTGATGCGCTCCTGCAGCACGCCCATCTCCTCGGCCAGCGTCGGCTGGTAACCCACGGCCGAGGGCATGCGGCCGAGCAGTGCCGACACTTCCGTACCGGCCAGCGTGTAGCGGTAGATGTTGTCGACGAAGAACAGCACGTCCTTGCCCTTGCCGCTGGCGTCCTTCTCGTCGCGGAAATATTCGGCCATGGTCAGGCCGGTCAGGGCCACGCGCAGGCGGTTGCCAGGCGGCTCGTTCATCTGGCCGTAGACCATCGCGACCTTGGACTCGGGCAGGTTGTCCAGCTTGACCACGCCCGCTTCCTGCATCTCGTGGTAGAAGTCGTTGCCCTCGCGGGTGCGCTCGCCGACGCCGGCGAACACCGACAGGCCGGCGTGCTGGGTGGCGATGTTGTTGATCAGCTCCAGCATGTTCACGGTCTTGCCGACGCCGGCGCCGCCGAACAGGCCGACCTTGCCGCCCTTCGCGAACGGGCACACCAGGTCGATCACCTTGATGCCGGTTTCCAGCAGGTCGTTGGCCGCCGCCTGGTCGCTGTAGGCCGGCGCCTCGCGGTGGATCTCCCAATGATCCTGCGCATCGATCGGGCCGATCTCGTCGATCGGGTTGCCGAGCACGTCCATGATACGGCCCAGGGTGGCCTTGCCCACCGGCACCTTGATGCCGGCGCCTGTGTTGCGTGCCTCAAGGCCACGCTTCAGGCCCTCGGTGGAGCCCAGCGCAATCGTGCGCACGATGCCGTCGCCGAGCTGCTGCTGCACTTCCAGCGTGATCTCGGTGCCGTCGATCTTCAGTGCGTCATACACCTCCGGCACCTGGTCCCGCGCAAACTCCACGTCGACGACCGCGCCGATGATCTGAACAACTTTGCCCTGGTTCATGCCGATAACTCCAGTTGAATTCTTTCAGGTTGTCACCACAGCGCCGTCGAAGCGTCGCTTTATTCAAGAGTGCAACCACGGATGGTTGCTGTTTGATCTTGCTTTGCGATCACGGATGATCGTACTGGTTCAACTGCGGCCAAGGATGGCCGCTTTTGATGTCGCAGATGGTGAATGGTCCGTTGCTATGCACTGCAAACTCCAACTTTCGTGATCATGGAAGATCACACCAATACACTTACACCGCGGCCGCTCCTCCTACGATTTCACTGATTTCCTGGGTGATCGCCGCCTGGCGCGCCTTGTTGTAGCTCAGCGTCAGCTCGTCGATCACCTTGTTCGCATTGTCCGAGGCGCCCTTCATCGCCACCATGCGCGCGGCGTGCTCACTGGCCAGGTTCTCCAGCGAGGCCTGGTACACCACCGATTCGATGTAGCGGTCGAGCACGTAGCCCAGCACGGTCTCGGCGTCAGGCTCGTACAGATAATCCCAGGTGTGCGCACGCTCCAGCGCGACGCCAGCGTAGGCCGACTCGCCGGCAGCCTGGTGCGCCTCCATTTCCGCGGCCACCAGCGGCAGCGGCAACAGCGCGTCAATGGTCGGCTTCTGCACCATGGTGTTGACGAAATCGTTGTAGGCCAGGAACACCCGCTGCACGCCGTTGCTGCGATAGGCATCAAGCATCACCTTGACCGCGCCGATCAGCTTCTCCAGCTTCGGCTGCTCGCCCAGCTGGCCGACGCTGCCGATCAGGTTCACGCTCTTGATGTGGCTGAAGAACTGCACCGCCTTCTGCCCGATCGCCACCACGTCCACCTGCACGTGCTGCTGCTGCCAGTCGTGGATCTGCGGCAGCAGGCGGCGGAACAGGTTGGAGTTGAGGCCGCCGCACAGGCCGCGGTCGGTGGCCACCACGATGTAGCCGACGCGCGCCACCGGATCACGCTGCACCAGGAACGGATGGCTGAAATCAGTGTTCGCCTGGGCGATGTGCGCGATGACCTTGCGCATCGCCCGTGCGTAGGGCCGCGACGCCTTCATCAGGTCCTGGGCCTTGCGGATCTTCGAGGCCGAGACCATTTCCAGCGCGCGCGTCACCTTGCGCATGTTCTGCGTGCTCTTGATCTTGGTTTTGATCTCGCGTCCGCTGGCCATGGTCTACTCGCTCGCTTTACTCGCTCGGGGGAATCGGGAATGGAGAATCGGGAATCGTTTGAAGCGGAACGCGCTGCGCTGCTGCTGTTCCGATTTCCAGCTCCCGATTCCCGATTCCCGGCTCAATCACCAGCTGCCGGTCTTCTTGTAGTCGTCCAGGGCAGACTTGAATTCGGCCTCTATGTCCTTGTCCCAGTTGCCGGTGGCGACGATGCGCTGCATCAGCTCCTCGTGGTTCTGGTGCATGAAGGCGTGCAGGCCGGCCTCGAAGGCCAGTACCTTGTCCACCGCCAGGTCGTCCAGGTAACCCTGTTCGGCGGCGTACACCGACACCGCCAGCTCGGCGATCGACAGCGGCGCGTACTGCTTCTGCTTCATGAGCTCGGTGACGCGCTGGCCGCGGTCGAGCTGGGCACGCGTCGCCGGGTCCAGATCCGAGGCAAACTGCGCAAACGCAGCCAGCTCGCGGAACTGCGCCAGCGAGAGCTTGATGCCGCCGGACAGCTTCTTGACGATCTTGGCCTGCGCCGAGCCACCCACGCGGGATACGGAAATGCCGGCGTTCACGGCCGGGCGGATGCCGGCGTTGAACAAGTCCGTCTCCAGGAAGATCTGGCCATCGGTGATGGAGATCACGTTGGTCGGCACGAATGCGGACACGTCGCCAGCCTGGGTCTCGATGATCGGCAGCGCGGTGAGCGAGCCGGTCTTGCCCTTGACCTCGCCGTTGGTGAACTTCTCGACGTAGGCCGCGGACACGCGCGAGGCGCGCTCGAGCAGGCGGCTGTGCAGGTAGAACACGTCACCGGGGTAGGCTTCGCGGCCTGGCGGGCGCTTCAGCAGCAGCGAGATCTGGCGATAGGCGACGGCCTGCTTGGACAGGTCGTCATAGACGATCAGCGCATCCTGGCCGCGGTCGCGGAAGTATTCGCCCATGGCGCAGCCGGCGTACGGCGCGATGTACTGCAGCGCCGGCGACTCGGAAGCCGAGGCGACCACCACGATGGTGTTGGCCAGCGCGCCGTGCTCTTCCAGCTTGCGCACCACGTTGGCAATCGACGAGCGCTTCTGGCCGATCGCCACGTACACGCATTTGATGCCGGAGTTCTTCTGGTTGATGATCGCGTCGATCGCGAGCGCGGTCTTCCCGGTCTGGCGGTCGCCGATGACCAGCTCGCGCTGGCCGCGGCCGATCGGGATCATGGAATCGACCGACTTGTAGCCGGTCTGCATCGGCTGGTCGACCGACTGGCGCCAGACCACGCCCGGCGCGACCTTCTCGACCGGCGCGGTCAGCTTGGCACCGATCGCACCCTTGCCGTCGATGGGATTGCCCAGCGCGTCGACCACGCGGCCGAGCAGCTCGGGGCCGATCGGCACCTCGAGAATCCTGCCCGTGGTCTTGGCGGTATCGCCTTCGCGCAGGTGCGTGTAGTCGCCAAGCACCACCGCGCCGACCGAATCGCGCTCCAGGTTCAGCGCCAGGGCAATGGCATTGCCAGGCAGCTCGATCATCTCGCCCTGCATCGCGTCGGCCAGGCCATGGATGCGCACGATGCCGTCGGAGACGCTGATCAGCGTGCCCTCGTTGCGCGCCTCGGCACCAAGCTTGAACTGCTCGATGCGGTTCTTGATCAGTTCGCTGATCTCGGATGGATTCAAGGTGGTGCTGGACATGGTCGTCATCCCGAATTTTTGGTAGCGAAATTCTGTTCTGGAGCGCGGCCCCGGCAGGCCGGTCTTGCGGTCGCGAAGCCGGTTTCGCGCTGACTCAAATTGCCAAGCCGGCCGACAGGCGCGCCAGCCGGCCGCGCGCGGAGCCATCGATCACTTCGCTGCCGGTGTCGATCACCGCGCCAGCCAGAAGGGCCGGATCCACGTGCGACTCCAGCTCGATCTCGCGCTGGAAGCGACGCTTCAGCGACGCGCGGATCTGTTCGACCTGCGCCTCGCTCAACGCCATCGCGCTGGTCACCTTGACCAGCAGCTGCGACTCGGACTCGCGCTTGTACGCCTCGTACAGTCGCGCCACTTCCGGCAGCACGGCCATGCGTCGCTGCTCGGCCATTTCGCCGAGGAACTGCGCAAACGGGGCATCCGCCGCGACGTCCGCCGGGCGATGCAGTGCCACCAGCTGCGCGGGCAGCACGCGCGGGTCGTTGCCCAACGCGGCGATGCGCGGATCAGCCGCCACGTCCGCGGCAAATGCCAGCGCCTTGGACCAGGCCTCCAGCGAGGCCGTGTCCCGCGCCACCTCGAAGGCCGCGCGCGCGTAGGGTCGAGCCAGGGTTGCAGTCTCCATGGCCGGTCAGATCTCGGCGACCAACTGGTCGAGCAGCGCCTTGTGCACTGCCGGGTCAACCTCGCGCTGCAGGATCTTCTCCGCACCACGCACGGCCAGGCTCGCGACCTGGTCACGCAGCTGCTCGCGTGCGTTCTGGGTCATGCGCTCGAGATTGGCCTGTGCCACGGCCTGCTGGCGACCGACCTCCTGCTGCGCATCGGCGCGCGCCTTTTCCATGACCTGGTTGGCCTGCTGCTGGGCCTGGCCCAGGATCTCGTTCGCCTGCTGCCGGGCCTTGCGCACCTCGTCCGCCACCTGGGTGCCGGCCTGCTTCAGCTCGACACGTGCACGTTCGGCAGCCTCGAGGCCATCGGCAATCTTCTTTTGGCGCTCGCTGATGGCATTCAGCAGCGGCGGCCAGATGAAGTGCATGCAAAACCAGATCAGCAATGCAAAGGCGATGACTTCGCCAATGAGCGTGGCATTGAGGTTCATGGATACGCTACCCGTGGTTCAGCAGGAATGGACACGAAGTCGATCGGACCAGACGGCATCAGCCGCCAGCCGCAGTCCTGACCGCCTGCAGCAAGGGGTTGCTGAAGGCGAAGAACAGGCCGATGGCCAGTGAAATCAGGAACGACGCGTCGATCAGGCCGACCAGCAGGAACATGCGCGACTGCAGCACCGGCATCAGCTCCGGCTGCCGTCCTGCCGCCTCAAGGAATTTGGAACCCATCACGCCCATGCCGATACAGGCGCCGAGCGCGCCCAGACCGACCATGAGTCCCGCGCCGATGGCGGTAAATGCCTGGATGTTGCCGATGAGCTGTTGCAAAGTTTCCACGGGATTCTCCTGCAGGGGAAATCGGTTGATCGAAAGTGAGATTGCAGTCAGTGATGTTGCTGGGCCATGGCGATGTAGACCACGCTCAGCACCATGAAGATGAACGCCTGGATGAGGATGATCAGCAGTTCGAAGATGCCCCAGGCCAGGTAACCCACGACACCCAGGCCGAACAACACGGCGCTGCCCGCGCCGATCATGCCGGCCAACAGCATGAACACCAGCTCGCCGGCGTACATGTTGCCGAACAACCGCATGGCCAGGCTGACCGGCTTGCTCACCATCTCGATGAGGTTCATCAGCAGGTTCAGCGGCGCCAGCAACGGCCCGAAGGGTTCGGTGAAGATCTCCTTCATGTAGCCGCCAAAGCCCTTGGCGCGGAAACTGTAGAAGATCGTCAGCACGAAGATCGTGAGCGACATGGCAAACGTCGTGGTGATCTCGGCGGTCGGCACGGCGCGGAAATGTTCCACCCCGACCAGGCCCAGCACGCGCGGGATCGCGTCGATCGGCAGCACGTCCATGAGGTTCATGAACAGCACCCAGAGGAACACGGTCAAGGCCAGCGGGCCGAGCAGTCGCGAATCGCCATGGAACACGTCCTTGACCTGGCCATCGACGAACTCGACCACGATCTCGACGAACGCCTGGCCGCGCGAGGGCACGCCGGAAGACGCGCGGCGGGCAAAGCTCCACAGCCAGAGGCTGATGAGCACGGCAAAAATCAGGGAAACCGCAAGCGTGTCCACCTGCAGGGTCCAGAAGCCGCCCGGGCCCACCTGGACGGTCAGGTTGCCGAGGTGGTGGGTGATGTACTCGGAGAGCCCCATGGGCGCTTCGGTGCTCATGCCTGTTCCTTGAATCGCAGTGCGAACAAATTAACCGCCATGGCCGCTCCCATGCCCGCCAGTACCGCCAGGGCGGGCATCCGCCAAAGCGCCAGCAACACATACAAGCCCACGATGAAAACCATCCATTTCAACGCCATGCCGACCAGCAGATCGACCAACGCCATGCCTGCACCAACCCGTTGCCGGCCGGCGAACAAGCGCAGGCCCAGCACCGCCGTTCCCAGCACGACCAGCATCCCGCCCAGTGTCACCGCCGATGCCGCGCGCACGCCCTGCAACAAGAACAGCGCGGCGGCCGCCAGGACCAGCACCAGCTGCCACGCCAGCACACGCGTCGCCAAACGGCGACTTGCAGCAATGGAGTTGATCATCTGGACTCATCCGCCAACCGGACCCGGCCTGGACGCTGCACCGAAACCAAACTGGAAACCGCGCCACAAAGCCTTTGAAGTTTAACAGCACGCGTCTGCTTTCACAAACTGGCGAGGCCGCCGCGGCGGCCACTTGCGCCGGCGCGCTGGCAGCCTGAAACGACCATGCGACGGGATCGCCAGGGTGCGGACATCCCGCAGCCGGGCATGAAAAAGCCGGACCTTGGGCCCGGCTTTTTCATGCGGCAAAACGACACGCCGCCTGCAGCTGTGCCTGCTTACTTGGCAGCCTTCTTGGCAGCGGCAACCGGGGCGGCAACTGCATCGTTGGCGGCCTGGCGCTGCTCCTGCAGCAGGGCGTTCAGCGACTCGGCGGTCTTCTGCGTGATCGCCAGGATTTCCTGCGACAGGGCAACCGAACGCTCGGCGCTCTCACGGCTCAGGGCGGCGCCCTTTTCCCACAGGCTGCGCAGGCCGTCGACATCACGGGTATCCATGGCTTCGGCCACGAACTCGGCGGAAACCTGGCTCTGCACCTCGAGCGCCTTGAGCTGCTTGCCGGCGACGGCCTCCAGGCTCTTCAGCGCCAGGGCCTGGGCCTTGAACGCGTTGTCGGTGAACTGCTTGGTGAAGGTGAACAGCTGGTTGTTGAGTTGCTGGGTCATGGTGGTGTCCTCACAAGGGTGGGTTGTTGAGGCACACTCTAGCAAGTTCTTTTGTGCAATGCAACATATTCTGCCAGCCGCCGTCTTGTATTTAGTTAAAATTCATTATTGTCAATGAATTGCGTCGTCAACCACATTCGTTGCGCCGCCGCATACGCGGGCATCAAGCCGGCAGATCCCCACGTTCGCCACGGTAGCGGCAGCCCGAGGTGCAGGTTTCGCGCACCACGACCTCGGACAGCAGTGGCAGGCTCGGTTGCAACCTCTCCCACAGCCAGATGGCGATGCGTTCGCTGGTGGGATTGTCCAGACCTTCGACCTCGTTGAGATAGTGGTGGTCGAGCAACTCATGCAAGGGCCGGAACGCCTGCTTGATGTCCGCGAAGTCGAGCACCCAGCCGCTGTCGGCCGCTAGCGGTCCAGCGACATGGATCTCCACCACGAACGAGTGGCCATGCAGGCGCGCGCACTTGTGTCCGGCCGGCACATGCGGCAGGCGGTGCGCCGCCTCGAAGCTGAAGGTCTTGAAGATGTCCATGCCCGGCATGGTACAGCCCGCCGTGCGCGTGCCGTGTTCAGGGTGCCTGCGGTGGCACGGGCCCGGCCAGTGCCTGTCGGGCGAAACTTGGCAGGTCGATGTTCGATCCGCACACGATCACCGCCACCCGCTGGCCTTCAAGACGCTGGCGTAACGGACCGCACAGCGCGGCCGTGGCGGCGGCAGCGGCCGGTTCGACGGCGAGTTTCATGTCGGCGAACAGCAGGCCCATGGCGTGCTGCATGGCCGCGTCGGGAATGGTGACGATGTCGTCGACGAAGCGTCGCGCCAAGCCATAGGTGTATGGCAAGGCGTACGGCGCGGCCAGGCTGTCGGCGATGGTGTCGACGCGTTCCAGCCGCTGCGGCGCACCGGCGCGGAAACTGCGGCTCATGCTGTCGGCGCCAACCGGCTCGACACCGTAAACCTTGCATTGCGGCTGCATCTGCTTCACTGCGCAGGCAATGCCGGCTATCAGTCCGCCGCCACCGATGGGCACGATCACCGCGTCCAGATCCCGCGCCTGCCGCGCCAGTTCGTAGCCCACCGTGGCGGTGCCAAGCACGGTCAACTCGCCCTCGAACGGGTGCACGAAGCTGCGGCCTTCCTCCTTGCGGATGCGCTCGACCTCCTCGAACGCGGCATACACGTCGTCGGTCAGCACGACCTCAGCGCCATAGGCACGACACGCGGCAACCCGCGCCGGATTGGCCGTCTTCGGCATGACCACCTTGGCGCTGGTGCCGACCACGCGCGCGGCAAAGGCGGTGGCGATGGCATGGTTGCCGGCGCTCACCGCGGTCACCCCACGGCTCCTCGCCCCTTCGTCCAGTGCCAGCGTGTTCAGCAGCGCGCCGCGGGCCTTGAACGTGCCGGTGTACTGGAACAATTCGAGTTTCAGCAGGACCTGGGTGCGCGGCCCGGCGGCCGCGGCAATGGAGTCGCCACGCCACGCCCACACCGGGGTTTCGCGGATGCGCTCGCCAAGGCGCTGGCGGGCCTGGCCGATGTCCCCGGGCGTCGGCGTCTTGTCGGATGCTGCATTCATGCCTGAACCCGCCTTCCGCCGCTGACCATGTCCTGCCATCGTATCGCGATCATGCGGAGTGGAGTGGCTGCATCGTGGCTGCGCCGGCATGCGTGTGACCATGGGCACACGCATGCTTCACCTGCCTGCGTGCACACTTGCCGTCTCGCCGCGGGTCCCGGACAACGGTGGCAAGATGCATGCTCCGGGTGATCAGCGCCGCCCATCGACGACGCCACGTCCCTTCCCTGGTATGGAGCACCTGACCGTCATGGCTACACCCCGTTCGGATGCGTTGGTTTTCTTCGGCGCCACCGGCGACCTTGCCTACAAGAAGATCTTCCCCGCGCTGCAGGCACTGACCCAACACGGCGAACTGGACATGCCGATCATCGGCGTGGCGCATTCGGGCTGGAGCGTCGCAAAACTGCGCCAGCGCGCGCACGACAGCCTCGCCCAGGCGGCCCAGGACAGTGGTGGCAGCGTCGACGAACAGGCATTCGCGCAGCTGGCCAGCCACCTCGACTATGTCGACGGCGACTACAACGACCCGGCCACGTTCACCAAACTGCGCCACGTGCTTGGCGCGGCCAAGCGGCCACTGCATTATCTGGCCATTCCACCCAGCTTCTTCTCCACGGTGGTGACGAACCTCAAGCAGGCCAGCTGCGCGGGCGATGCGCGCGTGGTGGTGGAAAAGCCCTTCGGCCGCGACCTGGCCTCGGCCCGGCAGCTCAACCGCACCCTGCACGAGGTATTTCCCGAGTCGTCGATCTTCCGCATCGACCATTACCTGGGCAAGGAGCCGGTGCAGAACCTGCTGTACTTCCGCTTCGCCAATACCGTGCTGGAGCCGGTGTGGAACAACCGCTACGTCGACAGCGTGCAGATCACCATGGCCGAGAGTTTTGGCGTGGCCGGTCGCGGTGCGTTCTACGACAGCGTCGGCGCCATCCGTGATGTGCTGCAGAACCACCTGCTGCAGGTCACCTCACTGCTGGCGATGGATGCCCCGGTGGGCAGCGACCCGACCTCGCTGCGCGCGGAAAAGCTGCGCCTGTTCCGCGCCATGCGCCCGCTCAATCCGCGCGACGTGGTGCGCGGGCAATTCAAGGGCTACCGCGGGGTCGCAGGCGTTGCCGCCGATTCGGACATCGAAACCTTCGTGGCCCTGGCGCTGCACATCGACACCTGGCGCTGGGCCGGCGTGCCTTTCTACATCCGCGCCGGCAAGCACCTGCCGATCACCACCACCGAGGTGGTGGTGGACATGAAGCCGCCACCGCTGTCGATCTTCGACCCGATCACCCCGCCATTGTCGAACTACTTCCGCTTCCGCCTCAGCCCCGACGTGGTCATTGCCGAAGGCATGCGCGTCAAGCGCGCCGGCGAGACCATGCAGGGCGAGCCGGTGGAGCTGGTTGCGCGGCATCGCCCGGGACCGGTCAAGTCGCCCTACGAACGCCTGCTGGGTGACGCCCTGCGCGGCGACAACGCCCTGTTCACCAGCGACGAGAGCGTGGAAGCGGCGTGGGCGGTGGTGGACCCTGCCCTGAAACACGAGCATGGGGTGGAACTCTACGAGCCGGGCAGCTGGGGCCCGGCCGCGGCCCAGCACATCGTGAGCAGCGCCGAGGGCTGGCACGACCCCGCTGCCGAGGCCACCAAGCCATGCTGAGCCGCGGCGCTCCAGACGACTGCTGCGTGTTCCTGGTGGACGTCGACAACACCTTGTTCGACAACGACCGTTTCGCCGCCGACCTGGGCGCACGCCTGCAGGACGACTTCGGTGCGGACGGCCGCGACCGCTACTGGCATCTGTACGAAGCGCTGCGCGACGAAGTGGGTTACGCCGATTACTTCGGCGCCCTGCAACAGCTGCGCCTGGAGCGCGAAGCCGAGCCGGCGATCCTGCGGCTGGGCGAATGGATACTGACCTACGGCTACGCCGACAACCTGTACCCGCAGGCGCTGGAAGCCGTCACGCACCTGCAGGCGCTCGGCACCACGGCCATCCTGTCTGACGGCGACGCCGTCCTGCAGCCGCACAAGATCCGGCGCAGCGGGCTCTGGGAAGCGTTGCATGGCGAGGTGATGGTCTTCGTGCACAAGCAGGACATGCTCGATGCGGTACAGAAGCGCTATCCGGCGGGCCACTACGTGATGCTCGACGACAAGGCGCAGGTACTGGCACAGATGAAGCGGCTCATGGGTGCACGGTTGACCACGGTGTTCGTGCGCCAGGGCCACTACGCGCAGCAAGCGGGGCCGGATATCGAGCCCGCGCCGGACCTCCAGGTGGAGCGCATCGGCGACATCCGTGGTTTTGCGTCCGACGGCTTCGGGCGCGCCGCAGCGGCCGTGCCGCTGGCCGGCATTTGATCGCAGCGCCTGCACGCTGCAAGGAGATACCCATGCAAGCCACCCAAGCACTCCACCAGATGGGCCAGAGCCTGTGGCTGGACAACATCACCCGCAGCCTGCTGGACGACGGCACGCTCGCGCGCTACATCGCCGAGGACTCCATCACCGGCCTGACGTCCAACCCCAGCATCTTCGACAAGGCCATCGGCAGCGGCAGCGCCTACGACGCCGGCATCCGCGACGGCTTGCGGCGCGGCCTGTCCGGCGAGGCCCTGTTCATCGACCTGGCGCTGGACGACCTGCGCGGCGCCGCCAAACTGTTCGAGCCGGCTTTCACCGCGAGCGGACACATGGACGGCTGGGTATCGATGGAGGTCTCGCCGCTGCTGGCCGGTGACACTGCAGGCAGCATCGCCGCGGCGCGGCGTATCCACAACCAGGCGCAGTGCGCGAACCTGCTGGTCAAGATTCCCGGCACGCGCGCAGGCGTACCGGCGATCGAGGAGAGCATCTACGCCGGCGTGCCGACCAACGTCACCTTGCTGTTCTCCGCCGCGCAATACCAGGCTGTGGCCGAGGCCTACATGCGCGGCATCGAGCGGCGCCTCAAGGTCGGGCTCGATCCCCGCGTGCACTCCGTGGCCTCGCTGTTCGTCAGCCGCTGGGACGTCGCCGCCAACCCCCAGCTGCCGGAGGAACTGCACAACCAGCTCGGCATCGCCGTGGCCCGGCAGACCTACCGCGCCTACCGTGAACTGCTGGCCTCGCCACGCTGGAAGAAACTGGCTGCCGCCGGTGCCCCGGTACAGCGCGTGCTGTGGGCCAGCACCGGCACCAAGGATCCAGCTGCCCCCGACACCATGTACGTCGACGCCCTGGCGGCACCGGACACGATCAACACCATCCCGGACAAGACCCTGCTCGCGTTCGCCGATCACGGCACGGTCGGCAACGCCATGCCGGTCGACGGCGGTGATGCCGACGCGGTGGTGGCCAGGATCGCCGCCTCCGGTGTGGACATCGACGCGCTCGCCGAGAAGCTGCAACGCGACGGTGCCGCCGCCTTCGTGAAGTCCTGGAAGGAGCTGCTGCAGCGCCTCGTCGACAAGGCCGGTGCACTTGATTCCGGCGCTTCCGGCAGGAAATCATCGTGAGCACAGTGGAACTCGCTGCGCGCCCGCAGTGGCAGGCACTGCAACGGCATGCCGCGCAGATCGGCCACCGGCACCTGCGCGAGTTCTTTGCCGACGACCCGAAGCGCGGCGAGCGCTTCAGCGCCGAGGCTGCCGGGTTGTACCTGGACTATGCCAAACAGCGCGTCGACGCCGAGACCATCGGCCTGCTCGACGCGCTGGCACAGGCCTGCGGCCTGCCGCAGCGGATTGCCGCCATGTTCCGCGGCGACGCCATCAACACCAGCGAGGACCGGCCGGCGCTGCACGTGGCCCTGCGTGCCCCCAGGGGCGAGAAGATCCTGGTGCGCGGACATGACGTGGTGCCCGACGTGCATGCCGTGCTCGACCGCATGGCCGCGTTCAGCGAGGGCGTGCGCGGCGGCGAGCGACGCGGGCACACCGGCAAGCGCCTGCGCAACGTCATCAGCATCGGCATCGGCGGCTCCGACCTCGGCCCGGTCATGGCCTACGAGGCGCTGCGCGCCTACAGCGACCGCGACATGACGTTCCGCTTCGTATCCAACGTCGACGGCACCGATTTCAGCGAGGCCACGCGCGACCTCGATGCCGCCGAAACCCTGTTCATCATCTGCTCCAAGACCTTCACCACGCTGGAGACGCTGACCAACGCCCATGCCGCACGGCGCTGGTGTCTGGCCGCGCTGGGCGACGAGCAGGCGGTCGCCAGCCATTTCGTGGCCGTCTCGACGAACGCGGACGAAGTGGCGAAGTTCGGCATCGCCGCCGAGAACATGTTCGGCTTCTGGGACTGGGTCGGCGGCCGCTATTCGATGGACTCGGCCATCGGCCTGTCCACCATGCTGGCGATCGGCACGGCACGCTTCGAGGAGATGCTGGCCGGCTTCCATGCCATGGACGAACATTTCCGCAGCACGCCGCTGGCGCGCAACCTGCCGGCCCTGATGGGGCTGCTCGCGGTGTGGAACAGCAATTTCCTGGGCGCGACGACGGTGGCCGTGCTGCCCTACGAGCAGTACCTGAAGCGCTTTCCCGCCTACCTGCAGCAGCTGACCATGGAGAGCAACGGCAAGCACGTCACCCGGGAAGGCGCGCCGGTCGGCTACAGCACCGGGCCGATCTACTGGGGTGAGCCGGGCACGAACGGCCAGCACTCGTTCTACCAGCTGCTGCACCAGGGCACGCGCCTGGTGCCCTGCGATTTCATCGGCTTCGCGCAAACCCTGAACCCGGTGCCGGTGCATGGCGAAGGCGGCGGCGACCAGCACGACCTGCTGCTCGCCAACCTGATTGCCCAGGGTGAGGCGCTGGCCTTCGGCAAGACCGCGGCGCAGGTGCGCGCCGAAGGTGTCGCCGAGGCGCTGGTGCCGCACCGCACGTTCGAGGGCAACCGGCCAAGCACGACCATCCTCGCCCGGCGGCTCACGCCGTACGCGCTCGGCACCCTGGTGGCGCTCTATGAGCACAGCGTATTCGTGCAGGGCGTGATCTGGGACATCGATTCCTTCGACCAGTGGGGCGTGGAGCTCGGCAAGCAGCTGGCCAAGGCCACGATTGCCGAGCTCACCGCCGCCGAGCCTCCGGCCCTGCACCACGACGGCTCGACGAACGAGCTGATCCGGCGCTATCGCGCACTGCGCGACGACGCCACAACCGCAGCCACGACCAGCAATAGACCATGAGCCAGAAAATCAGCCCCCTCGCGGGCAAGCCCGCACCCAAATCCATCCTCGTCGACGTGTCCGCGCTGCTCGCCGCATACAGCGAACTCGCGCCTGACCCGTCCGAGCCCACGCAGCGCGTGGCCTTCGGCACCTCCGGCCACCGCGGCAGCTCCTTCACGCGCAGCTTCAACGCCGCGCACATCCTGGCCATCAGCCAGGCGATCTGCGAATACCGCAAGGGCCAGGGCATCGACGGGCCGCTCTTCATCGGTGCCGACACCCACGCGCTGTCCGGGCCGGCGTTCGAGAATGCATTGGAGGTGCTGGCGGCGAACGGCGTGGAAACCATGGTTTCCCGCGGCGGCGAGTTCACCCCGACGCCGGCGGTATCGCACGCGATCCTGGTCTACAACCGCGGGCGCAGCAGCGGTCTCGCCGACGGCATCGTCATCACTCCGTCGCACAACCCGCCGGACAACGGCGGCTTCAAGTACAACCCGCCCAACGGCGGCCCGGCGGACACCGAGATCACCGGCTGGATCCAGCAGCGCGCGAACGCGCTGCTGGAGGCGAAGCTCGCCGGCGTCAAGCGCATGCCATACGCCCAGGCGCGCAAAGCGTCCACCACGCACGAACACGACTACCTTGACGCCTACGTCACCGACCTCGCCCAGGTCGTCGACTTCGACGCGATCCGCGCCGCCGGCGTGCACATGGGCGTCGATCCGCTAGGCGGTGCCGGCGTGCACTACTGGGCGCCGATCGCCGAGCGCTACGGACTGGATCTCACCGTGGTCAGCGATGTGGTCGACCCGCAGTTCGCGTTCATGAGCGTGGACTGGGACGGCAAGATCCGCATGGACCCCTCATCGCGCTATGCCATGCAGCGCCTGATCGGCCTGAAGGACAAATACGACATCGCCTTCGCCTGCGATACCGACCATGACCGCCACGGCGTGGTCACGCGCAGCAGCGGCCTGATGGAGCCGAACCATTACCTGTCGGTGCTGGTGGATTACCTGTTCCGGCACCGGCCGCAATGGAGCGTCCAGGCTGCGGTCGGCAAGACCCTGGTCAGCACCGCGCTGATCGACCGCGTGGTCAAGCGCCTGGGGCGGCAGTTGTACGAGGTGCCCGTCGGTTTCAAATGGTTCTCGGCCGGGCTGTTCGACGGCTCGCTCGGCTTCGGCTGTGAGGAAAGCGCGGGCGCCTCGCTGCTGCGCCGCGACGGGACGGTATGGACCACCGACAAGGACGGCCTGGTGCCAGCCCTGCTCTCGGCCGAGATCACCGCACGCATCGGCAAGGATCCCGGCGAACTCTACGCGCAGCTGACGGGCGAGCTCGGCAAGCCGTTCAGCGACCGCGTCGAGGCGGCGGCGACCCCGGCGCAAAAGGCCAGGCTGGCCAAGCTTTCCCCCGGACAGGTGACGGACACGCAGCTCGCCGGTGAGAAAATCGAGCAGGTCCTGGACAAGGCCCCCGGCAACGGCGCGGCGATTGGCGGCATCAAGGTCGTGGCGGCCAGCGGCTGGTTTGCGGCGCGCCCATCTGGCACCGAGGCGATCTACAAGATCTACGCCGAAAGCTTCAAGAGCGGGAGCCACCTGCAGAGTCTGCTCGGGGAAGCGCAACGTATCGTGGACGCCGCGCTCGGCTGACGAGATCGGGGTCGGGGTGCACTTTCGACGCCAGCACCGGTCGATGCGACCGCCGCTCCCAGCGAAAGTGCACTCTGACTCCGGTTTCGGGAACATCGCCCGGCGATGGGCACCTACAATAGGCAGTTACCCGCCACCGAATCCACCCGGAGAAACCCATGTCCAACGTCCTCGACCAGCAATGTGTGAATACGCTCCGCTTCCTGTCGGTGGACATGGTGCAACGGGCGAACAGCGGGCATCCGGGCCTGCCCCTGGACGCGGCGCCCATGGCCTACGCGCTGTGGACCCGGCACATGAAGTACAACCCGAAGGATCCGCACTGGGTCGACCGCGACCGTTTCGTGCTCTCCGCCGGGCACGGCTCGGCCCTGCTCTACAGCCTGCTGTTCGTCACCGGCTATGACGTGTCGCTGGACGACATCAAGCATTTCCGCCAGTGGGGCAGCAAGACCCCGGGCCATCCGGAGTACGGCCATACGCCAGGCGTCGAGGTCACCACCGGGCCGCTGGGACAGGGCTTGGCCAACTCCGTCGGCATGGCCATCGGCGAGGCCAATCTGGCCGCGCGCTACAACCGCGACGGCCACACCGTGATCGACCACCACACCTGGGCCATCGTCAGTGACGGCGACCTGATGGAAGGCGTGGCCTCCGAGGCCGCGTCGCTGGCGGGGCACCTGCAGCTTGGCAAGCTCATCTGCCTGTACGACGACAACGAGGTGACCCTGGCCGCCGGCGCCGACATCACGTTCTCCGAGGACCGCGGCAAGCGCTTCGCGGCCTACGGCTGGCAGACCATCCGCGTCGACGACGGCAACGATCTGGACGCGCTCAACGCCGCGCTGGACGAAGCGCGTGCCGATACTGCGCGGCCATCCCTGATCCTGGTGCGTACCCACATCGGCTACGGCTCGCCCAAGCAGGACAGCTACAAGTCCCACGGCTCGCCCCTCGGTGTCGAAGACGTGAAGCTGACCAAGCAGAAGCTGAACTGGCCATTGGCGCCGGACTTCTTTGTGCCGGACGATGCGCTGGCACACTACCGTGAAGCCGTGACACGCGGGCAGCAGGCGCAGTCCGCCTGGTCCGCGCGCATGGACGCCTATGCCGCCGCTTTCCCCGATCTCGCCGCGGAACTGCGCGCCCGCCTGCAGGGCGAGCTGCCGGCTGGCTGGGATGCCGACATCCCGGTTTTTCCCGCGGACGGGAAGGGCCTGTCCACGCGCGTCGCCGGCGGCAAGGTGATGAACGCGTTCGCGGGTAAACTGCCGGCCTTGACCGGCGGCTCGGCCGACCTCGACCCGTCCACGTTCACGGCCTTGAACGGCCTGGGCGACTTCAACCCGCCGCTGCAACCAGGCATGGACAAGGAAGGCTCCGACGGCGGCGGCTGGAGCTACGCCGGCCGCAACCTGCATTTCGGCGTACGCGAGCATGCGATGGGCGCGATCGTCAACGGCCTGGCGGTGCATGGCGGCTTCCTGCCGTACGGCGCGACCTTCCTGATCTTCTCCGACTACATGCGCCCGGCGATCCGTCTGGCGGCCCTGATGGGCCTGCACGTAGTGCACGTCTTCACCCACGACAGCATCGCGCTTGGCGAAGACGGCCCCACGCACCAGCCGATCGAACAATTGGCGAGCTTGCGCGCGATCCCCAACCTGACGGTGATCCGCCCCGCCGACGCCAACGAAACCGCCGAAGCCTGGAAGGTCGCCGTGCACTCCAAGGGTCGGCCCGTGCTGCTGTCGCTGAGCCGGCAAAACCTGCCGACCATCGACCGCCAGCGCTACGCCAGCGCAGCCGGCCTGCAGCAGGGCGCCTATGTGCTCGATCCGGAACAGGGCAAGGATCCTGAGCTGATCCTGATCGGTACCGGCTCGGAAGTGGGCCTGATCCTCGCCGCAGCGGAGCAGCTGCGGCAGGACAAGGTGGCGGTGCGCTGTGTGTCGATGCCGAGCTGGGAACTGTTCGACGCGCAGCCCCAGACCTACCGCGACAGCGTGCTGCCGCCCGCGGTCGGCGCCCGCCTGGTGGTGGAGGCCGGCATTGCCCAGGGCTGGGAACGTTACTACGGCCCGCAGGGTGGCATGCTCTCCATCGAGCACTTCGGCGCCTCCGCGCCCAGCGACGTGCTGCTGCGCGAGTTCGGCTTCAGCGCGGACCACGTGGTGCAGAAGGCCCGGGCCTTGTTGAAGCGCCGCTAGCCGGGGATTGAGTGCAGGGGAGCAAGGGGAAACCCCGGCCTGCCTGGTTTCCCCCACCGTCCAGGCTTCCTTTTGGCCAGCCATCCGGCGCCCGTTCAAACTTATTTCTTGTACTGACTATATCTATACCGCTTAGTATGGTATTGTGCGCCGCGCAACGCTTCCGCCCAAGGCTCTCCCTTGCATATCAGCCTGCCTCAAAGACGCTCCGCCGCACGCTGCAGCAACGCATTCCTGCTGGCAGGCATGCTCGCGCTCGCCGGCTGCGCGGTGGGCCCCGATTACCGGCGCCCGCCGGCGCCTGACGTCGAACGCTACACGGCGCAGCCGCTGCCGGCAACGACCGGAGCCAGCAGCGACGGCGCCAGCGACGTGCAGCGTTTCCAGCACGGCCGTGACGTGCCGGCCCAGTGGTGGACACAGTTCGGGAGCCCCGAACTGGTCCGCCGCGTCGACCGCGCCCTGGCCCACAGCCCGAGCATCGCCTCGGCGCAGGCCGCGCTGCGCCAGGCGTTGGAAAATGCCCGCGCCGCCGGCGGAACGCTGTGGCCGGGAGTCGACGCCGGCATCGGCGCCACCCGGCAAAAGCAGTCCGCGGCATCGTTTGGCGGTGCCTTCAAGTTCCCGCCGCTGACCGTTTACAACGCGTCGGTCAACGTCAGCTACGGCCTCGACCTGTTTGGCGGTACGCGGCGCACGATCGAGAGCCAGGAAGCGCTGGCCGACGTGCAGCGCGCCCGCACCGACGCCACTTATCTCACGCTGGCCGCGAACGTGGTCACCGCCTCGTTGCAGGAAGCTTCGCTGCGCGAACAGGTACGGGCGACCGAGGACATCATCGCGGCCCAGCGTCAGAGCCTGCAGATCGCCGAGCAGCAACAGCGGATCGGCGCCAAGTCGCTGTCCGATACGCTGGCGGTACGCACCCAGCTGGCGAGCACCGAGGCCAGCCTGCCACCACTGCGCGCCCAGCTCGCCGCCACCCGCAACCAGCTGGCGACCTACCTCGGCACCACGCCGGCGCAGCTGCAACTGGTCCCGCTCGAGCTGGACGGGATCAAGCTGCCGACCGACATCCCGGTCAGCCTGCCCTCGCGCCTGGTCGAACAGCGCCCGGACATCCGCGCCGCCTCGGCGCAACTGCATGCCGCCACCGCCCAGGTCGGCGTGGCCACCGCGGCGCTGCTGCCGCAGATCACCCTGTCGGCCAGCGGCGGCTCGCAGGCCCTCGATGCCGGCGAGTTGTTTGCCGCCGGCACGCGCTCGTGGTCACTGGGGCTCGGTCTGACCCAACCGCTGTTCCACGGCGGCGAGCTGCGGCACAAGAAACGCGCTGCCCAGGCCGGCCTGGACCAGGCAACCGCCGACTGGCAGCAAACCGTGCTGGCGGCGTTCCAGAACGTGGCGGACGCGCTGCAGGCCTTGCAGTTCGACGCCCAGGGCCTGGCGGCGCAAACCACCGCCGAACACGCTGCCGCGCAGCAGCTGGATCTGACCCGCAACCAGTTCAAGCTTGGCGCCACCGGCTATCTCGCGCTGCTGCAGGCCGAACGCAGCCATCAGCAGGCACGTCTGGCCATGATCCAGGCGCGTACCGCACGTCTGGCCGATACCGCGGCGCTGTACACCGCGCTCGGTGGCGGCTGGCAGGCCACCGGCGACGTGGCCAACCAGCAACCCTAGGTTCCCGCACTCCGCCCCGACTGCCCATCCGACCGCCCGCACCACACACAGGAGTACCGCGCATGTCCACGCGCGCTGAACACAAACCCAGTACCAGGAAACGCATGCTGTGGATGATCGTCGGCGTGCTGCTGCTGATTGCCCTGATCGCCGGTATCAAGGTGTTGTTGGTGATGCGCATGCTGCACAACATGCCCAAGCCGACGCCGGCGACGGTGAGCACCGTCACGGCCAGTGAGCAGGCCTGGCAGCCGGCGTTGCAATCGGTGGGCTCGCTGCGCGCCGTCAATGGCGCCAACCTGGCCATGGATGTGGCCGGCGTGGTCACCGCGGTCAACCTGAAGTCTGGCCAGGAGGTGAAGGAGGGCCAACTGCTGCTGCAGCTGCGCGACAGCGACGACGTCGCCGCCCTGCACCAGTTCGAGGCCGCAGCCCAGCTTGCCAAGCTCACCTTCGACCGCGCGCGCCAACAGCTGGCGGCCCAGGCGATCAGCCAGGCCGACTACGACACCGCGGCGGCCGATTTCAAGGCCAAGCAGGCCGCCGTGGCCCAACAACAGGCGCTGGTGGCCAAGAAGCAGTTGCGCGCCCCGTTCTCCGGACGTGCAGGCATCATCACCTTGAGCCCGGGCGACTACCTCAGCGCCGGGACCGCCGTGGCCACGCTGCAGCAGCTCGATTCCTTGTTCGTCGACTTCAACCTGCCGCAACGCGAGCTGGGTCGCCTGCACGTCGGTCAGCGTGTGCACCTGACGCTCGATGCCTATGCCGGGCGCACGTTCGATGGCGAGATCAGCGCGATCAACCCGCGCGTCGACCCCGAAAGCCGCAACGTGCAGGTCGAGGCACGGGTGCCCAATCATGACCAGGCCCTGACCCCGGGCATGTTCGCCAAACTCAGCGTGGGCGTCGGCGAGCAGCGGCCGCGGTTGACCCTGCCGCAAGCCGCGATCGTCTACAACCCCTATGGCGACACCGTCTACGTGGTGCAGCCGTCCAAGGGCAAGGACGAGCAGGGCAAGCCGCTGCCGGCGACCGTGCAGCAGACCTTCGTCACCCTCGGCGACACCCGCGGCGACCAGGTGGCGGTCGTCAAGGGCCTCGAGCCCGGCACCGTCGTGGTGACCAGCGGCCAGATCAAGCTGAAGAACGGGGCACCGATCATCATCGACAACAGCGTGCAGCCGGCCAGCAACATGCAGCCCACACCGCAGGAACAGTGAGTCGAAAAGATGAAGTTCACCGACCTGTTCATCAACAAGCCGGTGCTGGCGATCGTCGTCAGTGCGCTGATCCTGGTGCTGGGCGTGCGCGCCATCACCAGCCTCAGCGTGCGCCAGTATCCACAGACCGAGAACGCCACGGTCACCATCAGCACCGCCTACTACGGTGCCGACGCGCAGACCATGGCCGGCTTCATCACCCAGCCGCTTGAGCAGGCGGTCTCGCAGGCGCAGGGCATTGACTACCTGTCTTCCAGCAGCGTTTCCGGCATCTCCACGATCACCGCGACGCTGCGCCTGAACTACGATGCCAACCGCGCGCTGACCGAGATCACCACCCAGGTCAACTCGGTGAAGAACCAGTTGCCGCCACAGGCGCAGCAGCCGGTGCTCAACGTGCAGACCGGGCAGACGGTCGACGCCATGTATATCGGCTTCTACAGCGACGTGCTGCCGACCAACAACATCACCGACTATCTGGCCCGTGTGGTCAAGCCCAAGCTCGATGCGCTCGAGGGTGTGCAGACTGCGGAACTGCTTGGCGCACGCCAGTTTGCGCTGCGCGCCTGGCTGGATCCGGCCAAGATGGCCGCGCACGGAGTGACCGCGAGCGACGTCAACGCCGCGCTGGCGGCAAACAATTACCTGGCCGCGGTGGGCTCGAGCAAGGGCCAGGCGGTGACCGTGGACCTCACCACCGACAGCAACCTGCACACGGTCGACGAGTTCAAGCAACTCGCGATCCGCGACGTCGACGGCGCCATCGTCCGCCTGCAGGACGTGGCCACGGTCACCCTGGGTTCGGAAAACTACGACTTCAACGTCGCCTTCAGCGGCAAGCGCTCGGTGTTCATCGGCATCAAGGTGGCGCCTGATGCGAACGTGCTGGATGTGGCCAAGCGCGTGCGCGACGCATTCCCGGAGATCCAGCAGCAACTGCCGAATGGTTTGACCGGAATCATCGTTTACGACGGCACCGACTTCGTCAACAGCTCGATCCGGGAAGTGGTCAAGACCCTGGTCGAGGCGCTGCTGATCGTCACCATCGTGATCTTCCTGTTCCTCGGCAGCCTGCGCGCGGTGATCATCCCGGTGATCGCCATGCCGCTGGCGCTGATCGGCGCGTTCTTCGTCATGCTGGTGCTGGGCTACTCGATCAACCTGCTGACCCTGCTGGCACTGGTGCTGGCCATTGGCCTGGTGGTGGATGACGCCATCATCGTGGTGGAGAACGTCGACCGGCACATGAAGGACGAAGGCAAGCCGCCGCTGCAGGCGGCGCTGCTCGCCGCGCGCGAGCTCGGCGGCCCAATCATTGCCATGACCGTGGTGCTGGTCGCGGTGTATGTGCCGATCGGTTTCCAGAAGGGCCTCACTGGCGCGCTGTTCACCGAATTCGCCTTCACCCTGGCCGGTGCGGTGGCGGTGTCCTCGATCGTCGCCCTCACCCTGTCGCCGATGCTGACGTCCA
>Ga0209916_1001106_pt1 | contig 27620 bp, 24 predicted proteins | sample ThiBio_1000_plan_FD_183956 | JGI IMG/M metagenome (GOLD analysis project Ga0209916, IMG submission 183956) | Wastewater bioreactor microbial communities from Cape Town, South Africa - Thiocy_solids_2 (SPAdes) | ecosystem: Engineered > Bioreactor > Thiocyanate-remediating > Anaerobic-Aerobic ... | reverse complement strand
GGCTCTTTTCGGGCCCGGATCGGGGGTCCGATAACGCGCTGCGTGTTTTAGGGCCCCTATAGGGGGGTCAATACACGCAGCGCGTAGGTCGGTGTTGCACAACACGGGAGGAAGACCGGAGTTCCCGGCATCTCCGTGACGAGGTCTGACTCCCGTCACAGGTCCGTGCCACTCCCGTCGCACTCCCGTGACGCCCCCGCGCATAACCCTCCACACCTTCCGCACACCCGCCCCTCTCGCCACGGCCACAGCCTGCCCGGGCCGTGGCGAGAGGGGCGCGTCCTCAATCCGGGCGCCAGCTTGCGGGGCTTGGACCCTTCCGGGCGACAGCTTGCGAGGCCCGAACCCTTCCGTCCCCCGCTCAGGCCGGGGTCGGCTCGCGCAGCACCTCGAGCGTCGAGGCCGCGCTCACCATCCAGCCGAAGGAGGCGTTGATCACCTTGCCGGCGGCCTCGTGGAGGTCGGGGCCGAGCATCGTGTCGACGCCCTCCTCGACCACGAAGACGGCCCAGTCGCGGACCGAGGCGGCGATCGCGGTGGCGATCACGCAGGAGTTGGTGTTGACGCCGAGGAGGAGGAGCGAGTCGTAGCCGTGTGCGCGGAGGACCAGCTCGAGGTCGGTCCCGAGGAGGCAGTCGTAGCGCTTCTTGGTCGTGACCAGCTCGTCGCGGTCGTCCCAGATCCCTGGCATCAGCTCCAGCCCTGGGAGGTGGTCCAGGTTGTGCTCGGCGATCGCGCTGCGGGGGCTGTCGGCGAGGCCGGACTGGAACTGCCAGTAGCGGTTGGCGAGGATCTCCTGGCGGTTGCGGTAGGCGGTGATCACGTGGATCACCGGGATCCCGAGGTCGCGGTACTCGTCCAGCAGCGGCACCGTGCGCTCGACCAGCGCCGCCGCGGCGTCGGTGGGCAGCGGCAGCGTGGCGACGTCGGGGTCGAGGTGGCCGCGGTGAAGGTCGATCGTCACCACGGCGGGTTTGTGGGCCAGCTGTCGCAGCGCCTCGCGGGCGTGAACGGACTCCATCGATTCCTTTCGGTCGTCAGTCATTGGGGTGGTAGTTGACGGCAAGCGCCGACGGTGGGTTGGAGCGGCGCAGCAGGCCCGCCAGCGCGACCAGGGTCACGAGGTAGGGCAGCATCGCCAGGAACTGGTACGGGATGTGGACGCCGAGGCCGGCGGCGCGGATCTGGAAGGCGTCGGCGATCGCGAACAAGAGCACCGCGCCGAGCACGCCGAAGGCGCGCCAGCGGCCGAAGATCACCGCCGCCAGGGCGATGTAGCCGATCCCGGCGGTCATGTTTTCGGTGAAGAAGCCGATCCCGGCGATCGCCAGCTGGCCGCCGCCGATCCCGGCCAGGCACCCACAGGCGAGCAGCGCCAGCCAGCGGGTGCGGCCGACGTCGACGCCGAGCGATTCCGCCGCCTGCGGGCGCTCGCCGGCCGCCTTCATCGCCAGGCCGAGCGAGGTGCGGTTGAGCAGCCACCAGATCGCGGGCACCGAGAGCAGCGCCACGTAGACCATCACGTCCTGGTCGAAGAAGGCGGGCCCGATCGCCGGGATCGAGGACAGCAGCGGGATCTTGATGTCGGCCAGGTGGGTGATCGATTTCGAGACCCGTTCGGCGAGCACGGTCGAGAGCAGGAACGAGGTGATCCCGAGGGCGAAGATGTTGAGGATCACGCCGCTCACCACCTGGTTGGCGCGGAAGACGAAGCAGATCACCCCGTGCAGGGCGGCGAGCAGGGCGCCGCCGAGCGCCGCGCAGACGAAGCCGCCGACGACGCCGTGGGTCCAGTAGGCGCCGAGGATGCCGAAGAAGGCGCCGCAGAGCATCATCCCCTCGAGCTCGATGTTGATCACGCCGGTGGTCTCGGAGATGAGCTCGCCGAGCGCGGTGTAGAGCAGCGGCGTGCCGACCGAGACGGCCGAGACGAGGAGCAGGGTGACGAAGCCGTGCGAGCCCATCAGCCGAGCGCCTCCTGTCCCCCACTGGCGACCCCGGTCGCGGGCGCCTCGCCGCTGCGCTCCGCCAGCGCCGCGCGGGCGCTGCGCCGGCGCATCCACATGTCGCGCGCGCCGAGCGCGATCAGGAGGTAGATCACGGTCAGCGACTCGGAGACCTGGACGATCGAGGACGGCGTCCCGGGCGCCGCCGTCTGGAGCCCGGCGGAGCCGGCGTCGAGGGCGCCGAAGAGCAGCGCGCCGAGCAGGATCCCGATCGGGTTGAGACCGCCGAGGAGGGCGATCGCGATCGCCTCGAAGCCGTAGCCGGGCGAGAAGCCGTCGATCAGGCGGCCGCGGACGCCGAGGATCTCGATGCCGCCGGCGAGGCCGGCGTAGGCGCCGCTGATCGCCATCGCGACGACGATCGCCCGCTTCACGTTGATCCCCGCCAGCCTCGCCGACTTGACGTTGCCGCCCACCGCCCGCAACCGCAGGCCGAGGGAGCTGCGGGAGACGAGCACCCAGGTGAGGCCGAGCAGGACGAGGGCGACCAGGAAGCCCGCGTTCAGCAGCGTCTTGTCCCAGATGATCGGCAGCCGCTCCCCGGCGGAGACCGGTTCGGAGCCGGGGAAGGAGGAGTTGGGGACCGACCACGGCCCGCCGACCAGGTAGCCGGCCAGCAGGATGGCGACGTAGACCAGCATCAGGGAGGTGATCACCTCGTTGACGCCGCGGGTCGCGCGCAGGACGCCGGGCACCGCGCCCCAGGCGCCGCCGGCGAGGGCGGCGGCGAGGAGCGCGAGGACGATCCCGGCGGCGCCGAGGTCGGGGAACCAGATGGTGATCGCGGTCGCCGCGATCGCGCCGATGTAGAGCTGCCCCTCGGCGCCGATGTTCCAGAGGCCGGCCCGCAGCGCTACCGCGATGCCGAGCGCGGGCAGCAGCCGCGGCACCGTCTTCACCAGCGTGTTGCCGAGCGCGAAGGAGTTGCCGAAGGCGGCTTCGAACATGCTCTTGTAGGCCTGCACCGGATCGCTGCCGACGATCAGCAGCAGGATCCCGGTGGTGAGCAGCGCCAGCGCGACGGCGCCGACCGGGACCAGGATCGCCGCGACCAGCCCGCGCGGGCGGATGAAGAGGGCGAGGCGGCTCACGCGGCGCTCCGCTCCTGGCCGCCCATCATCAGGCCGAGCTGCTCGGAGGTCGCCTCGCGGGCGTCGAGCTCGCCGGTCACCCGCCCCCGGTTCAGCACCAGGATCCGATCGGAGACGGCGAGCAGCTCGTCGAGTTCGACCGACATGTAGAGGATCGCGACGCCGGCCTCGCTCAGCTTGAGGATCTCGGTGCGGATCGAGGCGGCGGCGTGCAGGTCGAGGCCCCAGGTCGGATAGCAGCAGACCAGCGCGCGCAGCGGGCGCGAGAGCTCGCGGGCGAGGACGACCTTCTGCTGGTTGCCGCCGGAGAGCGAGCCGACCGCGACGCTGCCGTCGGGGACGCGGACGTCGAAGCGCTCGATCAGCTCGGCGCCGTGGGCGGCGATCGCCTTCGGGCGGGTCACGCCCCAGCGGGTGAAGGGCGCCTGGCCGATGATCGGCAGCACCAGGTTGTCGTCGACCGAGAGGGTCGCGACGAGGCCGCCGTTGCGGCGGTCGGCGGGGACGTGGCCGAGGCCCAGGCCCATCCGCTCGGCGACGCTGCGCCGGCCGATGTCCTCGCCCTCGAGGGTGATCGTGCCGGTGGCCGCGCGGCGGGCGCCGCAGAGCGCCTCGGCCAGCTCGACCTGGCCGCTCCCCTCCACCCCGGCGACGCCGAGGACTTCGCCGGCGGCGACGCTGAGGTCGACGGCGGTGACGGCGCGCTCGCCGCGGTCGCCGTCGACGCCGAGGTCGGCGGTGGCGAGGGCGACGCGGCCGTGGTCCGCCGTGCGCCGCCGCGGCGGCGGCGCCTCGACCAGCTCGCCGACCATCAACGCCGCCAGGCGCTCGACGTCGATCTCGCGGGCCGTGGTCGTCGCCACCAGGCGGCCGCGGCGCATGACGCTGATCCGGTCGGCGAGGCGCAGCACCTCGTCGAGCTTGTGGCTGATCAGCAGCAGGCCGACGCCGGACTCGGCGAGCCCGCGGAGCACGCCCTCGAGCTCGATCCACTCCTGCGGCGTCAGCAGCGCGTTGGGCTCGTCGAGGGACAGCACCCGGGTGCCGCGGGCCAGCGCCTTCAGCAGCTCCGCCCGCTGCTGTTCGCCGACGCTCAGGTCGCCGACGCGGGCGTCGGGATCGAGCCGCAGGCCGAAGCGCTCGCCCAGCTCGCGCACCCGTCTGGAGCCCTGGCGGGCGTCGATCGCCTCGGGCGAGCCGCGCAGCGCCAGGATCACGTTCTGCGCGACGGTCAGAGTCGGGATCAGCGAGAAGTGCTGCTGGACGTAGCCGAAGCCGAGGCCCAGCGCCTGGCGCGGGCTCTCGACCTCGATCTCCTCGCCCGCCAGCAGGATGCGACCGGAATCCGGCCGCACCAGGCCGTTGAGGACGCCGACCAGCGTCGACTTGCCCGCCCCGTTCTCGCCGACGATCGCGTGGATCTCACCGACGCCGAGGTCGAGGCTGACGTCGTCGTTGGCGACCACCCCCGGGTAGGCCTTGGTGATCGCCTCGAGGGCGACCAGGGGAGCCTGACCCGGGGACGTCGTTTTCATCTTGCCCGCCATCGGCCTCAGCTCGGGCAGGTTTCCTTGCGCGGGACCTTGACCTGGCCGCTCGCGACCTTCGCCTTCAGCGCTTCGGCTTCCTTGAAGACCGCCGGCGGCAGCAGGCTGGTCTTCGCCACGATCGGGCCCCAGTCTTCGGGCAGCGGGAACAGGTGGAAGGTGCCTTCGAGCGTGCCTTCCTGCGCCTGCACCGCCAGTTCGGCGAGGAATTTCGCCTGCGACTTGAGCACCGAGGAGGCGATCACCGAGGGCGCCTGTTCGTGGTTGTCGACCCACTCGGTTACGAGCGGGATGTTGTTCTCTTCGGCCGCCTTGTAGACGCCCGGCCAGGCGTTGTTGAGGTTGCCGGTGATCGCGCCCACGCCTTCGCCGATCAGCGCTTCCGCCGCCGACTGGGCTTTGGTCGGATCCTCGAAGGAGTTGGTGAACTTGAACTTGAAATCGACCTTCGGGTCGGCGTACTTGGCCCCCGCTTCGGTCCCGTAGAGGTTGGCCGCGGTGGCCGGGAAGCATTCGCCCCCGATCCAGCCGACCGAGCCCGTCTTCGAGAGCTTGGCGGCGACGAAGCCGGCGAAGAACTGCCACTGCTCGATCGAGGTGTCCATCGAGGCCAGGTTGGAGCCGTTTTCGACGTTGCTGTTGACGACGAGGAACTCGGTGTCGGGGAATTCTTCGGCGGCCTGGACGGCGCCGTCGGAGAACTGCCCTCCCCAGCCGATCACCAGGTCATAGCCCTGGGTCGCGTACTGGCGGTAGACGTCGGCCTGGTTGGCGACCGCCACCGCTTCGCTGAGCTCGACCGTGCCGCCGGTTTCTTTTTCGATCAGTTCGGCCGAGCGTTTGCCGTCTTCGTTGTAGCCGTGGTCGTTGGCGCTGCCGGGCAGGATCATCGCGGCTTTGAAGTCGCTGCTTTCGCCGCCGTTCGCTTCGCTGCCGCCGCCGGCTTCACCGCCGCCGGCACTGCTCGTTTCGCCGCCGCCACCGGCGCTGGTGCTGCTTCCACCGCCGCCGCAGCCGGCCGCGATCACGACGATCACGGCAAGCGACAGCACCGCCAAAAGGGCCTTACTCCATCTCATCCTCTTACCGCCTCCTGTTATTTACGCCAGGGCACGAAGACCGTCTGGTCGAGTCCGGCTCGTTCGATCGCCTCGCGCGCACGCACGCGGGCCTCTTCCAGCACTTCTTGCTCACGGTCGAAGCCGACCAGCTCACCGTCGCGGAGCACCACCTCGCCGTTGACGAGGACGGTGTCGACGTCGGTGCCGTGAGCGGAGAAGACGAGGGCGGCGATCGGCCGGTTGGCGACCGTCGCGTGGGCCTTGTCGAGGTCGAAGACGACCATGTCGGCGCGCTTGCCGACCTCGAGCGAGCCGATCAGGTGATCGAGGCCCATCGCCCGGGCGCTGCCGATCGTCGCCATCTCGATGACCCGCTCGGCCGTCATCAGGCCGGGGTCGAAATGGGTCGCGTTGCCGATCAGCGCCGCGAACTTCATCTGCTCGACCATGTCCGGCGAGCAGTTGACGTAGGTGCCGTCGGTGCCGAGGCCGAGGGTGAAGTCGGCCTCGACCAGGGCGCGCAGCGGCGGGATGCCGTCGCAGCTGTAGGAGTTGGAGACCGGGTTGGTGATCACCGCGGCGCCGCAGCGGGCGATGTGGTCGAGCTCGCGCGCTTTCAGGTGGAGGGCGTGGATGAAGACCCAGCTGTCGGAGAGCGCCCCGAGCTGCGCCAGGTAGTCGACGTCGCCACCGCCGGTCTGCTGCTCGAACTCGCGGATCGAGAGCCAGGGCGTGCCGGCCGAGCAGTGGTTGGTGATCTTCAGGCCGCGCCGCTCGGCGAGCTCGACGCCGGCCATGATGATCTCGTCGGAGGTCGAGTTGTGGAGCATCCAGTTGGCGCCGGTCTCGATCGCCAGGCCCATGTGGATCAGGCCCCCGCGACCGTCGAAGCGGTCGATCACCTCGTTGGCCATGGCCAGCTCGGCCTCGCGATCGCGCACGTGCGGGTTCGCCTCGTAGCGGTCGGAGAAGGCCGGGCTCGGCGTCTCGCGCAGCTCCTTGGTGACCAGCTGCCGGATCCCCACCTCGACCACCGGGTTCACCATCGCCTCGATCGAGTCGGGGTCGTTGATCAGGACGACGTGGTTGAGCGAGCAGGTGGTGCCGGTGCGGATCTGCTCGATCGCGCCGAGGTAGCCGGCGACTTCGAGGTCCGGGTTGGTCAGCTGGGCGCCGAGCGGCAGCGTCACCGCGTCGAGCCAGTCCTCCAGCAGCAGGCCCTCGCCGGTGTTCTTGAAGAGGCTGCCCCAGTGGTGGTTGTGGCCGTTGACGAAGCCGGGCAGGACCATCTTGCCGCCGAGGTCGATCGTCTCCGCGGCGCTGCGCTCCCCCAGCTCGGACATCGCGCCGATGGCCGCGATCGAGTCGCCCTCGACCTCGATCCAGCCGTGCTCGATGACCCTCCGCTCAGGGTCGACGGTGACGACGTAGCAATTGGTGAGCAGCAGCGATGCCATTTCCCTCCTCCGGTCAGGTCCGTGGGATACCGTATACATAGTGCCAGGCAAAATGCAACTTAAAATGGCAGTTAGGGAGTAAAAGCCGGGAAATTGCCTTGGAGTTTGTATACAGGATATTTGCGTGTATGTTGAGACCACGATGGAGGGGCACGAGGTGAGCGCGGGGGGAGGGCTCGAACGGCTGGAGCGACCGATGACGCTCGCCGACCAGGCCTTCGCGGAGATCCGCGCCACCCTGCTCGGCGAACGCCCGCGGGCATCGCTGCGCCTCTCCGAGGGCGAGCTCGCCCAACAGCTGTCGATGAGCCGCACGCCGGTGCGGGAGGCGCTGCAGCGCCTCTCCCTCGTCGGGCTGGTCGAAGCCGGCGCGGCGGGCGGCTACCGGCGCCGGCCGACGACGCCGCGCGGGGTGCGCGAGCACTGCGAACTGCGGCTGCTGCTGGAGCCCTACGCGGCCGAGCTGGCGGCGCGCCGGACGGCCGCCGGCGACGGCACCGACCTCGCCGCGGGCCTCGCCGGCCTCGACGCGACCAGGCCGGGCGACGATGCCGCCTTCCACCGGGCGATCGCCGAGGCGAGCGCCGCCGACTCGCTGCCGGAGCTGATCATCGAGCTCTGCGATCTCGCCGCCCTCGACACCGACGCGCTCGGCCCGGCCGCCGTGCCCGCCGCGGCCGAGGCCGGCCACGCGAAGATCGCCCGGGCGATCGAAGCCGGCGACGCGGCGGCGGCGCGGGCGGCGATGACCGAGCACATGGAAGCGGTGGCGGCGGCGATGGAACGGGCCGCGGGCGAACGCGAGGCGACCGATTGAGCGCCGCCTCCCCCTCGCTGGCCGACCGCGCCTACCGCGAACTGCGGGCCGCGATCGTCGACGGCCGGCTGCGGCCGGGCGGGGCGATCGTCGAGACCGACCTGGCGGAGATGCTCGGGGTCAGCCGCACCCCGGTGCGGGAGGCGCTGCGGCGCTGCGAACTCGAGGGCTACGTGGTGCGCTCGGGCAACGGCAAACGCACCGTCACCCTGCCCACGCTGGAAGGCGTCAAACAGCTCTTCGCGGTGCGCACGATGGTCGAGGTGCACGCCGTCCGCCTCGCCGCCGAGCGGATCTCCACGGCCGAGCTCGAGCAGCTGCGCGAGCTGCTCGGCAAGGACAAGCGGGCGCTCGCGCAGCCGGAGACCGAGTTGCTGGCGGAGCTGAACGGCGAAATCCACGGCACCGTCATCCGCGCCTCGCGCAACCGCACGCTCGGCGGGCTGATGCGCACCTTCCAGGGACGCCCGCACGGCTTCCGTGTCTTCGCGGTCGGTGACGTCGACGACCGCCGCCGCTTCGTCGCCGAGCATGCGCGCCTGGTGGACCTGCTCGACGAAGGCGACGCCGACCGCGCCGCCGAGCTGATCCGCACCCACCTGGAGCGCGCCTGCGAGATCCTGATCGGCGACCTGAAGCTCGATCGCTGAGCCCGTCGCGTTCCGGCCGCCCGTCCTAGATGGGTAGTTCCACGACGCGGCGGGGACGGGCGGGGGCTCGAGGCCCGGGCGGCCGTCCGAGGATGGTCCTGGGCTCCTCATGGGGGTCCTGGCAGGCTGTGACCCCCATGAGGAGCCCAGGACGTGAGGCGTTCGTGGGAGAGGTGTCACAGGGACGTGAGGAGGTCGGACTTCCGTGACGATCGGGTCCGGGAGTCTCCACACTTCGCCCGGATCGTTCACAGAGATGCCGGGAACGTCACGCTTCCCGGCCCCGGAAGGCCCTTTCCGGGTCGGGATCCGGGGGCCCGGGACGCGCGGTCGACCTAAGGTCCGGTAGCCGGACCTTAGGTCGACCGCGCCCCCGTCGGTGTTGGACAACACGGGAGGAAGTGAGGAGTTCTCGACATCTTCGTGACGGATCCGGCGGCCGGGAGCTTGCGTGGTTCCAAATCCACCTCATAGGTGGATTTGGAACCACGGTAGGACGACCGGGGATCCGCGTGGTTGGAAACCCGCGCCATACGCGGATTTCCAACCGGGGAGATCCCTGACCGTTCGGGACCCGGCCCTCGGCGCCCGTCGTGGGCGTCCCGTCACGGATCCGTGAACCTCCCGTGCGCCTCCCGCCGGTGTCCCTCCACCCTCCACACCTTCCGCACACCCGCCCCTCTCGCCACGGCCACAGCCTGCCCGGGCCGTGGCGAGAGGGGCGCGTCCGTAATCCGGGCGCCAGCTTGCGGGGCCTGCACCCTTCCGGGCGACAGCCTGCGGGGCCTGGACCCTTCCCGCCCGCCCGCGAGCAGGGCGCACCTTCGGCGCCCCGCGGGGGCATGGGCGTATCGGTCGTGGAACTACTCGTCTAGCTCACGCCTCCTCGCCGCCGGGACCGGGCACGAAGCGGCCCCCCGGCTCGCCCTCGGGGGCGTCGCCGGCGGCGATCGGCTCGCCGCGCAGGACCGTCGTCACCACGCGGCCGCGCAGCTCCCGCCCGGCGTAGGGGCTCCAGCCCGCCGCCGAGATCACGTCCTCGTCGCTGACCGTCCAGGAGCCGCCCGGGTCGACGATGGCCAGGTCGGCGTCCCGACCCGGCTCCAGCCGGCCCTTGCCGCGCAGGCCGTAAAGCTGGGCGGGTCGCTCGCAGTAGGCCTCGACGACGCGCTCCAGCGAGGTGCGGCCGCGCAGCGCCGCGTCGAGCATCACCGGATAGGTGGTGTCGATCCCGGGTAGCCCGAAATGGACGTGCCAGATGTCGGACTCGGTCTTCTGGGCGCGGGTCGCGGGCGCGTGATCGGAGGAGATGTGGTGGATCGCCCCGGAGTCGAAGCGGTCCCACATCTGGCGCTCGTCGACCTCCGAGCGGATCCGCGCCGGCGGCGTGAATTTGCGGAACGGGCCCTCGGCGAGCACCTCGGCCTCGTGCAGGTAGAGGTACTGGGGACAGGACTCGGCGCGCAGGTCGGCGCCGGCGGCGCGCTCGCGGGCGACCAGGTCGAGCACCTCGGCGTCGCTGGCGTGGGCGACGACCATCCGCGCGCCGACCCGGGCGGCGATCGCGGCCACGGTGGCGACCGAGACGAGCTCCGCCTCGCGCGAGCGCCAGGCGGGGACGATGCCGAAGTCGTCGCGGCCGGCCTCGCGCAGGCGTCGCTCGTTGCCGGCGGTGACGGCGTCGTCCTCGCAGTGGATGAGGCAGGGCGCGCCGAGCTCGACCAGGGCCTCGGCAAGGCGGGTCATCACGTCGGCGTCGATCGCGGGCACGCCGTGGGTCTCGCACGTGAACGCCTTGAAGAAGGCGATGCCGCCGCGCCACAGTCCCGGGATCTGGTCGAGCCGATCGGGCCAGACGTGCGCGGCGAGGCCGAAGTCGACGTGGGCGCGACCGCGCAGGTGGGCCAGCTTCTCCTCCAGGCGCGCGACCTCGTGCACCGGCCAGCCGTGGGTGTGCTCGACCACGGTGGTGACGCCGCGCGCCGCCGCCGCCGCGGTGCCGCTCAGGAAGGTCTCCCGCGAGGGGTCGCCGGGATCCATGAAGTGCACGTGGGTGTCGACGCCGCCGGGCAGCACCAGCGCGCCGTCCGCGTCGATCTCCCGCGCCGCGGGACGCCGCTCGGCGCGCGGCAGGAGCGCCGCGACCTTGCCGTCCTCGACGTAGAGGTCGAGCTCGGCGCGCCCGCGCGGACCGACCACGGTGCCGCCGCGTACCGCCAGGTCGAAGCTATCGCTCATCGTGCTACCTCCCATCCGGTTGCCGCGAGGAGCGTGCCCCGCGTGATCGCCTCGCGCTCCGCCGGGTCCAGCTCCACCCCCGCGAGCTGGCGCTCGACCGGGCCGCCGCTCATGTCGAAGGGCTCGTCGCTGCCGTAGAGGACGCGGTCGGCGCCGACCTTGTCGATCAGGAACCGCAGCGCGGCCGGGTCGAAGACGATCGTGTCGTAGAGGAAGCGCGGCAGGTACTCGGTCGGCACCCGGGCGCAGATGCCGAGCTCGGGCCGCACCGCGTTGCCGTGGTCGAGCCGGCCCGCCTGGTAGGGCAGGTAGCCGCCGCCGTGGGCGAGCATCAGCTTCAGCCCGGGCACGCGATCGAGGGTGCCCGAGAGGATCAGCCGCGAGGCGCAGAGGGCGGTGTCGAGCGGGTTGCCGGCGAGGTTGGTGAGGTAGTAGTCGCCGAGGCCCGGCTTCGGACCGGTGTAGTACGGGTGGACGAAGAGGAGCGCGCCGAGCTCGGCAGCCTGCTCCAGCAAGGGCAGGAAGGCGGGGTCGTCGAGCCAGCGTCCCGCCGCGATCGGGCCGATCTCGGCGCCGAGCAGGCCGAGCTCGGAGACCGACCGGACCAGCTCCGCGACCGCGTCGTCGGGCCGGCCGAGCGGCAGGGTGCCGAAGCCGGCGAGGCGGCCCGGGTGCGCGGCGGCGATCGCCGCGATCCCGTCGTTGACGAGCCGGGCGCCGGCGAGGGAGACCGCGGGGTCGAGGTCGTAGCCGAAGAACGGCGGCGGCGGAGCGACCACGGCGGCGTCGGCGCCGCGGCGGCGCAGGCTCTCGAAGAGCGCCTCCTCGTCGTGGAAGGCGGGCTCGAGCGTGTAGCGGTAGCCCTCCGGGTGGACGACGGTCGGCAGGGCGCCGGAGCGCTCGAGCGTGATCCCGGCCGGGTGCGTCCCCGCTTCGATCGAGGCGAGCACGGCGGCGGGGATGACGTGGACGTGGGCGTCGATCGCGCCGCTCATCGGGTCGGTCCCCCGGGGGCGGCGACGCTGCCGAGGTAGGCGGCAAAGGACGTGCGCACGCGCTCGACGTCGGCGCCCGCGCGCAGGAGCAGCGTCAGCAGCAACCGCGCCTTCGGCCCGTCGAGCCAGCCCGCCGAGATCGCGCCGCGGGCGAGCAGGTCGGTCTCGGAGCCGTCGAAGCCGTAGGTCCGCGCCAGCACCTCGCCGGCGCCGGTGCGCGAGGCGAACACGACCGGGGTCCCCCCCGCCACCGCGGCCCCGATCCGCTCCGGCCAGGCGGGCGGCAGGTGTCCGCCGCCGAGCGCCTCGATCACGATCCCGTCGGCGCCCGCCACGGCGGCGTCGAGGAGGAGGGCGTCGTCGTCGAGCGCCGCGGTGAGCAGGGCGACGCGGGCGCTCCCGGCGGCGGCGAGCTCGAGCGGCGGCGGGGCCGGCGGGCGCAGCGCCACCCGCGCCGTGCCCTCGCTGATCCAGCCGAGCGGCCCGGCCGACGAGGTGAAGGCGGCCGGGCTCTGGGTGTGGCCCTTGCGCACGTGGCGGGCGGCGTGGATCTCGTCGCCCAGCAGGACCGTGACGCCGAGGCCCCGGGCCGCCGGCGAGGCGGCGAGGCTCGCCGCCCCCAGCAGGTTGGCCGGGCCGTCGGGCCCGGCTACCGTCGGGTTGCGCATCGCGCCGGTGAAGACGACCGGCAGGCGGGGCGCGAGCAGGTCGAGGACGAAGGACGTCTCCTCCAGGGTGTCGGTGCCCTGGGTGACGACGACGCCGTCGAACCCTTCGCCGGCGGCCCGCTCGATCCGCTCGGCCAGCGCCGCCAGGTCGGCGAAGCCGAGCTGGGCGCCGGGGATCGTGCGGAAGCTCTCCGGCTCGACCGCGGCGACGTCGGCGAGGCCCGGCACCGCCGCGGCCAGCTCGCCGGCGCCGAGCGCCGGGGTGACGGCGCCGCCGTCGTCGGCGGTCATCGCGATCGTGCCGCCGAGGGAGAGCAGCAGGACCCGCGCCGCGGGCCGGCCCTCAGACATGGCGCAGGCTCGCCTGGTCGATGCCGAAGCGCGCCGCGAGCCAGTCGGCGACGTGCTCCTGGCCGATCGTCGGGTTGTCGTGCTGGCAGTGCTCGGCGCCGGTGTCCTCGGGCTGCAGCATCTCCAGGGTGACGTCGACGCCGTTCTCCTTGGCGTGCTCGTAGACCTGGGTGGCGCCGCGGACGCCGAGCACGTCGTGGCCGCCGTGGACGATCAGGTACGGGCAGGAGATGTTGCCGAGGTGGCCTTCGAGGCGGAACGGGTCCCAGACCTGCTTCGCCGCGGCCATCGAGTCGACGCCGAAGACCCATTTGATGTGCATCGCGAGACCATGGTCCTCCTCGGCGTCGCCCCACAGCTCGGGGATGCTCCAGATCGCCCCGTGCGAGACCGCCGCCGCCAGGCGCGACTCGTAGGCGGCGGCGCGGGCGGCGTAGTAGCCGCCCAGGCTGGAGCCGGAGACGGCGATGCGGTCGGCGTCGACGTCGGCGCGGCCTTCCAGGTAGTCGATGCAGCGGCCGACCGGGACCTCGTAGTCGTGGCGGGTCGGGATCCGCTGCCGGCGCAGGGTCCCGCCCTGGCCGGGGCCGTCGACGAGCAGGCAGGAGATGCCGCGGGCGAGGGCGCCGTTGCCGACCATGAAGAGCAGCTCGTCCTTGAACGAGTCGAGGCCGCCGAAGGCGATCAGGACCGGCTGCGGGCCGGGCTCGCCGTCGGGCCGGAACGGGCTGGCGACGAAGTAGGCGTCGAGGTGCGAGTCGCCCTCGTAGGGGACCTCGACCACCTCCAGCGGGGGATCGAAGTACCGCCCGGCGTTCCGCGAGACCTCCTCGACGCGGTCGAAGGTAGCGAGCCGGCGCGGGTCGTCGGGCGACAGCCAGAATTCCGCCGAGCGGTAGTAGTCGGCGGCGCGCAGCCAGCACTGCCGGGCGGTGATGACGTTGCCCTGGCGCTCGGCCGCGTCACCGCGCTCGCGGTTGCGGTCGGCGACGTGGGTCCACTCCACGAACCAGCTCTCGGCATCCCCGGGGGTCATCCGCGAGGCCGCCTGGAAGCACTCGCTGACCGCGCCGCCCCCTTCCTGGGTCTCGCCGAGGACGCGGCGGAACTGGTAGCTGAGCCAGGGGAACTCCGGCCAGTGATGCCAGCCGAACGGCTCGAAATGCGGCCCCGTGTCGCCGGTGATCCGATCGATAGTCGCGTCGCCCATCGCAGCTCCCTACTCGTGAGTGTGTCGTCGAAAGTGACCTTGTCGAGAGATCGTATATCGTATTCATCCACCGCGCTCTCAGCGCCATATGGGCGTTGATCCCGCAGACCAAGCCCGCTATCCTGTATTTCACAGTGCCGCAACGAGACAATCGCCCGCGCGACTAGTAGGGTCTCGCGCCGTGCTGGAGCCAGGCGACAAAGCCCCCGCGTTCACGCTGCCCGACCAGGACGGGAACAAGGTCAAGCTGTCCGACTTCAAAGGGCAGACCGTCGTCCTCTACTTCTATCCGCGGGCCGACACGCCGGGATGCACGACGCAGGCCTGCGGGGTGCGCGACCGCGGCGACGAGTACGCGAAGGCGGGCGCCAAGGTGATCGGGGTCTCCCCCGACGAGCCGGAGAAGATCAAGAAGTTCGACGACAAATACGGCCTCAACTTCACCCTCCTCGGCGACGTCGATCACAAGGTGGCGGAGAAATACGGCGCCTGGGGCGAGAAGTCGATGTACGGCAAGAAGTACATGGGCATGCTCCGCTCGACCTTCATCATCGACCCCAAAGGCAAGATCGCCCGGGTCTTCCCCAAGGTCCAGCCGAAAAAACACGACGCGCTCGTGTTGAAGGCGCTGGACGAACTCGCCGCTGGTTGACCGGGGGTGTCGCGGGTCTTGCCGGCTGGCGCCCGGGAGGGTCCAGGCCCCGCAAGCTGTGTCGCCCGGGAGGGCCGGGGCCCCGCAAGCTGTCGCCCGGGTAGGGACCCGCCCCTCTCGCCACGGCCCGGGCAGGCTGTGGCCGTGGCGAGAGGGGCGGGTGTGCGGAAGGTGTGGAGGAAGGCGCGCGGGAGCGTCACGGGAGTGCGCCGGGTGTGCGCCAGAAGTGCGGCGGGGCCGTCACCGAAGGGCGCCGCGGACCGTCCCGAACGGTCAGGAATCTCCCCGGTTGGAAATCCGCGTATGGCGCGGGTTTCCAACCGCGCAGATCCCCGGTCGTCCTACTGTGGTTCGAAATCCACGTATGAGGTGGATTTCGAACCACGCGAGCTCCCGGCCGCCGGATCCGTGACGGAGATGCCGGGAACTCCACGCTTCCTCCCGTGTTGTGCAACACCGACCTACGCGCTGCGTGGATTGACCGTGCTATAGCAAGGTCAAAGTACGCAGCGCGTTATCGGCCCCTCGAATCGGACCCGAAAAGGGCCTCCGAGGGCCGGAAGGTGTGACGTTCCCGGCATCTTCGTCAACGATCCGGCCGAGATGTGGAAGCTCCCGGACCGGATCCTCACGGAAGTCCGACTTCGCGACGTCCCTGTGACGCCTCTCCCACGCAAGCCTCACGTCCTGGGCTCCTCATGGGGGTCACAGCCTGCCAGGACCCCCATGAGGAGCCCAGGACCTCCCTCGGACGGCCGCCGGCGCCCCGGACCCCCGCCCGTCCCTAAACCGCCACCACCACGATGAACGCCGCGTAAAGACAGAACCACCCGACCACCGCCGGCGCGGAGAAGCGTTTGCCGCGGTGGAGGCTCTCGTAGGCCAGTAGGCCGCCGGCGAGGCCGAGGCAGATCGAGAGGATCGCGTTGAAGTTGAGGCTCCAGTCGGTGAAGACGAGGCCGATGCCGATCGGGATCGTCGACTGGAAGACCATCGCGCCGCTGACGTTGCCGAGGGCGAGGGCGTCCTTGCCCTCGCGGACCCAGAAGAAGCTGTTGACCTTCTCCGGCAGCTCGGTCGCCAGGGGGGCGAGGACGAGGGCGAGGACCAGGGCCTCGACGCCGAGGCTGTCGGCGATCGTGAGGAGCTCTTCGACGAAGAGGTGGGCGCCGCCGACCATCGCGCCGAGGCCGACCAAGAGCTGCAGGACGCAGAGGATGGCGGGCGGCTCGCCCTGGGTGCGGTCCTCGCGACGGTCGAAGTAGAGCGGGTCGAGCGTCTCCTCCCCCTGCACCTCGCCCGAAGAGGCGAGCGTGCGGCGGACGTAGAAGACGTAGGAGAGGAGGAAGAGGATGCCGAGCGGCAGGCGGACGCCGAACGGCGGTCCCCAGGCGAGCGCCCCGGCGGCGGCGAAGAAGGCGAGGAAGAAGAGCAGGTCGCGCTCCAGGGTCGGGCCGTGGGCGGCGAGCGCCACGCCCTGGGTGCGGCGCTCGCGGTAGAGGTAGGCGAAGAGGCCGATCAGCCCCATCGCCAGGGTGCCGAGCAGGAACGGCGCGCCGACGATCGCCCCGATCGCGACGTCTTCGGAGCCCTCTTCGGCGCTGATCAGGGCGATGATCGCGATCAGCGTCTCCGGCGTCGCGGTGCCGACCGCGGCGAGAACGCTGCCGACCGCCCCTTCCCCCAGTCCCATGACGTGGCCGAGCCACTCGACCGCGTTGGTGAAGAGCAACGCGCCGGAGAGGACGATCGCGAAGCTGAGGAGGAGAAGCAGGTATTCCATCGCGGCAGGCTAACGGCGGCGGTCGACGCTTGTCGCCCTGTGGGCGACAAGCGTCGACCGGGCGCGCCGTCAGGCGAAGTAGAAGGCGAGGCCGAAGACGAGGTAGACCGCGAGCAGCTGGACCCCCTCGAACCAGGTCGACTCGCCGTCCTGGATCACGTAGTTGGCGATCAGGATCGCGATCAGGATCGCGCCGAGCTCGAAGCCGTTGAAGACCAGCGCCAGCGGATAGGGGCCGATGAAGTAGGAGGCGAGGACGAGGACCGGGGCGACGAAGAGCGCGACCTGGCTGCTCGAGCCGATCGCGATGTTGACCGCCAGGTCCATCTTGTCTTTGCGGGCGACGAGGACGGCGACCCAGTGCTCGGCCGCGTTGCCGACGATCGCCACGACGACGATGCCGATGAAGAACTCCGACAGGCCGACCGACTCGGAGGCCTCGGTGATCGAGCCGACCAGGACCTCCGACATCACGCCGACGAGGACGCCGGCGATCGCCAGCGCGATCACCGAGGTGCGCACCGACCAGCCCCACCCCTCCTCGTCCTCGTAGTCGGGGTTGAAGAGATCGCGGTGGGTTTTCAGCGAGAAGACGAGGCCGAGGACGTAGGTGCCAATGAGGACGATCGCGACGGCGAGCGAGAGGTGCTCGACGGTGTTGCCGTAGTGGGTCGCCTCGGAGCCGGGGAGCGGCAGGCCCTGGCCCTCGACCAGCTCGAAGATCGCGGGCATGATCAGCGCCGCGGCGGCGAGCATCAGCATCGAGGTCTGGATCGCGGCGCCGGTGCGGTTGAAGAGCTGTTTGTCGCGGCCGAGGCCGCCCGCCAGCATCGCGGCGCCGAGGACGAGGAGGACGTTGCCGACGATCGAGCCGACGATCGAGGCCTTGACCACCTCCTGCAGGCCCTTGTTGAGAGCGAAGAGGGCGATGATCAGCTCCGGCGCGTTGCCGAAGGTGACGTTGAGCAGGCCGCCGATGCCGGGGCCGGCTTTGCTCGCCAGCTCCTCCGTCGCCCGCCCCATCAGCGCCGCGGTGGGGATGATCCCGAGCGCCGAGGCGGCGAAGACGAGGACCGCCGAGGCGCCCGCCAGGTCGAGCGCCACCGCGATCGGGATCAGCGGGACCAGCAGGTACGGGTAGCCCTGCGGGGTGCGGAGGAACGACGCGTCGAGGCGCGGCGGGCCCGTGGGACCGGGCGATCCCGCGGGACCGGCGGGTCCCGCGGGGGGCTGAGGTTCGGACTGCTCGGGCTCGGTCTGGTTCGCGGTCAGGCCGCTATTCCATCAACGATGCGCATTCCTGGACGTCCGAGGCGCTCTTCGCTTCCGAGAGGCATTCGGTGAATTCCTTCGATTCGCCGGACGAGGGCAGTTCGATTTCCGAACCGCCGCCGCCGGAGGACGAGCCTTCGCCGCCGATCGCGCCGGTGATGCCTTCGAGCAGGCCGCCGAGGTCATCGGTGCCGCCGCCTTCCATCATGCCGAGGAGTTCGAGCGGGTTGATGCCGAGCTGGCCGAAGAGCTTTTCCAGCGGTTCGGCGTTCGGCGGCGCCTTGATCGTCTGCTGTTCGTTCACCTGGCCGAGCGTGAAGTCGAATTCGATTTCGGCCTTTTCGCCGGAGCCCTTCGGTTCGACGGTCAGGTCGGCGGTCACCTTGCGGACGATGTGGTCGTCTTCGCCGACGTAGATGTCGGCGTGCGCCTGCTTGACCGCGCCGGTGATTTCGTCCTTCAGTTCCTTCAGTTCGTCGAACGGCAGCGGGCCGGCCGATTCGAGCTCGGCGGAGCAGGCCGGGGTTTCCATCAGCCTGATGATCGCGTCGACGGCACCCTTCGGGTCGAGGTCGCCGCTCAACTTCGTCGTCTTCACCCCTTCGACTTCCTCGCCGCCTTCGTTTTCGAGGTTGTCGACGAATTCTTCGAGGTTCATCGATGTGGCGGCCTTCTGGCAGGCGTTCGCTTCGGCGCCGGCGCTTTCCTTTTCGCCTTCCTGCTCGGCCTTTTCGAAGCCCGACTTGACGTAGCCGAAGGTGGTCGGGTCGACTTCGTAGTTCTTACCGTCGAAGCCGACGTAGGCGCGGTCGCCGAGGACCGTCAGGCCGCCTTCGAAGTCGACGTTTTCGCCGTCCGCCTTACCGTTGGCCTTCAGCGCCAGGGCGAGTTCGGGGAGGCTCTCCGCGCCGGTCGACTGGAAGGGACCGGTCAGGTCGATCTTCATGTTGCCACCGTGCTCGCCTTCGGCCTTGACGTTCATCGTCAGGTCGACGGTGCCGCTTTCGACCCCTTCGAAGGTCGCGTTTTCGATCACCTTCTGGGGGTCTTCGCTGCTGCCACCACCGCCGCCACCGCAGGCGCTGAGCAGGGCCGCGAGCGCGGCGACGGCTGCGATGAGGAAGAGGGTTCGTTTGCGGCTCAAGGGGTCGAGCTCCTTCGGTCGGAAACGGACGGATACCCACTGTAGGGGCTCGGCCCCGCGAGCGCGGTCTGAGCGGGCCTCTCCCCCGGGTTCTTGGCTCTATTCGCCGAGTTCGGTGCCGAAGGATTCTTCCGCCGGGGGGCTCTTTTCGCCGCTCGGGATGCCCGCCGCGAAGGGCAGGAGCAGCGCGCCGACGACGATCAGGGCGATCCCGATGCCGACCAGCCAGCGGATCTTGGTGAGGTGGCCGAGGATGCCGACGCCGAAGCCGACCAGCACCAGGGTGATGTAGGGGCCGAGGCTGTGCGGGAGCGCCGCCAGCGGCGGGAGGAGGTCGGGCACGGGCGCCTGATTATCATCGCCCGCATGGCAGATGAGTCCGTAGAGGCGGTTAAGCAGTCGCTCGCCGAGGTCGGCTACCTGGCCGACGAGCCCGCCGCGCTGGTGTCGTTCCTCGCCCAGCGGCTGGGGAAGCCGGTCCTCGTGGAGGGCCCGGCGGGGGTCGGCAAGACGGAGCTGGCGAAGGCGCTGTCGCGCTCGACCGGCCGCCCGCTGGTGCGGTTGCAGTGCTACGAGGGGCTCGACGAGGCGAAGGCGATGTACGAGTGGAACTACCGCAAGCAGCTGCTGCGGATCCAGGCCGGCGGCGAGGCGGGTTGGGAAGACGTGCAGGAGGACATCTTCGGCACCGAGTTCCTGCTGACCCGGCCGCTGATGCAGGCGATCGCGAGCCCGGAGCCGGTCGTCCTGCTGATCGACGAGATCGACAAGACCGACCAGGAGTTCGAGGCGATGCTGCTGGAGCTCCTCTCCGACTTCCAGATCACGATCCCCGAGCTGGGCCAGATCTCGGCGACCACCATGCCGATCGTCGTCCTCACCTCCAACGACTCCCGCGAGCTGACCGAGGCGCTGAAGCGCCGCTGCCTCTACCTCTGGCTCGACTACCCGGGAGTCGAGCGCGAGATGGAAATCGTCCTCCTCCACGCCCCGGAGATGCCCCGCGAGCTGGCCCGCCGCCTGGTCGAGGTGGTCGAGATGGTCCGCGCCCTCGACCTGAAGAAGCCCCCCTCGATCGCCGAGTCGATCGACTGGGCCCGCACCCTCCTCCTGATGGGCGTCGACGACATCGACCGCGAGACCTTCAACAACTCGATGTCGATCATCGTCAAGCACCGCACCGACATCGACCTGGTGGCGGAGCGGGTGGGGATGAAGCTGCCGGACCGGGCGGCGTAGGGAAAGGGACGGGCGGGGGTTCGGGGGGCTTGCGGCCGTCCGAGGTGGCGCGGGGGTGTCCTGGGCTCCTCATGGGGGTCCTGGCAGGCTGTGACCCCCATGAGGAGCCCAGGACGTGAGGGGTGCGTGGGAGAGGCGTCACAGGGACGGTGCGAAGTCGGACTTACGTGACGATCGGGTCGGGGAGCTTCCACACCTCGGCCGGATCCGTGACGAAGACGCCGGGAACGTCACACCTTCCGGCCCTCAGAGGCCCTTTTCGGGCGGGAAACCGAGGGCCGATAACGCGCTGCGTGTTTTAGGGCCCCTATAGGGGGGTCAACTCACGCAGCGCGTAAGTCGGTGTTGGACAACACGGGAGGAAGACCGGAGTTCTCGGCATCTCCGTGACGAGGTCTGACTCCCGTCACGGATCCGTGCCACTCCCGACGCACTCCCGTGACGCCCCCGCGCACGACCCTCCACACCTTCCGCACACCCGCCCCTCTCGCCACGGCCACAGCCTGCCCGGGCCGTGGCGAGAGGGGCGCGACCCTCCCCGGCGACAGCTTGCGGGGCCTGGACCCTCCCGGGCGACAGCTTGCGGGTCCCCATCCCTCCGGGGCGCCAGCTTGCGGGACCCCGCACCCCCGAAGACCCGACCCCTACGCCCCCTCGAGCTCGCTCCGGTCGAAGATCTCCTCCAGGATCTTGGGGTCCGGGGGGCCGTCGTAGGCGAGGCGGCCCTCGCGGATCGCTACGCAGCGGTCGGCGGCGGCGATTACGTCGGGGCGGTGGGTGGAGACGACGATGGCGGCGCCGGCGGCTTGGGTCTCGGCGAGGATCTGGAAGAGGATCTCGCGGCTCGGGGGGTCGAGGCCGTCGAGGGGCTCGTCGGCGAGGAGGACCTTGAAGGGGCGGACGAGGGCGAGGGCGATCGAGGCCTTCTGCTTCATGCCCTTGGAGAGTTCGGCGCCGAGCGCGTCCTCCCAGCCGTCGAGGCCGAGGCGGGAGATGAGTTCGTCGATGCGGGCGGTGGGGTCCTCGGCGTCGTGGAGGGCGGCGACGTATTCGAGGTGCTCGGCGAGGCTCAGGTCTTCGTAGAAGACGGGCGCGTCGGGCAGGTAGGAGAGCGCGCGGCGGGCCTCGATCGTGCCGGGGACGTGACCGTCGATCTCGACCCGGCCCGAGGTCGGGTCGAGGAGACCGGCGGCGAGGTTGAGGAAGGTCGTCTTGCCGGCGCCGTTGGGGCCGATCAGGGCGACGAGCTCCCCCGCCGCGACCTCGAGGCTGAACGAGCCGAGGGCGATGTAGCCGTCGTAGGAGCGGCCGAGGCCGTGGGCACTGAGCGGCGCGTCGGTCGGTCCCCCGCTGGTCGCCTCGATCGCGCCGCTCACAGGGCTTCCCCTTCGCGTTTGCGGAAGCGGAACGTGAGGCCGGCCAGGCCGACGAGGGCGAAGACGAAGAGCACGACGTCGATGCCGATCACGGCGCCGACGCGCGCGCCGTTGCCGCCTTCCACCTTCCAGGCGACGAACAGGGGCAGGAAGCCGGCGATCAGGGCGACCACGAGCGGGGCGAGGGTGATGGTCTGGGACAGCTGCGGGTTGAGGGCGAACTCGTAGGGATCGTTGGTGGCGCTGACCGCCGCCGCGCAGACCATCACCGCGGCCAGCGGCAGGAAGACGACGGCGCCGACGCCGAGCGCGAGGCCGGGGTTGCCGCCGATCGCCGCCGCCGCGATCGCGGCAAGCGCCAGCACGACCGCCATCGCCACGGCGGGCGCGACGAGGTGGCCGCGGAGCAGTTCGGCGCTGTGGCGGGGCAGGAGCAGGCGGCGGGTCGGGTGGTCACTCTCCTGGGCGAGCGGCTCGATCAGGTCGAGGGCGGCGATGAAGAGCAGCGGGCCGGGCAGGGCGAAGAGGACCGGGGTCAGGTCGAAACCGCCGACCGCGAGGCCGCCCGCCGCGACCGCGATCAGGACGACGCGGACGACCCGCACCACGGGCCAGCGGAGGAAGCTCTGCCAGTCGCGCCGCCAGATCGGGCTGGCGAACCTCCCGCCCGGGTTCGCACTTCTCCGCGCTATGCGCGGAGAAGTGCGAACTCGGGCGGTGCGGAGGCGGAGCCAGGGCTTGCGGCGGGGGCGCTCGGAGGCGAGCTGGCGGCGGAGAAGGATCACCGAGCGGAGGTCCTGGACGGACGCCGAGAAGCGCATCTCGGCGACGAGCTGGGCGCGGCGCTGGGCGGCCTCGAGTCCCAGGCCGCCGATGCCGAGCAGGCCGGCGGCGAGGAGGGCGAGGACGAGCGCGGCGCCCAGCGCGGCGAGCCAGGCGTCGGCGCCGTGCTGGAGCGGCAGCGTCGCCAGGTCCCCCAGCATGGTCGCCGGCGAGCTGTTCCAGCCGAGCGCCAGGTCGAGCGCCGACCAGGCGACCAGGGCCAGGCCGCCCGCGGTCGCGACGCCGAGCCGCAGCCGCCGTCCCGAGGCGACCAGCGCGCCGCCGAGCACGGCAAACGGCACCAGCGCGCCGAACGCCGCCAGTGAGCCGATCCACTCGAGCGCGGTCCCGGGGAAGCGGCGGAAGACGAAGTTGCCGACGACCGCGCCGAACAGGGCGCCGAAGAGCGTCGCGGTGCGCAGCTGTGCCAGCGCCGCCGGGCGTAGCGCGGTGCGGCGGGAGATCGGCGCGAGCAGCGTGTAGCGGACCTCGGCAGCCTCGATCGCCAGCGGCCCACCCCGCGCCCCGGCCCGCAGCCCGGCGAGCATGAGCACCGCGACGGCGATGCCGATGATCGCGGGCGCGTCGGCGCGGATCGACTCCACGGAGCCCGGGTCGGCGGGGACTTCGTGCAGGGCGCCGGCGAGGAAGGCGAGCGCGAACACGGCGACGAGGGCAACCAGGTAGACCCGGTAGAGCACCTCCATCACGTCGATCCGCGCCACGTAGCGGCGGCGGCGCGCCGAGCGCATCGCCTTCATCGCCGCCACCGGGTCGCCGGCGGCGAGTGCCTTGTCAGACAAGGTTCGCCCGATCCTGGCGCAGCAATCGTCGTGGCCGGCAAGGACGCAGACCCGAAGGCGTGGCAGAGCCACGTCGAGCGGTCGAGGACACCGCCGGGCGCGGCGAGGGCAAGCCAGAGAGGGTGAACCTTGTCTGACAAGGCACCAGCACCGTCCCCGCCGATCGATCCGCCGCGCTCACGCACCTATTATCGGTGCGGTGAGCCCCGCCTCGCCCTACGGTCCGAAAGCTGACAGCGGCCCGCCCGGGTTCGGTCCCAAGCTGCTCGGCTTCTGTGAGGAGCTGCGCGGCGAGGGGGTCGCGGTCGGCACCTCGGAGATCCTCGACGCCTTCGCGGCGCTGGAACACGTCCCCTGGACCTCGCAGGACGACTTCCGCGAGGCGCTCGCCTCGACGATCGCCAAGTCCCAGGACGACCGCCGCGTCTTCGAGCTGGTCTTCGACCGTTACTTCTTCCGCGCCGCCGAGGCGAGCGCGATCGAACAGGGGATCGGCGAGCGGCCGTCCGACAGCGAGATCAACCAGGGGGCGCAGCCGAACCTCGACGGCGAGCGGCTCGACTCCGAGCAGCTCTCGGAGCTGATCCGTGACGCGATGGAACGCGGCGACGAGAACGCGCTGCGCGACCTGGCGCGGCTGGCGATCGCCGCCTTCGGCCGCGAGGAGGGCTCCGGCGTGGTCGGTGTCGACGTCCAGCGGATCCGCCGCTCGCTCGGGCTCAGCGCCGGGGCCCAGCCGCCGCGGGAGGACGGCGAGGAGCGGCCGCCGATCGACCGCGGGCAGTTGACCGGCTTCGAGCGCCACCTGCGGCGGGAACTGGAACGCGACCTGATCGAGCGGACCGAGACGCTGCCCGCCTCGCGCCCGCTGGCCGAGCTCGACCGCGCCCTCCCCACCTCGCCGACCCAGGACCTCGCCGCCGTGCACCGCGCCGTGTCCCAGATGAAGCGGCGGCTCGCCACGCTCGGCCACGAGCAGCGCGGGGTGAAAAAGGGGCGGACCGTGGACGTACGGCGGACGATGCGCGCCTCGCTGGAGACCGGCGGGGTGCCGATGCACCTGCGCTTCCGACCGAAGCGGCCGCGGCGCCCGGAGATCTACGTCCTCTGTGATGTCTCCACTTCCGTCACCTCGGCGAGCGTCTTCTTCCTCTCGGTCCTGCACGCCCTGCACGACTCGTTTCGCAAACTGCGCAGCTTCGTCTTCATCGAGCGGATCTCCGAGGTGACCGACGTCTTCGAGCACGAGCGTGACTTCGCCGCCGTCGCCCGCAAGATCTCCAGCGAGGGCGGCGTCGCGGACGTCTCCGGCTACACCGACTACGGGCGCGTGTGGCTCGAGTTCCTGACCGAGATCTCCGAGGATCTCGACCCGCGCTCGACCGTGATCGTCCTCGGCGACGCACGCACCAACGGGCGGGAGCCGCACGCCGAGGTCTTCGCCCGGATCAGCGAGCGGGCCGGGCGCCTCTTCTGGCTGAACCCGGAGCCGAAGCTCTACTGGAACTACGGCGACTCGGTGATGTCCTCCTACGAACGCTTCTGCGACGGGACCTTCGAGTGCTGGACGACCCGGCACCTGGAGAACTTCGTCGACGTCGTCGCGGGCGGGGCGCCGCCGTCAGCCTGAGCGCGCGGCCGCCGGGTCCCCCGTGATCGTGCGGGTCGGCTCGTCGGGCGAGACCTGCCACTGCTCGTTGACCGCGGCGCCGATCGGCGCCCGGACGGGGCCCTCGAGCAGCGGGTCCTCGGTCGCCCGCATCCAGTCGGCGAGCCGCGCGCGCATCTCCTCCAGCGCCCCGCGGGCGACCGGGTCGGCGGCGAGGTTGTTCTGCTCGTTCGGGTCGAGGACGAGGTCGTAGAGCTGTTCACGGGGGACGCGCCGGTCGGCCCAGCCGGCCGCGACCCAGATCTCCTTCGAGGCCGAGTCGTCGCAGTTGGCGAGCACCGGGCCGGGGAAGTCGTCGAAGCGGCGGATGTACTTCCAGCGCTCGGTGCGGACGGATCGCTGCGGCTCGTAGGCGGCGTGGTAGGTCATCTCGGCGAAGGTCGCCTCGTGTAGGTGGTCGACCTCGCCGGTCAAGAGCGGGATCAGCGACTTGCCCTGCAGCCAGTCGGGCGGCTCGACCCCGGCGACCTCGCAGAGGGTCGGGTAGACGTCGAGGTGGGTGACCGGCCGGTCGATCAGCTTGCCGCCCGCGAAGGGTCCGGGGCCGCGCATGATCATCATCACGCCGGTGCCGCGGTCGGTCAGGGTCGCCTTGGCGCCGGGGAAGGCGACGCCGTGGTCGGTGGTGCAGATGACCAGGGTGTCGTCGACCAGGCCGAGGTCGTGGAGGGCGTGCAGGACGGCGCCGATGCCCTGGTCGAGCGAGCGCACGCTGGCCTTGAACTCGGCCATGTCGCGGCGGGTCGCGGGCAGGTCGGGGAGGTTGCCGGGCGGCAGCGAGTAGAGCGTGTCGCGGACCGAGGTCGGCGCGGAGAAGTCGCGGTGGGTCTCGAAGAAGCCGACCGACATGAACCAGGGCTTGCCGGTCGCCTTCGCCCCGCGCAGCGCCTCGATCGTCAGCGGGGCCACGTCGGAGGCCTTGTTGGAGCCGACCTTGACCATCTCGTCGTAGCCGATCACCGCCGGGTCCTTGGAGATGTGCTGCTCGCCGACGAGGATCGAGTGGTAGTCGGCGCGGCGCAGGGCGTGGACCCAGTGCTGGCCGTAGTCGTTCAGCACCCAGCCCCGGTGGGCCAGCCCCTCCATCCCGTTGTTGTGGCAGTAGAGGCCGGTCAGCAGGCTGGCGCGGCTGCCGGAGCAGGTCGGCGCGGCGCAGAAGGCCTCGCGGAAGAGGACCCCCTGGTCGGCCAGCATCTGGATGTTCGGGGTCGGAACCTGGAACCCGTAGGGCTGCACGACGCGCCCGGTGTCGTGCGAGTGGATGTAGAGGATGTTGGGCGGTTGATGCAGGGCGATGATCAGTGAGAGATTGGGTACACGGTCCGGACTTCGAGCGTAACAATCCTTCCGCACGTTTGTTGATTAACTTACTCAGCAATGAAGCCCGAGCGCTCCTACATCGTCTGCGCCACCCCGCGAAGCGGCTCGACCCTGGTCTGCCACGCCCTCGGTGAAACCGGCGTCGCCGGGCGCCCCGAGGAGTACTACGAGGCGCTCCGCCACTCGGGCCGGCCGCGGCGCCCGGAGGAATACTTCCTCGGCGTCGAGGACCAGTCGATCCGCGATCACCTCGGTGAGCGCGGGGTCGGCGCCGAGCAGAATCCGCGCTCGCCGCTCTGGAGCCGCGCCGCCTACGACCGTTACCTCGAATGGACCTTCGAGGCGGGGACGACCCCGAACGGCGTCTTCGGCGCGAAGCTGATGTGGGGGTACTTCGGCGACTTCGTCAGCCTCGTGCGCAACATCCCCGCCTACCGTGATGTGCCGCTGGCCGAGCTCCTCCCCACCGTCTTCCCCAACCTCACCTTCGTCCGCGTCGTCCGCGCCAACAAGGTGCGCCAGGCGGTCTCCCTCTGGAAGGCGGTGCAGACGGCGACCTGGCGCGAGGACCAGGCATCCTCCGGCGCGATCTCGGTCGAGGACGACGGCGCGCCGCCCTACCGCACCTTCATCGAGGAGCACCGGCCCCAGCTGCGCTTCCACTACCGGGCGATCGACCACCTGCTCGCCCAGCTCCTGATCGAGGAGGCCGCCTGGGACGCCTTCTTCGAGCACGCCGGGATCAAGCCGATCCTCATCCTCTACGAGAACTTCGCCGGCGACTACGAGACCTCGACCCTGAACCTGCTGGAGCGCCTCGACCTCACCCCGCCCGACGACTTCAACCTGGAGCCGCGGATGAAGAAACAGTCCGACAGCATCAACGACGACTGGACGAAGCGCTACTCGGAGCTCCGCCTCGGCACCGAGTTCGACCTGGTCCCGGTCCCGGTCGACAAGTAGGGCCAGGGACTTTCAAACAATTGTGTGACGCCGCTTGAAGTCGGCCTCGGGGGGTGATTCCATCCGGCTCATGCGAGTGCTCTGGGACGGACAGCGGATCGACCGGCTCGAGCGACGGATGGATCGACTCGAGCAGAAGGTCGACGACGGGTTCGCCGCCGTCCGCAGCGAGGCCCGATCCGACTTCCGCACGCTCCTCGGGGTCCAGCTGACGATGCTGATGGCAATGATCCTCGGCTTTGCCGGGATCGTCGTCCAGCACTACCTCTGAGCGCGTCGCATGATCCCGAGGCGCGGGGAGCGGGCGCGTGGAAGGGACGGAGGGTCGCAAGCTGTCGCCCGGGGAGGGACGAGGACCCGCAAGCTGTCGCCCGGTCAGGGACGCGCCCCTCTCGCCACGGCCCGGGCAGGCTGTGGCCGTGGCGAGAGGGGCGGGTGTGCGGAAGGTGTGGAGGATCGCGCGCGGGGGCGTCACGGGAGTGCGAC
>Ga0209916_1001102_pt1 | contig 27670 bp, 28 predicted proteins | sample ThiBio_1000_plan_FD_183956 | JGI IMG/M metagenome (GOLD analysis project Ga0209916, IMG submission 183956) | Wastewater bioreactor microbial communities from Cape Town, South Africa - Thiocy_solids_2 (SPAdes) | ecosystem: Engineered > Bioreactor > Thiocyanate-remediating > Anaerobic-Aerobic ... | reverse complement strand
GAGCATTTCTGATGCGTCCAATCGACGACTCACGTCCGAACGTCAGCGTGGCGCAGCGCACCGCCTGCATCCGCGCCCTCAATGACCAACTGCGCTGTGCCCATCGTGGTGGCATCGTCATGCTGTCGGCCGGCATCGCCGGAGCCGGCGCGGCCTTTGCCGCCAAGGCCTTGCTGGCCATCAGCCAGTTCAACACCTTCGATGCCGGCAACGACCCGTACGGCGAGCATGACTTCGGCCGCGTGACGGTCGACGGACAGTCGGTCTTATTCAAGATCGACGCCTACGACCGCTCGCTGCGCCTGCATTCGCCAGACGCAGCTGATCCGCTCGTCACCCGCCGGGTGATGACCGTCATGCTGCCAGAGGAGTACTAAGCCAATGCAGCGCCCCCTTGGACGCCCGCTGCGGCAAGGCGATCTCGATGGCCTGTGCGGCGTCTACGCCATCGTCAATGCCTTCTGCGCCTTGTGCCCCGAGCTCGACGACGATCTCGTCCAGATCATGTTTGCCGAGTTGATCAAGAAGCTCAAGGCGGCGAACGCCGCCTCGGCCACCGAAGCCATCTATGACGGCATCGATTTTGACACGCTGCTCAAAATCGCCAAGCCGATGGCGCCATGGCTCACCCGCATGACCGACATCGCCGTCGCCGTCCGCAAGCGCGACGCGCGCCGGCAGTTTCAGACGATGCAGAGCTTTTGGGACTGGCTGCAGCACACGGTAACCGCGCAATCGGTGATCATCGCCTCAACGCTCGGCGTCTATAATCACTGGACCGTCGTCACCAGCGTCAGTGCCCGCGCCTTGCGACTGCATGACAGCACCGATCTACAGCTGCTGTCGCGCCGACGCTGCACATTGCGCTTGTCGTTCGACCGCCACATCCTTGATCCGAACGAGATCATCGTGCTGCGCCGGATGTCATAGTGTATTTTCGTCAAAACACACTGACAGCGCAGCGCGCATTACGATCCGCGCGCTGCGCCAGCAAAATCGACCAGCAGCGCGATCTGCTGCTGCGCGGTCGTGACAAGCTCGACGGGTTGATCGCGCAGCATCTGCGTGATCGCATCGAGCGACTGCGCCACCTCCGTCTGTTCGTCATCCGCGAACAAATCAGACAAATGGAACTCGAGAGCTGGCTCGGGAAAACTGGGCAGCGGGGATAAGTGGATTTTCGGCCTGAACGCGGCATGATTGCCGTGAACAGGAGCGGATATGACGAGACGCGTTCGCCGGAACCGCAGCCCGGCTTTCAAGGCGAAGGTTGCATTGGCTGCGATCAAGGGCGAGAAGACGCTGGCCGATCTGGCGCAGCAGTTCGACGTGCCTCCCAACCAGATCACGCAATGGCGCAGCCAGCTGCTTGAAGGGGCAGCCGGCGTGTTCGGGTCCGAAGTGAAGTCGGAGGCCACGGTGCCCACGATCGACGTGAAGACGCTGCATGCGAAGATCGAAGAGCTGGCGCTGGAGAATGATCCCCTATCAAGTCGGGGACAAGCTTTTTGTCCAACGCGCTCGGGCCAAGGCCGGCCTTCTGAGCGCAAAGCGATGATCGATCGCCATCACGATCTGCCGCTCAACCGGCAAGCCAGAGCGCTCGGGATCAGCCGAGGCAGCGTCTATTATCTGCCCCGTGCGGTTCCAGCCGCCGACCTGGTGTTGATGCGCCGGAGCGACGAGCTGCATCTGGAATACCCCTTCGCCGGCAGCCGCATGTTGCAGGGGCTGCTGCTTGCGGAAGGTTACGCCACTGGGCGTCTTCACGTCGCGACGCTGATGAGGCGCATGGGGATCGAGGCGCTCTATCGCCGGCCGAACACCTCGAAGCCGGCGCCGGGGAACAAGATCTTCCCCTATCTTCTGCGCAAACTGCTGGTGACCCGGCCCAATCAGGTCTGGGCGATGGACATCACCTATATCCCGATGGCGCGGGGCTTCGTCTACCTGACGGCCGTCGTCGATTGGTTCAGCCGCAAGGTCCTGGCCTGGCGGCTCTCGATCACCATGGACGTCGCCTTCTGCGTCGAGGTCGTCGAGGACGCCATGGCCCGCTTCGGCAAGCCCGAGATCTTCAATACGGATCAGGGCTCGCAGTTCACCAGCCGCGCGTTCACCGCCCTGCTGATCGGCACAGGCGTCAAGATCAGCATGGACGGCAAGGGCGCCTGGCGCGACAACGTCTTCGTCGAGCGCATCTGGAAATCGGTCAAATACGAGGAGGTCTATCCTCACACGCCTACGCCAGCGTGTCCGACGCGCGCGCCTCAATCGGCCGGCATCTCGCCTTCTACAATGGCCGGAGGCCTCACCAGAGCCTGGGACGGCAAACACCCGATCAGGCCTACTTCAACGCGCGGCAGCCAATCCCGGTTGCGGTATAACAAGGCCAAAATCCACTTAGCGACAGACCCGAAACTGTTCAGAAAAACCGAGCCAGCTCTTTTCAAAAGTGGATATTAGGCTTACAGCTTTGAAGCCTCACACGAAATAGCGGTATCCAGCATCGCCGTCGCGCCTGACCTGCTCGACGAGGCCAACCTCCCAGGTGAGATACTTGCGCAATTCGCGTTCGATCGCCGCCTTCTGCTCGGGCGAAGAGGCACCGCCGGAATCCGGGGCCCGAAGTGCGCCGGGGGCGATGGTATTGACCGGCAATCTGGCATCGGCCCACCCGGCCGCGCCGCCTATCAGAACCCGCAATACGGCATGAGTTGTAAGGGGAACCAGGCTCCGCGCGACCGCATGGGCCACGGCGTCATCCTCGGCCGCGATGACGAGGACATCGAGGTTTGAAAAATCACCCAGCAGGTTGTTGAGCGTCTGCGGCGTGGCCCAGACGGAGCCAGGGATATGGCCCCGGCAATATGCTTCATCGGCGGCGAGATCGACAACCATCACAGCCATGCTGGATTTCGCCAACGCCTGCAACGCCAGTGGCGTGATCTCCGCGATCGGGCGCGCGGTATCCGGCGTGCCCGGATTTCGCGCCTCGGGCTGGCTCAGCGGACCTGCCAGGGCATTTTCCAGAACGACAACATCCCGCCAGCCGAGTTGCATGAGCCAGGAGGCGGTCATGGTCGCGCGCACGCCATTATCGTCAGCCAGCACGATGCGGGCGCCGATGACGCCGACGTAATCATCCGTTGCCTGAACAAGCTGCCCGCCAGGCGCCGGGCGAAAGCCGGCCGGATGCCCCGCGTTGAACTCCTCGGGCGCGCGAACGTCGAACAGGTAAAGCGTCCGGCTTTCCTTTTCGGACTGCCACACGGCCAACTCTGCGTGTGTGATCCGCCTCACGTCGAAACGCCGGGCCACTGCTTCCGCCGCGTTGCGCGCGCGCGAAAGCCCCGCTTCACTTGCCACCGGAATGCGGCGGTCGCTGCCGCGCTCCAATTCGAAACCGGCAAGCTGCCAGCCGGCAGTGCCGTCCTTCAATGCGAAGACAGGGTTGGGAATGCCGGCATTGATCAAGGATTGCGCGCCGATGATCGAACGGGTCCGTCCGGCGCAGTTTACGACAATGGTTGTCGTGGAATCAGGCACGACATCGGCGATGCGGTAGACGAGTTCCGCTCCCGCCACCGGAATGGCGGATGGGATGTTCATGCGGTGGTATTCATCGAAGGGCCTGGCGTCCAATATCACCAGATCGGCGCCTTTACGGACAAGCGCATCGAGTTCGGCGGCCGAGACATGCGGCGTGCCGTAGGTCAACTCCACGAACTCTCCGAAAGCCTTGCTCGGCACATGGGTACCCGAGAACTTCTCGAAGCCGCCGGCCATCGCTCCCTCGAGCCCCCTTTCCAGCACCAGGACCTCGGTATACCCCATAGCCGCCAACAGCGCCGCGCCGCTCCCGACCAGTTTCGCATTCCCGCCATCCATCAGGACAATGGGCGCGCCACGCCGCGGCACCAGGGTTTCGATGCGCAGTTTCAACCGGCTCAGCGGAACGGAGCGGGCGTGAAACAGATGGGCTTCGATAAAATCACCCTCATCGCGCAAATCGATGATCGCCAGTTCCGCGCCTGACCGGATGCGGGTCTTGAGGTCCTGCGGCGTGATGAATTCAGGCATGGAAATTCCAGTCTGACATGGGACTTCAATTCAAATGGACGATCGGCATTCGAACCGGCGCCATCCGCTCATTCGCGGCGCGACCCAACCAGGCCGTGGCGCTTTAGTGGCCCGTACCGTGCGTCGAGCCGGCATAACCGAGCTGCTTCGATATCTTGGCGGCGGCGTTACGGACGGGGGGCCCAAGCTCCATCGCCTTGCTCACGTTCAACCTGTGTGATGGGCCTGAAACCCCGAGTGCCGCAATGACGTCGCCGTCACCATTGAAGACAGGAGCGGCCACCCCCGCCACGCCCTCCTGCCACTCATCGTGAACGAGCGCGAAGCCACGCTTGCGAACCTCCGCGATGACGCCTTCCAACGCGCTCTTGCTGGTAACGGTCTTGGCGGTGAAACGGGTAAGCCCGGCGCAGCAAAGCCGGTCCACGACATCGGGACGCTGGAAGGCGAGCAGTGCCTTGCCGTTGGCCGTGGCATGCGTCGGTGCCGTTCCGCCAATCCTCGTCCCGGCACGCACCGGCTGCGAGCTTTCAATCTGTTCCAGGTAGATGATGTTCTCGAAATCGAGGACGGCGAGAAGCAGCGTCTCGTCCGTGCTTTTCGCCAGGTCTCTCATGTAAGGCAGCGCCAGTTGGCGCACGTCGAGACGATCGACGACCTTGCTGCCCAGCTCCCACAGCCGCAGCCCCAGAGCGTAACGGGCGCCTGCCTCGGCCCGTTCGACGATCCCCAGCTCGACCAGGGTCGACAATATGCGAAATGCATTGCTTTTCGACCAGCCGCAAGCCTTGGCAAGATCGGTCACGCCACGGGGTTTATCGCTATTGGCCAGAACGGTGATCAACGCAAACGCCTTGGCTACTGTCTTATCCATATCCAACCCTTGCGATCGACTTGCGCAGCATCGCGTTGTGCGCCACCAGAACGGGAATTACCAGACAACCGACGGGCTGGCGCTGCCTCGGCTAAAACCGCCATCAGCGTGACCCCATGAGTTCAAACAGATCGACCACATTCGGCATGTGCTCTAGGTCGCGCACAGTATCGATCAAGCGCGCCTTCCGTAAATCGGAGAAGGGGATCTCGGAATAGCGGATGCAGCGCTCGAGCCGTTCCTCGATGAAATCGTCCCACGACATGGGATTATGCGGCGTACCATACATATGTTCGAGCTCGTGACGCCACACATCGCCCGACTCGAGTTCCACCTCGACCGTCACAGGCTCGAAACTCAACACGCCGCGTAGCGCCGGGGCGATACTGACCTCCACCTTGGAGGCGAGATCGAGCACCCTGGCATCGGCGAGTACCGCCGGTTCGAAATGCTGCGCGAACACATCTCCATGCAGAAGCGCCACCGCAATGTTGAAATCAACACTGAACTGCGCATCGACCTGCGGCGACCCATGCTTCTGCGCGAAAGGCTGGCCCGAGATCGCCATGCAGCCCTCGGAAACGAAAACCCGCACCTGCCGTATGGCCTCGACCGCGAACGGATGCTGCTGCCTGAGCCGGATGATGGCCTCGATCGGCCCGTTCGCACAGCGGCAACTCGGGTAGCGCTTGACGCTTGAGGTCGCCCCTAGGAACTCCCGGCCAATGTCACGCCGTATCGTCGCCACATCATGCTCACCGCCGTTGAAGACCTGGAACAATCCGCCCTCACCCGCGATCAGCTTCATATGACCGCCCACGCCGTTGACGGCCAGTTCCACGGCCCGCACGCCGTCACCCGCATTGAATGCCGGCGTGAGCCGTTTCATCAGCGCGCCATCGGGCTGGGTCTGCGTCGTGCCGCTCGACTGACAGAAAGCGAGGCCAAGCGCGTCCAGCACGGTCTGCCTGGAGCGGCCCTGCACCTTGCATACGGCAGCAGCAGCGGCGAGCGTGGCCAGGCGCGCCTTGTGGTAGCCGAGATAGTACATGCGCCGCGTCGCAAGCCCCAGCCGGTGTTTCAGATCGGCGGCAATGGTCACGGCGGCGAGAAATCTCTTGCCGTCACACCCACCTGCCATCTCGGCCGCTGCGAGCCCACTCCAGAAAGCCGGCGCCAGGGCGTGCGTACAGGCGGTGTCGTGGAACTCGTCAAGCTCGAGCGCGTGGCAGATCATGACGTTCGCGCTCACCGCATTGTGCATCGGCAGGCGCGTGCCGAAGATCGCGGTCGTCGCCTGGGGCGCCCCGCCCCAGTAGGCGAACAGATCGAGCACCTCCCGCACCATCGGCGCGCGCGAGCCCGCAATGGTGGTCGCGATGAGGTCGAGAATGAAGCGCTTCGTCGTGTCCACCGTGTGCGAGGGGAGATCGCCGAAGGTCGTGCTGTCGACGTAGTCCGCCAGCAGCTCGACGGGATCCAGCTCCTGGCCGCGGCATATGAAAGCCTGGTCATTCATCTGTATTTCCCGTCGCATTGGCGTCTACTGAGAATAGCGGCTCGAAGAGGTCGAAGGGGTCATTGCCCGAGGTTGGTTTGCTGGCTCTTGCGAGAGTGTTCTGCGCGTCAACGGAGACGCCGGGCGAGCGCGACAGCATAAAGCGGCCACGCACACTCCACACATGATGAAGATCGCTGGTCAGCGGGCGAGGATCCGGGCTTCGCGAAAACAGTTTCAGGAAGCTGAACTCACCGCTGGCAACCCTGCGCACACCGGTCACACCGACACTCGCCAGCATGACCGATTTCAGGCCGTCGCCGACATTGAAGGCGATTTGAAGCTGGTCACCGCTGGCATGGTCGCGCGTGGCCTGCGTCGTACCGGCCGCCTGCGACAGCATAATGCCGAGCGCATTGCGCAAAGCATCGCTTGAAAAGCCGCGCAACTTGGCCGCGCATGCGGCGGCAACAAACCCGGCATAGATCGCGTCGTGGTGGCCCTGCGCGCCTGCATCCGGCGTCGCCTGCTGTAGGCGGCGGCCAAGATCAACCGACAAGGCGATCGCTGTGGTAAATGCCGCGGCAGGCACACCGCCAAGCGCATCGGATGTCGCCAAGGCGCTCCACACCGCCGGCGCAACGAAACGTCGGTCGTCCCGGTCCGGCATCCATGAGGCAGCGACATTGAAGGTCGCCGCCTCATGCGCGGGCAACCGGAAGCCCCGTCCCGCAACCCGGCTTTCGGGTCTGCCGCCGACATGCAGGAGCGTATTGTGCAGGCCCCGCACCGCATCCCGGTCGAGGTCGCGGTCCAGTTCCGCCACGCAACGCTGTATGCCGGCTTCGACCTCGCGTGCCAGATCCCGCGGCATATCGCATGGTCCCAGGGTGACGATGCGCCGGCAAAGCACATCGATCGGATCCATGTCGCCCTGGGCAGTCCAACGGAACGCGCCATCTGCGGTCATGCGGCCGCGCTTTCCTGCTGCGCCACGCCCAGAAGCTTCATCTGCAACTCATGATCTGCCGCAAGTTCAGCCGCCCTTCCCTCGTAGGCGACCTGCCCGTTCACCAGAACATAGGCGCGGTCGGAAAACGGCAGCACGAGATCCGCATTGTGCTCGACAATCAGGACGCTGGCCCGCTTGCGCAGTTCGCTCACCGCGAGCAGCACCTCGTCGACGATAGCCGGAGCCAGCCCCTCGAAAGGTTCGTCGAGCAGGATCAGGCGGCTCGGCACCATGAGCGCGCGCCCGATGGCGGCCATTTGGCGCTCACCTCCGGAGAGGCCCGAGGCGGCGGCGTTGTTGAGGCGCTTGAGCCGTGGAAACAACTCGTAGATCTCATCGACGCTGGCGCCGCCCTCCCGATAGGCAAGGGTCAGGTTCTCGCGAACGGTCAGATTGGGGAACAGGCGGCGCCCCTCCGGCACGAGCGAGATACCCGTGCGGTTGATGGCGTGCGGCGGCGCGCCCGTGATATCGACACCGCCGAACTCGATGCGCCCGGACGCCTTGGCGACCGTGCCCATGATCGCGCCGAGCGCCGTGGTCTTGCCGACACCGTTGCGCCCGAGAAGTGCCACCACCTCATTCTCGCGCACCGTGAGATTCACCCCGTCGAGCACGATGCTGCCGGCATAGCCTGCACGGACATCCTTGATCGCCAGTAGCGGCGCCTGTGCGGTCGGCGCAGGACCTGCGTCATGCACGATGGCGCCTTTTCCGCGCGCAGTGCCGAGATAAGCCTCGACGACCTGTGGGCTCTTCGCCACATCGGCAGGCTTGCCATCGGCAATCAGCTTGCCCTGATGCAGCACGGTAACGCGGTCGCTGATCGTCAACACCCGATCGATATCATGCTCGATCAGCAGCACCGAACGGACCTTTGCCAGCTTCTTCAGCAAAGCAGCGATGGTGTCCCTGTCGGCTGCCGCCAGTCCGGCAAGCGGTTCATCGAGCAGGATCAGCGGCGCATCGGTCCCCAGCGCGACCGCGATGTCCAGCAGGCGCTGCTCGCCATGCGACAGATCCTGGCACAGGACGGCGCCACGTTCCGCAATGCCGACCGCCGCCAAAATTTCCCAGGTGCGTGCGTTGATATCCTCGCTGAGATAGGCATCGCGCCATACGCCGAGCTTGGCCTCGCGTTGGGCCTGGACAGCGATCCTGACATTCTCGAAAGCCGTGAGATTCCGGAACAAGCTGATGATCTGGAACGAGCGCGCGATGCCGGCATTGGTGCGTTGATGCACCGGCAGCGCCGAAATATCCTGGCCTTTGAAGAGGACCTGGCCGGAATCCATACTCACCAAGCCGGAGATCAGATTGAACAGAGTTGATTTCCCGGCCCCGTTCGGCCCGATGATCGCGTGCAGGCGGTTGGATTCAACCTCGAGATCGATGCCGTTGGCGGTCACGAGCGAGCCGAAACGCTTCGAAACGCCCCTGAGCGAGAGAATGGGCTTGCCGGCCTCGACCGGGCTATCCGTGAAATCGAGCGGCGCGGATATGCTTTTCCGCTCCGGCACTCCGCGCCGGATCAGTGTCCAGAAATCCCGCCGCCGGATTTTCTGAGCGATGCCCTGCAGGCCCTCGGGCGAGACCAACGCGAAGAAAACGATGATCGGCGCAAAGATCAGCCACCAATGCTCGGTGATGGCGCTGAGCTGGTCCTGGAGCAGGATGAACGAGATCGCGCCCCAGAGCGGGCCGAGGAAGTGGTGCACGCCGCCGAACACGCTCATCAGCAGCGCATCGCCTGCATGCTGCCAGCTCAGCGGGTTGGCATAGGCGCCGCGCAACAGCAGAGCCAGCAACCCGCCCGCGAAACCAACCGCAACGGCAGAGTAGAGGAACGCGACAAGCTTCGTGCGATATGTATCGTAGCCGAGGCAGCTCGAGCGCTGCTCGTTGTCGCGAATGGCCTGGAGGATGCGACCTGTCCGGGCATGGGCGAAGCGCCAGATCACGAACAGGCAGGTTGCCACCACGAGGATGGAAAACAGATGAAACGACCATGGCGAGCCGAACAGCGCGCGCGGAACGTTCTGCAGGCCGTTCTCGCCACCGGTCACGCTCGTCCATCGGAAGGCGATCTCGAAGGCGAGCTGTGAGAATGCCAGCGTCAGAAGCGAGAAGTACAAGCCCTTGCGTGTCAGGATCAGCAGGCCCATCGGCAATGCGAGGAGCAGCGAGAAGACGATCGCCCCGCCAAGTGCCACGAATTCAGTACCACCGACATGGATGGCGGTGAGCGCGGCTGCGTAGCTCGCACAGCCGAAGAATACCGATGCACCAAAGGGCACCAGCCCGGTATAGCTCACCAGGATGCCGACCCCGACACCGTAGAGTGCATAGATCACGATCTCCGTGACGCGCTGGACCGGAATCCCGGCGAGCACGGCGCCGATGGTCAACGCAGCAGTGACGACAAGAAACCAGGTTGTCGGATTGGCACGCATCTTCGCAATCATTCGAAGCGCTCCCATTGCTCTCCGAACAGTCCACGCGGACGAACGAGAAGGACGATTGTCATCAAGATGTACATCGCGGCGGCCGACGCCTCGGGCCAGAACTGGATCGTCAGCGCCGTGGTGACGCCAATCAGCAGGCCGGCGACGATAGCGCCGAGATTGGACCCGAGCCCGCCGATCGTGACCGTCACGAAGGCCGGCATCACGGCGGCCTCGGCGATATTGGGCTTCACGCTCCAAAGAGGCGCCGCAAGCGCCCCGGCTGCGGCGGCCAGCGCGATGCCGAACCCGAACGCCGCCGTCATCACCAGCGGCAGGTTGATGCCGAGCAGCGACACCATTTGCGGATCACGGCCGCCGGCGCGCAGGATCCGGCCATAAGGCGTGAAACGCAGAAACGCCCAGAATGCCGCCAGAATGACCGCCGTGATGACAAGCACCGCGACACGGTATTTCGTCGTCACGATCGGACCGAATTCGACCACCCCGGTCAGGATCGAGGGCGGGCTGAACGGTTGGCCTCCGGCGCCCCAGACCAGGCGAATGGCGGCCTCGATGAACAGCGCCGCGCCGAAGGTGACGATCAGGCTGAGCAGAGGTTCCTTGCCGTAGAGGCGGCGTATGAGCACGACCTCGGTCAGCATGCCGATGATGCCGACGATAAGTGGCCCGACAATGAAGCCGGCCCAGCCAATATACGAGCTGAGCATGATCGCGAAATATGCGCCGAGCGCGAAGAATGCGCCGTGGGCAAAATTGATGATGCCCAGCATCCCGAATATGATCGTCAGACCTATCGCGATCAGGACGTAAAGAAAGCCCAGGACGAGCCCGTTTACGACTTGTGATATCAGTACTTCTATCACGCGTATCCTCCGTGAAGAGAGAGTAGGCCTCTTCGTGCGCGATCATCGATGAGCATGCGCACCCATTCCGGGCGGGCACCCTGAGGGTATTTGCGAGGAAACGGAGCGCTGCCGCTTGCGGCAGCGCTTGCACAATGAGCGCCTAGAGGCTGCCCAGGGTACAGCCGACCTCGGCTTTCGAGCCGAACAGCGTGTCGAGGTCGCCAGGGTTGGCGGGAGACTGCCCGAGCAATTCGAGATAGTCCCATTTGTCGGTGATCTTCTTCTTCACGCGCAGCACGAGGTAGCGGTGCAGAAGCTGGTGATCCCAGTCGCGATAATAGGTCAGGGCCTCGCCATCGCGGACCTGGAGCGTCTCAAGACCGGCGACGATCTTTTCCGGCTCGAACGACTGCTCTTTCTGTATGGCCCCGATCAGCATCCGCATGGACTGCCAGCCAAGCCACGCCTTGTCGGAAGCGGGCCGCCCATGGGCCTTGCTGTAGGCTGCCGCGAACTCCTTGTCCGCCGGGGGATTGGACGGGTCGCTGAAATGCCAGGGCTTGCCGTAGATGCCGAAGGATGTCTCGGCGCCGATCGACCAAAGATCGCTGTCGCCGATGACCGGATTGCACACAGGGATCTTGTCCTGCAATCCGAACTCCTTGTACTGCTTCAGGAAGTTCGACAGATCGTTACCCTGGATAGCCAGCACGACGACATCCGGCTTCGCCTGGCGGATTTTCAGGATGAAGGAGCTGAAATCCGTGGTGCCGAGAGGCGTCTCGTCGAAACCAACCTCCTTTCCGCCCACGGCGTCCAGCTCGGCCTTCATCGACTTGTAGACGTCGAGCCCGAACACATAGGACGCGACCAGGAAATACCAGTTCTTGCCGATGCTCGCCAAATGCGGCGCGACGGCGCGGCAGGCGACCGGTGTGGTTGCCAGGGTCCGGAATGTATAGCGATTGCATTCCTTGCCGGTAATGTCGCGGGCTGCGGCATTGGCGGCGATGAATGGCATCTTGGAGCGCTTGGCGACAGACGCCATGGCAAGCGAGGTGCCGCTGTTGGTGCCGCCGATGACCGCGGAGACCTTCATCTCGTCGACCATTTTCTGCATGTTTTGCTGCGCGACTTGCGGGTTCGGTTCGTCGAGCCAGACGAATTCGACCGGCCGGCCGAGCACTTTGGAACCCACCTGTTCCAGGGCCACTTTCGCGCCATTGACCAGGTGTTCCCCCTGCTCTGTCCAGGTTCCCTGCTTCGCAAAGACCAAACCGACCTTTGCCGGCTCCTGCGCCCGCGCTGACGAGATGAATGGCGACGACAGGCTTCCGGCCGATGCAACCGCCAGGCCGGAGGCCGAAGTGATAAATGCGCGACGATTAAGGCGTCCGTCTTTCGCTCGTTCCTTAGGCATTCTTGCTCCCCATCGTTCGTTCCAAACGAACTAGTTTGTTCTGATATTCAGCACGCTACTCCAATTAATGGAACACGGCGCGTTTTTTGAGTCAATAGGCTACGATCCGCCACGGAGCTTTCATCCACGTGGTGCGGAATTCGGCCTCGACTGCAGCGTGGCGTGCTCCGATCGGATCCGACCGGTTTTGGCTGGAATTCTCACGATCCCTGGATGGGGAGAAGCAGGCTGAAGACGGAACAGCCGTTGGCGATATCTGCCGGAAAGTCGGGATATCGGAGGCGACGCCCTACAACTGCTGCAAGACGCGCTCTGACGCGCCGAAGTGACAAAGGACGTGGTATCGGCGACCGATCTGCCGGCCTCTCGGCAAAACCTGAAGGCCCCTGTCGGAAGGTTAGCCCTTGCCCGAACCTTCCCAATAAGGCGGATTGCCGAAAGATCGCCTGAGCCAATCAATCAGCGCCGCGACCTTGGCCGGCGCGCTGCTGGCGCGGGGGTAGCAAACGAACAGTTCGGCCCCTTCGGCCTCCGCCGAGACATCGACATGCACCAGCGATCCCGCTTCGAGTTCGGCATGGACGAAGAACGTCGGCAGCAGCGTCATGCCGAGCCCCGCCACCGCCGCGCCACGCATGATCAGGCCGTTATTGACGCGCAGGCATGCCCGCGGCCTGACCACCGTCCAGCCATCCGGCCCCGCGAAGCGCCAATCGGCCTCCCGATTGGCGTAGATGATGCCGTCATGCGCCTCAAGGCAGGCAAGCGATGCCGGCCTGCCGTGGCGCTCGAGATAGGTCGGGGAGGCAACCAGAATGCGGCGCGTGCTTGCCAGCCGTTTGGCGATCAGGCGCGTGTCGTTGATCGGGCCGTGCCGGATCACGGCATCGTAACCGTCCGCTGCGGCCTCCACAAAGCGATCGTCGAGATCGAGCGTCAGGTCGATACCGGGATGTTCGGCCAGGAAGGGGTAGAGCGCCGGTCCAAGATGAAGCAAGCCGAAGCCGACCGGGGCGGATATCCGCAGCGGCCCGGCGAGCGTTCCGCTGCGCTCGGCGATCTCGGATGCAGCTTCACGCACCTCAAGCAGGATGCGCTGTGCACGGGGAAGAAAACGGGTGCCGTCCTGCGTAAGCGACAACTTGCGCGTTGTTCGCTGGATAAGGAGTGCACCGAGAGAGCGCTCGAGTTCGGCCAGTCGTTCGCTCACGACTGATTTTGCATGGCCCAGGCGCTGGGCGGCGGCGCTGACCGACCCGGTCTCGGCGGCGGCGACGAAAGCGGCAATGCCCTCCAGCTTCATGTTGTTCGGTCCTCCCGAAAACCAGGATCGGCATCTGCCGGCTAGTGGTGACGATACACCGCAGGTAACGTCATGTGGTAGCGCCAAGCTTTGGCGCGCAACGGGGGAGCAACCATGCTTCGCATCGCGATGGCTGCCATATGGTTGCTTGCTGCCACACCGGTTTTTGCGCAAGTGCAACCTTTCCCGGCAAGCTTCGTCCAACAAGACATCCAGACCAACGGCACGACGCTTCACGTTCGTGTCGGCGGCAATGGACCAGCGGTTGTATTGCTGCACGGCTATGGCGAAACCGGCGACATGTGGGCGCCGCTCGCAGCGGACCTGATGCACGATCACACTGTTGTCGTGCCCGACCTGCGTGGGCTCGGCCTCTCGGACCGGCCGGCAGGCGGCTACGACAAGAAAACCCAGGGGCACGACATTGCCGGTCTGCTCGATGCGCTCAAGATCGGCGAGGTCGATCTCGTCACGCACGACATCGGCAACATGGTCGGCTATGCGTTTGCGGCGGAGAACCGCAGCCGCGTGAAGCGGTTCGTGCTGATGGACGCGCCGCTCCCCGGCATCGGACCGTGGGACGAAATCCTGAAAAGCCCGCTCCTCTGGCATTTCCGCTTCGGCGGGCCGGATATGGAACGCCTCGTCGCCGGCCGCGAGCGCATCTACCTGGACCGTTTCTGGAACGAATTCTCGGCGAACCCAGGCAAATTCAGCGAGGCGTCACGCGAACATTACGCCCGGCTCTATGCCTTGCCAGGCGCCATGCATGCCGGCTTCGCGCAGTTCGCCGCATTCGACCAGGACGTGATCGATGATCGTGCCTTCCTGGCGGAAGGCAAGCTCACCATGCCCGTGCTGGCAATCGGGGGAGCGGCGTCTTTCGGCCCGACCATGGCGGTGGTGATGCGCGCCGCGGCGACCAATGTCACGGAAGCGGTCGTGCCGGAGTCCGGGCACTGGCTGATGGAGGAGCAACCCGCTGCGACGGTGAAGCTCGTTCGCGAATTTCTGGACGCCGCCGGGTGACCAGCCCGCGCACAGGCATACACGCGCGACGTCAGCGCCGCTGACGGTCCTTCGCGCCATTCAGGAGAAACGCATGACGTCCTTTGCGCAACCTCGCGATCCGCGCGGCGACCATCTGCTCACGCCCGAGAACGCCGCGATCGTGATCATCGACTTTCAACCCATCCAGGTATCGTCGATCGCCTCACGGCCCAAGCGTGAGCTGGCCGCCAACAGTGCGCCATCATCCTGGTGCGACCGCTAGCTGTTTGATCCCACAGTGTGATGGCGTATCGTTATCGCGGTCAGAGAGAATGCGCTGTGGGCCGGGCTCTTCACGGGAGCGCCAAGACCACGCACGCTGTTCGAACGGAGCGCGCGCGGCGTTTCGGGATCAACGAAAGGACGGTGAGGACGTGGCGGTCTCGGCAGAGTGTCGAGGACGAGCCCCTGGGGTGGATATCGGATTGCTGCGGGCATTCCTGAATGCTGTAAATTCAACGCCTTGCAACCAACGCCCCATGGTCGAAGATCGGCGCATTTCTGCGTGTCGCATCCACGATTGCCTTGATGTTGGCGTTGCGCCTGATGGTGTCGCGCGCGGCGTTGATGATCAGATCCACCTGATCGCGCGGCAGTTTCAGGCGCGTCGGGATATTGTTCAAGCGCGCGAACAGTTCCGGAGCGGCCTCCCGAAAGGAGACATGTTCCGTCGTCACGGTCACATCCCGGCAGTCCCATTGCGCAAGCGTGCCGCGAAGCCTGAGCACCTCGTTGCGCGGAAGCCCGCACCGATACCGAACGAGCGCATCCTGCCACTGCTTGAGGGCGAGATCGACCGCATCAAAGCCGCTGCGCGACGCTGAAGCCAGCGCCGTGTCAGTGGCGGCGACGATCACTTTGTCGAGCCGGGTTGGGACAGGCGAGAGGCCCCAGCCATATTGCGTATGCACCCCGGCATCGGTGACGATGAACAGAAAATTGCGCAGCCGGACCGCCTGGTGAGGGGAAAGCGGCCCATGGGGCGTATCGGCCTTGGCGCGCTCCAGCGTGAGGCCGGTGATCCCGAGATTATCGGTCAAGCCTCCGTCAAGAAGGCGTACAAAGCCAAGGTCGGCGTTGGATTGGTATGAATCAAGTGCTCTCGCATAGGCCTGCAAGCGAATGGACGGGTTCTTCGCATCCAGCGCGTGCTGCAGCCAGCGTGGGCGGTCATACTGGCAATCCTCCTTGGGCGTTTGCAGCATCATCGGCGCAAACACGATCGGGAAGGCAGCGGAGGCACCGACCGCATTGGCGATCTTGAGATCGTCAATGTCGCTGCAAAGCGCGGCAAACGTGGTGCGCGTGAACAGGAACGGCGTGTTGTTGTAGATATCCGAGGCTGTCAGCCAGACGATCGGTCTGTCCGGCCTGCGGAAGGCGGCGAAGGTCGCCCGGTCGAAAAGCTTCTCGTCCAGCCAGCGGGCGAAACTGCTGCGATCGTTGGCGCCACCCGAGAAGGCCGCCTTGAGCAAGGTTCCCGGCAGCATGCTGGTCGCCATATAGGCTTCGGCATCCTGATACAGGAATCGTTCGCGAAAATCCCGATAGCCTTCCTTGCCCTTGTAGCCGAGATAAGCTGCCGTGACCGCACCGCCGGAGGTCCCGGCAACCGTGCGGACGTCATCGACCAGCGTGCGGCGGTAGGGAACCGTATCGATGACCATGGAATCGAGTTCCAGGAGCGCCCCGTAGGCCCAGGCCGCCGCCCGCATGCCGCCCCCGGAAAAGGCGAGCGCGACCACGGTCGAGCCGTCGTCGCCGGCATCGGGGATATAGGTGGGCGACGGTGCCCCGGGCCCGGTGCTGACGACGTTGATCGGTGTCGTGTCGATGGTCCCGCACCCGGATAGAGCGAGCGCCGCGCCCAATGCCATGGGCCGCAACGCCTTGAAAATCATGCCCCTCATACCGGCCCTTTGCTACGTGCCCCGTCGAAGTCGGCAAAGCCAAGGAACCCCTGCCACACCGTCGCCCCGGCATACACCGGGCGCGATGCTAGCCGACGCCGAGCGCCTCTTCCAGCCGCTCGAACATGACCTGCTCCCCGCTTCGTCCGCGCCTATGCTTTCAGGACGACCACTTTCGTCTTGACCGGCGTGCGGTCATAGAGGTGGATCATGTCCTGGCTGAGCAGGCCGACACAACCGCTGGTGACGCCGGAGCCGATCGATTCGGGGTCGCTGCTGGCGTAGATCGTGTAGAGCGTATAGACGCCGTTCTGATACAGATAGAGCGTACGGGCGCCGAGCGGATTGTCGAGGCCGCCCGGCATGCCGCGGGCGTATTTGGCCGCCTCGGGCTGGCGCTTGATCATTTCCTTGGGCGGCGTCCAGGTCGCCCATTCGCCCTTGCGCCCGACATAGGCATCGCCGCTCCACCGGAAGCCGTCGCGGCCGACATTGGCGCCATAGCGGGTCGCGTTCCCGTCGCCCTCGATGCGGTAGACGTAGTAATTGGCCGGATCGACGATGATCGTGCCGGGCGCTTCCTTGCTGTCGTAGCGAACGGTGCGGCGATAATATTTCGGATCGACCTTGCTGACATCGACCGCCGGGATCGGGAATTTCTCGTCGGGCACCGGCCCGTACATCTTCTTCGCCTCTGCAAGGCCTATGTAGTCGGTCGTCGCGCAGCCGGATAGGCCGAGCGCGCCGAGACCGACGGCGGAGCCGAGCAGAAACGCGCGGCGGCTGACAGGCCCGGACCGAAGCCCAGGCAGAGCGACTTCGTCCATCTCGCCGGCATCGGCGATCCCACCGTCCATAGTCATGATTTCGGAGTTTCCCTATGTCCTGTCGCCCGGCGAGCGGGCAATCCCGCATACACCCGCCGAACATCCTTGCCGAGCCGAGACTGCCGTCACATGGCCCGATTGGCAAGTCTGCACTTCGTTGCGCCGGCTTTCCGGAGACAAAAAAGCGGCGGCGCAGTGACGGCATGGTGCCAGCCCGCCGCCTCGTCACGGCGACCCAGCTGCCGCCCGATTATATCGGGTCACGACAAAAGAAGCATTGACAATGCATGTTTCTGGGGGGATTCACGGCGATGCGCTCCCTCCGGCGCAACCTGCGGAGGTGAAGAAAACGGGGCCTGCCATGGAAATGGCGACGGCACATCCATCAAGCGCGGCAAGACGGGACGATCAGGCGCTGGCGCGCGTCTTTTCCGCCTACACGATCTGCTCGGTCGCCTGGCTGCTCTTCGCGACCTTCATCGGCATCGTGCTCGCCTACAAGTTCGGCGCGCCGGATTTCGGCTCCGGGGCGTGGCTTACCTTCGGGCGACTGCGGCCGATCCACACCAACGCCACGTTCTACGGCTGGGCCAGCATCGCGCTCGTCGGGCTCGCCTATTACATCGCGGTGCGCAGTTGCCGCACGACATTGTACAGCACGCGGCTGGCCTGGGTCGGCCTGTGGCTGTTCAACCTGGCGGCAATCGCCGGCACCATCGCGCTCGATCTCGGCTATAGCGCCGGCGATCTCGAATATCGCGAATGGCCGTGGCCGATCCGCCTGATCTTCCTGGCGGCGCTCGGCGTCACGGCCTGGAACCTGGTGGCGACGGTGGCGCGGCGCACCACCGACGATATCTACCTGTCGAACTGGTACACGATGGGCGGCGTGCTGTGGACCTGCATCATCGCAATCGTGGCGATCCTGCCGTGGTACCAATACGGGCTCGGCCAGGTGTCGGTGTCGGGCTTCTACATGCATAACGCGGTCGGCATGTGGTTCACGCCGCTGGCGCTCGGCATGTTCTACTACGCGCTGCCAAAACTGCTCAATCGCCCGATCTATTCCTATGCGCTCGGCGTGTTCGCGTTCTGGACCAACCTGGTGTTCTACCCGATCATCGGCGCGCATCACTTCCTGTTCAGCCCGCTGCCATGGTGGTTGCAGACCACGGCGATCGTGTTCAGCGTGGCGATGCTGGTGCCGGTGCTGGGCGGCAGCGCCAACTTCCTGCTCACCATGCGCGGCCGTTTCGGCGAATTGCGCCACTCCTATCCGCTCGCCTTCATCCTCGTCGGCGTGATCGGCTATCTCGTCGGTTCCACGCAGGGCACGGTCGAGGCGTTCCGCTCGTTGCAGGCGGTCTGGCACCTGACGAACTTCACCGTCGGGCACTCGCACCTGACGATGTACGGTTTCGTGACCTTCGCCATCTGGGGCGGCGTCTACGCCCTGCTGCCGGCGGCAACCGACAAATATCCCGGCCAGATCGGCCTGGCGCTGCATTTCTGGCCGGCGCTGGTCGGCAGCTTCATCTACGTCATCTCGCTGTCGATCGGCGGCACCATCCAGGGGCTGGACTGGGTGCGTGAACTGCCCTTCATCCAATCGGTCGTCGACATGCAGCCGTTCTATGTCTGGCGCGGCGTCGGCGGCTCGCTGATGTTCCTGAGCCATTTCGCCTTCGCCTGGAACGTGTGGCGCATGACCTTTGGCCACAGCGCCAGGCCGATGGCGCTGGTCGCGGCGGCGGAGGAAGCGGCATGAACAAGCTGCTGCTCATCGCCGGCGGCTCTACGCTGGTCTATGGCGGGATCGCCATCCTGATGGGCGTGCTGCCCGGCATCACCCTGTCGCAGACGCCGGCCGGCCCGGGCGTCAAGCCGCTGACGGCGATCGAAGCCGAGGGCCGCGCGGTCTATGTCGCCAATGGCTGCAGCTACTGCCACACCCAGCAGGTCCGGCCGCTGTCGCAGGACAAGGTGTTCGGCCGCCCATCCGCGCCCGGCGATTTCGCCTACCAGACGCCGGAACTGCTCGGCTCGGAGCGCACCGGCCCCGACCTGACCAATGTCGGCGCGCGCCAGCCGAGCCCGGTCTGGCAATATATCCACCTCTACAACCCGCGCGCCGTGGTGCCGGCCTCGATCATGCCGTCCTTCTCCTGGATGTTCGATGTCGTCGACAAGGCCCCGGCCGGCGTCACCCCGGTGCCGCTGCCCAAGGCCTATGCCCCGGCGCACGGCGTCGTCGTACCCAAGCGCGAGGCGCAGGCGCTGCTCGCCTATCTGCTGTCGCTGAAGCAGGCGCCGCTGCCCACGGCCCAGGCCGCCGCAGCACCATCCGGGCAACCGATGGCCGCCACCGGCAAACCGGCGCACGCCCCGGCCGTGGCGGCGGCCCCAGCCGGCAGCGCCTATGACGCCGCCAAGGGCGAGCAACTGTTCAGCGCCAATTGCTCGGCCTGCCACCAGGCCACCGGCGAAGGCGTGCCGGAAGCCTTCCCGCCGCTCAAGGGCAATGCCGCCGTCAACGATGCCGACCCCACCCAGCACATCCGCACCGTGCTGTACGGGCTGGAGAATGTCGTGGTCGGTGGCGTCAAATACGAGAGTCCGATGCCGGAATTCGGCTCGATGCTCAGCGATGACGACATCGCCAACATCATCGATTATGAGCGCAGTTCCTGGGGCAATCACGGCAAGCCGGTGACGGCGCAGCAGGTCGCCGCCGAGCGCGCCAAGGGGAAATAAACAACAGGCACGTCATGGCACATCATATGGCCGGCCCACTGCTCGGCAATCTCGTCATCATCGCCCTCTCCGGCACGATCACGCTCGGCTGCTTCGTGGCGATGTTCTGGATGCTGTTCCGCCCCGGCGAGACCGACCGGCACCACCCGAAATATGATATCCTGCGTGACGACCGTTAAGGCGAAGGGGGAGCCATGGAAAACCCGCGCGTCCGCGTTTATCTGGATGGCGACAAACAGCCGATCGCCGACCAGGAACTGCCCACGGAGATTTCGCTGGATACCGCCGGGCTGAGCGATGGCCCGCACCGGCTGACGATTTTCGCGCGTGGCGAAAGCGGGCGCGAGGGCGTCGAGGAAATTCCGTTCGTGGTGCATAACGGGCCGGGCATCGTCGTTTCGGGGCTGCGCCCGCATTCGATCCGGCGCGGCAAGGTCCGCTTCACGGTCGATGCATTCAGCGCCGACGATCCGTTCGATCCGCGCCGCGCCGAGGCGCGCTCGTCGATCCCGGTCTGGGTCTGGGTGATGTCGCTGTTCATTCTCGCCTGGGCGGTGTTCTACGCCGCGCGCATGTGGGACGTGCCGGCGGAATTCGCGCACACCCCGACCTATAGCAGCCAGAGCCTAACCGGCGGTTAGGCGCCGCTGAGATAACCGAGTTGGCGGTTCGCGCAAGAGGACATCCGATGGCGAAATATTCCAAGGGCGACCATGTCGGCTGGAATTCCGAAGCCGGCCATGTCAGCGGCACGATCATCGCGATCCACGAGCAGGATTTCGATTACAGGGGCCACCGGCGCCACGCCTCGAAGGACGCGCCGCAATACGAGATCAAGAGCGACAAGACCGATCACATCGCGGCGCACAAGGAAGGTACGATAAGGAAGATCGACTGACCCATCGGCGGACTGCCCTCCGTCGGCGACGGCGCCGGATCAGCCCGGAGCCGCCAGGTTCTTTCGCGTTCGCACGGCCATCCCCATCTCAAGCCGACATCAAGGACGGCAAGTCGCGACATGCCGGCTTGTCGTTTGTCCCGCACGCTTAAGCGGCCCTTAAGGTAGCCGGGGTTGCTCGCAGGGTTTTCAAGAATCCGAAGGCTTTACCTGTTTTGACCAAGCTACTGTCCCCCCTCGTCGCCAGACGAGCATTTCTTCTCGGCGCGAGCGCGTCCGCTCTGGCGGGCTGCACGACGCTGCGCCAGCCGGTGGCGGAAATCGCGCCCGTTCCGCAGGAGCCCGCGCGGCCTGTCACCCCGCTGATGTACGCAGCCCTGCCCGACGAGCAGTTCCCAGTCCCCGCAGTCGATGTCTCCGAGGTCGATCGACGGTGGTGGCGCACCGAGGTCGCTTACCCGACCACCGAAAAAGCCGGCACGGTGATCGTCGATACCCCGAACCGCTACCTCTATCACGTCAAGGCGAACGGCAAGGCGATGCGCTACGGCGTCGGCGTCGGGCGCGACGGTTTCTCCTGGCATGGCCGGGGGCATATCCCATACAAGCGCAAATGGCCGCGCTGGAATCCGCCAAACGACATGGTCGCGCGCCAGCCGGCCTTGGAGCCCTACAGCATCGCTAACGGCGGAATGCCGCCGGGGCTCCGGAATCCTCTTGGCGCCCGCGCCCTATATATTCACCAGGGCAACCGCGACACCATCTACCGCATCCACGGCAGTCGGGAATTCGATACCATCGGCAAGGCGGTGTCCTCGGGTTGCATCCGGATGCTCAATCAGGACGTGATTCATCTTGCGGATAACGTCCGGGACGGCAGCACCATCGTCGTGATCCCGGACCCGGAGATGAGCCATCTCGGCGAGCAACTGGCGAACCGGTGATCCTGCCGCGGGCAGCGGTCGCCTAACCTGGCGAGGCGATACGGCATCCTCAGCCGTGCGACGGCGGCGCTGCGGCGATCATGGCGGTGAGGCCGCCGCCCGGGCGGTTCCGCAGCGACAGCCGCCAGCCGCTTCTCCCAAGCGCCAGTTCGGCGATGGCAAGGCCGAGTCCGCTGCCGACAGCCGCCTTGTTGCGGCCGCGGAAGAAGCGCTCGGTGACACGCGGCAGCTCTTCCTCCGGGATGCCGGGACCATCATCGTCGATGACGATCGAATCGCTCCCGGCGCTTCGCTCCGCATGGCAGAAAACCGCGCCGCCGGGGGGCGAATGGTTGACGGCGTTCTCGATCAGGTTGCGCGCCGCCAGGGTGAAGAGTTCCGGCTCGATGGCAAGCTGAAGATCATCGAGATCAGGTGCAACCGCCACGGTAACGCCGCGCGCGGCATCGGAAAGCTCGCCGGCGAGCGCGCGAAGCACCTTGCCGGCCTCCACCACGCCGTGATGATCGGAGCGCTCGCGCGCCTCGACGGATGAAATGTCCAGCAACTGGCGCACGAGCCGGCCGGTGCGGTCGACGCCGACCACGATCTGCCGCAGGGCCTGATCGCGAATCGCCCCGTCATTGCTGGCAAGCGCGACCTGCGCCTGCGTTTTCAGGCCGGCCAGCGGCGTGCGCAGCTCATGCGCCGCGAAGGCGGTGAAATTGCGCTCCCGGTCGCGCAGGCCGGCAACGCGCCCGAACAACCCGTTCAGGGATTGCACGACGGGCGCGATCTCCTGCGCCGTTTCGACCGCCGGCATCGGACTGAGATCGGCGGCATGGCGTCGTTCGAGATCATGCGCGATGCGGTTCAAGGGAGAAAGCCCGCGCTTCACGCTCAGCCAGATCAGGCCGGCCAGGAGCGGCAGAATCAGGAACATCGGCAGCAGCAACCCGCGAATGACGTCGTTCACGAGATGGTTACGAACCTTGAGCCGATCGCCGACCAGCACGCGCACGCCGACATCGGCATTGACGACCGCGTAGACGCGCCAGGTTTCCCCGTTGATCTCGGTTTGCGAAAACCCGGTATCGCTCGCGGTCAGCCGCTCCGAGGGCGCGCTTTCCGACAGGCCCACCAGGTCGCCGTTGAGCGACCAGATCTGGCACGAGAGCTGGCGGTCATAGCTCGCACGGCTCCGCGCCGTCAGTTGCGCCGTCAAATCCATCGGTCGACGGCTTTCGATTTCCCGGCTGGTTATCAGGGAACTCACCATGCGGCCGGCTTCCATCAGACGGGCGTCGAGGACACGCTCCACCTCCGCCCGCGTGCTGAAAAAAATCCATGCCGTGGCGAACAGCCAGACGACCCCGGTCGAGATGATGAGAATGGTGATCAGCCGGCCGCGGATGGACGCCATCAGGCTTCTCCCGCGATCCGGTAGCCGACGCCGCGCACGGTCTGGATCACGCCGGGTCCGATCTTGGCGCGCAGGTTATGGATATGCACCTCGACGGCGTTGCTTTCGATTTCCGCCTGCCAGCCATAGAGCTTGTCCTCGAGCCGGGATTTGGAAACGATCTGCCCGGGATGGCTCATCAGCACGTGGAGGATGGCGAATTCCCGGCGCGAGAGATTGAGCGGTTGCCGATCCTTCTCGGCCTCCAGCCGCGAGGGATCGAGAACAAGCCCCTGCCATTCGAGCACGGCCGAGGCGCGGCCCGCCGCACGGCGCAGCAGCGCACGCAGCCTGGCCGCGACCTCGTCGAGATCGAACGGCTTGCCCAGATAATCGTCGGCGCCGCTATCAAGCCCGGCGATCCGGTCATCGACCCCATCGCGTGCCGTCAGCAACAGGACCGGAATATCCTGCTGGCGCAGGCGAAGCCCTTTGAGAATGTCGAGTCCCGATCCATCCGGCAGCATGAGATCGAGGACAACCGCATCGAATTCACTGCTGCGCAACGCAGCGTCCGCCGCGGCACAGGTTTCGACCGCATCCGCCGTGAATCCGGCGAGGCCCAGGCCGACGCTCAGGCCGTCCCGAAGCACGGCGTCGTCCTCGACGATCAGGATACGCATGATGACCTCCAGCCCGGCCCATCCTTGGCCAGCCCCTTAAGGCAGCCTTAAGGCCGGCCGCCTTGTTGCGGCGCAAGCATGGAGAGTGTTTTAGCATGGCAGTCGAAAAGTCCGGATTATCAGATGCGCTCGCCACGGCCGGTATTGGCCAGGCCCCCTCTCGCGGCAAAGCCGGATTGACGAGAAGGGGTGTGCTGATCTCAGGGCTGGCGGCGCTCACGGCCTCCGTCGTTCCCCGCGAGGCCGCGGCCGCCGACGCCATCGTCACCAATGTCGCCGACTACAGGACCGCGCTCCGGCGCCTGTCCTCACGCTATCCCGCCGCGCTGGTGGATATCGGTGCCGACTGGTGCGCCTTCTGCAAGACGATCGACAGCCGCATCCTTCCCGATCCCCGCGTGCGGCTCGCGATGGCGCGCGTTGCCCTGGTCAAGGTCGACGTGACGCGGATCGATGGCGCAAGTCGCGCACTGCTGAAATATCTGCACGCCGATGGCCCGCCGACGGTTTTTCTGGTCGAGACGGCGCGTGGCGACGAATACCCGGAAAGCCGCTCGGTGGGCGCGTTTCGCGTCGAGCATCTGCTGCGCCGCCTTCGGCCATTCGCCTGAGCGCCGGGCTGGGGATTATCCCGGCCTCGACTGCTCATCGCTCCGCGCGACGGCCGGCTGATCGCGTTGCCGCAGCGCCTGATATCCGCCCGGTGGCGAACACCCAGATATCAGCGCGCATTCCCGTCATCGGAATAATCGGTTTCGGCGCGCTGGCGCGCGGACAGATGGGCGGCCGGCAAATGCCAGCCATAGCGGATCGCCATGAAGCGAAGCCCGAAACACAACGCCGCCCCGGCCGGGGCCGAGACGCCATAGGAGAGGCCGAGCCAGTCACCGATGACGACGATGGAAGCGCCGGCAAGGGCTGCGACGGCATATAGATCCGAACGCAGCACCTGCGGAACCTCGGCGAGAAGCACATCGCGCATCATGCCGCCGCCAATGCCCGTCAACATGCCCAGAAGCGCCGCCATGACCGGATTGAGCCCGAACTCGATCGCCTTCTGCGCGCCCGCGACCGCGAATAGCGACAGCCCGCCGGCATCGAACAGCAGCACGGGGCTGCGCAGCCGGTCGATGCCGGCATACCAGAAGAACGTGATCAGCCCGGCCATCACCGAAACCAGCAGATACAGGCCATCGGTCAGGGCGGCCGGCGGCACCGCGCCGATCAGCACGTCGCGCGTGATGCCGCCCACATTCCCGGCGACGAATGACAGCACGAGAATGCCGAAAATATCGAGGCGGCGATTGACGGCCGCGACCGCGCCGCTGATGGCGAAGACGAAGGTCCCGACCAGATCGAGGATGTGCACGAAGGTTTCGATGGCGATCATGCAAATCCCGTGACGAGCGGACACCGCGCGAACAATACCATACGCCGGAAATCCGATTCTTCAGGCCGAAAGACGCGATATGCGGCGACGTGGAACCAAGTCCGCAATGTGGCGTTGATCCTCCAAAAATATGGAGGCGACAATGTCCGTTCTCGATGTTTCGCAGCGTCAGCCGCGCCGTGCCCGCGAACAACTCGAAAACACCATCGCCGGCTTCTCGATCGCCTCGACCCTCGGCCTGCTCCTGGTCGGCTGGCTGATGCTGGCGCCGCTGTTTTCCTGAGGTAAACTCTCTACAGCCAGCCGCGGCGCTTGAACCACAGCAAGGGCAGCGCGGTGCTCAGGATGATGGCGAGCCAGGCGAGCGGGTAGCCCCAATCCCAATTCAACTCGGGCATGGTCTTGAAGTTCATGCCCCACACGCCGGCGAGCAGCGTCGGCGGCACGCCAATCACCGAGACGATGGTCAGGACCTTGAACAGGTCGTTCTGCTCGATCGAGATGAAGCCGAGCACCGCATCGAGCAGGAACTGCACCTTGTCGGACAGATGCGTCTCGTAATCGTTCAGGCTCGCGACATCCTTGGCAACGGCATCGAGCCGGGCGCGAAACGCGTCGGGTATCCAGTCCTGGGCGATGTCGCCGACGAAACTCGCCAGCCGCCCGACGCCGAGCAGCACGTCGCGGGCCTGCGCCAGATGCTCGCCATTCATGCCGATGCCGCTCAGGATCTGGCGCAGATGGGCCGTCGAGCGCGCGGGATGCCTGCGGCTGGAAGGGTTGCCGTGAAACACCGATTTGGAGACCTTGTCGATCCTGGCGCCGAGATGCTCGAGCATGTCGGCGCCGCGATCGACCATCGCCTCCAGCAGGGCGGCGAAGATGCCGATGCTGCAATCGAGCGTGTCGTCGGCGCGCACCTGCGCGGCGATGCTGTCAAAGGAGGCAAGCTGCGCATATCTTACGGTGACGAGAAATCGCGGCGCCAACACGAAGCCGACCGGCGAAATCTCGGGCCGGTCGAGATCGCCTTTCGCCACCGCCGGGGTGCTCAGATACAGCACGCCGCGCTCGACGATCAGCCGGCTCGAAACCTCGATCTCGCTCAGCATCTCCTTCGTTGGCAGCCGGATTTTCGTCAGGCTTTCGACGAGCCGGCATTCGTCATCGCTCGGATCGATCAGGTCGAGCCAGATCACCTGATCCGGCAGGGCCGCGCCTTGACGCCACTCGTCGCCGCTTTCGCGATAGGCCGTGAGCAAAACGCACAACTCCCAAACTGAGGACGCTATTCCGAATCGACGATAGCGGCGACCGGCCCTGTCGCGCCAGCATGACCATGGCGCGCGGCGCGACTTTCGACGCGGCCGGCGCGGTGAGCAGCGCCGGCGACGGCGGTTGCCTTCGCCATTGAACAGGCTAAAGCATGTTCCCTTGTGCGGCGCCATCGGTTGGCGCGGGAGCAATGTGCCTCGACCACGGAGCAACGGATTGAGCAGCGCGGAGCGTGGCGGAAACGCGGCGAGCGCGGGCGTGATCCACCGCGCCCACCAGCCCGGGGCCCAAGGCGCATGACGGCCCGGCTGTGGACCTTCGCGCGCACCGCCTTGGTGTTGCTCCTCATCTGGCAGGGCGCGGTGTGGCTGTTCGCGCCGCCGGGCTATATCCTGCCCTCGCCGCTCGAGGTGCTCGCCGTCTTCCTGCGCAGGCCGCTGTTTCTCGCCGGACACACGCTGACCACGATCATCGAAATCGCGCTCGGTTTCGCCATCGGCGCGAGCTTCGGCGCGCTCAGCGCGCTCGCGCTGGCCGCATGGCCGCGCCTCGGGCGCGCGCTGTGGCCGATCCTGCTCGTGCTGCAAGCCTTCCCCGTCTTCGTGATCGCGCCGCTGCTCGTGGTCTGGTTCGGCTTCGGCCTGACGTCGAAGGTCGTCATGGCCGTGATCATCATCTTCTTCCCCGTGACCTCGGCTTTCGCGGACGGCTTGCGCCGCACCGATCCGGAACTCATCGATGCCACGGCGCTCACCAGCGCCACGCATTGGCAGACCTTGCGCTATGTCAGGCTGCCGCTGGCCTTGCCGGCGCTGCTCTCCGGCCTCAGGGTCGCGGCACCGCTCGCGCCGCTCGGCGCGGTGATCGGCGAATGGGTCGGCTCGTCGGCAGGCCTCGGCTTCGTCATGGTGCAGGCCAATGCGCGGCTGCAGACCGACACGGTGTTCGCGGCCATGGCGATACTGGCGATCCTCAGCCTCTCTCTGCGCCGCCTTGTCGACTTTTTCGGCCCGCGCCTCATACCATGGGCATCCGATCAGTGAGGCGACGCCTCA
>Ga0209916_1001100_pt1 | contig 27688 bp, 24 predicted proteins | sample ThiBio_1000_plan_FD_183956 | JGI IMG/M metagenome (GOLD analysis project Ga0209916, IMG submission 183956) | Wastewater bioreactor microbial communities from Cape Town, South Africa - Thiocy_solids_2 (SPAdes) | ecosystem: Engineered > Bioreactor > Thiocyanate-remediating > Anaerobic-Aerobic ... | reverse complement strand
GACATCACGCTTTATCGCGACGACCTGGAGCAGGCCCGCCGCTGGCCGGTCCTGCGGGGGACCGAGATCCCCTTCGACGTCGACGGCGCCGACCTCGTGATCGTCGACGACGTGCTCTACACCGGCCGGACCACCCGCGCCGCCATCAACGCCGTCTGCGACCTGGGCCGGCCCTCGCGGATCCGTTTGGCCGTCCTGGTCGATCGCGGCGGTCGCGAACTCCCCATCCGGCCGGACGTCGTCGGCCTCGTCGTCGAGGCCGACCGCCGCGACCGCGTCCAGGTCCGTCTCCGACCGTTCGACGCCGCCGACGAGATCGTCCGGATGCCGGCGGAACTCGCGCCTCCTGGTCCGGGAAGGAGCCTTTCGTGACCGCCGAGCCGTCCGACCCGGCCCCCTTCGCCTGGACCCGCAAGCACCTGCTGGGCCTGGAGGAACTCTCGCGCGAGGAGATCACGGCGATCCTCGACACCGCCGAGGCGTTCTCCGAGGTTTCCAACCGCAGTCGCAAGAAGGTGCCCGCGCTTCAGGGGCGGATCGTCTTCAACCTGTTCTTCGAGAACTCGACCCGGACCCGGACCAGCTTCAGCCTGGCGGCCAAGCGGCTCTCGGCCGACGTCCAGGACTTCTCGGCCAACGTCTCCAGCATCTCCAAGGGGGAGACGTTCATCGACACCGCCAAGAACATCGAGGCGATGGGCTGCGACGTCATGGTCGTCCGCCACCCGACCCCCGGCGCGCCCCACCTGCTTTCCCAGCACGTCCAGTCGTCGATCATCAACGCCGGCGACGGCGCCCACGAGCACCCCACCCAGGGCCTGCTCGACCTGATGACCATCCGACGCGCCAAGGGGAGCTTCGAGGGCCTCACCGTCGCGCTTCTGGGCGACATCGCCCACTCCCGCGTCGCCCGCTCCAACATCTGGGGACTCCTGAAGCTGGGCGCGAAGGTGATCCTCTGCGGGCCGCCGACGCTCGTCCCCAGATCGATGGAACGGCTCGGCTGCGAGGTCGCCTACCACCTCGACGAGATCCTGCCGCGCTGCGACGTCGTCAACGTGCTTCGGATCCAGTTCGAGCGTCAGCAGCGGGGCTTGTTCCCGTCGGTCGGCGAATACTCGCAGTTTTACATGATGACCAGAGAGCGCGTGCGGAAGGCCAAGGACGACCTCTTGATCCTCGCCCCCGGCCCGATCAACCGCGGCGTCGAATTGACCCCCGAGGTGGCCGACGGCGACCACTCCGCCATCCTCGACCAGGTCCACAACGGCCTGGCCGTCCGCATGGCCGTCCTCTACTTCCTTAGCGGCAAGAACCCCGACGCGGAGTGAGCGGCGGCCCGAGGCGGGACGACGGCCCTCTGGCCTTCTCCCCTTGAGGGAGAAGGTGGCCGGAACGGCCGGATGAGGGGTGGGCGGGACCGGAAGCCTTCGGATTCGATGCCTCCGCCAATCCACGACCTTTGCCGAGAAGCAACGCCGGTCGACCCCTCATCCGGCCCTCCGGGCCACCTTCTCCCTCAAGGGGAGAAGGCGAGAAAAGATCGCCGCCTCCCTTCTTCCTCAAGGACCACCCTCTTGCCCACCATCCAGATCACCGGCGGACGAGTCATCGACCCCTCGCGCGACCTCGACGCGACGGGCGACGTCTGGATCCGCGACGGCAAGATCGCCCCCGACGGCGGCGGCGAGCCGGCCGACACGGTCGTCGACGCCCGCGGGCTGATCGTCGCCCCCGGCCTCATCGACGTCCACGTCCACCTCCGCGAGCCCGGCCAGGAGGAGGACGAGACCATCGCCACCGGTGCCGCCGCGGCGCTCGCCGGCGGCGTCACGACGGTCGCCTGCATGCCCAACACCCTCCCCCCCATCGACACCCAGGCCGCCGCCGAGTTCGTCGTCCTTCAGGGGCAACGGGCGCGTCAGGCCAACGTCTATCCCGTCGGCTGCGTCAGCAAGGGCCGCGAGGGGAAGGAAATGGCCACCCTCGGCCAACTCGTCGCCGGCGGCGCGGTCGCCTTCACCGACGACGGCGCGCCGGTCTCCAACGCCGGACTGATGCGGCGGGCGCTTGAGTACTCGAAGATGTTCAACCTGGTCATCATGCAGCACTGCCAGGTCATGGAACTGACCGACGGCGGCGTGATGAACGAGGGCTTCGAATCCACCCGCCTGGGCCTGGGCGGCATGCCCGCCGCCGCCGAGGACATCATGGTCGCCCGCGACATCCGCCTCGCCGAGATCACCGGCGGCCGGCTCCACGTCCAGCACATCTCCACCGCCAGGGCCGTCGAACTGGTTCGCGAGGGCAAGAAGCGCGGGATTCGAGTCACCGCCGAAGCCTGCCCCCATCACTTCAGCCTCACCGACGATCGCCTGCGGACCTTCGACTCCAACTTCAAGATGAACCCGCCGCTCCGAACCGCCGAGGACGTTGCGGCGGTGATCGAGGGCCTCAAGGACGACACCATCGAGATCCTCTGCACCGACCACGCCCCCCACGCCCGCGAGAAGAAGATGCGCGAGTTGGACCACGCGCCGTTCGGGATCGTCGGTCTTGAGACGCTCTTGCCGATCACCGTCACCCACCTGATCGAACCCGGCCACCTGACCTGGCCGCAAGCGATCCGCAAGCTGACGATCAACGCCGCGAACCTGCTGAACCTCCCCCGCAAGGGAACCCTCCGCCCCGGCGCCGACGCCGACGTCACCGTCATCGACCCCGCGCTCGCCTGGACCGTCGAGGCCGCCAGACTCCGAAGCAAGAGCAAGAACACCCCCTACGACGGCTGGCGAGTCCGCGGCCGGGCGCACACGGTCATCGTCGGCGGCGAGATCCGGTACGCGCTGGGAGGGGCCGACGACGTCGCTTGAAACCGGGGCCGCCCGTTCTAAACTTGGTTTAGGACGGGTCTTCCGAACGGCTTCCGGGACGCGCTCATGCGCTGGCTCATCGACGGCTACAACGTGATGCACGCCGCGGGGGTCGTGGACTCCAGGACGACCCGCGAGCGCTTCCGCAGGGCCCGCAAGCGGTTTTTGGACCACCTGGCCTCCAACCTCAAGGACCTGGCGGCCGAGACCACGATCGTCTTCGACGCCCACAAGCCGCCGGGCGACTTCCCCGTCGAATCGTCCTATCGCGGCATGACCGTGATCTTCGCCCTCTCCGACGACACCGCCGACGCCCGCATCGAGCGGATCCTGGCGCGATTCTCGACCCCCAAGGCGCTCACCGTCGTCTCCAACGACCGCGAGGTCCGCCAGTCCGCCACCCGCCGCAAGGCCAGGGCGATCAAGGCCGACGAGTTCCTCGACCGCCTCCCCACCCTCGCCTTTCAGCGCCGCCCGGCGATCGACGCCCCCGACCCCGAGGCCGTCCGAACCGCCCCCGCCCTCGACGACGACGAACGCGCCTACTGGCTGGAAGTCTTCGACGCCGTCGCCGACGAGCCCGCCCCCCCCAAGCGACCCGCCGCCAAGAGCGCCGCCCGCGTCAAGAAGCCCCGCCGCGTCGACGTCGACGAGGTTCCCAGCCTCCGCCAGGCCATCATCACCGACGCCGACATCGCCGCCATAATCCGCGAAATCGAACGCGAGGATTGAGCGTAAGCCTGGATCGCGACTCCGTCCCCTCTCCCGACGGCCGGACGCTCCTTCGCAAGCCGTCGCCGAACGGCCTTCTCCCCTTGAGGGAGAAGGTGGCCGAAGGCCGGATGAGGGGTGGGCGCGACCGGAAGCCGTCGGATTCGAGATCGCCGCCAGGCTGGGGCCTTCGCCGAAACGCAACGCCGGTCGACCCCTCATCCGGCCCTTCGGGCCACCTTCTCCCTCAAGGGGAGAAGGCGACAATCGTCGCACCTCAAACCTCGCGTCCTCGACTCAATCCGCGCAATCGTCGCTTTCACATGTCGACCGATGCGGAACCTTGCAAGCGATTGAAGCTTTTACAAGGTTCGCCCCGCCCGCGGGGGTCGTCGACTTGAGGAAATCCTCGAAAAAATCGCGGGGGAATCCGTCCTTCGGCCGGACGGCGTGTAGACTTCAGTCGAAGTCGGGATTTCGGTCCCTCGCCGCGGAGACGCGGTCGATCGTTCGGCATCGGCATTGCGATTCGTGGACGTCGAGGCTCGACGCGGAACGTCGAGCGACGACCGACCCGACCTGGAGATGGGAATGATGGCTGAAAGAACCAAGGCCCCGTTCGCGAGCCGCTCCCAACGAGCGTGCCTCGCGTTGCTGGCGGCCGGCGCCCTGTTGAGCGTCGGCTGCAACCACAGACGTTCGGTCCTGAGACCGGTCTTCTCCGCGCCCCGGATCCTGGGCGCGCCGGGATGCTCCACCTGCGGCGGCGGTGGCGCGGCCGTCATCCAGAGCCCCGGCGCGACCATCCGCGGCGGCGCGATCGCCGCGCCGGCCGACGCGCCCGTCATGAGCGCGCCTTCCGATTCGATTCCCTCGGACGTCGAACTGACGCCCCCCTCGCCGACGACCAGCTCGCGGCGGCCGTCGTCCTCGACGTCGGAGCGGATCCCGACCGCCCAGCCCGACGACGCGCTCGACCTCTCGCCGTCGAGTTCGACGTCGCGCTCGCGCAGCCTTCGGCCGCCGATCGAGTCCAAGCCCAAGACGACCGCCCCCGAGATCACCGCGCCGACCAGCATGAGCCCCCGCGGCTCGTCGCCGCTGAAGGCCACCTCCGCCGCCGGCGTCGTCCGCCGCGCCAGCGCTCAAGAGGCGCTCGGGGGCTTCTTCGCCGGCGACGAGGCCGACGACCTGTTCTTCCCCGAGAAGGCCGATCGCCCCTGGAAGTATGTCGTCGTCCACCACAGCGCCACCGAGAGCGGCTCGTACAGCGAGATCGACGCCGAGCACCGCCAGATCCTCGGCAGCGCCGATGGCTGCGGATACCATTTCGTCATCGGCAACGGCACCGGCAGCGGTGACGGCCAGATCGAGGTCTCCCAGCGCTGGGTCAAGCAGAAGCACGGCGTCCACTGCCGCAACGCCCGCCGCGCCGATATCGACGAGTACGGCATCGGCATCTGCCTGATCGGCGACTTCGAGACCGCCCCGCCAACCCTCAAGCAGCAGGCCGCCCTCAAGGCGTTGGTCGCCTATCTGAGTGGGAAGTACCAGATCGACCAGGACCGATTGGAGACTCACGAGCACGTCGCCGCGACCGCGACCGTCTGCCCCGGCCGGTTCTTCCCCGACCGCCTGCTCGAAATCGCCCCCGCCCGCGACGAGCGCCAGGCCGACGCCCGGCCGACCCCTCGCGGCGTCCAGCGTCGCGCCGTGCCGACCGCCTGGCGGCTCCGGGACGGCGAGCTTGAAGTCCCCGCCCTGACCGGCCCCTCCCGCTGACCGACCGCGACCGCTCCGCTTTCGCCTTCCATCTCCGGCCCGCAGGGACGCGGGTCGCCACTCCCCTCCTCCCCTCCTCATCCCCCCAGGCGACGAACCGCCTCGTGAAGCAGGGCGACGACCGACATCGCGTCGGTGATCTCGCCTTCGCGGACCATCCGCCACGCCTCGGACCACTCGACGCGCCGGACCTCCAGCCGCTCCGAGCCCTCCGGCTCGCTCGCGCCTCGGGTCAGGCCGACGGCCCTGTAGATGAACGCCTCCTCGTCGCTGACCGAGTTGGACAGATGACAGCGCGCCACGAGTTCCAACCGTTCGCAGGTCAGCCCCGTCTCCTCCCTTAACTCGCGGCGCGCGGCGTCCTCGGGCGACTCGTCGGCGGGGCAGCCCCCTTCGGGGATCTCCCAGGAATACATGTTCAAGGGGTAGCGATGCTGGCCGACCAGCCAGACGGCGCCATCGTCCTCGACGGGGAGGACGCCGACGGCCCGGTTCTTGAACTCGACGACGCCGTAGATTCCGGGGAGGCCGTCGGGCTGGATCACGTCGTCGTGGCGGACGCGGATCCAGGGGTTCTCGTAGACGGGCCGGGTGGCCACGGCCCGCCACGGGTTCTCGCGGTTCACGTCGTTCACGCGCCGATGGCCGCCTTGAGGGCCAGCCCCATGTCGGCGGGGCTCTTGGCGACGCGGATCCCCGCGCCCTCAAGCGCGGCGATCTTGTCCGACGCCTTGCCGGAGCCGCCGGAGATGATCGCGCCGGCGTGTCCCATCCGCTTGCCCGGCGGGGCCGTCTGGCCGGCGATGAACGCCGCCAGCGGCTTGGTGAACTCGCCCGACGCCTTCAGGGCCGCGGCCTGCTCCTCGGCGTCGCCGCCGATCTCGCCCATCATCAGGACCGCGTCGGTGTCCGGGTCGTTCTCGAACATCGTCAGAACGTCCACGAAGCTGGTGCCGTTGACCGGGTCGCCGCCGATGCCCACGCAGGTGCTCTGGCCGATCCCCAGGTTCGTGAGCTGCCAAACGGCCTCGTAGGTCAGCGTCCCCGAGCGACTGACGACGCCGATCCGACCCGGCTTGTGAATATAGCCGGGCATGATCCCGATCTTGCACTCGCCGGGGGTGATGACGCCGGGACAGTTGGGGCCGATCAGCCGCTTCTCCGGGTGGTACAGCTTCAAATAGGCGACGGCGCGGGCCATGTCGAGGACGGGGATCCCCTCGGTGATGGCGATGATGACCGGGATGCCGGCGTCGGCCGCCTCGACGATGGCGTCGGCCGCGCCCGGCGGCGGCACGAAGATCATGGTGGCGTCGGCGCCGGTCTGCTTGACGGCCTCGGCGCAGGTGTCGAACACCGGGACGCCCACGGCCGTTTGACCCCCTCGGCCGGGGGTCACGCCGCCGACCAGGTTCGTGCCGTACTCCTTGCACTTCTCCGCGTGGAACCCGCCCGACTTGCCGGTGATCCCCTGGCAGATCAACCGCGTCTCTTTCCCGACCAGAATGCTCATGGGATTATCGATTCCGTGGATGCGAACCGTGTGAATGGGTGGGTCGCTCCGGCGAAAAGACGTCGATCACGGTCTTCCCCCCTCGCGGGGGAAGACAGACCGCGAAGCGGTCAGATGAGGGGGGCGACGCGCGAGACGACCGTCGGAATCCGCGGAAGCTCGTCCGGGAGGCCCTGGACGTCGACGGCGTTTTGGCTCGCCCCCCCTCATCTGACGCCTTCGGCGTCTGTCTTCCCCCGCGAGGGGGGAAGGCCGTTACGATGCACGCCTCAATTATTTTCGACGGAGCACATGTAAATTCAATTCAAGCGGCCGAATGCCGTTTGGCCGCGGCCACGACCTTTTGCGCGGCGTCGGTCAGGCCGACGGCGGTGATGATCTTGCGGCCGGACTTCTCCAGCAGGTCCTTGCCGACGTCGGAGTTGGTCCCCTCCAGGCGGACGACCAGGGGGACGCGGAAGTCGATCTCGTCGTAGGCGGCCAGAAGCGCCTGGGCGATGATGTCGCAGCGCATGATGCCGCCGAAGATGTTGACCAGGACCGCGTGGACCTTGTCGGAGTCCAGCAGGATCCGGAACGCCTCCAGCACCTGGTCCTTCTCGGCGCCGCCGCCGACGTCCAGGAAGTTGGCCGGCTCGCCGCCGTGGTACTTGATGAGGTCCATCGTGCTCATCGCCAGGCCGGCGCCGTTGACCAGGCAGGCGATGTCGCCGTCGAGGCTGACGTAGGAGAGGCCGGACTTCGAGGCGCGAAGCTCGGCGGGGTCTTCCTCGTCCACGTCGATCAAGGCCGCGTGGTCCTTGTGGCGGAAGCCGGCGTTGTCGTCGAAGTTGAGCTTGCAGTCCAGGGCCAGCACGTCCCCCTTGTCGGTGACGATCAGGGGGTTGATCTCGGCGAGCGAGGCGTCGGCGTCGATGCAGAACTTGACGAACTTGGTCAGGAAGACCGCGCCCTTCTTGGCGGTGTCGCCGGAAAGCCCCAGGGCCTTGCAAAGCTTGCGGGCCTGGAAGGGTTGGAGGCCGAGGGCGACGTCGACCGGCTCGCGGACGATCTTCTCCGGGGTGTCGTGGGCGACCTTCTCGATCTCCACGCCGCCTTCGGTGGAGGCCATGACGACCGGCCGCTTGGCGTTGCGGTCCACGGCCAGCCCGAGGTACAGCTCGCGGGCGATCTCGTGGCCGACGGTGACGAGCACCTTCTTGATCGCCTGGCCGTCGGGCCCGGTCTGATACGTCACCAGGGTCTTGCCCAGAAGGCTGGCCGCGGCCTTCTCGGCCTCGGCCCTGGACTTGACCAGTTGGACCCCCTTGGGCATGCCGTCGGGCCGGGGCTTCCGCCCGCTGGCGACGTCCAGGGCCAGCGCCCGATCGACGTCGGGCCCCACCGCGACCCCCTTGCCGCGGCCGCCGGCGTGGACCTGGGCCTTGACGACGATCAGGCCGCCGCCCAGCTCGTCGTAAGCCCTGGCCGCCTCCGCCGGCGTCGACGCGACGATCCCGGCGGGGACCGCCACCCCGGCCTTCGCGAGCAACTCCTTGGCCTGGTACTCGTGAACCTTCATAAGCCAACCGCCCCATGGTCCCAAAAGAGAAAGAACGGGCGCGGCGCGCATCGCCGCCCTCGGCCGTCGAAACCTCTCGGCGGTCGATCACGGCGTCGATTCTACCCGCGCGCCCCTCCCCAATGCCATAAGGCGACGCTGGCGCGACCCGACGACCGGCCGGAAACGCGCGACCCGATCGGCGACGGTACTCTGGGCGGCAAGGCCGTCACGCCGGCGTTTCCAATCGCATCGCCGATCGGCGGAGGCGCCGTCGGCTCGTCGCGCGGGCGATCCGTCTTCCGCCGTCGCGGCGGGGTCCGGTAGGATGGGGGCCTGGGACGGGATCGGACGGACCTGGGAGTCGAACTCGACGATGAAAATCCTCCTGGCCAACCCCCGAGGCTTCTGCGCGGGGGTCAACATGGCGATCGAATGCCTTGAGCGGGCGCTGGCGTTCTTCGGGCCGCCGGTGTACGTCTATCACGAGATCGTCCACAACAAGTACGTCGTCAGCCGCTTCTCCAGCCAGGGGGTCGTCTTCGTCGACGCGATCGACGACGTGCCGGAGGGTTCGACGCTTCTCTTCAGCGCCCACGGGGTCTCCCCCGAGGTCCGCGCCCAGGCCAGGGCCCGCAAGCTGACCGCCATCGACGCCACCTGCCCACTGGTCATCAAGGTGCATCTGGAGGCGATCAAGTACGCCAAGGCCGGCTACACCATCGTCTTGATCGGTCACGAGGGGCACGACGAGGTCGTCGGCACCATGGGCGAGGCCCCCGAGCGGATCGTCCTGGTGGAGACCGCCGAGGACGTCGAGGCGCTTGAAGTCGCCGATCCGGCCAAGGTGGCGTACCTCACCCAGACGACGCTGAGCATCGACGACGCCAACGTGGTGATCGCGGCGTTGCGCAAGAAGTTCCCCGACATCGACAGCCCGGCCAAGGGGGACATCTGCTACGCCACCCAGAACCGCCAGGGGGCCGTCCGGGAGTTGGCCGCCCGCGCCGACGTGGTTTTGGTTTTGGGGAGCCAGAACAGCTCCAACAGCCGCCGGCTGGCCGAGATCGCCAGGTCGCTGAAGGCGCCGTCGCACCTGATCGACGGCGTCGCCGAGATCCGCCCCGAGTGGTTCGACGGCGTGGAGACCGTCCTGGTCACCGCCGGCGCGAGCGCTCCGGAAGACGTCGTCCAGGAGTGCGTCGAGTACCTTCAGCGGACCTTCGGCGCGAAATTCGAGGAGGCCGTCGTCCGCGAGGAGGACGTCCACTTCCCGCTCCCCAAGTCGCTCCGCGAGTTGATCGACGACGCCGAACCCGCGCAAACCGCCGGGCGGTCGTGAGCGGTCGGCGGAGGCCAAAAGCGCCCCGTCCGCCCGGATTCAATCCACAGATTACTCAGATTAACGCAGATTTAATAGAAATATTGAAAAAATCTGTGTTAATCTGAGTAATCTGTGGATGTTTTCTCTTCCCTCAACCCGCCGTGAAGCCCCCCCGGCCGGGGTCGAGGCCCTCGAAGGGGTCGCGATCCGGGGGGAAGTCGTTGGGGTCGGAGGGGTCGCCCCCGTCGGCGTCGCCGCGGAGGATCTCGTCGTTGAGGCTTCGGAAGGCGGCGACCACCAGGGCCGTGGCCTGGACCAGGCAGATGGCGTGGATGACGTCGCTGGCCAGCCAGAGCAATTGGGCGTTGAGGGTCATCCAGGGGTTGCGCTGAAGCGGCCAGCCCGCCTGGAGGTTGGTCGTCTCGAAGAACAACAGCAGCCAGACCACCGCGCCGGAGGCGGCCAGCGAGCGGGTGGACCGCGCCGACTCCTCCGCCGAGTCCACCCCCAGATGGGCGAGGATCTCGCCGGAGAGCCCCGCCAAGAGCGCGAACTGGGGCCAGCCCAGGGCGGCGCCGAGTTGCATCCTGAAGAAGGCGTGGGGCCCTCGGAAATTGGGGTCGCCCAGGTCGAGGAACCAGCAGCCGACGTCGACCAGGCACATCGTCATCAACAGTCCGGCGCGGCGACGCCAGGCGGGGGCTTCCCAGGCGGCCCAGAGCAGGGCCGAGCCCGTCAAGGTGGTCCACGGCGCGGCGGTCCCCACCAGGGTCGCCATTCCGGATTCCCGCATCCACGACCAGAACTGGAACTGCAACGGCCGTCCCAACAGTCGCAGGACCAGTCCCGGAAGGTCCACGGCGCAGACGAGGATCAAGCCGGCGGCCAGCAGGAACATGCCCAGGCGGCTGAGTCGATAAGCCTTCGCGAAGTCGATCGCGCGGTCGTTCATGGAACGTCCCGGCCGATGAAGAGGGTTCGGAAGACGCCCGCGACGACGAGGGGAGGGACGCCACGACCCATCGTATCGCCGCGGCCGGAGGAATCCAAGGGTTCGACTTCGGGTCAGTCGTACTCCAGGAAGGCCCGATTCCCCCACAATCCCGGAGCGTCCGCCGCTCGCGCCAGGTCGACCAGGACGGTCAGGGCGTTGCGCGGCTGAAGGTCGACGGCGTCGACGACCAGCCAGCCGTCCTCGTCGCGAAAGGAGACCGGCGCGTCGTTGAGTTCGATCGCGACGACCCCGGCGAAGCCGCGCAGCCGGATCCGGGGCGAGGCGTCCGGATCCACGCCGGGGGCTCGGCCGAAGCGACGAACGAGCCGGACCCGCGCCGGCGGGCGGCCCTCGGGCCAGGCGACGGCGGACCAGTCCAGAGGCAGGCCGAGGCGCAAGGCCGGCCCCGGCGCGTCGGCGTCGAACGCCTCCCAGGCCGCTCGAATGTTGATGGCGTGCATGGTCGTGGGCCCGGATGACCGGCGCGGGGCGTGGAAGCCGGACGATCGGCGAATTCCGCAATGGTATGGTCGCGACGGTCGATAAGAAGTATAGTCGCGTTCCACGCCGAGTCATCCTCGACTCGAGTACGGTTCCGCGCGTCGGCCGGGGGAGGGCGGCGCTTTCCCGATCGCGCGTTCGATGCTTGCTTCTTCCTTCCGCGGGGCCTCGCGAGCGGCGGGTCCGACGCCGCGCCTCGTCGCCACGACAATTGAGAGAATCAAAGCCGCATGGCCGTCACCAATGGCGAGATCGGCGGGTCCCGCCGGGCGATCTCCGAGCCCCTGACGTCGACCCAGAGCAACGGGCAGCCCCACATCGCGCCGCGGACGCGCTCGTTGACCGGGGTCCAGATCCTCGGCACCGGTAGTTACGTCCCGGAGGACGTCGTCAGCAATCTGGACCTTCAGGACAGGCTGGGCTTCGATCCGGAATGGATCGTCAACCGCACCGGCATCCATCAGCGGCATTTCGCGCCGCCGCACCAGGCCACCAGCGACCTGTGCGTCCACGCGGCGAGCCGCTGCCTGGAGGACGCCGGCTGCGACCCGGCCGACGTCGACATGCTGGTGCTGGCGACCTTCACCCCCGACATGGCGTTTCCGGCCACCGCCAACCTGGTGCAGGACCGGCTGAAGCTCAACTGCGCCGGATTCGACGTCCAGGCCGCCTGCGCCGGGTTCGTCTTCGCCCTGGTGATCGGCTCGCAGTTCGTGGCCACCGGCAACAGTCGGCGTTGCCTGGTCGTCGGCGGCGACTGCAACAGCCGGGTCATCAACCCCGGCGATCAGAAGTCGTACCCGCTTTTCGGCGACGGCGCCGGCGCGGTGCTTCTGGGGGCGGGCTCGCGGGAGCAGGGGATGGTCGCCTATCAGATCGGCTCCGACGGTTCGGGCGCCGAGCTGTTGACGAAGCCCGCGGGGGGGAGCAGGCTGCCGGCCTCGGCCGAGACGCTGGAGCGGGAGCTGCACTACCTGACGATGGACGGCCGGGCGATCTTCAAGTGGGCCGTGCGGATCCTGGCCGACTCCTCGCTGACGGTGCTGGACCACGCCGGGCTGGGCGTCGGCGACGTCCGCTGGTTCGTCCCCCATCAGGCCAACGTGCGGATCATCCACTCCGCCAGCGACGTTCTGGGCTTCCATCGCGACTCGGTGTACAAGAACCTGGAGCGTTACGGCAACACCTCGGCCGGCTCGGTCCCGATCGCGCTGGACGAACTCAATCGCGCCGGCAAGCTGCGATCGGGCGACCTGGTTTTGACCTCGGGCTTCGGCGCCGGGCTCAACTGGGGGACGATCCTCTTCCGCTGGTGAGCCGGTTCCAGCGACGGCTGGAAACGGGCGAGGCGTCCCGGCCGAGGGTTCGGCGGGGACGCCTCGCGCGCGTCGCGGTCGGGCGCGGTCGGGTCAACGGATCGGCGAGTTGGGGGCGATGGGGAGTCGCCCGGCCTTGCGGCGGGCGAAGACGCCGGCGGCGGACTGGCCCAGGGCGTCGCGACCGCCGGTGTGGTACGCCTTGCCGGCGACGACGCCGGTGATCGAGCCGTCGCGGACCACCGGCTGGGTGGGGTTGAGGTCGGCCGAGGCGGTCACCGTGCTGTTGATGAGGTCGCCGTTCTGCTTGTAGGCGGCGATCCGGGCGCCCCGGCGGGCGGCTTGCAGGCCCTGAAGGTGGGCCTGGTAGTCGTAGCCGCTGGCGATGGCGCTGTTGAGCAGGTTGCCGTCGACGTTGGCGTGGCCGATCGACCCGGTGGTGGTGATCGACGAGTTGGTCATCGCCATGCCGGGGACGGTGGTGGGGGTCGGCGTGTTTTGCGTCCAGAGCGGGACCAGGTCGGGCCGCTGGGCGTAAATCGCCGAGAGGTTGGCGGCGCGGGCGGACAGGCCGTCGATGTTCCGGGCGCGGACGGCGCCGGCGATGAGGCCGGCGGCGCCGTAGCCGGTGGAGCCCTCGGGGATGCCGTACATGGTCGCGGGCAGGGGGATGGCGCGGGTCTCGGGGTTCAGTTCGGTGCCCGGCACCTGGGCGGTGGCGGTGAAGACGCCCGTCGGATCGCCCAGGCCGCGGTTGAACCGGAGGCGGCGGATCGGGCCGTTGACGTCCAGCGCCACGCCGTCGGCGTTGCCGCCGAACGTGGCCGAGCCGAGCCGGCTCAGGCCGCTGTCGGCCGACGTGAACGGCGCGGTGTCGCGCTGGGCGGTGAAGTTCCGGGCCGAGCCGCGGACGTTGAGCCGGTTGATCGCCACGGTCTGAAGCGACGTCCGGCCGGTCGTGCCGACGACGTTGTACTGGTACTGATAGGCGGCCGGGGGCGGACCCGAGACCGGGTAGCCCCTCCACTCGTTGATCGACGTCTGGATCGTGACGGCGCCGCCGCTCGCGTCGTCGGTCGGGACCGTCGTCGCCCTGCGGCTGAAGGGGCGGGTCTGCTGCTGGGAGTCGATGACGTAGTTGGGCGCGAAGGCCGACTGGCTGGCCGAGACGATGTCGAAGCTTTGCAGGACGCCGTTGACGACGAACTGGACGGAGGGGGTCGTCTGCGGAGCCCTGGGGATCTCCGTACTGGCCGTGCTGAAGACCGAGTTGTAGATCGAGTTGAGCTTGATCGAGGTCTTGACCTTGCTCGGATGGTTCGTCTGGCCGATCTGGATCAGATAGGGCGTGGGGTTCGCGTCGGTGTCGAACAGGCCGATGACGTCGTGGAACTCCAGCGCGCGCGCGCCGCCCAGAAGCAAGATCCCGGTGGGGTTGGCGCTGGCGGGAGTGACCATGCTGGTCAGGTCGAAGCCGTTGAGGACCACGGAGTTGACGCCGTCGGCGGCGATCAGGCGGTTGAACCGGACGGTGCCGCTGGTGAGGGTCTGGGCCGAGGCGGTGGTGGAGCCGGTGACGTAGGTGGTGTTGAGGTTGGAGCCGACGATCTGGATCGTGTCGATGTCGTCGTCGAGATGGCCGTCGTTGGGGGTGGTGTCGGTGACGATGGCGTAGCCGGGGCCGTGGACGGTGATGGTCCACTGGTTCCCCTGGCGATCCATCCCCGTGACGATCTTGCCCTGGTTGGAGACCAGGGCGCCGTCGACGTCGTGGGCGCGATACAGCGCGGCGGCCGCGAGCGAGCCCTCGCGAGTGTTGGTGGCCGGGTTGCGGACGTACAGATCGGTCGGGACGTACGGCATCAACCACGGCGAAATGGTCGCCGTGAGGAGTTGTCGAGGCTCCAGCGCCTCGACGCTCCGGAACCGACCGCGACCGGCCGCCGCGCGTCGGCCGGCCCCTCTCCGCTTGCTATCCATGGAAGACTCCCTTCCCCAGCGGCCCGAGATCCGGGCGTTCCCCGGTCGCCAGACCGAGGCGCGCCGTCGCGGCGGGCCGCCCTCCATGACTTGATTGACCATCCGGCCGAACCGACCGCCGCGCCAATCGCCGCGCGGCCCATCCCCGACGCGGGGCCTGGAGCGCGTCGCGCCGCGATTCGCTTACGATTCTCTTGTTCGGCGACGGCCGCGCGGCGACTTCATGCGCCGCGGGAAGATGGAAGGTCCTGGGAAACGAGGGAATCGAGGGAAGCGGCCGGGCCGGTTACGCCGAAGGGGTCGGCTGAAGCTGTGAGACCGCCTGGGCCTCGTCATCGACGATGGTGAAGTAGCGGTCGAGCTTCATGACCTTGAGGAGGTCGTGGACGGGGGGCTGAAGGCCGAAGAGGGCGATCTTCCCTTCCTGGGTCTCGATCTTCCGCTTGAGGCCGACCAGGATGGCGACGCCGGAGCTGGAGAGGTAGTCGATTTTGCGCATGTCGAGCGCGGCGCGGGGCTCGGGGCGATCCTGGACGAGTTCGAACAGCGAGTCCCGCATGGGGGTGTTTCGAAAGTCGTTGAGTCCGGAGGCGTCCGTGAACGCGACGATCAAGACGCCCGTCTCGTCGCGCGTGGTGTACAGGCTCATGACGACGATCACCCTTCCGACGGCTCGCCCCGGCCTTGCCGTCTTGATTCCGACCGGGGGACCAAACGCGGGACGTAGAGAGCTTCCGCCCCATTTTAACGCACGGATTTCCCCATGTGCAAATGGGAAGCGGGGGAGATCGTCAACTCTCCGGAAATGGCGGCCGAGGGCCCATCGCTTTTTCAGCCCGCCGTGGCGAGCCTCGCCTTCTCCCCTTGAGGGAGAAGGTCGTTCGTCAACGGCTTGCGGGTCGTCAGCGGCTGCGTTCGTGGGCGTCGAGTTCCTTCCAGTCCATGCCCTGGAACGCGGCGGCGGCGGCGGCGCGAAGGTTCGAGCCGTTGGGGTCGGGGGTCGTCGGGGTGGTCCGGGCGGCGACGGCCGCGTCGCGGACGGCGGTCAAGGCGGGGATCAAGCGGGCGTAGATCTCCACCTGGCGGTCGGATTCGGCGGGGCCGAACCGGAGGTTGAACGTCTGCATGAACGCGATCAGGTCGCCGACGGTTCGTTCCTCGCCGTCCTCCAAAAGCTTGAGGAACAGCTTCATGCTAGGGTCGTTGATGGTTCGGATCAGGGCGTCGAGGGTCGTGAGGTAGACCTTGGCGTCCCGGTAGCCGGGGTCGTAGTCGGAGGCGCGCTTGGCGAAGCTGGCGCGGAACGTGGCGACGGCGGCGCGGGCCTTGGCGAGGGTGTCGGTCGCGACGGCGCCCTTGGCGTCCTCGGCCACGGCCCTGGACATCGCGGCGCGAACCGCGGCGCGGTCGGCCTCGTAGACCGGATCGGCCAGCAGGGGGGGGACGGCGTCCCGGGCGGTCATCTGGTCGAGACAGATCGTGATCGCCTCGCTGGCCCACTCGAAGGGGATGTCGCGGATCGCCTCGGGGGGCAGGGGGGTGGCGACCCTGCTGGCGCGGACGACGTCGGGGTCGGAGTCGAAGATCTCCAACAGCAGGTCGTTCAGCGCGGTGCCGTCGCGGGCGTCCGCCCGGTCGACGCGGGCCTGGCGTTCGGCGTTCCGCTCGGCCCGGGCCTCGGCCTCGTCCTTGGCCAGTTGGATCTGGCGGGCGCGGAGGGCGGCGTTCCATTTCTGGACGGTCTCGACGTTGATGGCGTCGGCCTTGGCTTTCTCCAGGGCGTAGACGCCCTGGCCGCGGGCGTAGGAGCCCAGGGCGGCCATGTAGCCGGCGCCGGGGTCGGCCCCCCAGCGGCTCATGCCGTAGCCGCCGTAGCGGCGCGGATATCCCATCTGGGCGTCGGCCGCGCCGACGGCCAGCGTAAACAAAAGCGCGAAAGCGATGCCCGATCGGCGAATCATCGGATGGCTCCCCTGGCGGACGGGCGGACGCGCGGCGGGCCCTCGGCCCTTCGCGCTCCCTCTCTACATTCGACGTTAGGACTTCGATCGCGGTTCGTCCATGGTGGCGCGGCGATCGTTTCCTCGTGGTCGAACGGATGTTAGAATGATTCCCGGGGGGACGACGTCGGCGCGGGCGGGGCGGGGGGCCTCGCCTGGCCCTTGGCGGCGGCCCGACCTCGCGGGGGAACTGGCTTGAATCGCTTCTTGCTTGCGCTTCGGACCTTCTGGCGGACGCTCACCGAGGCCGATTTCGCGGCGCGGGTCGAGCCTCTCTTCTCCGATCGGCCGACGGGCCCGGACCTTCGGGTCCTGGCGGTCCTTCAGCGCGACGGCCGGCTGGTCGACTTCCTGCGCGAGGACATCGACGCCTACGCCGACGCCGAGATCGGCGCCGCGGTTCGCGACGTCCACAAGGGCTGCCGCAAGGCGCTTGACGAGTATTTGACCATCGAGCCGGTCCTCGCCGGCGCCGAGGAGTCTAGCGTCCGGGTCCCGACCGACTTCGACCCGGCGGCGATCCGGCTGATCGGCAACGTGGACGCCAGGCCGCCGTTTCAAGGAGTGCTCAAGCATCACGGCTGGCGGGTGCGCGCGATCCACCTCCCGGCGCTTCCGGTCGCCCGCGACGACTCGTCGGTCCTCGCGCCGGCGGAGGTGGAGCTTCCCTGAAGCGGGCGTCGGGCGCCCTCTTGAGAGGAGGCCGCGACGATCATCGCCTTCTCCCCTTGAGGGAGAAGGTGGCCCGAAGGGCCGGATGAGGGGTAGACCGGCGTCGCGCTCCGGTGAAAGCCCAGGCTTGAATACGACTTCGAATCCGATGGCTTCCGGTTTCGCCACCCCTCATCCGGCCTTCGGCCACCTTCTCCCTCAAGGGGAGAAGGCCGTTCGAATCGGACCCTCCCAAGGTCTAGGAGCATAGGCATGGCGCGATACGTCGTGGGCTTGGACCTGGGGACCACCAATTGTTCGCTCGCCTACGCGGCGGCGGAGTCCGAGGACCCGTCGCGGCCGGCGGCGGTCGAGCAACTCGCGATTCCGCAGGTGGTCGGGGTCAACGACGTTTCGCCACGGCCTTTGTTGCCGTCGTTTCTGTACCTGGTCGCGGCGGGCGAGTTCCCGCCGGGGGCGCTGGACCTTCCCTGGAAGGCGGGGGCGGATCGGGCGGTCGGCGCGTTCGCGCGCGACCATGGGGCGAAGTCGCCGGGGCGGTTGGTCTCCTCCGCCAAGAGTTGGCTGTCGCACGCGGGGGTCGACCGTCGCGCGGCGATCCTTCCCTGGACGGCCCCGCCGGAGGCGCCGCGAGTCTCCCCGGTGGAGGCGTCGGCCGCCTATCTGGCGCACCTGCGCGCCTCCTGGGACGAGGCGATGGGGAAGGAATCCGGGGGTCGATTGGAGGAGCAGGAGCTCTTGCTGACCGTCCCGGCGTCGTTCGACGCCGTCGCCCGCGAGTTGACCGTCGAGGCCGCCAAGCAGGCCGGGCTTCCCGACGTCACCTTGCTCGAGGAGCCACAAGCGGCGTTCTACGCCTGGCTCGCCCAGATCGGCGACGGCTGGCGCAAGCGGGTGAAGGTGGGCGACGTGGTCCTCGTCTGCGACGTCGGCGGCGGCACCACCGACTTCAGCTTGATCGCCGTCGCCGAGCGCGACGGCGACCTGGCGCTGGAGCGGCTGGCCGTCGGCGAGCACATCCTTCTGGGCGGCGACAACATGGACCTGGCCTTGGCCCACGCCGTCGCCGCGACCCTGCCGCGAGGCATGGAGGGGCTCGACGCCGCGCAGCGCGTCGCGCTGAACCACGCCTGCCGGGCGGCCAAGGAGGCCCTCTTCGCCGATCCCAAGAAGAAGTCCGCCCCGGTGGCGATCCTCGGCCGCGGCTCGAAGGTCATCGGCGGGTCGATCAAGACCGAACTCGACCGCGAGACGCTCGACCGCGTCCTGGTCGACGGCTTCCTCCCCAAGTGCGCGCCGACCGACCAGCCGGCGAAGGGGCGTCGGGTGGGTCTGGCGGAGATCGGGCTCCCTTACGCGGCCGACCCGGCGATCACTCGCCACCTGGCGCGGTTCCTGAGCCGCCAGGCGGGCTCTCTGCACGCCGATGGGAGCGCGATCCGGCCGTCGGCCGTGTTGTTCAACGGCGGCGTCTTCAAGGCCGATCCGCTCCGCGCCCGGGTGCTCGAGGTCCTCTCGGACTGGGCGGGCCGGCCGATCCCGGACTTGAAATCCGACGATTTGGATCTGGCCGTCGCTCGGGGGGCGGCGTACTACGGACAGGCGCGCCGGGGCCGGGGCGTGCGAATCCGGGGCGGCGTGGCGCGGTCGTACTACGTCGGGTTGGAGACCTCCGCGCCGGCGGTGCCGGGGGTCGCGCCGGAGATCAAGGCCCTCTGCGTGGTGCCGATGGGGATGGAGGAGGGGACCGAGGCCGACGTGCCGGGCCCGGAGTTGGGCCTGGTCGTCGGCGAGCCGGCCGTCTTCCGGTTCCTCAGCTCCACCACCCGCCGCGACGACCCCGTGGGCGCCGTCGTGGAGCGCTGGGGATCGGAGGAGATCGAGGAGCTCGCCCCCCTGGAGACCGCCCTGGCCGTCGAGGACCAGGCCGAGGCCGAGACCGTCCCGGTGCGCCTCCACGCGCGAGTCACGGAGGTCGGCACCCTGGAACTCTCCTGCCGAAGCGCCCGCGACGATCGCCGCTGGGCCCTGGAATTCAACGTCCGCGAGACGAATGATTAGAATGGAGGATGGAAATCGTCGGGAGGGAGGCGGGACGTGTCCGCGAGGAAGAAGCCGACGGAGAAGGATTCGAAGCGAGGCCGGTATGGGTACACTCCCGAGGAATTGCGGGCGATGATGACGCCGGAGCAGAGGGCCCTGGACGATCAGGCCGACGAAATCCGTCGCGGGCTGGAGCGCAAGTTCGGAGGCGCGAGTTTCAACGTGGACGCGACCATCCGAGAGATCCGGGATGCCGAGCGTTGAAGGATTGACGGTGGGCGACGGCCGAAGTCGTCGGGAAGGAGGCGGGACGTGTCCGAGAAGAACGCGAAGAAGAAGCCGCCGGCCAAGGATTCGAAGCGCGGCCGGTATGGGTACACTCCCGAGGAATTGCTGGCGATGATGACGCCGGAACAGCGGGCGCTGGACGAGCGGATCGAGGAGTTCCGGCGCAAGCTCGAGCGCAAGTTCGGAGGCGCGAGTTTCAACGTCGACGAGACCATCCGAGAGATCCGGGATGCCGAGCGTTGATCGTTTGGTCATCGACAGCGGCGTCGTGATGAAGTGGTTCGCGACGACTGAGCCCTTCGCGGATAGGGCGCTCGAGATCCGTCGTCTGTTCGTCACTGGATTGATCGAGCTTCACGCCCCCAGCGTCCTGTACCACGAGGTGGGGGTCGTCCTGGGGAAATGGGGGAACAAGATCCGGCTCAAGACTCCTGGCGCGCCTTACATGACGGTGGCGGAATCGCGAGGCGTGTTGACGACCCTCTGGAACCTGGGCCTCCACCTCGCCGATCTCACGCCGGAATCGGCGGCGGAGGCCGTCGAGATGGCCGTGGGTTACTCGAAAGGCTTCAAGGACATGCTGTTCCTTCAACTCGCGAGGGAACTGGACTGCCGGTTGATCACCTCGGACGAGAGGATGGTCGAGGCCGTTCCGAAGTCCTTTCCCCGAAGTCAGGTCGTTCTGCTGAAGGATTGGTAGCGACCGCGACGACCGCCGCCGGGTCGGCCGATCAGGGCGACAGGCTGCGGCAGACGGCGAGGTAGGTCGCGCGGAGTTTGGGGAAGTCCTCGGCGGGGCCGTAGGCCAGGACGGAGATGCGGCGGTCGCGGTTCAGGACGGTGGCGTGGTAGCCCTTGTACTTGCCGCCGAAGAGGCCGGCGGAGGCGGTGAAGACCGCGATTCGGCCCTCGCCGAAGCCGCTGTCCTTGAAGACGCCGGGCGCGGCCTCGCGGTAGCCGTCCAGTTCGCCGACGCCGGTCTTGACGTAGTGCTCGTGGGCCTTCTGGACCGGGGCGAACGGGCTCCCCTCCTCGAAGTCGCCGGGGTTGGTGGAGTCGGAGCCGGAGACCAGGGAGCCGGTGACGTCGGCGTAGACGGTGATCTTGGCCGCGCCCTTGTCGAGCAGGATGTACGAATAGGTGTTATCGGCCTTGCCGCCGGTCTTGGCCTCCCAGCCGGGCGGATGGCGGAGCCGGAACGCGCCGTCCTTGGCCGATAACTCCACGGACGCCAGCGCCTTGTCGGCGACGGGGTCCGCGATCCGGTCGCCATCGTCGGCGAGGTCCTTGGCGTCGGCGGCGGCCTTCGCCTTGGAGGCGGCCGCCGACTCGGGCTCGTGGAACTGGCGGACCAGGTCGACGAGCAGCGTGTTCGAGTCCGGATCGATCAGCGACAGCACCGCGCGGCCAAGTTTGAACTTGTAACGGCGCTCGAACTCCCGGCCGTCCTCGTCCTTGAACTTCAGCGTCAGGCGGTCCCCCTTGACGTGGTAGCCGCCGGCCCCCAGGTTTTGCTCGTTGATCGTCATCGAGGCGGTTTTCGCGGCGTCGAGCGTCAGCGAGTACGCGGTGTGGGTCAGCGAGTGGCCGATCTCGTGCTCGACCATCGACCCCTTCCAGATCCCGACGATGGAGGCCGGCTTGAGGAACATGTCGTAGGCCATGTAGCCGGCGCCGCCGATGATCAGCAGCCCCACCGCCGCGACGGCCACGAGCACCCGCTTGTCCAGCGCGTCGGGGTTCCTGGCCGCCTTCCGCTTCTTCTTGCCCGTTTTTTTCTTCTTCTTGACGGCGGCGCCCGAGTCCGACGCCGGGGGCGCGGGGGCGAGCCGGGGGAGCGGGGCCGACGACGCCTCGACCGTCTCCAGGTCGTCGAACAGGCCGCGGGGGTCGGGTTCGGGCGCGCTCGGCACCGCGGTCGGCCTGGGCGCGGGCCTGGCGGCCGGCCTGGACTGGCGGGCCGCGTGCTCGCGGTAGCCGTGGGCGAGCAGTTCCGCGGCCAGCTTGTCGGCGGCGGCGGCGGCGGCGGCCTCGGACGGGAGCTCCCGCGCGCGGCGGTCGCTGGAGCCGTCGGGTCGGACCCGCGTCACCGCGAGCGAGCGGCCCTGGATTTCGAACACCACGACCTTGCGGTCGGCCGCGTCGCCGAGACTGAACCTGCGCGTCATCGCGTCTCTCCGCCCGAGCGGGCGCTGGGGAGCCTGCCGATGCAAGGACCGAGGGACGCATTATGACCACTCCCATGCGCGCGGACAAGACGCCACCGCCGAGACGGCATGTTTTAATTCAATCGGTTTCGAGCCCGAAGGGCGCGCGATGCCTTGTCGAAAACCACCGCGAGCGTGCTTCCCCCCTTCTCCCCTCGTGGGAGAAGGTGGCCGAAGGCCGGATGAGGGGGCGACCGGCATCACATCTCGCGTCCGGCCATGACTTTGAAGCTCGCGGCTTTTGGTCGCGCCCCCCTCATCCGCCCCTTCGGGGCACCTTCTCCCACAGGGGGAGAAGGGATTGAACATGCTCGCTCGCGGTGGTTTTCGACAAAACACCACAAGGGAAGAAGGGATGATTGCCGTCACTCGTGGTTTGGGATTTCGACGGAGGGGGCGGGCCGTCTTGAGGCGTGGGTCATCGCGCGTCGAAGAGGTCGATCGACTGGACGGTGAAGACGATGGCGGCGACGGCGACGGCGGCGAGGACGGCGACCAGGACGGCGGCGGCGGCGATCTCGCGGGCGACGGTCAGTCGGGGCTCGTCGGGGTCGCCGACGGCGCGGGCGAGGGTGTCCACGGCGCTGTGGCCAAGCTCGGCCACGAGGACCAGGCCGCCGGCGAGGACCAACAGGCACCAGCTCCAGTAGCTGACGCGGAGGATGGCGGCGACGATGGCGACCATCATCCCCCGGTAGGCGTGGGCGTAGAAGCTGGAGTCGCCGCGGACGGCCGCCTTCAGTCCGCGGAGGCCGGCGGCCAGCTTCCGGCGCGTGCCGCGGCGGTCGGCGCGCGAGCCGGGCTCGGGGGGGGCGTCGCCGAACTGGAGTCGGAACCGGTCCTCGTCGAACTCGGGGACCGGGAGCAGGCCGCGCGGGGACGGCTCCTCGGTGGCGCCCGAGGGGATTCTCGACGGGTCGGCGTGTGGGTCGCGGGTCCGGTGGGCCATGGGGTCCGCGGCGTCGGCCGCCTGCTCCTCGTGAGGGTTCGCGGGGGGCTCGCGCCCGCGTCCGCTTATTGCACCGGGGCCAGTCGCGAGTCGAACGAGTTCGTGCCGGTGCCCGACCCGAGCCGAAGCATCGGCGCCAGGCGCGGCGAGACCTGGAACGCGGCCTGGTACGCCCCGCGCTGCGGATCGACCGAGAGGCCCAGCGACAAGAGATAGTCGGCGCCGATCCTCGTGAACGACACCATCGAGCCCAGCGAGATCCGGTTGCCGAAGTCGTAGGACTGCGAGAACGTCCCGTACCACTTGGGGCTCAGCCAGTAGTTGACCGAGGCGTTCAGGGCGGAGGTCCGGATCATCGACGAGTCGATGACGCTGTAGCCGATGAAGACGCTTCCGCGCGGCGGCCGGGACAGCGAGATCCCCGTGGTGATGACGTTCAGCCCCTTGGGGTTGACCGGGCCGACCAGGTAGTTGTCCTGCGGCGTGCCTCCCTGTAGGTTCCAGAAGTCGAACCAGCCGGTGGAGATGATACTCGTCCGGTCGCCGAGGAACCACTGGTAATTGTACATGGTCTGCCCCCAGGGCTTGTCCATGTTGTCGCGGGCGGCGTAGGGGAAGTAGGTCGTGGAGGCGTCCAGGGTCATCCAGTCGACGATCCGTCGCTTTCCCTCCGGTCCGCGCTTGGTCTGCAACCTCTGGTGGACGCCGAAGTTGAAGGTCTCGATCGAGGCTTGCACGTCGTTGGGTCCGGAGATCGGCGAGAGGGCGCGGCGGAGGATCAGGTGGCGGGGGTCGTAGCCGTCGGGGAGGATCCCGTTGTTCCAGAGCGTGATGGCGAAGTAGCGCCTGACCATCTCGTAGGTGTCGTCGTCGAGGTCGTCCTGGATGGCGAGGCTGTTGAGCTTCTGGTTGGAGTAGGCGGTGCGGAAGTCGCCGAAGAAGCTGACCTTGTTGTTCAGGCCGTGGACGTTGAGCCATTCGCTGTCGACGCCGGAGTAGATCTTCCACATGGTCGCCTCCATGTGGACGCCGGCGGCGCCCCAGACCCGGCCCACGAAGTCGTTCCTGGGCATCTGGTTGAAGCGGCCGCCGCCGCCGATCTGGTTGCTCCAGCCGGTGAGCTGGCCCTGGACGTAGGGGTCGATCCGGACCACGTCGAAGATGTTCAGCGGCAGTCGCAGCTCGTGGTCGGTGAAGCCGCGGCCGGCGCTGAAGACGCCGCTGGTGTTGGAGATCGGGTCGAAGGGGATGAACGCCAGGTCGGGGCTGCCGATCTTCAGGGGGAAGAGGTCGTGGTTGTTGACCATGACGTCGGTGTGGGTGTTGGCGTAGTCGACCCCCGAGTGCGAGGAGTAGACCAGGCGGTCGCCCAGCAGGGTGTCGCCCATGCGGTAATAGTCGAACTTGGGGAGCCACTGGGTGTCGGTGCGGAAGTCCATCAGGTTGGCTTCCGCCTGGAGGCTCATCGCCCAGTTGTTCTTCTGCCACTGGCCGTAGGCGAGCGTCTCCTGGTCCATGCCGACGTCGTGCAGCCGTTTGTAGTATTCCTCCAGGAAGTAGCGGTCGGAGAAGTAGGCGTTTTCGATCTGGAGCTTCATGTCCTCGAACTGGTGTTCCTCGTCGTCGGGGAGGAAGCGCTGCATGTGGCGGAGGTTCCAGCGGCCGCGGACGTCCTGGAACGAGGGGGTGCCGGAGCGCTGGAAGCCGCGGCTGCCGGCGCCGGGGGGGCCGTTGGTGATGATGGCGGGGCCGGAGCCCAGGTTGTCGATGCCGTAGTCGCGCAGGCCCCAGACGTCCAGGTAGCCGAAGTAGTCGCGGGCCCACGACGGGTTCGCGTCGCGGTCGCGGCGGAACGGGTCGCGGAGGTCGTTGACCAGGTCGTTGCCGAACCATCCCATCTCGCTCCCCAGGGCGGGCCAGCGCTTGGTCCGGTAGCTGAGGTAGTCGATGTCGATGTTCCAGTTGTCGATCTGGCGGGGGTGGGGGATGCCGAAGAGCTTGAAGCCGTTCCAGTCGGTGAGGACCTGCTGGCCGAAGTAGTTGTTGGTGGCGAAGGAGATCATCCGCAAGGGCGGGTCGAGGTCGTCGGAGTCGCCGACGAACCGGGGCCAGTAGAAGATCGGGACCGGGCCCATGTAGAAGAAGTTGGTGCGGGCGTCGAACCGCCAGACCTGGTCCCGGGGGCCGCCCTGGAAGCCGCGGCCGCGGAGGGGCTTGCCCGTGTCGGGGTCGACGGCGGGGGTGGACCGGCGGGTCAGGGTGATCGAGCGGTTGGTGATCTTGTACGCCGGGTTGGGGAAGCGGCTGCCGGTGGAGACGGCGCCCGCGGCGCGGATCTCGGGGTCGGGGCCCAGCACGAGGCGGCCGTCGGGGCCCTTGACGACGGGGCGGAACTGGTCGATGCGGGGGGCCTTCACCTTCATCGGGCTGATGAGGTGGGGGGCGAAGACGTCGGCCTGGGCCTCGGTGCCCATGAGGCGTTCGGTGACGAAGTCGTAGTACAGGGTTTGGGCGCGAAAGGTCCGTTGATCGGCGCGGCCGGCGAAGTGGTTTTCGTCCTGGCGGAGGACGACGTTCCCCTCCAGGTACATCTCCATCGGCTGATTGGCGTCGTCGACGATCTCCCCCTGGGGGCCGGTCATGGGCTCCCCTTCCTCGGGGGGCTTGCGGCGCCAGACGATGGCGCTGTCGGCTTCCAGGTCGATGGTGCCGTTCTGGGGGGTGGTGGAGACGACGTGGACGCCGCCGCGAATGATCCAGATGGAGGTGTCGCCGGACTGCTCCTTCTGGATCGACATCGGCACGCTGCTCCGCGGATTGATCCAGGTGGCGCGCTGGGTGCCCGGAGTGACCGGCATTCGGGGCTCGGCGTCCCGCCGCGGCGCGCGCGGGTCGGCTTCCTCCGGCAGGTCGTCGTCGTCGATCGGGGGAAGGACGTCGTCGCCGCGCAAGGGGGGCGCGGGTTCGTCGTCGCGCTCTCCGGGGAGCGGGGCGAGGTCGGGGGGTTCGTCCCGATCCGGGAGCGCCTCCGGGGCCGGCGCGGGGGACGAGTCGAAGTCGTCGAGGTCGGGGACCGTGAGGCCGGGGTCGGCGTCGATGGGGGGGAGGTCGATGACCGGCTCCTGGGCCTCGATCGCCTGCGACGGCTCAAGCGCCGGGTCCGCGGGGGGCTTCGGGGCGTCGGCCGCCGGGACGAGGGCCCGGGCCTCCACGACGTGGGGGTCGGGGCCGCGGGGGTCGCGATCCGCGGGCGTGGCGACGGCCCGCGCCTGGGCGACGACCTCGCGGGCCAACTGGTCCGGCGGCATGGAGACCGGCGGGGCCTCGGCCGGGAAGCCGGCGCGGGCGACGAGGTCCAGTCCCGCGGGGGGCGACTTGAGCCAGACGGCCGAGGGGGAGACGTTCACGCCCTCGACGCTTCGAAGCACGGCGCGGCCGTCCTTGCGGGGGGGGGCGTCGCCGCCGGGGGCCTGGACGTTCCCCTCGGCGTAGAGTTCGGCCTGGTAGATCGTCCGGCCGTCCAGCTTCTGGCCGGTGATCCGTGCCACGATGCTGGAGGCCGTCAGGCCGCGGCCGTCGCGGGTCGCGCCGGCGACGCCCTCCAGGACGGCCCAGCGGCCGTCGGGGGCGTCCCAGACGAGGGCGCGGGTCGCCGTCAGGTCGATGGCTCCGGCGAGTTCCGAGTGGACCGCGCGCGGATCCTCGGCCTCGACCAGGCCCTGCAGCGAGGCCGCCAGGATGAGTCCGATCCACGCGCGGAGCCGCGCGGGGCGTCTGGGCTGGTCGTGCTCGCGCACGGTTCCTCCCGAGCTTCGACCGACGTGTCGGATGAGGCGGCCTTCCTTGGCCGTCCCGCGATTCGATCCGCGACTCGTTCCGGTGGGCTCGACGACGGCGGCGAGACCGGCGGCCCCGGGGCCGTCGCGCTCGATCCTCCGGGTTCGGCTTCCTCCCCGCGGCCGCGCCCGACTGGGGGCGCCTGATGGGAACGGGGATCCGATCCGAGACGTGGGTGCGAAAGGACGTTCGCGACGGACCCTACCCCGAGCGGCCGGGACGGTCAAGGCGAAGTCGCCGGCGGTTCGCCGCGTCAATCCGGCTTGGCGTCCCGCTCGCGGAGCAGGGCTTCCAGCCGATCGGCCCGCTCGCGCTGGGCGCGGGCCTCGGCCTCGGCCAGTTCGCGTTCGGCGCGCTGGGCGCGGGCCTCGGCCTCGGCCAGTTCGCGTTCGGCGCGCTGGGCGCGGGCCTCGGCCTCGGCCAGTTCGCGTCGGCGAGCCTCCTCCTTGCGTCGTCCACGTTCGATCTCGGCGACGCGGCGGGCGAGCTTGCGGTCGCGGATGATGTCCTGGACGTGCTGGAACGGCTCGCCGTCGGGACCGCGGATGACCAAGGCGTTGTCCTCCGGCGGCGTCTCGAACGTCACTTCCAGGCGGGGGCTGGTCCAGCCGTCGGCGTTGGCGATCGGCTCCAGTCCCGCGGGGCCGCGAACCCAGCCCTCGAACCGGCCGGCGTGGTCCTCGGGGAAGTAGTAGTAGTACTCCTCGACGCCGCGCGCGTCGTAGAGTTCCAGCTTTTGTTGCATTCGCGCCGGGGTGTTGCTGAATGAGTGGATCTCGAAAACGACCTGCGGCGCGTGCCCTTCGAGCCACTCCTTGTAGGAACGCCGCATCCCCCTGGGGCGGCCGATGGCGACGAAGACGTCTGGAGCGCAGCAGCGCTTGGGATTGGTTTCGTCGAAGTACCAGAGGAGGTCGCAGGCGACCAACACGTCGGGGCGGTCGGCGAAGAGGGCGTCGAGCCCTTCGGCGATCGTGACCATCCACAGGTACTGGGCTTGGCTATCGGCCATGGGCTCGCCGTCGCTGTCGGGGAACCTGGGGTCGTATGCGTCCCAGTACGGCGGGAAGGCCCTCCGAGGGGCCGCGTCGCGGTCGGCGGTACTCATGTGCGGGCCTCTCGGGTTCGATCCACGAGGACCGACGCGCGGTCAATCCT
>Ga0209916_1001097_pt1 | contig 27807 bp, 31 predicted proteins | sample ThiBio_1000_plan_FD_183956 | JGI IMG/M metagenome (GOLD analysis project Ga0209916, IMG submission 183956) | Wastewater bioreactor microbial communities from Cape Town, South Africa - Thiocy_solids_2 (SPAdes) | ecosystem: Engineered > Bioreactor > Thiocyanate-remediating > Anaerobic-Aerobic ... | reverse complement strand
CCCGCCCCTCTCGCCACGGCCACAGCCTGCCCGGGCCGTGGCGAGAGGGGCGGGTCCCTACCGGGCGACAGCTTGCGAGTTCCCATCCCTTCCGGGGCGACAGCTTGCGGGGCCTGAACCCTCCCGGGGCGCCAGCTTGCGGTCCCTCCGCGGCGCGCCTGGGGCGTTTACTCGTGGAACCACTCGTCTAGAGGCGCGCCTCGTCGATGGTCGGCTGGAAGAGCTCGATCGGGTTGCCGGCCGGGTCCTCGACGATCACCTGGCGGCCGCCGACGCCTTCGACGATCTTGTTGCGGAAGCGGGCGCCCGCGTCGCGTAGGCGCGCCACCGTCGCGTCGAGGTCGTCGACCTCGATCTGGATGCGGTTCCAGCCGCCCGGCGACGGCACGCTGCCGTCGGGCATTGCCGCGCCGCCGCCGGCGCCGCCGCCCGGGGCGCTGAGGACGAAGCGGAGCTCGCCGCGGCGCAGCATCGCGAAGGTCGGCGCCGGGTGCATCACCTCCTCGAAGCCGAGGTGGCCGGTGTAGAAGTCGATCGCCCGATCGACGTCGTCGACGATGTAGCGGACGCTGACGCTCGGCATGGTCCCTCCCGTTTCGTTGACCGTGCGCCTAGCTTCTCACCGCGCGAGGAACCCTTAGACGTTGGTCGCCCCGTGGGCTACCAAGGTCTAAGGGTGGGCCCCGCCCCAGGCCCGCCGCGCGCTGAGCGTGGCGGGGATTGCGACGGCGACCATCACCGCCAGCTGGAGCAGCAGGGAGTGGCGGGCGTTCGGCTCGCCGAGCGGGCCGTTCGGCGACGAGGCGAGGCCCGGCGCGCCGACGACCAGGTCGACGAGGTAGACCAGCGTCAGCAGGGCGATCCCGGCCATCGCCGCGGCGACGACCGCCGCGCAGGCGGCGGCGAAGGCGAGGGTGCGGCGCGGCACTGCGATCGCGAAGAGGCCGCGGCGGGCGGCCAGCGCGCAGCCGATGCCGCAGGCCGCCGCGAGCAGGATCCAGGCGGCGAGGACGAGCGCCTCGACGCCGGACGAGAAGTCCGGCTTGGCGGCCGCGAGGACGACGAGCGCCGCCGTCGCCCCGACGAACGTGGCGACGCAGCCGCCGGCGAGGAGCACCGCGCCGCGGGCCGTGGGTCGCGAGCGGGCCTGACGCAGCGCGGCGAGGACCAGCGGCGCCGCGCCCACGACGACCGCCGCCGAGCCGAGCGCGGCGAGGATCTCGATCCCCAGGCGGGCGACGCCGAGCAGGCCCGGCGCGCCGCCCAGGCCTTCGAAGGAGCGTCCCTCGGTCGTCTTATATAGAGCGAGGCCGGCCAGCGTGAAGAGGACCCAGCAGAGGAGGACGGCGCTGACGCCGAGGCGGACGCGGTCGTCGCGGCCGACCGTCGCGGCCACCGCGGGCTCCGGTCGCACGTGGGCGCGCAGGGCGCCGCGGGCGAGGTCGGCGACGGCGCGCGGCGAGGCGCCCTCGTCCTCGACCAACGCCGCCATCTCCTCGCCGTAACGGCGCCGGTAGGCCAGCGGATAGAGGGCGAGCGCCAGGCGCGCGAAGCGCGCACTCACGAGGTCGCCCCCGCGGCGCGCAGCCGCTTCATGCCGGTGTCGACGACGCGGTCGAGCAGCCGCAGCTGCTCCTCGAGCGCCGCCGAGCCGGCGGCGGTGATCTTGTAGGGGCGGCGGCGGTCCTCGCTCGGCAGCGCCTCGATCAGGTCGCGGCCCTCGAGCCGGGAGAGGGCGCCGTAGAGCGTCCCGGGGCCGAGCTTGACGCCCGCCACCGCCTCGACGTCCTGGGTTATGGCGTACCCGTGCTTCGGCCCCTCGGCGAGGCTGGCGAGGACGAGGAGCCCTGGGTCGGTAGATCGCTCGCTGATGTATCGCATTGCGTAATAGTAGCGATCGGCGCCGCGCCCCGCAAGGACCAGTGCAGCGCGCCGAGGGCGACGAGCGGGGCGAGCCACCAGGCATCGAGGCCAAGAGCGCAGACCGCCGCGGTCAGTCCGATCGCGGCGGCGGCGGCAAGCGCCAGGCGCCAGTCGTCGCCGACGACGAAGTCCCAGATCCCGAGCGCCGCCCGGCGGGCCATCACGCGACCTCCCCCCGACGCTCCTCACCCAGGGGCACAGAGGCATCGACGCCGCCGGCCGCGCGGGAGCGGACCTCGGCCACCATCGCCAGCGCCGCGAGCAGGACGACCGCGACCAGCACCGCCAGCGCGGCATCGCCCCCGGGCCAGTCGGCCCCCGCGCCCTCGGCGCCCCAGAAGATGCCGAAGCTGGTCAGCATCACGCCGACCGCGAACTTCATCCCGTTCTCGGGCACCCGGGAGAGGGGCGCGCGCAGGGCCAGCCCCGCGGCGAGGACGGTCGCGACCGCCACGGCGGCCGCCGCTGCCGCGAGTCCCACGTCGTGCTGGTTGGCGCCGAAGGTGAGGACGATGAAGGCGACCTCGAGCCCCTCCAGCAGCACCGCTTTGAAGGAGATCGCGAAGGCGTAGCCGTCGAAGCCCTCGGCGGCCGGCACGGCGGCGGCCTCGGCCTCCTCGGCGCGGAAGATCGCGGCCTCGTCGTGCTTGTCCTTCGCCCCGGCGGCGCGGAGGATCGCCTTGCGCAGCCACTGCAGGCCGAAGGTCAGCAGCAGGCCGCCGACGACGACGCGCAGGACGCCGAGCGGCAACGCGGTGAGCGCCGGGCCGAGCGCCGCGACCAGGACCGCGAGGGCCAGGGCCGCCGCCCCCGTCCCGGCCAGCGCCGGCGGCCAGCGCCGCGTCGTCCCCACCGCGAGGACGATCGTGAACGCCTCGACCGCCTCGACCGCGCAGGCGAGGAAGACCGAGAGCGCGAGGCTGAGCTCCGCGCCGTTCAAGCGTCGTCGCCCACCTTCGACGGGGACGCGAGCGGGATCGCGAGCCAGACGTCCGCCCCGCCCTCGGGCCGGCTCGCGGCGACTGCGGTGCCCCCGTGGGCCTCGGCGACGGTGGCGACGATCGCCAGCCCGAGGCCCGAGCCGCCGTCACGGACACCGGGCGCGCGGCTGAAGCGCTCGAAGGCGCGCGGGAGGAACTCGGGCGGGAAGCCCTCGCCCTCGTCGGTGACGTGGACCTCGACCGCCTCGCCGGCGCGGCGGGCGGCGAGCGTGATCGTCCCGGCGCCGTAGCGGAGCGCGTTGTCGACCAGGGTGCCGATCGCCTGGTCGAGGCGCAGCAGGTCGGCCCGCAGCTCGAGCTCGCCGCCTTCGCCCACCTCGAGCCGCCGCCCGGCTTCGGCGGCGCGCCGGGCGAAGCGGCGCTCGACCGACTCGAAGGTGGCGCCGATCCGCACCGGCTCGAGCCGCAGCGGCAGCTCGCCGCGCTCGGTCTGGGCGATCGTCAACAGGTCCTCGGAGAGCTGCGTGAGGCGGTCGGTCTCCTCGGCGGCGGAGGCGAGCGCGGCGCGCAGCTCCTCGGGGCTGCGGCCCTGGGCCAGCGCCAGGTCGAGCTCGGCGCGGAGGATCGCCAGCGGCGTGCGCAGCTCGTGGCTGGCGTCGGCGACGAAGGCGCGCTCGCGCTCCATCGCGTCGCCGATCCGGGCGAGCATCTCGTTCAGCGTCTCCCCCAGCCGCGCCACCTCGTCGCGGGTGTCCGGGACCGGCAGGCGCTCGTCGGGGGCGGCGGTGGAGATCTCCCGGGCGCGGGCCCGCATCGCCTCGACCGGGCGGAGCGCCGCGGCGGCGACCCAGTAGCCGGCCGCGGAGGCGAGGATCAGGGCCGCCGGCAGCGCGACCAGCAGCAGCTGCTCGAGGTCGGTGAGCGACTCGTCGCGGGCCTCGGTCGAGGTGCCGACGACGACGATCCGCTCCCCCGCCGGAGTGCTGACCGGGGCGGCGAGGAGGCGCGCGCCGCCGTCGAGGCTCGGCAGGTCGCCGCGGGTGACGAAGGTCGGGGCGCGGGCCGCGGCGGCGAGCTGGTCGGCGTCGAGCAGGTTTTCGCCGCCGATCACGGCGGAGGAGTCGATGACCGTGCCGTCAGGCTTGAGCACCTCGGCGAAGCTGTCGGCCCGGCCGACCAGGTGCTGCTCGTGGGCGGAGAGGCTGGTCTCCTCCCGGCGGACCACCGCCGAGAGTTCGTCGGCCCGCGAACGCAGCCCCGAGTCGACCGCGGTGTCGACGTCGTTGCGGAACTGGAGGTAGACGAAGAAGCCCGTCCCCGCCAGGACCACGGCGATCACCGCGGCGAAGACGAGGGTGAGGCGGAGTCGGATCGAGAGGCGGCTCAGCGCCCTCCGTCCTTCCGCAGCCGGTAGCCGGCGCCGCGCACCGTCTCGATCGAGACCACGTCGAAGGGCACGTCGATTTTGCGCCGCAGATAGCGGATGTAGACCTCGACCACGTTGGAGCGGTGTTCGAAGTCGTACTCCCAGGCCTGTTCGAGGAGCTGGGATCGCGAGAGGACGTAGCCGGCGTGGCGCATGAAGGTCTCCAGAAGCGTGAACTCCTTGGAGGACAGATCGATCTCCGTCTCGCCGCGCCAGACCTGGCGGGTGCCGGGATCGAGGCGGAGGGCACCGACTTCGATCACCGGCGGGCGCTCGACCGTGCCGCGGCGGACCAGCGCCCGCAGCCGTGCCAGCAGCTCGGCGAAGGCGAACGGCTTGACCATGTAGTCGTCGGCGCCGCCGTCCAATCCGACCACCCGGTCGTCGAGCGAGCCGCGCGCGGTCAGCATCAGCACCGGCGCCCACACCCCGTCCCGCCGCAGCCGCCGGCAGGTCTCGAACCCGTCGATCCCGGGCAGCATCACGTCGAGCACCACCGCGTCGTAGTCGGTCGAGCCCGCCATCAAGAGCGCCCGCTCCCCCTCTTCCGCCACATCGACCGCGAGCCCTTCCTCACTCAGCCCGCGCCGCAGCAGCGCCGCCATCTTCATCTCGTCCTCGACGACCAGAACTCGCATCCACCGAGGATCTTCCCCCAACATGAACGGAAGATGAGAGTCAGCTGGGGAGAGTTTGGCGTGCCCAGGCCCTTAGGGGGCAGGTGCCGACGCAAGCGGTGTTCTATCGAGATGAGAGGGGACGACAACCCGTGCAGGAATTCCTCTTGGCCCGATTCAAACCCAGGTCCCGCTCCCAGATCGAAGATCAGATCAGCGAGATGAACGGACTTCCGGACAACCTTCCTCCGCTTCCTTTTCCACGGACCTCACAGATTGAAGGCGGCCTGCGCGAGCTCCGCTGCCACAGCGGCAGCGAGCTGTACCGGATCCTCTATCGACGCTCGGGCAACCTCTTCGTCCTGCTCCACATGCTGCGCAAGGACAGCAGAGCCATCCCCGGGCGAGATGTCGAACTGGCGCAGCGACGCTGGCGGGAATTCAAGAGACGAATGGACACCCCCAAACGACGCGGGCCCCGGCCTGCGGAAGGGACGCACCGTGAACTCAGTCATCACGACTTCCGCTAACGTCGTTCCCATGGTGGAGGCAGAGGGAGCAGGCTGCAAGGAGTGGATTTCCCCGATCGGCATGAGCATCGAGGAACACATCGCCGAGCAGGAGCGCCTTTACCCCGAGTTCAAGAAGGAACGTGAACAAAACCGCCCCCGACGCGAACTCTCCCGGCTGCTGATGATTCGTCGGGTCGAACTCGACCTCAGCCAGCAGGAACTGGCCGACCGGATGGGGACGACCGTCGCAGTGATCTCGCGCCTTGAAAGAGGAAGCCAGAACTTCTCGGTCGACACCCTTCAACGCCTCGCGAAAGCCCTCGACACGCGGCTGGTCTATAGCTTCGAGCCCAACGACGGTGCCGACCCCGAGTACGTCGACGCCCTCGTCGTCGTCCCCTGACTCTCATCTTGCCTTAAGCAACGGCCGCAACGGTGGGACACATGCTTATGCGCGCATCCGTCACCGATTTCGTCCTCAATCCGATCGTCAACGTCGCCACCGAATTCATCAGCTCGGCGGGGTATCCCGCCGTATTCCTGCTGATGACGCTCGAGTCGGCGTGCATCCCCGTTCCCAGCGAGGCGATCATGCTCTTTGCCGGCTTCGCCGTGTCGAAAGGGGAACTGACCTTGGCCGGGATCGTCGCGGCCGGGGTGCTCGGCAACCTGGTCGGGTCGCTGATCGGCTACGGAATCGGCTATTTCGGGCGCGTGGACCTGCTCGAACGCCACCGGATCTTCCACGTCAACCCCGAGTGGCTGCGGAAAACGGAGGGGTACTTCGAGCGCTACGGCGACGCCACCGTCTTCTTCTCGCGCATGCTGCCGATCGTCCGCACCTTCGTCTCCCTCCCCGCCGGGGTGGCGCGGATGCCGCTCGGCCGCTTCTCCCTGCTGACGACGCTCGGCTCGATCCCCTGGGTCCTCGCCCTCGGCCTGCTCGGCCAGGCGGTCGGCGACAACTGGGAAAGCTGGCGCCACAACCTCGGCTACATCGACTACGTGGTCGCCGCGGCGATCGTGATCGGCGTCGCCTGGTGGTTGGTGCGCCGTCGCCGTGACGAAGACGGCGCCGCCGCCGCCTGACTCTGTCACTGCCCGCCGTTGATGGGCCGAAAACTCAAGCAGTAGTTGAGTTTTCGGCCCATCAACATCGTCACTTCGGAGGCAGGGTGGCGACGAAGGCGAGGGCGCGGGTGACCCAGGCGTCGAGGTCGGCTTCGCTGCCCAGGGCCTCGGGGGCGACGAAGACCCAGCCGGGCATGCGACGGCCGGCGGATTCCATCGGCTCGACCCCGGGCCGGGACTCGACCTCCTCGGCGTCAGCCGGGTCGGTGCGCACGAGGAGGCCGCCGCGGCGGGACGCGGCGACGGTGAGGTTGCCGTCGACCATGAAGCCGAGCCCGCCGAACATGCGCTTCTCGGTCACCTCGCCGTCGATCGCGGCGAGGCGCTCGCGCACTTCCTCGGCGAGCTGCTCGTCGTAGGCCATCGCCGGACACCGTACCCGCCCCACACCCAGGGTGGCCGCGGCTCACCCCTCGGGTCCCTTGCGCGCTCAGGGCGACGCGGCATTCTGGGCGGAGCGGGCGACCAGGTCGCCGATCGCCACGCAATCGTGACCGAGCTTGTAGCCGACAGCCCCCGCCTGGACCTGCCCCGCCGCGAAGGTCAGTTCGGCGACGTACCTGGCTTCGGCCTCCGAGCCGGCCGCGGGCGGGCCCTGGGCCACGTCGCTGGTGTAGTTCGCGGCGGTCGTCAGGCCGGTCGAGAAGCGTTCGAGGGCGATGTCGGGGACGGCCGGCGCGACCAGCGACTGCAGGCGGCCGCGCATCGTCTCGATCACCTCGAGGTAGCCGCGGGCGCGTTCGGCGCGATCCTGGCCCGCGGTCGAGGGCGCGCCTTCCAGGGCGAGGCTGCAGTAGCCCGCGACCTCGGCGCGGTAGGCGGCCGGGGACGGCACCTGCGGGGCCGGGCTGCCCGGATGGAGGATGCCGGAGATCGCCACGCTGGCGCCGGCCACCACCAGGACCAGGACCGCCACGGTGACGTAGGGCCCGATCGGGCGCTTCCGCTGCTTGGGACGGGCGGCGGCCGCGGCCCGTTCGGCTTCGCGCAGCGCTTCGACCGAGCCGAGCGGGACGTCGGCGCGGGGACGCGGCGACGGCGCCGACCCGACGTACCCGCCCTCGATCGCCAGCTCGACCAGCCGGGCCCGCTTCTGGTTCTGGGGCAGGTCTTCGATCCCGAACTTGCGGTAGAGCGTCCGCAGGTGCCCCTTCACCGCGTCGACGCCGAGGAAGACCTCGTCGGCGATCTCCTGGTTGGTCGCCGGGGTCGCGTAGCTGTTGCCCGCCGAGATCGGTCGGCAGAGCGCTGCCAGAATGCCAAGCTGCGCCTCGGTCAGCTGAACTTCGGTCGGGGGATCATCCATGAGAGGTAATTGCACCGTGACAAAGATCAGCCGCCGGATCGCCCTCCTGGGGACTGCCGTCCTTGCCGCGATGGGACTCTACGCGGCGGTGGGCGCCGACGCCGCCGGCACCTTCGCCGCCCACGCCCAGCGGCCCAGTTACGACCCCGGCGCCCTCGAACTGAAGGGCCGCGGCGGCTACACGACGGCGCGCCCCCACGCCGAACTGCGCGTCGTCGTCTGCCTTCAGAAGCGCCTTGGCGGCCGCTCCTTCTCGGTCCGCTGCGCGACCGGCACCGGGGCGGGCAAGCGGGTGACCGCGGAAGTCCTCGTCCCCGGCTGCGTCAAGGGCACCTGGCGCACCACCGCCACCGGCGAAGCGCTGGACAAGAAGGGCGCCTGGGTCCACCAGATGAGCGCGACCAGCGCCCCCTTCCGCTGCTGATGGCGAGCCGGGGACGGCGCCGACGCCGGGAGCGCCGCTGATGTCACGCGCCGCCGAGGACCGCAACCGGCGCCTACTGCGCGCCCGCGACACGATCGACCGCTCCTACGCCGCCCCGCTCGACGTCGCCGCCCTCGCCCGCGTCGCCCACGTCTCCCCCGCCCACTTCGCCCGCCAGTTCCGCGCCGTCTTCGGCGAGACCCCGCACCGTTATCTGCAGCGCCGGCGGATCGAGCGGGCGATGGAGCTCCTCCGGGACACCGACCTCCCGGTCACCGCGGTCTGCCTCGACGTCGGCTTCGCCAGCCTCGGCACGTTCAGCCGCACCTTCAGCGCCGTGGTCGGCGAGTCGCCCTCCGCCTACCGCGAGCGCACCCAGGCGTCCCGCGCCGCCCAGTACGTCCCCGCCTGCCTGGAGAAGACGCTCCGCCGCCCGGTCGGGCCGCCCGCGCCCCCGGCCGGCGCGCCCGTCGCATAGAGCAGTTTCGGAGAAGCGCAACCGGCCGCGCCGCTCTACCGTCGCGGCCATGTTCAAACACATCACCCACACCACTCTCTATGTCACCGACCAGGACGAGGCACTCGACTTCTACGTCGGCAAACTAGGCCTCGTCGTGCACACCGACGCCGACGTCGACGTCATGCGCTTCCTCACCGTCGCCCTGCCCGACGACGACAGCCTGCAGATCATGCTGCTGCTCCCCGGCCCGCCGCTGCACGACGAGGCGACCGCCGAGCAGGTCCGCGAGCTGATCGCCAAGGGCGGCGCCGGCGGCGGCGTCATCTTCGAGACCGACGACTGCGTCGGCACCTACGAGCGCCTGCGCGACCTCGGCGTCGAGTTCACGCAGGAGCCGACGAAGCGCTTCTACGGCACCGACTGCGCCCTGCGCGACCCCTTCGGCAATCCGCTGCGCTTCACCGAGCGTCCCGCCACATAAGCCACATCCGCGGCCCGCGCGGCAGCCGCACCTCCTCCGTGACGCGGAAGCCGAAGCGGGCGTAGTAGTCGACGTTGCGCTCCTTCGAGGACTCGAGGTAGGCGCCGACGCCGTCGCGGTCGCATTCCTCGAGCACCGGCGCGAGCACGGCGGTGCCGAGCCCGCGGCCCTGGGCGGCGGGCTCGGTGCCGACCGTCGCCAGGTACCAGTGCGGCGGCTTCGGCGGGTGCCGGCGTTCGACCCCGAAGAGGCCGTAACCGACCAGCGGCGTGCGACGCAGCAGCCGCGGATGGAGCATCGCGCGGGTGAAGCGGAGGTCGTCGGCGGGGCTCGAGCGCCAGCGCTCCGGCGCCGCCCAGACGGCGGCGCTCTCGCCGCCCGCGCTCATCCAGATCTCCCCCGCGCGCAGCATCTGGCAGTCGCGGGCGGCGTGGAAGCGCTCCAGCATCCGCCGCCGCAGCGCGTCGCGCGGGCAGGCCCAGCGGGCGACGGGGTCGTCGTCGAAGGCCCGGGCCAGCATCCGGTCCAAGGTGGGAAGGTCCGCCGCTCCCGCGCGACGGACTCCCGCTGCTGCTCCCCCGCTCTCGGCCAAGGCGCTAGGCCGCGGCGGCCTCCGGGTCGGGTCGCACGATCACGGTGTCGGCGACGTTGATGATCTCGTCGGCGGGCAGGTCGGCCCGGCGGGCGTGCTCTTCGATCGCCTCCGGGCTCGACGCCTGGTAGACGCACACGGTGCCGACCGAGCCGCCGCCCTCCTCGAGGACGTAGCTGCGGATCCAGCGGATGTCGTCCGACATCTCCTCGTCGCCCACCTTCGTCGACCGCCCGGCGGCGGCTTCCAGCTCGGCGGGCGACTGCCAGGCACTCCGCCGCAGAATCACGTAGGTATCCATACCGTTCCCCTTCTGTCGGTGGCTGTCACCGAGCATACGTCCGCCGGTGCCGGCGGGTTCGAGGGAAATTCGATCAGTGCCCGTGAGCGCGGTGGTGATGCTTGTGGCGCGGCGTCCGCTGCAGCGTGACGCCGCGGTGCACGGTCCTCGCCGTGCCGCCGTCGGGGGTGAAGGTGACGCGGAACCGCACCCGCGCCCGGTGGACCTTCTTCAACCGCTTGGCCAGTTCGACCCGCGCGTGGACCGTCAGCCACATCGTCTGCACGCCCCTGGATTTGCGCGTGACCGCGTGCACCTTCTTGCCGAACAGCAGCACGAAGCCGGCGCTCGGCAGCCGCACCTGCAACCGGACGGTGCCGTTGCGACGGTTGTGGATGACGCGGCGGATCCTGAAGCGGTTCGAGGGCGGTGGGACCACGACCGGCGGCGGCGCCGCGCTCACCGCGCGGACGGCGGCCGGAGAGCCGCTGCAGTAGGCGGTCCGCCCGGTGAAGACCACCGCTTCGCCGCAGCCCTGGTCGTCGACGACGCTCAGCTTCGCTTCGTAGGTGCCCGGCGCGCCGTAGGTGTGGGTCGCGCTCGCCCCGCTCGCCGTCCCGCCGTCGCCGAAGGCCCAGTTCCAGGCGACGACCGCGCCGTCCGGGTCGGTCGAGGAGGTGCCGCCGAAGGTCGCCGGGCTGCCCGCGGTGGCGCTCGGCGCCGTGAAGGCCGCGACCGGGGACTGGTCGGGCGTGACGGCGAGGCCGAGGACCCCGTCGCCGGTCATCGGGATCGCCGCTCCCACTTCCTTGGTGAGGAGGTCGATCGGCGTGACTTCGTCGGCGCTCGCCGCGTAGGCGGTCTTCCCGTCGGGGGCGATCGCGATTTCCCCCGCGCCGCCCGGCACTTCGATCGGCGAGCCGACGATCGCGTTGCTGGTCGTGTCGACGACGCTGAGGGCTTTGGCCGCGGGGTTCGGGAAGCCGACGTAGAGGGTCCGGCCGTCCGGGCTCACCGCGATCCCCGTCGGTTCCGCCGTCGTCCAGATGGTCTTGACGACCTGGCCGAGCGCCACGTTGACGACGGCGACACCGCCGAGGCTCGGCCCGATGACGTAGGCCGTGTTGCCGTCCGGGGTGAAGGCGATCAGCCGTGGCCTGCCGTTCACCTTGATCGGGCTGCCGACGACTTCCTCGGTCCGCGTGTCGACGCTGACGATTTCTTTCGACGCGAGCCCGAAGTAGGCGAGGCGGCCGTCCGGGCTGAAGGCCACCGCTTCGGCTTCACGGCCGAGTTCGATGGTGCCGCCGGCAGTCGCCGCTTCGGGTTCGACGACGAGGACCCCCTTGCTCTCGCTGGTCACGTAGGCGCTCTTGCCGTCGGGCGAGATCGCGACGCCCACGCCGGCGGCGGGGAGCGGGAACGAGCTGAGGACCGTGCGGGTCGCGGTGTCGATCACCTTCGCGCTTTTGCCGCCGTCGGTGGCGACGACGGCGCGGCGGCCGTTCGGCGTGATCGCGAGCGATGCCGGCCCTTCGCCGACCGGGATCGGGAGGCCGACTTCGGCAGCGGTGGCGCCGTCGACCGTCGAGACCGAGCCCTGGCTCGAGTTCGCGGTCCACACCAGCGGCGCGGCGCTCGCGCTCGCGGAGCCGACGCAGAAGAGGGCGCAGACCGCGGCGGTCGCCGCGAGCGCCCGGGCGCTGGTCGAAGAACGGCCCATCGGACGCGCCATTGTAGGCCGAGGCCGAGACACGATAAGTTTCGAAAATCGAGGAAGCCTCTTCAAACCGACGCCGCGTCTGCGTCTTCGCCGGTTCGGGCGCGGGCAACGACCCCTGCTTCGCCGCGGCCGCCCGCGAGCTCGGCGCGGAGCTCGCGGCGCGGGACCTCGGCCTCGTCTTCGGCGGCGAATCGCTCGGCCTGATGGGCGCCGTCGCCGACGGCGCCTGCGAGGCAGGCGGTGAGGCGATCGCCGTCATCCCCCGCTTCCTCGCCGAGGTCGGCACCCTCCACAACGGCTCCGAGCTCCGCCTCGTCGACACCCTGGGCGAGCGCAAGAAGCTGATGTCCGACCTCTCGGTCGGCTTCGTCGCCCTCCCCGGCGGCCTCGGCACCCTCGACGAGCTGACCGAGATGGTCACCTGGACCCAGCTCGGCGTCCACGACAAGCCGCTGGTGCTGTTCGACGTCGCCGGCTCCTGGTCCCCGCTGGCGTCACTGCTCGACACGATGGTCGCCAACGGCTTCCTGCGCCCCGAAGACCGCGCCCTCCTGCGCTTCGCCCCCGACCCCGCCGCCGCGATCGCCGCCGTCGTAGAGCCGTGAGGGTTCCGGGAGCCCCCCGCGGTGAGTTCGCACTTCTCCGCGGATAGCGCGGAGAAGTGCGAACTCGCCTGTCCCCCTCCGGGGCCGAGGATGCCGCAGGCCTCTCGTCCCCTGGCCCGTCCCCGACCGGCTAGGAAGCCGCGCGCTTCCCCGCCTCCTCGCGCAGTGCCGGCAGGACGTCGGCGGCGAACTGGTCGAGGAAGCGCTTCTGGTCGTTGCCGGGGGCGTGCAGGACGAGGTCTTCGAAGCCGAGCTCGACGTAGGGCATGATCGCCTCGATCACCTCGTCGGGATTCGAGGAGACGATGAAGCGGTTGTGGGCCTTGTCGGCGTTCTCGTCGGCGACCCGTTCCATCTCGATCGGGTCGTCGATCCCCGCTTTCTGCTCGTGGGACAGTCCCAGGGCCGACCAGATCTTGCAGGACTCGAAGGCATCGTCGTAGGCGCGGTCGTAGGAGACCTTGATCTCGATCATCTTGCGGATCTCGTTCGGGTCTCGATCGACTTTCTCCGCGCCCTCGGCGAGGTTTGCCATCAGGTTGCGGTAGAGGTCCGGGTCTTTGCCGCTGGTCGAGATGAAGCCGTCGCCGCGCCGCCCGGCGAGTTTCGCCGCCAGCGGGCCCGAGGCGGCGATGAAGATCGGCACCGGGTTCTCGGGCTTGTCGTAGATCGTCGCCCGCCGCGTCTCGTAGTACTCGCCCTCGAAGTCGACCCGCTCCTCGCGCCACAGCTGCTCGATCAGCTTGACCCCCTCGGCGAGGCGTCGGCGACGCTCTTTCGCCCCCGGGAACTCACCGCCGGTGGCGGGCGTCTCGTTCAGCGACTCGCCGGTGCCGACGCCGAGGAAGACGCGCCCGGGCGCCAGCGCGCCGAGCGTCCCGAAGGCCTGGGCCACGATCGACGGGTGATAACGGAGGGTCGGCGTGAGGACGCTGGTCCCGATCGTCACCCGCTCGGTCGCCTGCGCCAGCGCGCCGAGCCAGACCAGGGCGTTGGGGGCGTGGCCGCCCTGGTGGCGCCACGGCTGGAAGTGGTCGGAGACCGCGACCACGTCGAGGCCCGTCCGCTCCGCCTCGACCGAGAAGTCGAGCAGCTCACGCGGGCCGAACTGCTCCGCCGAGGCCTTGTAACCGATCCGTATCGCCATCGTGCCCTTTCCTAGAAGATCTGGTTCTGTCCGTCGAACACTTCGCTCACCGAGTCGTCGGTGAAGATGCGACTGACGGTATCTGCCAGGAGGCCGGCGCAGGAGACGACCTCGACGCAGTCCGGCGCGCCAGGCCGGATCGGGACCGTGTCGGTGACGACGACCCGCCGAAAGGGGGATGCGGCGATCGACTCGTAGGCGTCGCCGCTGAAGATCGCGTGCGTCGCGACCGCGCATACCTCCTTCGCCCCGGCGGCCATCACCGCCTCGCCCGCCGCCCGCAGGGTGCCGGCGGTGTCGATCATGTCGTCGACGATGATCGCGGTCTTCCCCGCGACCTCCCCGATCACCGCGCCGATCCTGGCCACCTGCTGTTCGGGCCGGTCCTTGTCCAGCAGCGCCAGCTCGGCGCCGAGCCGGTTGGCGAAGTTGCGGTTGAGCTTGACCCGGCCCGCGTCGGGCGCGACCACGACCAGCTCCTCCCCGCCGCCCGCCCCGGACATCAGCCCGTTCCCGCCGCGGATCTCCTCGACCAGCAGCTTCATCGCCGTCATGTGGTCGACCGGGACGTGGAAGAAGCCCTGGACCTGGCCCGCGTGGAGGTCCATCGTCAGCACCCGGTCGGCGCCTGCCGACTCCAGCGCCCGCGCCACCAGCCGGCTCGAGATCGGCTCGCGCGGCGCGCTCTTCTTGTCCTGGCGCGAGTAGCCGAACCAGGGGACGACGGCGACGATCCGGTGGGCGCTGGCGCCGACCGCCGCGTCGATCATCACCAACAGCTCCATCAACGTGTCGTTGGCGCTCATCCCCAGCTCCGGGTTGGCGCAGGTCGGCTGGACGATGAAGACGTCGGCGCCGCGGACCGACTCTTCGATCCGGCAGTACACCTCCGAGTTGGAGAAGGTCTTCAGCTTGACCGCGCCGAGGCCGACCCCGAGCTCGGCCCCGATCGCCCGCGCCAGCGCCGGGTTGCCGCGGCCCGCCAGCACCATCATCCGCCGCCCCGAGCGCAGCGGCTGCGAGGCCGGGTGCTCGCGCGGGGCGACGTCGAGCGCGCTCACCCGCCCCTCCCCGATGACGCTCCTTCACCGATAGACGACAGGCGTGCCGCGCCCGGTTCCAGCAGCGCGCGGCCGAGCGCGTAGGCCTCGCGCAGGTCGTTGCCGCGGTAGGCGACGGCGGCGTGCTCGGCGAGCGCCCCGGAGCCGTTCACCGACACCGTGTTGTCGAGGATCTCGAACAGCGGCAGGTCGGAGGCGGAGTCGCCGTAGGCCACCGTGTCCGCGGCGCCGAGGCCGAGCCGCTCCAACACCTCGGTCGCGATGTAGACCTTCATTTCCGGGGTCAGCACCCGTTCCGGCACCACCTCGCCGCCGGCCAGGACCTCCGCCCCGTAGGCCTCGTGCAGGCCGAGGCCGCGGAGCTTCTCGGCGAAGAACTGCGGCGACATCGTGATCACGATGCTGCGCTCGCCACGCGCGTCGATGTCGCGCCAGACCTCCTCGATCCCCTCCAGCCAGGCGGTCTCGGCGAAGACCGCCTCGATGTCGTCCTCGCCGAGCTCCGCCCAGAGCGGCAGCAGCAGCTCGTAGAACTCGACGTGGCCGAGCTGACCCCGGCCCCAGCGCTCCTCCATCTCCTCGACCGCGTCGATGTGGCCGGCACGGCGGGACAGCTCCAGACAGGCCGAGCCTGTCAGGAGCGTCCCGTCCATGTCGAAGATGTGGAGCTTGGTCATCGGGTCAGGGTGCCGCGCCGGCGCGGCCGGCGCTAGGCGCCGACCGGGGTCGCGGCGCCTCTGGCGGCCTCGCGCAGCGGCGCGGTGTAGTCGGAGTAGTAGTACTCCGGCACCTCACGTTCGCTCCGCTCCTTGAGTTCGACGAAGTCCCACTTGCGCAGGAGCTGCCCGTTGCGGAAGACCGGCACGAGCTGGTTCTCCTCCTCGGGGATCTCGTCGCGGCGCACCGTCGTGTAGTCGCCGTCGGCGTACTTGAGGGCGAGCCGGCCCTTCTTCGAGAGCTTCATCGAGTCGCCGGTCGGGCTCTTGCCGATGTCGCGCCATTCGCCGTTGACCTTGGCGGCGTTGGCCTTCATCCCGAACTCCATCGTGTCGCGGTTGCAGTGCTGGAGCAGGCCGCCGCCCATCCCGAACACCGCGTTGTCGGTCGCGAGCCCGCGCCGCTCCATCTCCATGAACACTTTCGGCAGCGTCTCGCGACGCACCCCGTCGCCCTGCACCGTGCGGACGAAGTCGGGGAGGACTTTGTAGCCCTTCGAGTTGGTCGTGTAGCCGAAGGCTTCCATCAGCCACTCGGTCGTGTCCGAGGTGACCTGGACGACGTCGCCGGAGTCCGGCCGGATCCCGACCAGGCCCTGGAAGCCTTCGATCCGCTCCTTCAGCTCGCCGCCGATGATGTTTTTGACCGCGTTCTCGTGGTCGTAGGTGTCGGTGAGCAGCAGGGCGCAGCCGTCCGGCTCCATCTGGTCGAGCATGTTGCGCATCGCCGCCGCCTCGTTCTCCCGCCCCCAGGCGCAGAAGCCCGCGTGCTCGGAGTTCGGGCCGGAGTTCGAGGGATCGACCGCGTTGTAGTACTTCTTCGCCGCGACGATCCCGGGCACCGTGTCCGACTGGTTGAAGTTGACCAGGTGGGCGAGCCCGCCGAGCGCCGCCGATTCCTGCGAGGAGACGCCGCGGGCGCCGTAGTCGTGGAGGATGAAGCGGATCGACTCGGGGTGGTCGGAGGTCTGGCGCAGGCTCTCCTTGATCACCTGCTTGGACAGCCAGCTGATCGTCCCGATCGTGGTCGGGTACCAGACCGCGCGCAGGAGCGCCGTCTCGAAGAAGCTGGTCGCCCACCAGTAATTGGGGTCGGTGTTGATGACCTGGACGAGGACGTTCTTGACCGGCAGCACCGTCCCCTCGGGGACCGCCTCGATTTCGACCGGCAGGTAGCCGCCGTGGTCGTTCAGCACCCCGAGCCAGTTGTCCCGGTTGAAGTGCATGCCCTGCTCGCGCTCGGTGAACTCGGCCTCGTCGATGTCCTCGAGCGTGATCGGGTGCATCAGGAACTCGCGCAGAAAGGCCTGCAGCCCGACGAACATATTCACCGGGAACTCCCCGCCGCGCGACTCGATGTAGCTGGAGACGTATTCCGTTCCGGGCGGATACAGCGGGTAGTGGCAGTGCTTGTAGTTGTCGGTGTTGATGATGATATTGCTGAATTGCGTCATCTAGAAACCTTTCTGGCACATACCTGAATAACCCTTCCCAATTAGCCCAGACACTTGCGGCAAGCGGAATATGAACGATTCCACCCTGCCCGTCAACCCCCCACCCAAGGGCCATTGCTGAAATCGTTTAATTCCCGGCCTACAAGGCGGTTTCTGAGGCACCTCGACGACCCGGGCCGAGAGGCCCGAACGCCCCGGGGACATGAGGCGCCCCCGGAACGCGCGGGGGTCCCCCGGGCGCCGGGGGTCCCCGGGTGAGTTCGCAGTTCTCCGCGCTATCCGCGGATTTCTGCGAACTCAGCCGGGGGAAGGCGGGGGCGTCCCCTTGCCGGCTGTCGCCCGGGTAGGGGACGCGCCCCTCTCGCCACGGCCCGTTGCTCCTATGTCAAGCCGTCGCGGTGATCCGTGGCCCCCTGCGAGTCCCTCTGAGCGTCGACGGTGTCCTCGGATCTCCCCCTCTCGGCATCGAGGAGAAGCCGCCAGACCCGGCGCGCCAGGTGGCGCTTCAGGCAGCGCAGGGCTTCGCGCCTCGTCTTGCCCTCGGCCTGCTTCTTCGCGAGGAACTCGCGAGCCGGGGTATGGCAGCGCCCTTGCGTGACCGCGATGCGGTGGAGGGCGCAGTTCAGCCTCCGGTTGCCGCCGCGGTCGAGGCGGTGGCGGGTGCGGTTCCCCGATGAGGCGGGGATCGGGGCGACGCCCGCCAGGCGGGCGAACTTGGCGTCGGAGGAGAAGCGCCCGGCTCCGGCGGTCTCGGCGATCAGCCTGGCGGCGGTGAGGGGGCCGCAGCCCTCCATCTCCAGCAGGGCCGGGGCCTGCTCCTCCACCAGGGCTGCGATCTCGCGCCCGAGCTCGACGACCCGGCGGGTGCGGCGGCGGATCTCGACCACCAGCTCGCGGGCGACCCGGACCCTGGCGCCCTGCCCGGCGCGCGCCAGGCGACGGGCGAGCCGGTCGAGCCAGACGGCGCGGTCGAGGCAGCCGGCCGGCAGCCCGAGGTCGGGCCAGAGGTCGTGCAGGTGCCAACGCAGCCGGCACTGGTCCTCCGAGCGCGCCTTCACCAGGTCCTCGCGGTGGTCGGTCAGGAGCTTGATCTCCAGCGCCTCCTCGTCGAGGTGGGCGGCGGGCAGGGTGTCGACGCCCTCGCGCAGGGCCGCCCTCGCCACCGCCAGGGCGTCGATCGGGTCCGACTTGCCGGCCGCCCTTTCCCCGCGGCGGCTCTGCCCCATGAGCTTCAGGGGGACGCGCACCACCCGCTCACCCGCGGCGACCAGGAAGCGCTCCAGGGAGCCGGAGACGTGGCGGCAGTCCTCGATCGCCCAGACCCGATCCTCGTCGAGCTCCCGCCCCCAGGCGAGCAGCTCGCGGAAGCCCGGCTCCCTGGCGGCGGCGGTCTTCTCGCCGGCGAGCCTGCCGGTCCCCGCGTCGACCGCGCCGCAGGTGTGGGTCCGCTTGTGGGTGTCCGTGCCGATCACGATCATCTGGTCTGTCCCTTCGATTGGTCGTTGCATTGGGACGGACCCCCGGTCGACGGGCCTCACCCGGGGCGATGCCACGCTCCTGTCAGGTCAGGCCGGGGATCCTCGGGTGGCGACGGGCGACGAAACGGGCCGAGGTCGGACCCTCGGGTCGACAGGCAGGCTGTGGGTCGGCCCGTCGCTCACCCGGGAACCAACCGGCCCGGTCGGACATCTGCTGCCGACCGTGGAGTCGACGATGACAGTGAGGCAGGCTGTGGCCGTGGCGAGAGGGGCGGGTGTGCGGGAGGTGTGGAGGGTCGTGCGCGGGAGCGTCACGGGAGTGCGACGGGAGTGGCACGGATCCGTGACGGGAGTCAGACCTCGTCACGGAGATTTCGGGATCTCCGGTCTTTCTCCCGTGTTGTGCAACAGCGACCTACGCGCTGCGTGTATTGACCCCCCTATAGGGGCCCTAAAACACGCAGCGCGTTTCCGGGCCTTGATTTCAGGCCCGAAAAGGGCCTTTCCGGGCCGGAAAGTGTGACGTTCCCGGCATCTTCATCACGGATCCGGCCGAGGTGTGGAGACTCTCCGACCCGATCGTCACGGAAGTCCGACTTCGCAACGTCCCTGTGACGCCTCTCCCACGAAAGCCTCACGTCCTGGGCTCCTCATGGGGGTCACAGCCTGCCAGGACCCCCATGAGGAGCCCAGGACACCCGCACCCGCCACCTCGGACGGCCGCAAGCGCTCCGAGCCCCGCCCCGTCCCCCTACCAGCCCCAAAACCAACCGCTCAGACCAAAACCGCGGCCTCGATCTCCTCGCTGGTCGGCATCCCCTCGCGGGCGCCCTGTTTGCCGACCGAGATCGAGGCGGCGGCCACGGCAAGCTCCACCGCGCGGCGGAGGTCGTCGCCGGCGGCGAGGCGGGTGGCGAGGACGCCGTTGAAGGTGTCGCCGGCGCCGGTGGTGTCGACCACGGTGGCGGCCGGGGCGGGCAGCTCGAAGGTCTCCTCCCCGTCCGCGACGAGAACGCCGTCGCCGCCCCGGGTGACGATCACCGGGGCGCCGCTCCGGCTCGCGAGATTGCGGGCAGCGGCCGCGAGGTCACCGGACCCGGCCGCGTCGCCATACCGCGCGTGGCTGTCCGCACCGGCCGCCAGGCCGTCTCGACCGCCGGGGTCGCCCGGCCGCGCAGGATCGCTCGCAGCGCCCGCTGCGTTGCCCGGCTTGCCGGCGCCACCTGGCCGCGCGTGGCCCTCCGCACCGGCCGCCAGGTCCCCCGACGCGCCAGCGCCGCCCAGCCGCGCCGAACCGGTCGCATGGTCGACGGCGTCCCCCGTCCCGCCGTCATCCCTCAGTCGCGCCAACAAGTCCCGCAGCTCGCCCGCGTTCGGGGTCAGGATCGCGCCGCGAGGAACGGAGCGCTCGACCGCGGGGGTCGGCGGCGCCGGGTTGAGGACGCAGGGCAGGCCGGCGGCCGTGGCGACGTCGACCGCGGCGAGCACCGCGTCGTCGGGGATCTCGGTCGAGACGAGGACGCAGCCGAGCTCGGCGACGCGCGGCTCGAGGGCCGCCCGCACCGCGGCCGCGTCGAGCGCCCCGTTGGCGCCCGCCCCAACCGCGATCTGGTTCTCTCCGACAGCATCGACGACGATCAGCGCGACGCCGGTCGGCTCTCCCTCCAGGCGCGCGACGCCGGCGACGTCGACCCCGTCGGCGCGGAGCAGGTCGAGCGTCTCGGCACCGGTCGGGTCGTCGCCGACCGCGCCGACCAGGACGACCTCCGCCCCGGCCCGTGCCGCCGCCACCGCCGCGTTCGCGCCCTTGCCGCCGCCGAAGCTCCGCGGCCCCTCGCCGACCACCGTCTCCCCGGCCCGCGGCAGCCGCTCGCTGCTGACCACCAGGTCGACGTTGATCGCGCCGACCACCGCCAGGCCCTGGGCCCGAGCGCTCACCGCGGCGCCGGCGGCCCCACCGACTCCCGTTCCATCAATGTGGTCGGGAAGGGCATCGGCGGAGTCGCCTCCTCCTCGTCGGCGATCAGAGCGAAGAGAAGGCGGGCAGCGGCGGCGCCGAGGTCGGTCGCCGGCTGCCGGATCGTGGTCAGCCGCGGCGTCACCAGCGAGGCCGTCGGGACGTCGTCGAAGCCGACGATCGTCAGGTCCGCGGGCACCTGGATCCCCTGCTCCCGGCAGTACTCCAGTGCGCCGAACGCCATCAGGTCGTTGGCGCAGATCAGCGCCGTGGGACGCTCGGCGGGCGCCACGTCAAGCGCCTTCGCCGCCAGCTCATAGCCGGAGCGCTGCCGATAGTCGCCGCCGAAGAACGGCACCTCGTCGGGGTTGTGGCCCGCCGCGGCAAGCGCCTCGCGGTACCCGGCCAGGCGCTGGTCGGCGCTCCAGAGCGGCGCCGGGCCGCCGATCAGCGCGATCCGCTGGTGCCCCGCGCCGATCACGTGCTGGGCGATCTCGCGCGCGCCGCGCCGGTTGTCGGCAACCACCGCGGGCAGTTTGAAGCCGGGCATCTGCTCGTCGACCAGGACCACCGCCCCGGAGCGGGTCAGCTCCAGGATCAGCGACGGCAGCGTGCCGGTCGCGGAGAGGTAGACGACGCCGTCGAGGCGCTGGCTGCGCAGCAGCTGGGCGTAGAAGTCGTCGCTTTTGCCGGTCGCCTGGGGCACGCAGAGGACGACCAAGACGCCCCGCTCCGACGCTTCCCGCTCGACCCCCTCGGCGACCAGCGCGAAGTACTGGTTGGCGAGGTCGGGGACGATCAGGCCGATCGTCGAGGCGGAGCGCCGCTTGAGGCTGCGCGCCGACTCGTTCGGGGTGTAGTTGAGGATCCGGATCGCGTCGAGCACGCGGGCGCGCCGGTCGCTGGCGACCGGGCCGGAGTCGTTGAGGACGTAACTGACCGTGCTCAGCGACACGCCCGCGTGGGCGGCAACGTCTTTCATCGTTGGTCGGCGCTGCTTCGCCATCTACTGCCCCCTACACGTCCGCGGTGACTCTCCCGCCGGCCCAGAGGATGATCGACGACCAGAGCTCGGCGTATTCAGGCCACTCTACGAACTCCGGAGGCGCCCAGTGCGGCGCGCAATCGGAGGCGAACGCGGCGGTCCGGCCGCGACCGAACTCGGAGACGACGAGCAGGGGATCCTCGCCGACGGTGGCGACGACGGTCGCGTCCTCCTTCGCCCGCAGGCGGTTGTACCCGAGCAGGCGCGGCCACTCGTCGGCGACGCGGCCGAGCGCCGGGTGGCCGGCCGCGGCGACCTCCGGGGCGACGCCCTGCGGCACCTCGACCCGGTCGTCGTGGTCGAGCATCTCCACCGGCAGCACCTCCGCCAGCGGGCTCTCGGCGTACCGCGCGCGGCCGTCGATCCCGGTGAAGGAGAGATAACCGCCGACCATCACCAGGCCGCCGCCCGACTCCACATAGGCGGCGATCTCGGCCAGCCGGTTGGTGGTGACTTCCGAGCGCAGGAACGTCTCGTCGCTGAGCAGGAACGAGTTGGCGCCGACGTCGGAGATGATCACCGCGTCGTACTCCGCCAGCGCCTCGCGATCGCGCGGGAAGCGCCCCGAGATCTCGTGCGCCCGCACGTAGTCGACCTCGATCCCGGCCCGCTTCAGCGATTCGATGAAGACGGTGCCGCCCTCCTCGTACTCGGTCGAGTGGAAGTGGTCGAACCCCTTCATGTGGACGGTGTGCTTGATCCACGACTCGCCCGCGACCAGGACCTTCGCCCCGTGGCTGCCGTTCGCGCCGGCCATCAGGCGTTCTCCAGCAGGCGGTCGCCGACATGGTCGGGCAGGACCCGCGCCTCGTTGGCGGGGACCTCGGCCAGCTCCCGCATGTCCCAGCCGATCATCTTCTCCGGCACCAGCTCGAAGTAGCGCCGGCCGGCGAACTCGCCGAATTCGAAGTAGGCGTCCGCGTAGGGATGGTTCTTGTAGAAGTACTTCTGCCGCACCAGCTCCTGCAGCTGGTCGAACAGGGCGTCGTCGTCGGTCACCTCCATCGTGCCGTGGATGCGTACCCCGTGGACGGTGGCGTACTCGTCGCCGCCGTCGACCAAGGCGGCGAGCGGCCGGCCGGCCTCGAAGTTGGCGCCGTGTTTGGAGGCGGCGTCCACCGGGATGAAGATCCGCCGTTCGTGGACCACCAGCCAGAGCGGCGAGAGGTAGATCGAGCCGTCCTCGTTGGCGGTGGCGAAGCGGATCGTCTTCGCCCGCTCCAGGAACTCCCAGCGCTTGGCGCCGCGCAACGGCGCGAAGGTGCTGGCGGTCACCGGCTTGACGTCGGCCATGTCACTCTCCCCTCAGTGCGGTGAGCTTGTCGGAATATTCCTTCGCGTCGGCGAGGCCGACCCGCGGCGACGGGCCGCTGGTCCAGAAGAACTTGGATTTGACCCCGGTCGCTTCGAGCGTGTACTTGTAGCCCGCCGGCAGGAAGATGTGCTCGCCCTGCTTCGCTTCGAGCACGATCTGGCGGCCGGCGGCGTCCTCCACCCGCAGCTTGATCCGCCCTTCGAGACAGAAGTGCGACTCGTCGAAGTTGCTCTGGTTCCAGTGGTAATCGCCGTGATCGGGCTCCATGTAGCAGTAGCCGTGCCGGAAGTAACGGGCGTCGTCGCGCTCGCGCGAGACGAAGATCGCGGTGTCGATCCCCGTGTTGAATTCGAGCCGCGGCAGGGCGTCGATCTCCGTCTCGTCGATCACTTTCGGGTACCTCATGGCGTTCTTGGCTTTGGGATCGTGGTCGGGCAACGTGTCCTCGCTCTGGTCGATTGCCGCCAAGCGGCTGGTCGAAACGGTTCTGTAAATGTGGGCTAGGATCGCCTCAATTAGAGTTCTACAGGGAGCATATTCGTTTTCACCGTACAGCGATTGGAGAACTTGGTCAATGCGCAAGTCACGGGTACGAACCGATGAGCGGTGTTGACGCGGGAACGATCCCGGTGGTCGTCGACTGCGACCCTGGCATCGACGACGCGCTGGCCCTCGCCCTGCTCGCCGTCAGCCCCGAGTTCGACCTCCGCGCCGTCACCACGGTCTGCGGCAACGTCCCGGTCGAGCTCGCGACCGAGAACGCGCGCCGCGCCCTGCACGCCTTCGGCCGCGGCGAGGTCCCGGTCTGCCCCGGCGCCGCCCGCCCGCTCGTCCGCGCCAACCCGCCCTACGCCCAGATCCACGGCGTCAACGGCCTCGGCGGGGTCGAGCTGCCGGCGGTGGCGGCGGCGCGTCCGGCGGAGCCCGCGATCGCGGCCTTCGAGCGCGTGCTCGAGCCGGCCGCGCCGGGCGAGATCACGGTGATCGCGCTGGCGCCGCTCACCAACCTGGCGCTGCTGCTGGCGATGCGGCCGGACCTCGCCGACCGGATCGGCCTGCTCGCCACGATGAGCGCGACGATCGACGTCGGCAACGTCACCCCGGTGGCCGAGTTCAACGTCTGGGCCGACCCCGAGGCCGCCTACCGGGTGCTGAGCGAGGGTGACCTGCCGACCCGCCTCTTCCCCCTCGCGGCGACCCGCAGGGCGGCGCTCGACGAGTCCCAGCGGCTGGAATTGGCGAGCTGGTCGCCGGCCGGCGCCTCGCTGGCGGAGATGATCCTCGGCTACGACGACCAGGTGACCGGGACGGGCTGGCCGCTTCACGACGCGCTGGTCGTCACCGGCCTGCTCGAGCCGGAGAGCGTCCGGCTGCGGACCGCGGCGGCGGTCGAGGTCGACACCACGACCGGCCCGAACCGCGGCGCCACGACCGTCACCTGGGCGGGCGAGCCGCCGCGGCCGCTCGAGGTCGCCGTCGACGCCGACCCCGAGCGCTTCCGCCGCCTGCTCCGCGAGCGGATCTCCCGCCTCGCCCGCCCGCAACCGGCGTAGCGCGCGACTCCACGCCCGGCCGCGCGACCCACCGGCCCGTCGATCCCCCGCGTCCAGCTGTTCTTTTTGGTCCTGTGGGGACCAAAAAGAACAGCGGAAGCGACGCGAGGACCGCCGGCCTTCAGGCGCTGCGGATCAGCTTCTTGTTGACGAACTCGTCGGCGCCGAAGCGGCCGAGCTCGCGGCCGAAACCGGAGCGCTTGAAGCCGCCGAAGGGCAGCTCCGGGCCGTCGGCGACCGCGCCGTTGATGAAGACCATCCCGGCTTCGATCTGGTCGGCAACGCGTTCGGCCTGCTCCTTGTCGTCGGTCATCAGGTAGGAGCCGAGGCCGAACTGGGTGTCGTTGGCAAGTGCCACCGCCTCCTCCTCGGAGCCGACCTTGTAGACCTGGGCGACCGGGCCGAAGAACTCTTCCTGGGAGGCCTCGTCCCCGGGCTTGATCCCGGTGAGGATCGTCGGTTCGAAGAAGTTGCCGTCGCGCTTGCCGCCGACCACGACCTCGGCCCCGTTCTCGATCGCCCGCTTGACCTGGTCCTCGAGCCGGTCCGCCGCGGTCTTCGAGGAGAGCGGGCCCACCGCGGTGCTTTCCTCGGTCGGGTCGCCCGGCTTCGCCGCCTCCATCTGCTCGGTCAGCTTGGCGAGGAAATCGTCGTAGTACTCGTCGGTGACGATGATGCGCTTGGCGGCGTTGCACGCCTGGCCGGTGTTCCCGAGCCGCGCCGAGGCAGCCGTCTGGGCGACCGTGTCGAGGTCGTCGGTGGCGAGCACGATGAAGGGATCCGAGCCGCCCAGCTCGAGCACGACCTTCTTCAGGTTGCGGCCGGCGATCTCGGCGACCGCGGCGCCGGCGCGCTCGGAGCCGGTGACGGACACGCCGTGCACGCGGGGGTCGGCGATCACCCACTCGATCTGGTCGTTGGTCGCGTAGATGTTCTGGTAGGCGCCCTCGGGGAAGCCCGCCTCGTCGAAGATGCCCTGCATGGCCTCGGCCGATTCCGGGCACTGCGGCGCGTGCTTGAGCAGGATCGGGTTGCCGATCACCAAGTTCGGTCCGGCAAACCGGGCCACCTGGTAGTAGGGGTAGTTCCAGGGCATGATCCCGAGCAGCGCCCCGTAGGCGCTCCGCCGCACCGTCGCGGTCCCGGTGCCGCCGAGCAGCTTGATCGGTTCATCGGCCATCAACTCCTCCGCGTTGTCGGCGTAGAAGTGGTAGATCGCGCCGCAGAACTGGACCTCGCCGACCGCCTGGGCCTTCGGCTTGCCCATCTCGCGGACGATGATGTCGGCGAGCTCGACGGCGCGCTCCTTGTGCAGGTCGCCCACCTTGCGGACCAGGGCGGCGCGCTCGGCGACGGTCGAGGTCCCCGACCACGACTTGTAGGCGGCGTCGGCGCGACCGATCGCGGCGCGGAGCTCCTCGTCGGTGATCGTCGGGTACTCCTTGACCTGCTCTCCGGTGGCGGGATTGACTACGGCGTAATCGCTCATCTTGGTTCCTCGCGGCTGAAGTTTGATTCCGCCTAGAAAGCTTTCTAGGCCCCACCAGCAACGTATCAGGTGGGTCAGGACTGGAAAGAGCGCCCCGGCGGAGGAGCCGGGGCGCTCTTCCGGACTGCCTTCCGGCCGGTCCGGCGCCGAACTAGCCGGCGGCGGGTGCCGGCGGCGAGGACCCGGCTGCGGGGGGAGCTTCCGGGGCCGTCGCCGAGGCGGCTTCGGCCGCCGCCATCGCGGCGGGCGCGAACGCCGGCAGGTCTTCGAACTCGTGGGCCGGGCCGGAGCCCCAGTCGGCTTCGTCGAGGCCCTCGATCTCCTTGGCGCGGTCGACGCGGAGGCCGATCGTCTTCTCCAGCGCCAGGACCAGCACCAGGCCGGTGACGGCGGAGATGCCGAGCGTCACCACCACCCCGAGCAGCTGGTGCCCGAAGGTGATCGACGCGTGCTGGAAGGCGTAGTCGCCGTTTTCGAGTTCGAAGTAGCCACCGGTCGCCTTCCCGGCACCCACGATCCCGGCCGCCAGCGCCGCGTAGACGCCGCCGAACAGGGCCAGCGGGACGATCTTTTTGTCGTCGATCCGCCACTTCTGCATCAACAGGTAGCCGCCGTAGACGACCAGGGGCGCGATCATCGAGACGACCAGGATCCCGAGCGGCCGGCCGATGTCGAAGGAGGCCGAGCAGCCGATGTAGCCGGCGACCGGCCCGAGCAGCGCCATGATCGGGTTCTTGGTCAGGTAGCTGATCGCGAAGCCGGTGATGGCACCACCGAGGAACGACATGAAGACGTTCTCGAGCACCAGGCCGAAGCCGGAGGTGGTCATCGAGATGCCGAAGTAGCCGGCGCCGGGGACGACGTAGCCGCAGCCGAGGGCCAGGAACGGCACGCAGAAGAGCACCAGCCCCACGCCCAGGGCGGTGAGCCCGAGGTTGTGCGGTTTATGCGCCAGCAGGCCGGTCCCCGGTTCGGACGGATCGATCTTCTCGGCGAAGAAGGCGCCGATGCGCGGGCCCGCCCGCCAGGCGATGATCAGGGCCCAGGTACCGGTGAAGATGTAGAGGGAGAAGGTGCCCAGGTAGTCGTGCACGCCGATCTTGTCGAGCGGCCCGACCGAGCCCCAGGTCAGGTAGAGGAGGATCGGCATGACGATCGTCCCGGCGACCGCGGCGATGATGTTCATCGGCAGGTGCTTGACCCGCTCCAGGCCCGCCGAGTGCAGCAGCGCGCCGCCCGCCATCGCGTAGGCGACGAAGAAGACGAGGAAGATCTGGAAGACGTCGTTCTCCGGCGCGATTTCGGGGTTGAGCGTCTGCGGCAGCGAGACGACGTTGATGCCGCCGGCCCACCACTGGGATATCGCTTCGCCCCAGGGCTTTGGTATCCCGAACGCTTCGTAGAAGCTGACCTGCCAGATCGCGTAGCCGATCAGGAACATGCCGAGGCCGGCGACGAAGGCGGCGGCGAGCTTGCCGATCCAGACGTCGAGGAGATTCTTCCGCTGGACCAGGCCGGCATCGATCAATCCGACCGCGATGACGAGCAGGAACAGCGTGATCGTCGCGATCGTGTAGAAGATGTCGGCCTGGAAGATATTGGTCGATACCTGTTCTTTGAAAAAGTCCGCTGCGCCGAAGACGAGCGGAATGTGGACATCCATGGCTACTCCTCCGAGTAGTGATTGGGCTGGACCGGTTGCCGCCGCCCGTCAGCTCCGCGAGCCTGGCTCCCACAGGGGGCCGGGTTCACGATCGTCGCGCTCCATTTCCCGTCCCGGTGCGTCCCGCACCGAGTGGAGTCTGCTGATCGTCCGGTGACACTAGAAATGATTATGTTTCAGATCGTGCGACCGTTGTCAAGTGGCATTGGCAAACGAAATTTGGCTCATATATCCCTTTCATATGCCGAATCGCCGATTTTTTCCCATCACCATGCGCCCGGGTGGAATAGGCTCTGGAGATGATCGGGTCGAACCGTTTCTGCCATTTTGGGGGGTGGAACGGCCGCGACGCCCCTTCGCGGTGGCGTGCCCGGCCCGCGGCGGAGCCTGACCGCGAGGCCTGGGAAGAGCTCTTCGTCGGCTACTGCGACTTCTACGAACGTCCCTCCACCCCGGAGCAGCGCCGTCAGGTCTGGTCCTGGATCGAGGCGGGGACGATGCACTGCCT
>Ga0209916_1001095_pt1 | contig 27871 bp, 22 predicted proteins | sample ThiBio_1000_plan_FD_183956 | JGI IMG/M metagenome (GOLD analysis project Ga0209916, IMG submission 183956) | Wastewater bioreactor microbial communities from Cape Town, South Africa - Thiocy_solids_2 (SPAdes) | ecosystem: Engineered > Bioreactor > Thiocyanate-remediating > Anaerobic-Aerobic ... | reverse complement strand
GAGGGAGGTCCTGGGCTCCTCATGGGGGTCCTGGCAGGCTGTGACCCCCATGAGGAGCCCAGGACGTGAGGGGTGCGTGGGAGAGGCGTCACAGGGACGTGAGGAAGTCGGACTTACGTGACGATCGGGTCGGGGAGTCTCCACACCTCGCCCGGATCGGTCACAGAGATGCCGGGAACGTCACACTTTCCGGCCCTGGGGAGCCCTTTTTCGGGCCGAAATCAAGGCCCGATAACGCGCTGCGTGATTTAGGGCCCCTATAGCACGGTCAATCCACGCAGCGCGGAAGTCGGTGTTGGACAACACGGGAGAAAGCGTGGAGACCCCGGCATCTCTGTGACGACGTCAGACCTCCGTGACGGATCCGTGTCACGCCCGACTCACTCCCGTGACGCTCCCGTCCCGGACCCTCCACACCTTCCGCACACCCGCCCCTCTCGCCACGGCCACAGCCTGCCCGGGCCGTGGCGAGAGGGGCGCGTCCCTAACCGGACTCTCGCCTAAGGGTGCCCGTCCCTAACCGCGCGACGGATGCCCACCAGACCCCATACAAAGGGCGGGCCGTCTCCGGCCCGCCCTTCGAAAGCCTGCTGTCGCCGCGTACTACGCCGGAACCGCGGTCAGGCGCTCCTGGACCCACTTGGTCGAGGCGATGTGCTTGTCCATGCCCAGTTCCTTCGGGGTTGCGCCGAGGGCCAGGCCGACCAGTTGGGGGAGGTGGAGGACGGCGAGGCCGAGGTCACGGTTGACGACCTTGGCGGCCTCGGGCTGCTGCATGTCCAGGTTCAGGTGGCAGAGGGGGCAGGGGGTGACGAGGCAGTCGGCGCCGGCGTCGATCGCGTCGCCGACGTGGGTGCCCGCCTGGGAGAGGGAGGTCTCGCGGTTCATCGTGATGACCGGGAAGCCGCAGCATTTGCGCGCCCCGTCGTACTCGACGATCTGGCCGCCGAGGGTCTCGATGACCTTCTCCAGGTAGATGTCGCGGTCCGGGTAGGAGTCGTAGCCGAGGCGCTCCTTCGGCCGCACGATGTAGCAGCCGTAGAAGGGGCCGACGCGCAGGCCGGAGAGCGGCCGTTTCACCTGGGCGGCGAGGCGGTCGAGGCCGTAGTCCTCGACCAGCAGCCAGAGGAAGTTTTTGTTGTTCCAGGAGCCGTCGGCGGACTTCTCGTAGGAGAGCCCCTGGCCCGAGAGCACCTCGTTGATGTGCGCCCGGTAGCCGGAGTCGGCGTCAAGGCGCTGCTGGCACTCCGACTGCGCGCCCTGGCAGGTCGAGCAGATGTTCATCATCGAGAGCCCGGTCTGCTGGGCTAGCGCGAAGGTGCGCGCGTTCAGCGTGTCGGCGAGCTCCTGGTTGTGCTCGGCGATGACGCCGGCGCCGCTGCAGTTGGCACGGTCGAGTTCGACCAGCTCGATGCCCAGCTTCTGCGCGACCAGCGCCATCGAGCCGTGCAGCTCCGGCGTGAACCCGCGCGATACGCAGCCGGGCCAATAGGCGACTTTGATCTGATCAGCCATTAGAGGCCTCCTTGTCGGCGCCGGTCGGCAAGTAGTCTGCCGCGTCGGGCTCCAGGCCCTCCTGGACGGCCGCCTCCTCGTCGCCCTCCTCGCCCTTGATGTACAGGTTGAATTCCTCGTTGTGGGCCTCGGCGTGCTTGTAGATCGCCTTGACCTCGTCCTGGGCGCCGCCCGGGAGCTTGTGGTGGATGCCGGGGATCAGCTTCGGCAGCGAGCGCATCTTGCCCGTCTTGATGCCGCGGATCGCGGTCGGCAATGAGCCGATCATTTCCTTGATCGCCCGTTTGGTCGGCATCAGCTTGCCGAGCACGCCCGGCGCGAAGGACTCCTGCAGGAGCATCGACTCGTCGAGGGTGCCCTTCTTCTCGATGATCTTGACGAAGGCCATCTCGTGCGAGTGGCCGCTGTTCGGATCCTCGATGCCGGCTTCGCCCGCTTTGCGGCGCAGGCGCATGATCTGGTCCATCGGCGCGACGCCCTTGGGGCAGGCGTCGATGCAGCTGAAGCAGTGCGTGCAGTCGTAGATCCCGTGCGGGTCGTGCGCCAGGTCGGTGAGGCGCTCCGAGGTCTCCGCGTCGCGCGGGTCGCCGACGAAGCGATAGGCCTTGGCCAGCGCCGCCGGGCCGATGAAGAGCGGGTCGGCTTCCATCGAGAGGCAGGAGGAGACGCAGGCGCCGCACTGGATGCAGGCCATCGACTGGGTGATGTCGATCATCGACTCCGGCTCGACGATGTACTCGCGCTCCGGCGGCGTGCCGGCGGGCAAGAGCCAGGGGGTGACGCGGCGGAACTTCTCCCAGTGGGTCGACTCCATGTCGGTGACCAGGTCCTTGATCACCGGCTGGTTGCCCATCGGCTCGATCGTGATCACGTTGCCCTCGGAGGCGCCGCCGACCGCGGCCGCCTTCTTGTCCGCCAGCGCCTGGGCCTCGCCGATCTGGGTCTTGCAGCCGAGCCCGGACTGGCCGTTGATCTTCATCCCGCAGGAGCCGCAGATCGCCGCCCGGCAGGAGCAGCGCACGGCCAGCGAGCCGTCCGTGCGGTCCTTGGTCTGCAGCAGGCCGTCGAGGACCGACAACGAGGGCTCGAGCTCGACGTTGAACTCCTCCCAGTAGGCGGGCTCGCCGCTCTCCGGCTGGTAGCGCCGGACTTTGATCGTGTAGTCGGCCATCAGTACGTCCTCGCTTCCGGTTGCCACTGGGTGATGGTGACCTCTGAGTAGGAGATCTCCGGGCCGTCCTCGGTCCGCTCGAGGTCGATGTGTTTGAGCCACTCCTCGTCGTTTCGCTCCGGGAAGTCGGTGCGGGTCTGGGCGCCGCGGCTCTCCTTCCGCTCCAGCGCCGCGACGCAGGAGCACTCGGCGCAGTCGAGCATGTAGGTGAGCTCGATCGCGGCCATCAGGTCCTGGTTGAAGACCTGTCCGTGGTCGTCGATGTAGGCGCTCTTCGCCTCCTCCTTGAGGCGGCGCACCGTTTCCAGCGCTTCGGTGATGCCCGCCTCGTCGCGGAAGACCGCGACGTGTTTGTCCATCGTCTGGCCGAGCTCGAGTTTGATCTCCGAGACGCGCCGGCCGGAGCCCTTCTCGCGTCCGTTGATGTCGTCGATCAGGTTCTGCTCGTCCTCCAGCACCTTCTCCGAAGGCTTCGACCAGTCGGTCCGCAGCGCCCGCGCCGCGGCGTCGCGGCCCGAGTGCTTGCCGAAGATCAGCGTGTCGAGCAGGGAGTTGGCGCCCAGGCGGTTGCCGCCGTGGACCGAGACGCAGGCCGTCTCACCCGCGGCGTAGAGGCCGGGGATGTCGGTGCGGCCCTCGATGTCGGTCTTGACGCCGCCCATCGTGTAGTGGTTGCCCGGCTTGATATGGATCGGTTCGCGGGTGATGTCGACGCCGGCGAAGTCGCGGCCGACCAGGACGATCTCGCGGAGCGCCTCGTGGATGCGCTTCTTCGGCACCACGGTGATGTCGAGCGCCACGGTCCCGTCGGGGAAGCCGCGGCCCTCGTTGATCTCGGTCTGCTCGGCGCGGGAGACGACGTCGCGCGAGGCCAGCTCCATCTTGTTCGGCGCGTCCCTCTCCATGAATCGTTCGCCGTTCTTGTTGAGGAGGTGGGCGCCCTCGCCGCGGGCCCCCTCGGTGATCAGGAAGCCCTTGCCCGCCAGCGTGGTCGGGTGGTACTGGATCATCTCCATGTCCATCAGCTTGGCGCCCGCCCGGTAGGCCATCGCGATGCCGTCGCCGGTGCAGATCAGCGCGTTGGTGGTCGGCTTCCAGATCTGGCCGTCACCGCCGGTGGCGAGGATCACCGATTTGGCTCCGAACAGCTGCATCGAGCCGTCGGCGACGTTGCGGGTGACGACGCCGCAGCACTCGCCCTTCTCGTCGATCGCGAGCGAGGAGCAGAACCACTCCTCATAACGGGTGATCTGCTCCGAATATTTCATCAGCTGCTCGTAGAGCACGTGCATGATCGCCTGGCCGGTGATGTCGGCGACGTAGTAGGTGCGGGCGGCCGAGGCGCCGCCGAAGGCGCGGGTCCCGAGCTTGCCTTCCTCGTTGCGGTGGAAGGTGACGCCGAGGTGCTCGAGGTAGAGGATTTCCTCCGGCGCCTCGCGGCACATGACTTCGATCGCGTCCTGGTCGCCCAGGTAATCGGAGCCCTTCACGGTGTCGTACGCGTGGGACTCCCACGTGTCCTCAGGGTTGAGCGCCGCGTTGATGCCGCCCTGAGCGGCGTTTGAATGGGAGCGGACGGGGTGAACCTTGGAGACGATCCCCACGGAAACGCCCTGCTCTGCGGCGGCGAGGGCGGCCCGCTGGCCGGCGAGCCCGGCCCCTATGACGAGTACGTCGTGGCTTGGCACGAGGCCGGATGCTATAGAGCGGAAATCCGACCACGTAGTCGGGATTCGCCTAATGCATCACACTGCGCGGGGGAGCGCCGGGAGGGTCAGGCGAGGCGCCTGATCGTCGCCTCGGCGAGCCGGATCCCAGCGGCGACGGTGCCGAAGTCGACGTTCTCGGCGAGGTCGTTCGGCCAGTGGTAGTTGGAGGGCTGCTTGAGCTCGTCGCAGCTCGCGATCACCGCTCCTTCGTAGCCCGCGGCGAGCGCCTCGAGGCCGTCGGTGCCGTTGTGCAGGCGCAGGTTGGGATAGAGCCAGATGCCGAGCTCCGCGGCCGCGGTGTCGAGCGGCTCGAGCGCCGGCGCCGGGTAGTCGTACATCTTCAGGAAGCCCTCGCCGCGCAGGACGAGGAGGTGCGGCGAGCCGGTCGACTCGAGACAGAGGAAGAAGGTCGAGTCCGCGGGGAGCTCCTCGAAGTGGCGCTCGCCGAACGCCTTCATGCCCTCGCTGAAGGACTCCTCGGCGCCGGCGGAGAGGAGGATGACGCGGACGCCCGGGGCGGGGGACTCGGCGAGGCGGCGGGCGAGCGCGAGCAGGGAGACGACCGCGGTGCCGTTGTCGTTGGCGCCGGGGACGACCTGGCGGGCGCCGATCTCGACCATCGCCGCGGTGACGGTCGCCGCGAGCGCGGTGCCGAGCCGGGTCAGCGCCTTGACCTTGGTGAGCGCGCCGAGGGCGACCAGCAGCGGGCCGCCGACCACCGGCGCCATCAGCGCCGGGCTGGTCTCGATCGGCTCGATCAGGCCGAGGCGGTCGGCGATCTTCGGGATCGCCGGGTGGAAGACGAGGCCGGCGTGGGCGGCGTCGTGGTGGCCGCTGATCACGATCGTCCGCTCCGCGTCGGGATCGCCGATCTCGCAGACGACGTTGTAGGTGGTGCGCTCGGGGAGGAGCGCGCGGAGGCGGCGCTGGTGGGGCGGGAAGTCGGAGGCGATGCCCGCCGCCCCGAGCGCGCCGAGGGCGGCCCCGAGCGCGCGATGGCCGCGCCGGGCGGTGAGCCCGCCGAGGGCCCCGAGCGCCGTGCCGAGCCCGAGCGGCCACCAGTAGGTGCCGTGTGCGGGGGCCGCCTCGATGCGCGCCTCGGCGCCCAGCGCGCGGAACTGGCCGACCAGCCACTCGGCGGCACGCCGCTCGCCCTCGGAGGCCGAGGGACGGTGGATGCGCTCCAGTTCCTCCAGCCGCTCCCGCAGCCAGGCCTGGTCGGGGTCGCCCACGGCCTCGGGCAAAGGTGTGCCAACTGTGTGACTGGCCATGTGGCCGGCCACGCTACCCGCTTACCATTGACTTCATGTTGGGCGGCGGCTCGATCACGTTGTTCCACGTCCGCGGGATCCGGATCGCGGTCGACTGGTCCTGGTTCGTGATCCTCTTCCTGGTCATCTTCTGGATGTCCAGCTTCTACGACGAACTGCTGGGCAATTCGGCCGGCTCGACCACGCCGTTCATCCTCGCCGTCGCCAGCGCCGCCGGCTTCTTCGGCTCGATCCTCCTGCACGAGCTCGGCCACGCCGTCGTCGCCCTCCGCAACGGGATCGGGATCAGCTCGATCCAGCTCTGGATCTTCGGCGGCATGGCGCGGATGGATCGCGAAGCCGACGGGCCGGGGGTCGAAGCGCGCGTCGCCCTGGCGGGCCCGGCGGTGACGGCGCTGATCTTCGTCGCCCTGATGATCGGGGGCGTCGCCGCCGGCGGCTGGCACGAGTTCAGCCACGCGGCCTTGATCGAGTCGACCTCCGGCGCCTCGGGAGTGCTGGCGATGATGGCCTGGCTCGCCTCGATCAACCTCCTGCTACTCGTCTTCAACCTGCTGCCCGCGTTCCCGATGGACGGCGGCCGCGTCGCCCGCGCGATCGCCTGGAAGACGACCGGGGACCGCAACGCGGCGACCAAGTTCGCCGCCGACCTCGGCCGCATCTTCGGCTACGTCTTCATCGCCGGCGGCATCTACATGGCGCTGACCGGGGAGATCCTCGGCACCTTCGGCGGCGTCTGGCTGGCGCTGGTCGGGGTGATGATCAACGGCGCCGCCAAAGGCGCCTCGATCCAGACCCGGATGAACTCCCAGATCGGCACCATCTCGGTGGCCGACGTGATGGACCGCGAACCGGTCACGATCCCCGGCGACCTCTCGATCGAGCAGGCCCTCGACGAGTACTTCCTCCGCTATCGCTGGCCCTGGTTCCCGGTCGTCGACGCCGCCCACCGCTTCCTCGGCCTCCTGAACCGCGAAGCCGCCGACGAGGTCCCCGAGGTCTCCCGCGCCGGCTCCCGCGTCTCCGAAATCGTCGACCACGACCGCGGCCTCTTCATCCGCGACGACACCCCCCTGACCTCACTCCTCTCGAACCAGAACCTCCGCCGCCTCGGCGCCCTGATGGCGGTCGACGCCGACGGCCGCCTCTCCGGCGTGATCACGGTCGAGCAGGTCGGGCGCGCGCTGAGGGACGCCCAGACGCGAGCGTAGGGCGGCGGCGTCGGGCAGGGGTTCCGCTCAACCCCTTCGCGCCGGACCCCCGCAAGCTGGCGCCCGTAGCTCGCTAGCTCCGGGGTACAAGACGCTCCACCCCTGCCCGACGCCGCCGTCACGCTCCGGGGCAAGCTCCGACGCCGGGCTCGCTGTGATCGGTCAAGAACCTCTGTGTCGAGTTTTGGTTGCTCAGCACCCAAAACTCGACACGGACAATCCTGACCAAAGCTGTCCGAGGCGAGGCGTCCCTCCGGGCAGGCTGTGGCCGCGGCGAGAGGGGCGGGTGTGCGGAAGGTGTGGAGGAAGGTGCGCGGAAGCGTCACGGGAGTGCGCCCGGTGTGCGCCAGAAGCGCGCCGGGACAGTCACCGAAGGGCGCCGAGGGCCGGTCCCCGGACGGTCAGGGATCCGCGTGGTTGGAAATCCGCGTATGGCGCGGGGTTCCAACCACGCGGATTCCCGACCGGCCTACCGTGGTTCGAAATCCACGCCACAGGTGGATTTCGAACCACGCGAGCTCCCGGCCGCCGGATCCGTGACGGAGATGCCGGGAACTCCTCACTTCCTCCCGTGTTGCCCGACACCGACGGGGGCGCGGTCGACCTGGCGTCCGCCTACCGGACCTTAGGTCGACCGCGCGTCCCGGGCCCTCGATCCCGGCCTGGGAAGGGCCTCCCACGGCCGGGAAGCGTGACGTTCCCGGCATCTTCGTCACGGATCCGGGCGAGGTGTGGAGGCTCCCCGACCCGATCGTCACGTAAGTCCGACTTCGCGACGTCCCTGTGCCGGCTTTTTCACGAACGCCTCACGTCCTGGGCTCCTCATGGGGGTCACAGCCTGCCAGGACCCCCATGAGGAGCCCAGGACACCCGCACCCACCTCGGACGGCCGCCAGCCCCCCCGCACCCCCGCCCGCCCCCCGCGGAGCAACCGAGCTCAGACGACCGCGCGGTGCCTGTCGATGATGCGCCGGTAATCGAGGCCCGCCGGCAGCGTCCCGAACGCCCGGCCCCAGTCCCCGTCGAGTCGTGAAGCGCAGAAGGCGTCGGCGGTCGCTTCGTCGCCATAGCGGACCAGCAGCGACGCCTGGAGCGCCAACGCCATGCGCTCGACCACGCGCCTCGCGCGGGTCTCGATCGTGGTCACGTCGCCGGGGAGTTCGTCGCGGAGGGCCGTGGCGAAGGCGGTGAGGCGGGGCTCGGCGGCGGCGCCCTCGGCCACCTCGGCGAAGAAGGACTCGACCGAGGCCGGGGACTTCACCATGGCGCGGAGGACGTCGAGGCACTGGACGTTGCCACTGCCCTCCCAGATCGAGTTGAGCGGGCTCTCGCGGAAGAGGCGCGGCATGCCCGAGTCCTCGACGTAGCCGTTGCCGCCTAGGCACTCCAGGCACTCGCCCGCGTGGACCGGCGCGCGCTTGGTGATCCAGTACTTGAGCACCGCGTTGGCGACGCGCTTCAGACTCTGCGCCTCGGCGTCGCCGGCGATCGCCTCGTCGTAGGCGCGGGCCAGGCGCATCGCCGCGATCGTCGCCGCCTCCGACTCGACCGCGAGGTCGGCGAGGACGTTCTGCATCAGCGGCTGCTCGACCAGGTCGGTGCCGAAGACGGCGCGGTTGGAGGCGTGGTGGATCGCCTGGGCGATGCCGTGGCGCATGCCCACCGTGCTGCCGAGAACGCAGTCGAGCCGGGTGTGGTTGACCATCTCGATGATCGTCGGCACGCCCGCGCCCTCCTCGCCGACCAGCCAGGCCGCGGCGGCGTCGAACTCGACCTCGCTGGAGGCGTTCGACTTGTTGCCGAGCTTGTCCTTCAGCCGTTGCAGACGGAAGCGGTTGCGCTCGCCGTCCGGGGTCCAGCGGGGGAAGAGGAAGCAGGAGAGGCCGCCCTCGGCCTGGGCGAGGACGAGGAAGGCGTCGCACATCGGCGCCGACATGAACCACTTGTGGCCGGTCAGCTCGTACTCGGCGCCGGGGCCGCCGCCGTTCACCGGGCGGGCAAGCGTGGTGTTGGCGCGCACGTCGGTGCCGCCCTGCTTCTCGGTCATCCCCATCCCGGCGAGGGCGCCGCGCTTGTCCGGCGCCGGCGCGTTGCGCGGGTCATATGAGGAGCTGAGGATGTGCGGCTCCCACCGGGCGGCGAGGTCGGGCTGCGCGCGCAAGGCCGGGACCACCGAGTAGGTCATCGAGATCGGGCAGCCGATCCCCGCCTCGGCCTGCGACATGCACATGAAGGCGGCGCCGCGGGCGACGTGGGCACCCGGCCGCGGGTCGCTCCAGGGGGAGCTGTGCAGCTCGTGTTCGACGGCGGTCCCCAGCAGGTCGTGCCAGGCGGGGTGGAATTCGACCTCGTCGACGCGATTGCCGTAACGGTCGTGGGTCTTCAGCTTCGGCCCGTTCTCGTTGGCCAGCCGCCCGAGCTCCTGCGCCTCGGCCGAGCCGGCGAACTCGCCGACCGCGGCGATCCGCTCCTTTGCCCAGTCGGCGCCCTCGCGGTCGACCGCCTCGACCAGCACCGTGTCGGCTTCGAAGACGTTGTAGTCGGCCAGCGGCGGCGGCTGGTTGGCGACGGTGTGGTTGCCGAAGGTCTGACGCTCCCTGGTTGCCATCGAGTACGTGATTGTGCCGGCTCGCCGGCCGGCACGTCACCTCTGGCATCGCCGAGACGGCGAGGTCGCCGGCCAGATAGAGTCGCCGGCCGATGACGAAGATCAAGGTGAATGCCCCTGTCGTCGAGCTCGACGGGGACGAGATGACCCGGATCATCTGGTCGTTCATCAAAGAGCAGCTGATCCTTCCCTACCTCGATGTCGACCTGAAGTACTACGACCTCGGGATCGAGAGCCGCGACGCGAGCGACGACCAGATCACGGTCGACGCCGCCAACGCGATCAAGGAGCACGGCGTCGGCGTCAAGTGCGCGACGATCACGCCCGACGAGGCGCGGGTCGAGGAGTTCGGCCTGAAGGAGATGTACCGCTCGCCGAACGGGACGATCCGCAACATCCTCGGCGGCGTCATCTTCCGCGAGCCGATCGTGATCGCCAACGTGCCGCGCCTGGTGCCGGGCTGGACGAAGCCGATCGTGATCGGTCGTCACGCCTTCGGCGACCAGTACCGCGCCACCGACCTGGTGGTGCCGGGCGAGGGGACGCTGACCATGACCTTCACCCCGAAGGACGGCTCGGAGCCGATCGAGCTCGACGTCTACGACTTCCCCGACGGCGGCATCGCGATGGCGATGTACAACCTCGACGAGTCGATCCGTGACTTCGCCCGCGCCTCGCTGCGCTACGGCCTCGACCGCGGCTACCCGGTCTACATGTCGACCAAGAACACCATCCTCAAGCGCTACGACGGCCGCTTCAAAGACATCTTCGCCGAGGTCTACGAGACCGAGTTCAAGGCCGACTTCGAGGCCGCCGGGATCACCTACGAACACCGGCTGATCGACGACATGGTCGCCGCCGCGCTGAAGTGGGAGGGCGGTTACGTGTGGGCCTGCAAAAACTACGACGGCGACGTGCAGTCCGACACCGTCGCGCAGGGGTACGGGTCGCTCGGCCTGATGACCAGCGTGTTGATGACCGCCGACGGCAAGACGGTCGAGGCGGAGGCCGCGCACGGCACCGTCACCCGTCACTACCGCCAGCACCAGCAGGGCAACCCGACTTCCACCAACCCGATCGCCTCGATCTTCGCCTGGACGCGCGGCCTCATGGCCCGCGGCCGGATGGACGACACGCCGGAGGTCAGCGAGTTCGCCCAGACCCTCGAGCGCGTCTGCATCGAGACGGTCGAAGAAGGCAAGATGACCAAAGACCTGGCGCTGCTCGTCGGCGGCGATCAGGCGTACCAGACCACGCAGGAGTTCCTGGCGTCGATCGACGACAACCTGCAGCGGGCGATGGCCGGGACGAGCTCCTAGCCGTCGCCGTAATTTCGATCCCGAGGAGAAAAACGTGAGCACCCCCGTGAAGGTCACCGTTACGGGCGCCGCCGGGCAGATCGGCTACGCCCTTCTGTTCCGCATCGCCAGCGGTCACATGCTCGGCCCCGACACCCCCGTCGAGCTGAGCCTGTTGGAGATCCCCGCCGCGGTCAAGGCGGCCGAGGGCACCGCGATGGAGCTCGACGACTGCGCCTTCCCGCTGCTGAGTCGAGTGGACATCTACGATGACCCGAAGAAGGCGTTCGAGGGCACCAACGTCGCCCTGCTCGTCGGCGCGCGGCCGCGCGGCCCGGGCATGGAGCGCTCCGACCTGCTGGAGGCCAACGGCGGCATCTTCAAGCCGCAGGGCGAGGCGATCAACGCCGGCGCCGCCGACGACATCAAGGTGCTGGTGGTCGGCAACCCGGCCAACACCAACTGCCTGATCGCGATGTCGAACGCGCCTGACGTGCCGCGCGAGCGCTTCACCGCGATGATGCGCCTCGACCACAACCGGGCGAAGAGCCAGCTCGCCAACAAGCTCGGCAAGCCGGTCAGCGCGGTGACGAACATGACCGCCTGGGGCAACCACTCGACTACCCAGTACCCGGACCTGGTGAACGCCAAGGTCGACGGCAAGAGCGCCTGGGACCAGGTCGACGACGAAGCCTGGATCACCGACTCCTACATCCCGCGGGTCGCCAAACGCGGCGCCGAGATCATCGACGCGCGCGGTGCCTCCAGCGCCGCCTCGGCGGCCAACGCCGCGATCGACCACGTCCACGACTGGGTGCTCGGCACGCCGGACGGTGACTGGGTGTCGATGGGCGTCCCGACCGACGGCTCCTACGGGATCGGCGAGGGCATCATCTGCGGCCAGCCGTGCCAGTGCAGCGGCGGCGAGTGGTCGGTCGTCCAGGGCCTCGACGTCCCGGACTTCTCGCGCGAGCGGATCGAGAAAAGCGTCTTCGAGCTCCAGGAGGAGCGCGACGCGGTCTCGAACCTCGGCCTGATCTAGGCCGAGGCACAACGGTGAGTTCGCACTTCTCCGCGCTATCCGCGGGGAAGTGCGAACTCACCAGGCGGGGTCAGCCCGCCGGGTAGTACTGGCGGCCGTCCTTTTTGACCCGGCCCTCTTTCTCCAGATCGCCGAGCACCCGGTACAGGTAGTTCGGTTTGATCTTCATCGTCTTGGCGACGTCGGAAGCACTGATCCCCGGCTGCGAGGTGATCAGCTCCACGGCCTGATCGGCACGGGTGCCACCGCGGCGGCGGCGACGTTTTTTCGGCGCGCCGGTCGGGGCTTTGGTGCTGGTGCGGGAAGCGCTGCCGCGCGGCCGGCCCGGGGACCGTTTCACTTTGCCGCCGAGCTCCGCGAGGGCTCGCTCGAGCCGGCGGCGCTCCTCGTCAAGATCGGCAAGGCGTCGCTCGACGAGCTCGCGAGCCTCGTCAAGGACGTTCGTCGTGCTTGGCATCTAGATCCTTTCCATCAAATCCAGTTCAGGAACAGTGCCGCGAGTGTGTCACACATACCGTGACACTGTTCGACCGATTAAGTCAATGCAATAGACCAATTGACTTGATGGCGGCCCGATATCCCTAACGGGTGAGTTCGGCCTGGCGCTCGGGTGAGATGCGGATGACGTTGTGCGCCAGTCCCACCTTCTCCATCCCGGCGATGATCAGCGCCGAGGGGTCGAGCTCCCATTTCTTCAGGCCGTGTACGGCCGAGCGGGGGAACGCGTGGTGGTTGTGGTGCCAGGACTCGCCCAGCGAGGGGATCGAGAGCCAGAAGACGTTGGTGGAGCGATCGTCGATGTCGAAGCGTCGCTTGCCGAGGAAGTGACACACCGAGTTGACGCTCCACGTGATGTGGTGGACGAAGAACACCCGCACCAGGCCACCCCAGAGGAAGCCCGCGAGCGCGCCCACCCAGGTGCCGGTGATCGCGTAGCCGAGCGCCGCCGGGATCAGCAGGCTGATCACGATCAGGGCGACGAAGTGACGCCCGATGAACCGCATGCCGTCGTCTTCGTAGAGGTCCTTGGCGTATTTCTTCCAGTCGGCGCGACCCTGTGTCTCCATCAGCCAGCCGGTGTGGGCGTGCCAGAAGCCGCGCAGTCCCTCACCGTGACCGACGTGCGGACTGTGTGGGTCGCCCTCCTTGTCGGTGTGGGCGTGGTGCTTGCGGTGGTCGGCGACCCAGGAGAGGACCGGTCCTTGGACGGCCATCGTCCCGAGCACGGCGAAGGTGTATTCGAGGCCCTTCGAGGTCTGGAAGGAGCGGTGGGTGAGCAGCCGGTGGAAGCCGACGGTGATCCCGATCGCGGTGACCAGGTACATGAAGACGGCGATCGCGAGGATGCCGGGGCTGACCAGGCTGCTGGGGAGGAGGGCGATCGCGACGATGGTGGCGATGAACGGCACCACCACGCCCGCGAGGTTGGCGGCCTTCTCGAATCTGGTCATTTCGCCCATCGGGTTTCAAGTTACGCCTACCTGGGAGATATGTATTAGCGTCTGAGCCAAGTTCAGTGCTCTAGTATTTGTCATTCAGATGACAAATACACGCCTTGCCCTCGATGATGAACCGTGGCGCGACCTGCCTGCCGGGGTAGCCGACCTGATCGAAGGCGAGATCGAACCGATCAGCGCCGAGATCCTCGAGTCGATCGCCCGCGAGGTGCCGGAGTACGCACGGCCGCTGGACGGCCGCTTCGGGCGCGGGATCCGTCGCGGCGTGGGGGAGGCGCTGGCCCAGTTCGTGGCGCTGATCCGCGATCCCGACGCGGGGCGCGACTCCGGGCGGGAGGTCTACCTCGCCCTCGGCCGCGGCGAGCAGCACGCGGGCCGCACCCTCGACTCGCTGCAGGCCGCCTACCGGATCGGCGCCCGGGTGGCGTGGCGCCGCTTCGCCGACGCCTGCCGGCGGGCCGACGTCGGGGCTGAACCGCTCTCCCTGCTCGCCGAGGCCGTCTTCGCCTACATCGACGAGCTTGCCGCCGACTCGGTCGAGGGCTACGCGCAGGCCCACGCCGAGGTCGAGGACGTGCGCCGCCGCCGCCGCCGCGAGCTGGTCGTCCTGCTGCTCGACGACCCGCCCGCCGACGCCGCCGACCTGGTGGCCGCCGCGCGCGCCGCGGGATGGGGCGTGCCGGCCGGCCTGGCGGCGCTCGCCTGCCCCGAGGACGCGCTAGCCCGCGTCGCCCGTCGCCTGCCGCCCGAGGCCCTGACCACCGTGGTCGACGGCGAAGGCTGCATCCTGCTGCCCGACCCCGAGGGCCCCGGCCGAGCGGAGGCGCTCGCCCGCGCCGCGAGCGAGGCGCGCATCGCCCTGGGCCCCACCGTCCCAGCCGCCGCCACCGCCGAATCGTGGTCGCTCGCCGAGGCACTGATGCGTGCAGCGAGCGCCGGCGCCGTTCCGGGGACGAGCGACGGCGCGCAGCGATCCGACCGCACTGGCGCGACCTCCCGCCGCCGCGTCAGAACCGACGGCGCCGCCGCCTCCCGCCGCCGCGGCCAGGCGACCGGCAAGCCGCGCCCTGCCGCTCCGCTCCGCGTCGACGACCACCTCGCGGCCCTCCTCCTCTTCGAATCGCGCCACCTCACCGGCCGCATCGCCGCGCGCCGCCTCGCCCCGCTCGCCGATCTCACCCCGAAAGCGCGCGCGCGGATGCGCGAGACGGCCCTCGCCCACCTCCGCCACGACGGCAACGCGGTGGCGATGGCGACCGAGATGCACGTCCACCCCCAGACCGCCCGCTACCGCATCGCCCGCCTGCGCGAGCTGCTCGGCGACCAGCTCGACGACCCCGACGCGAGGTTCGAGCTCGAGCTGGCGCTGCGCGCGGAGCCGCTCGGGGCGCGGGCCTAGGCAGAGCGCCGGCGTTCGCACTTTTGGGTCCTATCCGGTCACTTCTGCGAACGCGCCGGTGGGGGCCGGCCCGAGGCGGCAGCCGGCGCTGCGCACGGGCCCGAGGCGGCGTGGTGTCCCCCGTCGCGCTAGACGGCCTGCGGTGTCGCCGGCGCCAGACCCAGCCGCAGGGCGCCGCAGGCCTCCAGCACCGCGGCGAGGGCGGTGCGGTTGACCGCGGTCTGGTTGACGAAGGTGTGGATCAGGCCGGAGTGGCGGCGCAGGGCGACACGGACGCCGCAGTCGCGCATGCGGAGCGCGAAGGCCTCGCCCTCGTCGCGGAGGGGGTCGAAGCCGGCGGTGGCGACGTAGGCGGTCGGCAGGCCCGCCAGGTCGGGGCATTTGAGGATCGAGATGCGCTGGTCCGAGGCGTCGACACCGGGGGGCAGGTAGGCCGCCTCGAAGGCGTCCATGTCCGCCTTGGTGAGGATGAAGCCCTCGGCGAAGAGGAGGCGCGAGCGGGTGTCCTCGGCGGAGTCGGTGACCGGGTAGAAGAGCAGCTGCATCGCCGGCCGGGTGTCGCCCCCGGCGATCGCCATCTGGCTGACCACCGCGGCCATGTTGCCGCCGGCCGAGTCGCCGCCGACGCCGATCCGTGCCGGGTCGACGCCGAGCGAGTCGGCGTTCGCCGCCGCCCACTCGAAGGCCGCGAAGGCGTCTTCGAGCGGTTGCGGGAAGGGGTGCTCGGGCGCCAGCCGGTAGTCGACCGATAGGACCTTCACGCCGGAGGCGGCGGCGATCAGCCGGGTGAGGTCGTCGTACATGTCGAGGTCGCCGATCACCCAGCCGCCGCCGTGGTAGTAGACGAGGAGCGGGGCCGCGGCGTCCGGCGCGGGCAGCGGCGGGACGTAGAGGCGGGCGGGGATCGGGCCGTTCGGCCCCGGCAGCTCGAGCCGCCGCACCTCGGCCATCTGGGTCGGCCGCGGCCGCCCGGTGACGCGGGCCTCGTAGCGCGATTGCGCGCGCGCCTCGGCGACGGTGCGGCCGGCGTAGAAGCCGTCGCTGCCGGACCAGCGCGCCAGCGTCAGCAGCGCGTGGGTCTCGGTGGACAGCGTCTGGCCGTCGATCGTCGGCGGCTTGCCGAAGAGCAGGCGGCTCGCCCGCGGCGAGAGGCCGCAGGCCCATCTGAGGACGCGGTGCTCGATCGGCACCGGCAGTCGCGGCAGCTCTCCCATCGCCGGAAGGCTATTCAACGTGACACGGATTTGTGCGATGAACGTCACACCGGCGGCGCGGCGCGCGGGCGTAGGGTCGGGATATGTCCGTGCAGCGCGGGCTCCCGCCCCGGCCACGCATGCCCCGCCCGGTCCAGACGGCGATCTGGTCGCGGCAGGCGCAGTGGCTCCTCGCCCAGAGCCGCCGCCGGCTCGGGCCGATGTTCACCCTCGAAATCGCCTACGAAGGCAAGTGGGTCGTCGTCGCCGACCCCGACCTGATCAAGCAGGTCTTCACCGGCGACCCGAAGGTCTTCCACGCCGGCGAGGGCAACGACATCCTGCGGCCGCTGCTCGGCGAGCACTCGCTGCTGACCCTCGACGAGGCCGCGCACATGAGCCAGCGCAAGCTGCTGCTGCCGCCCTTCCACGGCAAGCGGATGGAGGGATACGCGGCGACGATGCGGGAGATCGCCGCGCGCGAGATCGAGAGCTGGCCGACCGGCGTGCCCTACCGGCTGCGTCCGCGGATGCAGGCGCTGACGCTCGAGGTCATCATCGAGACCGTCTTCGGCGTGCGGGGCGGCGAGCGGCTCGGCCCGCTGCGTGCGGCGCTCCGCTCCTTCCTCGACATGCTCACCGATCCCCGCTTCCTGGTGCCGATGCTGGCGATCGGACCCGACCGGATCCGCTCCTTCCCACCCTTCCGCCGGCGCGTCGACCGGGTCGCCGCGCTGATCGGTGCCGAGATCGCCGAGCGTCGTGCCGCCGCCGATCTGGAGGAGCGCGACGACATCCTGTCGCTGCTGGTCGCCGCCCGCCACGAGGACGGCTCGCCGATGAGCGACGCCGAGATCCACGACGAGCTCCTCACCCTGCTGGTCGCCGGCCACGAGACGACGGCGACGGCGCTCTCCTGGGCGGTCGAGCGCCTGATCCGTCATCCCGACAAGCTGGCGCGGCTGCGCGAAGAGGTCGAGGCCGGGGAGGAGGCCTACCTGACCGCGACCATCCAGGAGACGCTGCGCCTGCGACCGGTGATCGTCGGCGTCCTGCGCCGCCTCACCGAGGAGATCGAGCTCGGCGGCTACCGGCTGCCGGCGGGGGTCACGGTGGTCCCGTGCATCCACCTCGTCCACCGCGACCCGGCGATCTACCCGGAGCCGGACCGCTTCCGTCCCGAGCGCTTCCTCGAGACCCCGCCCGGCACCTACACCTGGATCCCCTTCGGCGGCGGCGTGCGCCGTTGCCTCGGCGCCGCCTTCGCCCAGCAGGAGATGGCGATCGTCCTGCGCGAGCTGGTCGCCCGCCGCACGATCCGCCCCACCGATCCCGCCGCCGAGCGCCCCTTCCGCCGCGCGATCACCGAGACGCCCCGCCACAACGCCGAGGCCGTGCTGTCCTGAGTCCCACTTCCGTCGGGCCATGATGCCGACGGGCCGAAAACCGGACATATAGGCGGGTTTTCGGCCCATCGACCGGGTGGTCTCTGCGGCGATGCCGCAGCGGGACCATCACCGGACTCCGACCATCTCCGAGGCCGTCCGTGATGCGGCGGCGGTCGTCAATCCCGAAGGCGACGACGGCGCCGTCCTCGCCTGCGCCGCGGCCGCCGCCTGGATCGGCCTGAACCCCCGCGACCGCAACGAGGACCACGAGGCCGACCACGTCCTCCGCGAGGGCGTCCGCATGGCCTTCGGCAAAGAGCCGCCCCGCCAGGTCGCCGACTACCTGAGCGCTCGCGGCGTCAACCTCTAGCCCGCGAACGAAAAAGGCCGCCCCGTGAATCGGGACGGCCTTGACGCTCTACGACGTAACCGCGGGTGGCCTCTCGCGAAGTGTGCCCTGGCGGCTCAGCCGCATCCGGTGTTGTTGCCGCAGGAAGAGCACGTGTAGCACGACCCCGTCCGCTGCATCATGCCGCCGCACTGGTCGCAGGCCGGGCCGAGCTCCAGGCCCTGCATCCGCGCCGGGCGGACCGGGGGGGTTTCGGTGAACGCCGCCGAGGCGGGCTTGGCGCCGCCCTTGCCCGAGCCCGAGTGGCCGTTGGCTCCGTTGGCCGGGCCGGCGGTGTCGGTCGCGATCCCGAGGCCGAGCTGCGAGGTCTCCGCCTCCTTTTTGTTGCGGACGTCCTGGGTCATGATCCCCAGTTCCTCGAGCACTTCGGTGTCGTCGATGAAGCGGCTCGCGAGCCAGCGCATGATGTAGTCCGGCATCGATTTGGCGAACGGGATCTCCGGGTTCATCGTCATGCCCTCCGGGTCGAAGCGCATGTAGCTGAACTTGCGCACGAAGTCTTCGAGCGGCACCCCGTACTGCAGGCCGAGGGAGATCGCGGTGGCGAAGGCGTTGAGCAGCCCGCGCATCGTCGAGCCCTCCTTGCCGATGTCGGTGAGGAAGATCTCGCCGACCGTGCCGTCCTCGTACTTGCCGGCGGTGATGTAGCCCTCGTGCCCGGCGATGTTGAACTTGTGGGTGATCGATTCCCGCTCCTGCGGCATCCGTTTGCGCACCGGTTCGGCGATCGCCACCTCGGCGTCGGCGTTCTTCTCCTTCTGCGCGTCGGTCCGCAGCGCCTGGGCGGTCTTCGAGCCGTCGCGGTAGATGGCGAGCGCCTTGAGGCCGCCCTGCCAGCCGCGGGTGTAGGCGTCGGCGATGTCCTCGACCGTTGCCGACTCGGGCAGGTTGACGGTCTTCGAGATCGCCCCGGAGAGGAACGGCTGGGTCGCGGCCATCATGTCGATGTGGCCGGTGTAGGAGATCGCCCGCTCGCCGACCGCCACGTCGAACACCGGCAGGTGCTCGTCCTTCAGGCCGGGTGCGCCGACGATCGTGTTCTTCTCCGCGATGTAGGCGTTGATCTGATCGATCTCCGACTGTGAGTAGCCGAGCGTCTGCAGCGCCAGCGGCACCGAGCGGTTGACGATCGTCATCGAGCCGCCGCCGACCAGCTCCTTGAACTTGACCAGCGAGAAGTCCGGCTCGATGCCGGTCGTGTCGCAATCCATCAGGAAGCTGATCGTCCCGGTCGGCGCGAACACCGTCGCCTGCGCGTTGCGGTAGCCGTGCTCCTCGCCGAGCTCGACCGCTTCGTCCCAGGAGCGCCGCGCGGCCGCGAGCAGGTCACCCTTGATGCCGGTGCCGTCGACCTCGTAGGACGCGTCGCGGTGCATCCGCATGACGCCGTTGTGGGCCTCGCGGTTCTTCTCGTATTCGTCGTAGGGCCCGGTCGCCGACTCGGCGATCAGCGCCGACTGGCGGTAGGCGCGGCCGGTCATCAGCGCGGTGATCGCGGCGGCGACGTTGCGGCCCTCGTCGGAGTCGTAGGGCATGCCGTCGGCCATCAGCAGCGCGCCGAGGTTGGCGAAGCCGAGGCCGAGCTGGCGGAAGGCGCGCGCGTTGACGCCGATCTCCTCGGTCGGGTAGCTCGACGGGCCGACGATGATCTCCTGGGCGAGGAAGACGATGTCGACCGCGTGCTCGAAGTCGTCGACGTCGAAGCTGCCGTCGGGGAGGCGGAATTTCATCAGGTTGATCGAGGCCAGGTTGCAGGCCGAATTGTCGACGTGCATGTACTCGCTGCACGGGTTCGAGGCGTTGATCCGGCCCGACTCGGGGCTGGTGTGCCAGCGGTTGATCGTGGTGTCGTACTGGATGCCCGGATCGGCGCAGCGCCAGGCGGCGTCGGCGATCTGGTTCATCAGCTCGCGCGCGGGCAGCGTCTTGGTGACCGAGCCGTCGGTGCGCGCGGTCAGGTTCCAGTCCTCACCGGCGGCGACCGCCTTCATGAAGTCGTCGGTGACCCGCACCGAGTTGTTCGCGTTCTGGTACTGGATCGAGGTGAAGCCCTCACCGTCGATCGACATGTCGAAGCCGGCGTCGCGCAGGGCGGCCGCCTTCTCCTCCTCTTTGGCCTTGCACCAGATGAAGTGCTCGATGTCCGGGTGGTCGACGTCGAGCACCACCATCTTCGCCGCGCGCCGCGTCTTGCCGCCGGACTTGATCGTCCCCGCCCAGGCGTCGGCGCCGCGCATGAAGCTGACCGGGCCGGAGGCGAAGCCGCCCTTGGAGAGGTGCTCGACCGAGCCGCGGATGTTGGAGAGGTTGATGCCGGAGCCCGAGCCGCCGCGGAAGATCATCCCCTCTTTGGTGTTCCAGTCGAGGATCGACTCCATCGTGTCCTCGACGCTCAAGATGAAGCAGGCCGAGCACTGCGGCTTCTCCTCGAAGCCGACGTTGAACCAGACCGGCGAGTTGAAGGCCGCCTTCTGGTTGAGCAGGATCGCGGTCAGCTCCATCTCGAACGCCTCGGCGTCCTGCTCGGAGGCGAAGTAGCCGCCCTCGCGTCCCCAGCCCGAGATCGTCCCCGCGACGCGCCCGATCATCTGTTTCACCGAGCTCTCGCGCTCGGGGCTGCCAAGCCGCCCGCGGAAGTACTTCTGGGCGACGATGTTGGTCGCGTTCTGGCTCCAGGACTTGGGAAACTCGACGCCGCGCTGCTCGAAGGCGGGCTTGTCCGGGTTGCCGATCACGGCATCGCGGACCTCCCACTCGATCTGGTCGAAAGGATGCACGCCGGGCGTCGAAAAGCGACGCTCCACGGAGAGGCCCCGCAGACCGTTCTTCGGGCTGGTAGTGGCGGTCTTGGACATCTGGACTGCTCCTCTCGCAGGCGGCTTTTAGGGGTTGGTGAGGTTCCTCTTCCGGTCGGACGGAACCAGTGGTTTATCGCCCCTCTCGGCGCGCTTTCGGCACCACCCATTGTGACAACCCCGCAAAGCGGGCCGAAAGCCTTCGGCGGGGTACCCTCCGTGCATGGTGGATGACCTCCGGCGCGGGGCCGGATCGATGGGTGAGCGGGCGACCGCCGCGCGCGACGCGATGAACGAGCGCGCCCGCGATGCCCGCGAGGCGATGGGGGAGCGGGCGCGAGACGCCAAAGAGGCCGCCGCCGAGCGCGCAACCGCTGCGAAAGAGGCGATGGGGGAGGCCGCTCGGGACGCTCGCGAGGCGGCCGCCGAGCGCGCGCTCGCCGCCAAAGAGGCGACCGCCGAGGCGATCGCCGCGGTCAAGCCGAGGCTGCGCGGTGTGTCACACGAGTGGGCCTTCTTCGTGTCGCTCGTCTTCGGCGCCGCCCTGATCTTCTTCGCCAAGACCCCGAAGGCGACGCTCGCGGTCGCCATCTACGCGGTCAGCCTCTCCGCCCTGCTCGGCACCAGCGCGCTCTACCACCGGGTCAACTGGAAACGCCCCAACGTGCGCCGCTGGATGCGCCGCCTGGATCACTCGATGATCTTCTTCCTCATCGCCGGCACCTACACGCCGTTCGCGCTGATCGTCATGCACGGCGCGATCGCCACCGCGGTCCTCGTCTTCGTCTGGGTCGGCGCGATCGCCGGCGCGATCGTCGAGATGGTCTGGATCGGGCACCCGAAATGGGTCTCGGCGGTCGTCTACCTGACGATCGGCTGGGTCGCCGCGGTCGCCTTCCCGCAGCTCTGGGAGACGCTCGGCCCCGGCGGCGCGCTGCTGCTGGTCGGCGGCGGCCTCCTCTACACCGCTGGCGCCGTCGTCTACGCGATCCAGCGGCCGGACCCGAACCCCGCCATCTTCGGCTACCACGAGGTCTTCCACGCCTTCGTCATCGCCGCAGCGCTGGTCCACTTCTCGGTGATCGCCTTCTTCGCCCTGCCGCACGCCTGAGGCGCGAGGACGCCTGCCGTCCTCGAAATTGGGTATGAATCCCCCATGCTGGGGAAACAGAATCGCACCAAGCTCATCGTCCTCTCCTCGATCGCGGCCCTGACCATGGCGCTCGCGGCGCCCGCGATGGCGTCCGCCGCCTGGGGCGCGATCGCGGTCAACCCGCGCACCGGCAAGGTCGGCGTCTCCTACAACTATCCGACCGCCCACCGGGCCAAGAAGCGCGCCCGCAACGAGTGCCACCAGAAGGCCTGCCAGGTCGCGATCTGGGTCCGCAACCAGTGGGCGGCGCTGGTGCTGAAGCGCAACGGCGTCTTCGTCGCCGGCGTGGGACTGACGAAGAAGAAGGCCTTCGCCAAGGCCCGCCACCGCGCCCACGAATCGAGCGCGAAGAAGTGGGCCTCGGTCTTCAGCGGCTACTAGACGGTTGATGCCGCGAGGTCTGCGGCGGGTGGGGAGGGCCGGGGCCGACAAAGCTGGCGCACGGGTGGGCCCAGACCTCGCAAGCTGTCGCCCGGGAGGGATGGAGACCCGCAAGCTGTCGCCCGGGTAGGGGACGCGCCCCTCTCGCCACGGCCCGGGCAGGCTGTGGCCGTGGCGAGAGGGGCGGGTGTGCGGAAGGTGTGGAGGATCGTGCCCGGGGGCGTCACGGGAGTGCGTCGGGAGTGGCACGGATCCGTGACGGGAGTCGGACGTCGTCAGGGAGATGCCGAGAACTCCTCACTTTCTCCCGTGTTGTGCAACACCGACCTACGCGCTGCGTGTATTGACCCCCCTATAGGGGCCCTAAAACACGCAGCGCGTTATCGGCCCTTGATCTGGGGCCCGCAAAGGGCCTCTGGGGGCCGGAAAGTGTGACGTTCCCGGCATCTCTGTGAACGATCCGGCCGAGGTGTGGAGGCTTCCGGACCGGATCGTCACGTAAGTCCGACTTCGCGACGTCCCTGTGACGCCTCTCCCACGCACCCCTCGCGTCCTGGGCTCCTCATGGGGGTCACAGCCTGCCAGGACCCCCATGAGGAGCCCAGGACCTCCCTCGGACGGCCGGCAGCACCCCGGACCCCCGCCCGTCCCTCCCCTCCGCCGGTAACCACCTACCTAGGCCACCGCTGCGGCCTGGGCCTGGGCGCGGGCCTCGGTGGCCTCCTCGGCCGAGGCGACCAGCTCGCGCAGCAGCTCCTCGAGGGCGTCGGACTGCTCCGGCGTCAGCGTCAGCTCGCCGTCGGCGTAGGAGTCCTGGGCGCGGGGGAAGGGGAATTCGCGCTCCAGCACGCGGCCGCCGAGGGCGCCGAGCACCTTGCGCGTCTCGGCCTGGGCCCAGACCGCGCCGAACATCCCGGTCGAGGCGCCGATCACCGCCGCCGGCGTGCCCATCAGGGCGCTCTCGCCGGCCGGGCGCGAGGCCCAGTCGAGGGCGTTCTTCAGCGCGCCCGGGATCGAGCTGTTGTACTCCGGCGTCGCGATCAGCACCGCGTCGGCATCGCGCATCGCGGCGCGCAGGTCGGCCACCGCGGCGGGCGTCTCGCCGGACTCCTCGAGGTCGCCGTCGTAGGCCGGGATCTCCGCCAGCTTCTCGAAGCCGACGAAGTCCACCCCGCCGGGCAGCCGCTCGGCGGCTGCCCGCAGCAGGGCGGAGTTGTAGGAGTCCCGGCGCAGGCTTCCCGATATGCCCAGGACCCGCATGACTATGCCTCCTGGGCGACGAGCTCGAGGTCGACGTCGATCGCGACCTCCCACTCGAGGACGGTGCCGCCGCTCGGCAGGTCGGCGTTGAACTCCATGCCGAAGTCGCGCCGGTCGACCGCGGTCGCGACCGAGAGGGCGACGCGGGGGTTGCCGCCGAGGTCGCCGCCGATCTCGCCGAAGCGGCCGGTGGCCTCGACCTCGCGCACGTTGCCCTTGATCTCGAGCTCACCGGCGAGGCGGACGGTGCCGTCGTCGGCGACGTCGAGGCGGGTGGAGGTGAACTTCAGCTTCGGGTGGCGCTCGATGTCGAAGAATTCCGGCGACATCAGGTGGCCCTTGAGCTGTGGCTCGTCGATGTCGATCGACTGGACGTCGACGGTGCCGACCAGCTGGGGCGCCTCGCCGCCGGTCAGGGTCGCCTCGTAGCTGTCGAACTTGCTGCGGAAAGTCGCGACGTTGTTGTGGGTGACGGAGAAGGCGACCGAGGAGTGGATCGGGTCGACGGTCCAGGTGCCGGTCGGGACCTTCTGGTTGACGGTGTCGGTGCTCATTGGCGTGGGCCTTTCGTTTCTGTGCTGTGCAGGTCTTTTCGAAATCAATGGTTGACGCAGAAACGACTTTAGCAGAAATATTTGAGAGAGCAACTATTGTCTCGACAAGTGTCATGTGTCATCATTGAGCCATGGCTGACTCGTCCACCATCCCCGCGGAACGCACCATCTCCCAGGCGGCGACGCCCGCGGCCGGGCGCGATCCGCTCGGCACCTGCTCGCCCCACCACCAGGCCTGGCGCTCGCTCGCGCAGACCCACGCCGCGGTCAGCGGTCGGCTGCAGGACGCGCTGGCGCAGGCGGAGCTGCCGCCGCTCGCCTGGTTCGAGATGCTCGCCGCGATCGCCGCCGCCGAAGAGCAGCGGATGAAGATGGGCGAGCTGGCCGAGGCCCTCGTGATCACCCGCGGCGGCCTCACCAAGCTGGTCGACCGCCTGGTCAAGGCGGGCCTGATCGAGCGCACCTTCTGTGACACGGACCGCCGCGTCAGCTACGCGACCCTGCTCCCCGCGGGCGTCGAGCTGCTGGAGGAGATGGTCCCCGTCGTCTCCGCCGAGCTGGAGCTGACCTTCGCCGCCCGCCTCACCGAGCGCCAGGCCGACGACCTCCGCACGACGCTGGACACAGTCCGCGGCACCGCCTGCACGGGAGACTGAGCCCCACATCGGTGAGTTCGCAGTTATCCGCGGTAGGCGCGGATAACTGCGAACTCGACCGGGTGGGGCAGCTCAGCTCTCGGTCGCCGCTCCCGCCGGGAGGTCCGCGCCGGCTCCCAGGCGCGCGGGCAGCGCGGCGCCGAACAGGGCCGCCAGGACCGAGAGGCCGGCGCTGACCGTGATCGCGGCGACGAAGCCGTCGCTGAAGTCGGCCGGCGAGGCGTAGCCGCCGGCGCCCGCGAAGGCGGCGACGCCGATCGCGATGCCGAGGACGCCGCCGAGCTCGCGCATCGTCGAGTTGGTCCCCGCCGCCTTGCCGATCGCCTCCTCGGGCACCGCGCCGACCACCGAGTTCTGCGCCGCCGGGAAGGACATCGAGATGCCGACCCCGGCGACGATCAGCGGCGGCACCAGCGTCCAGTAGTCCATCCCCGCCTGCGCGACCAGGGCGATCCAGCCGAAGCCGACCGCCTGCAGCAGCGGGCCGACGACGAGGAAGGGACGCTCGCCGAAGCGGTCGACGAGCTTGCCTGCCACCGGGGCGACGAAGAAGAGCGTCGCCGTCCAGGGGAGGAGGCGCAGGCCGGCGCCGAGCGGGTCATAGCCGAGCCCCGTCTGGAGGAACTGGGACATGAAGAAGACCGCGCAGAAGAGGCCGCCGACCGCGCAGAAGATCGCCGCGTTGCCGGCCGAGAACGCGCGCGAGCGGAAGAAGCGCATCGGCAGCATCGGCGCCCGCGCCCGCAGCTCGAAGGCGGCGAAGCCGACCAGGAGCACCGCCGCGGCGACGAACGCGCCGAGCACCTCGATGCTGCCCCAGCCCGCGTCGTTGCCGCGCACGAGTCCCCAGACCAGGCCCAGCACGCCGCCGCTGACCAGCGCCAGCCCCGGCAGGTCGAGCGACTTGTCGGGCCCGTGGCTCTCCGGGATCCGGGTCAGCACCAGCGGGATCAGCGCCAGCCCGATCGGCACGTTGACCCAGAAGATCCACTCCCAGGCGATGCCCTGGGTGATCGCGCCGCCGACCAGCGGCCCGCCCGCCACCGCCAGCCCGTTGACGGCGAAGAAGATGCCGAGCGCGCCGCCGCGCTTCTCCGGCGGGAAGGCGGCGCCGACCAGCGCCAGGGCGAGCGTCGTCACCGCCGCGGCGCCCGCGCCCTGGACCGCGCGCGCCGCGATCAGCGCGCCCACCGACGGCGCCACCGCGCAGGCCGCCGAGGCGGCGACGAAGAGCCCGATCCCGGCGGCGAAGACGCGCCTTCGGCCGAGCCGGTCGCCGAGCGCCGCCGCGGTCATCAGCAGCACCGCGAAGCTCAGGTTGTAGGCGTTCACCGTCCACTCGAGGTCTTCGACCGAGGCGCCGAGGTCGCGCTGGATCGTGCTCAGGGCGGTGGTGACGACGAGGGTGTCGAGCGCCGTCATGAAGGCCGCCATCGCGGCCAGGAGAAGGATCCACTTCTGTTTGGAAGTCATGCCCGTTACGACGCGGAGGCGCCGGCGAATTGAGCGATGAATTCGCGCCCCGCCCGGTGTCCCTACTCCGAGATGACCGCGACGAGCGAGGGGGACCGATGCGATGGGAGACTCAGCCGATGAACGGCGAGGCGAGCACGGCGGCGACGCTGGCGCGCGCGAGGGCCGGTGACGATGAGGCGTTCCGCGCCCTCACCGAGCCCCATCGGCGCGAGCTGCAGGTTCACTGCTACCGGATCCTCGGCTCGCTGCAGGATGCCGAGGACGCGGTCCAGGAGACGCTGCTCGCGGCCTGGCGTGGGCTGGCGGGATTCGAGGAGCGCGCCTCGCTGCGCGCCTGGCTTTACCGGATCGCCACCAACCGTTGCCTCAATGCGCTCCGCGCCGGCGGCCGCAGGCCGAAGCTGATGGCCGGGAGCGGGCTCACCGACCCGCCGGAGCCGACCCGTCGCTCCGAGCCGATCTGGCTCCAGCCGTACCCCGACGACCTGCTGGAGGGACTGCCCGACGGCGTCCCGGGCCCCGATGCCCGCTACGAGGCCAAGGAGGCGGTCGGGCTCGCCTTCGTCTCCGGCCTGCAGCGGATGCCGCCGCAGCAGCGGGCGGTGCTGGTCCTGCGCGACGTGCTCGGCTACCGCGCCGGCGAGGTCGCCGCGATGCTGGACACGAGCGAGGCCTCGGTGAACAGCGCCCTGCAGCGGGCGCGGGCGGCGCTCGCGGCGGCGCCGGAGCGCCCGGTCGGCGGCGCCGTCCCCGACTCACCGGGTCGGCGACGCATCCTCGACCGCTTCGCCGAGGCCTTCGAGGTCGGCGACGTCGACACCGTGCTCGAGCTCCTCAGCGAGGACGCCTGGATCCGCATGCCACCGGAGCCGCTCGAATACAACGGCCGCCCGGCGATCGGCGAGTTCCTCCGCACGCGCCCACTCTGGCGCGAAGGCGAGCGACTGCGGATGGTCCCCGCCCGCGCCAACGGCCAACCCGCCTTCGCCTACTACCTCCCCGACTCCCAGGCCGACCTCTTCCGCATCGGCGGCATCTTCGTCCTCACCCTTGCGGACGACGAGATCGCCGCGATCACCCGCTTCGCCGAGGGCGGCTGGCTCCCCTGGTTCGGCCTGCCGCGGACGTTGCCAGGGTAGGGGGCGGGCGCCGCGGGTTGGCGACCGGAAGGGACGTGAGGCCTACAAGCTGGCGTCCGGCGGGAGGGATGGGGCCGCAAGCTGACGCCCGGGAGGGACGGGGGCCCGCAGGCCTGCGCCCGGAAGGGCTCAGGCCCCGCAAGCTGTCGCCCGGTAGGGACCCGCCCCTCTCGCCACGGCCCGGGCAGGCTGTGGCCGTGGCGAGAGGGGCGGGTGTGCGGAAGGTGTGGAGGGACACCGGCGGGAGGCGCACGGAAGGTTCACGGATCCGTGACGGGACGCGCACGACGGGGCGCCGAGGGCCGGTTCCCGAACGGCCAGGGGTCTGCGTGGTTGGAAATCCGCGTATGGCGCGGGTTTCCAACCACGCAGGCCCCCGGTCGTCCTACCGTGGTTCGAAATCCACGCCACAGGTGGATTTCGAACCACGCGAGCTCCCGGCCGCCGGATCCGTGACGGAGATGCCGGGAACTCCACGCTTCCTCCCGTGTTGTGCGACACCGACAGGGGCGCGGTCGACCTGACGTCCGGCTACCGGACCTCAGGTCGACCGCGCGTCCCGGGCCCCCTGGTCCTGGCCCGGAAAGGGCTCCGGAGGGCCGGGAGGTGTGACGTTCCCGGCATCTTCGTCACGGATCCGGCCGAGGTGTGGAGACTCCCCGACCCGATCGTCACGGAAGTCCGACTTCGCGACGTCCCTGTGACGCCTCTCCCACGCACCCCTCACGTTCCTGGGCTCCTCATGGGGGTCACAGCCTGCCAGGACCCCCATGAGGAGCCCAGGAC
>Ga0209916_1001094_pt1 | contig 27896 bp, 28 predicted proteins | sample ThiBio_1000_plan_FD_183956 | JGI IMG/M metagenome (GOLD analysis project Ga0209916, IMG submission 183956) | Wastewater bioreactor microbial communities from Cape Town, South Africa - Thiocy_solids_2 (SPAdes) | ecosystem: Engineered > Bioreactor > Thiocyanate-remediating > Anaerobic-Aerobic ... | reverse complement strand
ACACCGACCTACGCGCTGTCGACTTTCGGGCCCCTATGGGGGCCCAAACTCATGCAGCGCGTTATCGGCCCCCTGATTCAGGCCCGAAGAGGGCCTCTGAGGGCCGGAAGGTGTGACGTTCCCGGCATCTTCGTCACGGATCCGGCCGAGGTGTGGAGGCTCCCGGACCCGATCGTCACGGAAGTCCGACCTCCTCACGTCCCTGTGCCGCCTTTTTCACGAACGCCCCACGTCCTGGGCTCCTCATGGGGGTCACAGCCTGCCAGGACCCCCATGAGGAGCCCAGGACCCACCCACCGCCATCGACCCGCCCGGACGGCCACCGGCCCCGGCGAGTTCGCAGTAATCCGCGCTATGCGCGGAGAACTGCGAACTCACCCGGAGGGCTTACGCCTCTCCGCAGGCCCTACGCCCCGACGCCCCCTACTTCACGTCGAACCGGTCGAGGTTCATGACCTTGTCCCAGGCGGCCACGAAGTCCTCCGCGAACTTCTCCTTCGCGTCGTCGGAGGCGTAGACCTCGGCCACCGCGCGCAGCTCGGAGTTTGAGCCGAAGACGAGGTCGACACGGCTGCCGGTCCACTTCAGGTTGCCGTCGCGGTCGCGGGCCTCGAACGTGGTCGAGTCGGGGGAGATCGGCTTCCAGACCGTGTCCATGTCGAGGAGGTTGACGAAGAAGTCGTTCGTCAACGTCTCGGGACGGTCGGTGAGGACGCCGAGCTGGGAGTCGCCGCTGTTGGCGCCGAGGACCCGCAGGCCGCCGACCAGCACCGTCATCTCCGGCGCGGTCAGGGTCAGCAGGTTGGCCCGGTCGACCAGCAGGTACTCACCCGGCAGCCGCGGATCCTCGCCGAGGTAGTTGCGGAACCCGTCCGCCGCCGGCTTGAGGTATTCGAACGAGTCGACGTCGGTCATCTCCTGGCCGGCGTCGGTGCGGCCGGGGGTGAAGGGGACCCGGGTCGCCAGGCCGGCGTTCTTCGCCGCCTGCTCGACCGCGGCGCAGCCGCCCAGCACGATCAGGTCGGCCAGCGACACCTGATGCCCGCCCGCGCCGTTGAAGTCGCTCTGGACCTTCTCCAGCACGGTCAGCACCTTGGCGAGCTGTCCCGGGTCGTTGACCTCCCAGTCCTTCTGCGGCTCGAGCCGCACGCGCGCCCCGTTGGCGCCACCGCGTTTGTCGCTGCCGCGGAAGGTGGACGCCGAGGCCCAGGCCGTCGCGACCAGCTGCGACACCGGCAGCCCCGACGCCAGGATCTGCTCCTTCAGCGCCGCGACGTCTGCCGCGTCGATCGGCTCGCCGGTCGGATCCGGCACCGGGTCCTGCCAGATCAGCACCTCCTCCGGGATCTCCGGGCCGAGATAACGCTCGCGCGGGCCCATGTCGCGATGGGTCAGCTTGAACCAGGCGCGCCCGAAGGCGTCCCACAGCTCGTCCGGGTTGTCGAGGAAGCGCTGCGTGATCGGCCCGTAGATCGGGTCGAAGCGCAGCGACAGGTCGGTCGTCAGCATGCGCGGCTCGCGGCGCTTGGTCGGGTCGTCGGCCTCCGGCACCATGTCCGAGCCGCCGCCGTCCTTCGGCCGCCACTGGTGGGCGCCCGCGGGGCTCTCCATCAGCTCCCACTCGTAGCCATAGAGGATGTGGAGGAACTCGTTGTCGAAGCGGGTCGGGTGGTAGGTCCAGGTGACCTCGATGCCGCTGGTGGTGGTCGCCGTCCCGTTGCCGCTCTTGTAGTTGGAGATCCAGCCGAGGCCCTGGGCCTCGAGCGGCGCCCGCTCCGGCTCCGGCCCGACGTACTTTTCCGGATCGGCGGCGCCGTGCGTCTTGCCGACGGTGTGGCCGCCGATGATCAGCGCCGCGGTCTCTTCGTCGTCCATCGCCATCTGGGCGAACGTCGCGCGGATGTCCTTCGCCGCGGCGAGCGGGTCCGGGTTGCCCTGCGGCCCCTCCGGGTTGACGTAGATCAGCCCCATCTCGCTGGCGCCCCAGCGTTTGTCGACTTCGTTGTCGGCATCGCGGCGCTGGTCGGTGAGCCAGACCTGCTCCGGGCCCCAGTAGACGTCGTCGTCCGGTTCCCAGGCGTCGATCCGCCCGCCGGCCCAGCCGAAGAGCTCGAAGCCCATCGACTCCAGCGCGACGTTGCCGGAGAGGATCAGCAGGTCGGCCCAGGAGATGTTTTTGCCGTACTTCTGCTTGACCGGCCAGAGCAGGCGGCGGGCCTTGTCGAGGTTGCCGTTGTCGGGCCAGGAGTTGAGCGGCGCGAAGCGCTGCTGGCCGGTCCCGGCGCCGCCGCGGCCGTCGCTCAGCCGGTAGGTGCCGGCGCCGTGCCAGGCCATGCGGACGACCAGCGGGCCGTAGTGGCCGAAGTCGGCGGGCCACCAGTCCTGCGAGGTGGTCAGCACCTCCTCGATGTCCTTCTTCACCGCGTCGAGGTCGAGCGATTCGAAGGCGGCCGCGTAATCGAAGTCGCTGCCCAGTGGGTTGGTCAGCGGCGAGTTCTTGGCGAGGATCTTCAGGTTCAGCCGCTGCGGCCACCAGCCGTTGTTGCCGCCGCCCTCGACGGGCTCCGGCGCGCGGTGGGCGACCGGGCACTTCTCCGCTTCGTTGGCCTGCGGCTCGTCCATCTTCCCGACGACGGCGTCGGGCGTCTCGTGGGTGTCAGACACTGGGTTCCTTTCCTTCGTTCGCTTCAGTTCGTGGGGTTGGGACGCGCGTCGGCGCAGTCGGGGCAGGCGCCCCAGTAGATGACCTCGGCCTCGTCGATCGTGAAGCCGTGGGTCTCGGACGCGGTGAGGCAGGGGGTGTGGCCGACGGCACAGTCGACGTCGGCGATCGCGCCGCAGGAGCGGCAGATGACGTGGTGATGGTTGTCGCCGACCCGCGACTCGTAACGGGCGACCGAGCCGGCGGGCTCGATCCGCCGCACCAGCCCAGAGTCGGTGAGCGCCCGCAGCACGTCGTAGATGGCCTGCGACGAAACTTCGCCGAGGTCGTCACGGATCGCCCGCGTCAGCGAGCCGGTATCGGCGTGCGGGTTGTCGTGCACGGCGGCAAGCGCCGCGAGCCGCGGCCGGGTGACCCGCAGGTCCGCCCCCCGCAGCAGCTGCTCGTAGTCGACGGTCGGAGACAAGGGGAGCAGTATGCAGCTTTTCTGGAATGAATCAAGTTAAGAAGTTGAAAACCGCCAGCCATGCCGGATCGCGGCGTCGAGGACGGCGTCGCGATCGACCTCAGCGTCGGGTGACGGCGCGCCCGCCTCGCGGAAGAACGCCTCCATGCCGGCGGGGGAGAAGGTGAGGAGGCGGCGGCCGACGGCGGCGCCGACGTTGGCGCCGGAGTGGACGACGCCGGCCGGGATGTGGGCGGTCTGGCCGGGCCCGAGGCGCTCGGTCGCCCCGCCCGCCGTCAGCTCGAACTCGCCCTCGACCACGTGGATCGTCTCGGCCGCGTCCTTATGTATGTGCGGCGGCAGCGACCAGCCGGGCGGCGGGTGGTCGACGAGCAGGCAGAAGGCGCCGCCGGTGTCGGCCCCGGTCAGGTGGATCTCGGTGCGGACGCGGCCCGGCATCCAGACGACCTGTGGTTCGGCGGCCACGCGACGACCATAGCCCGGCCGGAGGCCGCGATGGCCGAAAGGCGGGGCGGGGTTGTGCCGCGGTGGCGGTTGCGTTCGGCGGGCCGGCCGCGACACGATGGCCCGATGAGCGCCGATTACACGCGGCTGCCCGACGACCTGCCGATTCCGGTGGACGACGGGGCCGCGGACGGCCTGGTCGGGAGGAAGGTTCCCGAACTCGCGCTGCCGGCGACGACCGCCGGCGAGGCGCGGCTCGGCGAGCTTGCCGCCGGCCTGCTGGTCGCCTACGTCTACCCGAGGACCGGCACGCCCGGTGTGGCGTCGCCGCACGGCTGGGACGACATCCCCGGCGCCCGCGGCTGCACGCCGCAGAGCTGCGCGTATCGCGACGCGCTTGCCGACTTCGAACGGCTCGGCGCGGCGGTGGTCGGGATCAGCGCCCAGGCGTCCGCGGAGCAGGCCGAGTTCGCCGCCCGCGAGCAGATCTCGTTCGCGCTCCTCGGCGACGATGGCCTGCGCCTGCGCCAGGCGCTCGGGCTGCCCACCTTCGCGGTCGAAGGCCGAACCCTCTACCGCCGCCTCACCTTCGTCGCCGCGCGCGGTCGGATCGTCAAAGTCTTCTACCCCGTCTTCCCGCCCGACCGTGATGCCGGCGAGGTGCTGGCCTGGCTCTGCGGCGCCGCCCTCGACGCTTCTCCGCGTATGGCGAACAACCGTCCCCGGGAGGTTGCCCGATGAGCGCGCTCGCCGAGACGATCGCGATCCAGGGGCGGGTCCTGCGCCACGTTCTCGGCCTCGACCTGGCGCCGGCGCTCGCGCGGCTCGAGGGCGCCCGGCGGGTCTGGCTCGTCGGCACCGGCACCAGCGAGCACGCGGCGTGCCTCGGCGCGGCGATGCTGGCGACCGCGGGCCTCGACGCCCGCGCCCGCTCGGCGGCGAGCTTCGTCGCGGCGCCGCCGTCGCCCGGTCCCGACGACGCGCTGATCGTCATCAGCCACACCACCGAGACGGCCTTCGCCGGCCGGGCCCGCGAGGACGCGCTTGCCGCCGGCACCCGCCTGCTCACGATCACCGCCGAAGGCAAGGGTTGGCCGGAGGCGATCGAGGCCGCCCCGCCGGAGCGCTCGGAGACCTACACCGCCAGTTACCTTGCCGCGCTGCTCGCCATCGCCCGCCTCGCCTCGGCGCTCGGCGGCGAGGAGTGGACCGCGGCGGACCTGGCGGCGCTCCCCGGCCTGGTCGACGACGCCGGCGTCGCGCCGCTGCCGGTCGCCGCGCCGCCGCGCCGCCTCACCGTCCTCTTCGGCGCCGGCCCGGCGGCGACGACCGCCCGCGAGGGAGCGCTGAAGCTCCGCGAGGCCGCCCGCGTCCTCGCCGAGGGCTTCGAGGCCGAGTACCTGCTGCACGGCTCCGCCGTCCCGCTGAGGAGCGAGGACCAGCTGATCGCCCTCGACCCGGACGGCGACCCCACCGGCCTCACCGCGGCCGTGGCCGACGCCGCCGAGCAGGAGGGCATCCCGGTCGCCCGCCTCGACCCGCCTCCCGGCCTGCACCCGCTGCTCGCCCAGCTCCCGCTGACCGTCCGCCTCCAGACCCTCGCCTGCCGCTGGGCCGACCGCCAGGACGTCGACCCCGACACCGTGATCCTCGGCGCCTGGGCCGACCAGTCCCTCTGGGCTCTCGGCGCATCGCAGGCGCCGTCCCGTTGACCGCTCGCTGAGTTGTCCACCTCAGAGCGGGGACAACTCAGCGAGCGCGGCGCCTACGCCGGCGGGTTCTCGGCGTACTGCTCGGCGCTGTCGCCGATCTGCTCCCAAGGGGCTTTGTAGGCGACCTGGAGGTGGAAGGCCGGGGTCATGTCGAGGTCGCGCATGAGGCCGGCCGCGACGAAGTATTTGTCGCCGAGGTCGTCGTAGATGCTGGAGCCGCAGTTGCCGCAGAAGTTGCGCGGGGCGAACTCGCTTTCGTAGGTTTCGACCAGGTCCTCGCCGTCGGTGAAGTGGAAGTTCTCCTTGGCGACGACGACCCCGGCCAGGCTCGAGCCGGTCCACCGCTGGCAGCGGGTGCAATGGCAGTAGCCCATCGCCTCCGGATCTTTGACCTCGTACGCGATGCTGCCGCAGAGGCACGCACCTTTCAGCGCTTCAGCCATGACGCACTCTCCTCGAATCGGCGTTGTAGTGACCCACGGACGACGCTACCACCGCCGGGAGGGCTCGATGGCCCTATTCTGTGGGTATGCCGATTCGCGACGATCGGTGCCTCGCGGCGCCGACGGCGATCGCGGCCCGAAGCCTCAAGGCGCTGCTCGTCCTGGCGGCCGTCTCCATCGCCGAGCCAACCCTGAACCCCGCCGTGGCGGAGGCATGCCGATGAGCATCGTCCCGGTCGCCGGCGTCGTCGACACCTTCTGGACGGCGATGGACGTCGCGGTGCCGCTGGCGCTCGCCGCCGCCTACCTGAAGCGCGCCAACACGCTCGCCGACGAAGGCCGGCCCGTCCCGATCTGGCGGCAGCTCTGCTTCGCCTTCGGGATCATCGTGGTCGGCGCCTCGGTGGCGGGGCCGCTCGACGACCAGGCCGACAAGCTCCTCTGGGTCCACATGATCCAGCACCTGATGCTGGCCGACGTCGCCTCGCTCCTCATCGTCCTCGGCTTCACCGGCCCGCTGCTGCAGCCGCTCCTCAGCTTCCGCGCGGGCCGGCCGCTGCGCGTCCTCACCCACCCGGTCGTGGCGATCTCCCTCTTCACCATCAACCTCTACATCTGGCACATCCCGTTCCTCTACCAGGCGGTCCTCACCGACACCACCCTGCACGTGCTCGAGCACATGTTGTTCCTCGGCACCGGCATCCTGCTCTGGATGCCGCTCTTCGGGCCGCTGCCGAAGCCGCAGTGGTTCGGCAAGGGCGCCCACGTCATCTACACGGTCTTCATCTGGGCGCCGGCGATGGTGATGGCGAACGTCTTCATGTGGTCGAACGTGGTGATGTACCCGGACTACTCGGCGACCGCCGAAGCGGTGGGCATCACGCCGATCGCCGACCAGAGCACCTCGGGGGCGATCCTGATGGCCGAGTGCACGATCCTCGCCCTCTGCATCTTCGGCTGGGTCTTCCTGCGCTGGGCGAAGGAGGACATCGAAAAACAGGACCTGCTCGACCTGGCGATCGACCACCAGGTCGAGCTGAGCGCCGCCCGCGCCGCCCGTGCGGTCGCCGCCGGCCGCGGCCCCGAACTGCGCGCCCGGATCGAAGCCGGCCAGTCGATCCCCGAACGCCCGCCGCCCGCGCCGGGCGGCTGAGCGCCCCGCCAGCTGTTCTTTATGGACCCCACAGGGCCATAAAGAACAGCTGGGCGGGTGCCGTCCGCCCGCGAGGCGGGGAAATGGCCGCGGGCGGCGAATCCCCCGGAGGCGCTCCGTCCGGCGGCGCCGCGGGTTGGGGCTGATGAAAGGTCGTTCACCGGTCAAATCGACGGTTTCCAGGAGGCGGATCAGGAGGTACCCTGCCCTTGTCCGCAAAAATGGGTACGAGAAAGCGAAAAACTTGATCGGTTCGCCCGGTCGACGTTCGGCGTACGCCATGGCGGCTGCTCTCGTCGCTGCCGCTTTCGCGTTCCCGACGCTTGCCGCCGCCGAAGCGGCCGAAGAAGGCGCCGTCGTCGAATCGCTCGCGCCGGCGCGCGAAGGCCCATGGGGGCATTGGAGCCGCGAGCGGCTCGAAGAAGCCGAACCGTTGCCGATCGTCACACTGCCGGATCCCGAAGCGCCGGCCGCCGCCCCCGAATCGCCGCCGCCCGCGGCACAGTCGGAAGCCGCGCGCACCGCCGCGCTCCGCACCGCGGCCGCGAGCCAGACCGCCGCCTTCGAAGGGACCGAAGTCGACGCGGCCGAATCGACCCTGTTCCCGAACAGCGCCAACGGCAAGCTCTTCGGCACCTTCGAAATCCGCGTCGGCGTGCGCGAATACAAGAAAGAGGACTACGTCTGCTCGGGCAGCGTGGTCAATTCCGCGGTTGGCAACATCGTCGTCACCGCCGGCCACTGCGTGATCGACCCCGAAACCGGCACGGTCACGAACGAAGAACTGATCTTCATCCCCGGTTATCGCAACGGCACCGCGCCCTACGGTGTCTGGCACGCGAAATACTTCAAGGCCACCGAACTGTGGAAGAAGACGGCCAAGTCAGGGTCTACCCCCAACGAGGGAGGCGACCTCGCGTTCGTCGGCCTGTCGTACAACGAAGGCGAAAGCGTCGAAAAGGCGGTGGGCTCTTTCGGGATTGGCTTCGACGCCGCCTGCAACCAGACCTACACGCAGTTCGGCTACCCGGCCGAATCGCCCTACAGCGGCGAGCTCCTCTACTCGCACACCGCCGGCTACGCCGGTGCCGACGCGACCGGGGCCTTCTTGCCGGTGCCGATGAAGATCGCCAGCGACTTCACCCGCGGCGCGAGCGGGGGGCCTTGGGTGGTCGGGATCGGCAGCGGGGCACCGACTGTGCTCTCGGTTACGGCCTACGCCTACGAAAACCAGCCCGGCTACCTCTTCGGGCCCTACTTCGGTGAGGCTGCCAAGGCGGCTTACAACACGATCATCTCTCCCGGTCCGGCTGTCCCGGCGGGGATCGAAGAAACGTGCGCGGCGCTGCCGCCCGCTCCGCCGACCCCGCCGCAGCCGCCCACGCCGACGCCGACCCCCACGCCCACCCCGACCCCGGCACCGGAAGCCACGCCGATGAAGCCGGTGACGCTGAAGGTGACGCGGGTCCGCCGGCGCGCCAACGGCTCCGCCGTCCTGACCGCGAAGGTGAACACCGCCGGGATGCTGAAGCTGAGCGGCGTGGCGGTGCGCGCCGAATCGCTCGACACCCCGGCCGCCGGCCGCTACCGGCTGATCGTCGCGCCGAAGGGGAAGACGAACCGCCGGCTGCGCCGGCAGGGACGGGCGAAGGTCGGGGTCAAGGTCGCCTTCCGCGCCGCCGGCAAGACCAAGCGCGTCTCGCGGAAGATCCAGCTCAGCCGCCGCGCCGTTCGCTAGGCTGCCGCCGACTCACGGCGTGGGGAACTCCGGTGTGAATCCGGGGCTGACGCGCAGCGGTGTGGGTGACGACTGACCGGTTGTCCCACTGGGCCGAGTAACGGCCCGGGAAGGGGGTCAGGAGGACGATCCCGAGCCCGAATATCCGGTCGCGAGTCGCAAGGAGGTTCGCCTCGCGACCAGGCGGCCGGCCCACTCGCCTTCCGCGCGTGCGTCGCCGCCCTGAAAAAGGAGACGGCGATGAAAACGCCACGAATGACCCGACTACGAGGGCCCCTGCGCGCTTGCGGCGCGGTGGTCCTGATCCTCGCTGCCGCGGCGCTCGCGCCGACCGCGGCCGGCGCCGCCGTGAGCGCCGAAGAAGCCGCCGCGGCGGCGGCCCGCGGCGCGCAATGGTTCGAATCGACCCAGGCCGAAAGCGGCGCGCTCGGCAGCGACTGGGGGATGACGGCGCTCGCCGCGGCGGGCACCAACGCCGCCGACGTGCGCACCGGGCTCCTCGACCCGAGCGCCCAGGACTTCTACCTGGGCGAATGGCGGGCGAGCGGGCCGGGCGGCGCCGGGACCGACGCCGAGCGCGGCATCCTCGCGGGCGTCGCCGGCGGCATCCAGACCTCGCGGCTGGGAGTGTCCGCGGAAGTCGACAAGGCGAACCTGGTCGCCCGCGTCGCCGAACTCTTCGACGGCACGCAGATCGGCGAAGCAGGGCTCCTGAACGACGACATCTTCGGCGTCCTCGCGCTGCACCAGGTCGGCGCGCCGCAGCCGTTGCTGCGCCAGGAGGTCGATTACCTGCGGACCAGGCAGCTCGCCGACGGGGGCTGGAGCTGGAGCGCCTCGCCGAGCGCCCCGGCCGACACCGACATGACCGGCTCGGTCGTCGCGGCGTTCTGCGCGGCGGGGGTGGAGCCGGACGACCCCGACCTGCAGCGGGCGCTGGCCCTGTTGCACGCGCGGCAGGACGTCGAAACGGGCGGCTTCAGCGCGCCGGCGCCGTTCGGGGTCGGCGTCAACACCGACACCACCGCCTGGGTGGCGAGCGGGCTGGTCGAATGCGGCATCGACCCGCAGTCGCCGGAATGGACGACGGCCGACGGCAAGACGCCGTTCGACTACCTGGTCTCGATGCAGCAGCCCGACGGCCACTTCGACTGGACCTCCGAATACGGCGGCGGGGCGTTCGAGACCTACGGCGCGGTGCGCCCGCTCGCCGGGGTCGCGTTCTCGACCGAGGCGCCGGAACGGGCCGAACCGGGCGCGCCCGCGGTGCGCCCGGCGGAAGCCGTGGAAGCGGGGACGACGGTGCCGGTGACCCTGGTCATCGGCCACCAGCCCGCGGCGGCCGACGTGCGGATGTGTCGGGTCGACGTGCCCGACGGCAGCGACCTCGCCACCTTGTTGGCGCGGGCCGAAGCGAGCTCGCAGCCGGCAGGCTGCGTGTCCGAGTTCGCCGCGCAGGACGGCGCGGGCGGGACCCGGCTCGCCTCGCTCGACGGCGTCCCGGCCGGCGAAGGCTGGGGCTGGCAGGTGCGGGTCGACGGCGGCGCGGCGAGCGCCGAATCGAGCGCGCCGATCGGCTTCGGCGACCTCGTCTACCTGCGCTTCGCCGAAGAAGCGGCCGACGCGGGGACGCCGCCGCGGGTCACCGTGCCGCCGGTCGGCGCCGGGTCCGGCGCGGGCGCGGCTTCGGAGCCTGGGGCGGCCGTGGGGCCGACGCGGATCTCCGGCGCGCGGGTGCGCATCCGCGGCCGGGTCGAGGGTCGCGGCAGCGGCCTCGCGGTCACCGTCGCCTGCCCCCGAGGGCTCGGCGAATTCGGCTGCCGCGGGCTGCTGTCGGCGCGGTTCCGCGTCCCGGGTCATCCGTGGCGGGCGGGCGGTCGCGCCGCCTACCGGCTCGCCTCCGGCGCGGGCGAGCGCGTCGTGATCCCGGCCTCGCCGGGGCTGCGGAAGGTGACGCGCGCGGGCCGCGAGGTGCGCCTGCGCCTGCTTGCCGCCACCCGTGCCGAAGACGGCGCGGTGCGGGTCACGCGGGCGCGCCGGTCCCTGCGGGGATGAGGTCGCGGCCAGGATCGGCCGCCGTCCGGGCCTCGGCCCGGACGGCGGCGCCGGGCCGCCTGCGGCTTGCCGCCGCGGCCTGCGTCGTGGCGGCGGCCGCGCTCGTCGCGGCGGCGCCCGCCCGGGCGGTCACGGTCGAGCTGCGGGTCGAAGCGGCGGGCGCTCCGGCGCCGCTCTTCGTCGGGCCGGTCGCCACCGCGCCGCATCCCGTGGACGGCGGCGACGGCAGCGGCCCTCATGCCTGCGACGGCCCGGTCGGCGCCGCGGCCGCGGCGACCGCGACCGGCGCGCTCGACGACGCGATGCGCGCCGCCGGCATCCCCTGGCGCGGCAGCTGGAACCCGGACTTCCGCGACTTCTTCATCGAACGGATCGGCGCCTACGCCTCCCGCGCCCCCGACGAATACTGGTCGTTGACGGTCGACGGCGCCTACGCTCCCGGCGGCTGCCTGGCGGCGCTCGCCGAAGGGGACGAGGTGCGCTTCTTCTGCGGCCCGCTGTTCGGCGAACAGCCACCGGTGGAAGGGGGGACGGGTGGCGGCGCCGGGGGCGGGGGCGGCGGAGCCGGGTCGGTGCCGGGCGGCGGCGCGGCGGGGCCGTCGACCGCCACCGGCGTCCCTGGCGCGCCGCCGCGTCCGGGGCGGCTCGCCACCCGCGCGGCCCGCTACCTGCGCCACCACCGCGAAGCGGCGGGCGCGCTCTGGTCGCGGCTGGCCTTGGCGGTGCGGCGCGGCGGGCCGATCGAAGCCGCCGCGGCCGCGCTCCTTCGCGGGCGCCTCGGCGAGCTGCGCCGTGACGGATCGCTCGGCGAGGACGTGAACGCGACGGCGATCGCCGTCATCGCCCTCGATCGCCGCGCCCCGCGGCGGGTCGGACGGGCGGTGGCCTGGCTGACGCGCGCGCAGCATCCCGACGGCGGCTTCGGCTTCTGCCGCGGCGTCCCTTCGGACGTCGACACCACCGGCCTCGTCGCCTGGGCATTGGCCCGGGCGGGCCGCGCCGCCGCCGCCCGCCGCGCGGGCCGCTTCGTCGCCGCCGCCCAGTCGAGCGACGGCGGCTTCCCCTTGTCACCGGGCGGTGAGTCGAACGCCCAGAGCACCGGCCTCGCCCTGGTCGCCCTGCGGGTCGCCCGGCTCGGGGTGGGACGTCCTTCGGCCTCCGGCGCGACGCCGCTCGGCTACCTGGCGAGCCTCGCCCGTCCCGACGGCTCGCTCGAATACGCCTCCGGCTCCGCGCCGACCCCGGTCTGGACCACCGCCCAGGCGCTGCTCGGCCTGCTGCCGCGCGGCAAGCTGCTGCGCGGAGGCCGCCGCGCGGCGCCGCTTCCTTAGGATCGCCCGGTGCTCGAGACCGCCGACATCTGGGCGCCCGCGGCGATCCTCGCCGACCTCGACGGCACCCTGGTCGACTCCGTCGCCTCCAGCCAGCGGGCCTGGGGCGCGTTCGCGCGACGGCGCGGCCTTGACGAGGAGGAGACGCACCGCTTCGCGATGGGGCGGCCGACGCGGGAGACGGTCGCGCTGCTGGTGCCGGAGGGCGAACGCGACGCCGAGCAGGCGCAGATCGACCGCGACGAGGTCGACGACGCAGGCTCGGTCACCGCCTACCCCGGCGCCGCCGAGCTCTTGGCCGGCCCGATCCCGATCGCCGTCGTCACCAGCGGCTCGACCGCCCTCGCGACGGCGCGCCTGCGCGGCGCCGGCCTCGACCCGCCCCCCGTCCTCGTCACCGCCGACCTGATCGCCCACGGCAAGCCCGACCCCGAACCGTTCCTCCTCGGCGCCCGCGAACTCGCCACCGACCCGCCCCACTGTCTGGCCCTGGAGGACGCCCCGAGCGGAATCGACTCAGCCCGCGCCGCCGGAGTGCCGGTGGTCGCCTTCCGCACTTCGCATCCCGAGAGCGAACTGGAGGGCGCGAACGAGATTCTCGACACCCTCGCGGAAGCCGTGGCGCGGTTGCGGGGGTAGGCGGGAGGGACGAGGCCCCGCAAGCTGTCGCCCGGGGAGGACGCGCCCCTCTCGCCACGGCCCGGGCAGGCTGTGGCCGTGGCGAGAGGGGCGGGTGTGCGGAAGGTGTGGAGGGACACCGGCGGGAGGGTGACGAGAGTGCGACGGGAGTGGCACGGATCCGTGACGGGAGTCAGACGTCGTCACGAAGATGCCGGGAACTCCACGCTTCCTCCCGTGTTGTGCAACACCGACCTACGCGCTGCGTGTATTGACCCCCCTATAGGGGCCCCAAAACACGCAGCGCGTTTTCGACCCCTCTATTCCGACCCGAAAAGGGCCTCTGAGGGCCGGGAAGTGTGACGTTCCCGGCATCTTCGTCAACGATCCGGCCGAGGTGTGGAGACTTCCCGACACGATCGTCACGGAAGTCCGACTTCCTCACGTCCCTGTGCCGGCTTTTTCACGGAAGCCTCACGTCCTGGGCTCCTCATGGGGGTCACAGCCTGCCAGGACCCCCATGAGGAGCCCAGGACCATCCTCGGACGGCCACAAGCGCCCCGGACCCCCGCCCCCCGAACCCCCGCCCGTCCCCCACCAACCCCTAAGCCGCCGCAGCCGCCCCGAGCTCCGCCGCCTCGGCCAGCAGCTCGACCGAGCGCACCCGGTTGTCGACCGAGTCGGCGTAGTGGACCGTGATCAGCTCCTGGACGCCGGTCTTCGCCTGGAAGTCGGCCAGGTAGGCGGCTGCTTCGGCGCCGGTGCCGACGGCCGAGTAGGTGAGCATCTCGTCGACCGCGCGGGCGCGGGGGGAGTCGAGGATCTGGTCGACCTCCTCCTCGGAGAGCTTGCCGCCGCCCGGCGTCTTGAAGAGGCTTTTGACGCGGATCCGCCGCGTCACCTCGAGCTGGCGGTCGGCCTCCGCCTTGTCCGCCGCGGCGATCACGCCGACGCCCGCCATCGCGTAGGGCTCGGCGAGGTGCTCGGAGGGCTTGAAGCCTTCGCGGTAGACCTGCAGCGCGTCGAACAGCGAGTGCGGGGCGAAGTGGGAGGCGAAGGCGTACGGAAGTCCCAGCACCGCGGCCAGGTTGGCGCCGAAGAGGGAGGAGCCGAGGATGTAGAGGGGGACGTTGGTGCCTTTGCCGGGGATCGCGACGACGCCGGAGATCGGGCTGTTCTCCGACAGCAGGCCCTGCAGCTCCTGCACGTCCTGGGGGAAGCGTTCGCTGGAGAACTCGTCGCGGCGCAGCGCCCGCATCGCGGCGGTGTCGGAGCCGGGGGCGCGGCCGAGGCCGAGGTCGATGCGGCCGGGGTGGAGGATCTCCAGGGTGCCGAACTGCTCGGCGATCACCAGCGGCGAGTGGTTGGGCAGCATGATGCCGCCGGCGCCGAGGCGGATCTTCTCGGTGTGGGCGGCGATGTGGGCGATCAGGACCGCGGTCGCGGAGCTGGCGATCGAGCGGATGTTGTGGTGCTCGGCGTACCAGATGCGCTCGTAGCCGAGCCGCTCCGCCGCCTGGGCGAGGCGGACCGAGCCCGCGAAGCTGTCGGCGATCGACTCCTGCGGCCCGACCGCGGCGAGGTCGAGGATCGAGATGGGGACGTCGGTCATCCCCTAAGCATGCCGAACCGGCCGCGCCGCCCCCGCCCAGCTGTTCCTTTTGCCGGAATGGTCGGCAAAAGGAACAGCGGGCGCTGGATCGCTAGATGCCGGAGCCGACTCGGCCGGAGCGCGCGTCGGCCCATTCGTCGACGCCGGAGTCGAAGTCGACGATGCGGTCGATCTCGGCCAGCTCCTCGGCGGTGAAGTCGAGGTTCTCGAGCGCGTCCACGTTCTGCTCCAGCTGCGCCGTCGAGGAGGCGCCGATGACCAGTGAGGTCATGCGCGGGTCGCGCAGGCTCCAGGCGAGCGCCATCTGCGCCAGCGACTGGCCGCGCGTCTCGGCGAGCGCGTTCAGCCCGCGGACCCGGCCGATCACCTCGTCGTTGACCCAGGAGCTGTCGAATGCCCCGTAGCCTTTCTGCGTCGCCCGCGAGCCCGCCGGGACGCCGTCGAGATAGCGGCCGGTGAGGAGTCCCTGGGCGAGGACCGTGAAGCCGATCACGCCGATGCCGAGATCCCCCGCCGCGTCGAGCAGGCCCTCGTCCTCGATCCAGCGGTTCAGCATCGAGTAGCTGGGCTGGTGGATGAGGAGCGGCGTGCCGAGGTCGGCGAGGATCGCGGCGGCGCGGCGGGTGTGCTCGGCGTCGTAGGAGGAGATGCCGACGTAGAGCGCCTTGCCCTGGCAGACGGCGGTGTCGAGCGCGCCCATCGTCTCCTCCAGCGGGGTCGAGCCGTCGAGCCGGTGCGAGTAGAAGATGTCGACGTAGTCGAGGCCCAGGCGCGCGAGCGACTGGTCGAGCGAGGCGAGCACGTACTTGCGCCCGCCGCCGCCCTGGCCGTAGGGGCCCGGCCACATGTCCCAGCCCGCCTTGGTGGAGATCACCAGCTCGTCGCGGTAGGGACGGAAGTCCTCGCGCATCAGGCGGCCGAAGTTGACCTCGGCGGCGCCGTAGGGCGGCCCGTAGTTGTTCGCCAGGTCGTGGTGGGTGATGCCGAGGTCGAAGGCGCGGCGGGCGATCTCGCGCTGGGTCTCGAACTTGCGGTCGTCGCCGAAGTTGTGCCAGTAGCCGAGCGAGAGGACCGGCAGGTCGAGCCCGGAGCGGCCGGTGCGCCGGTAGACCATCTTGCCGTCGTAGCGATCGGCGTCCGCGTCGTAGCTCATCGCCCCGATTTCTACCCACTCAGCGGCTTCGGCAGTCCGATCCGGCCGCGGGAGCACCCGGAGGGGGGAGAGATCGCGGGCGTCGGGACCTTAGGGGCGCATGGGCAGACGCCGGGACTCACACCGCCGCGAGCCGCTGGGCATGGAGGCGACCCGCGAGCTGGTCGAGGAGGTGCTGCGCACGGCGATGGCCCTGGAGGACGTGGTGGTCTCGCTGCTCGACGACCTGCCCGACGACGCCTTCCCCGACGAGGATCCGGGCCTCGTCCTGCTGGAGATGATCGTCGGCAGCGTCCACCCGGCCGCCGTCGCCGCCGGCGTCCGCGACACCCGCACCGCCACCGCCCTCATCGGCGCGATCCGCGAGCGCGTCCTCGCCGACCTCCGCACCGCCGCCACCCTCGCCGACGAGCGCGAACGCGCGGAAGAAGCAGAAAGAAATCCCGAAAAGTGAGGCGCTACGTTGACCCAGATGACGACCGAGATCGAGACCGTGACGGTGACCTTCGAGGAGCTGAAAGCGAACCTCGATCACTACATGGCGGTGAAGGAGGGCAAGCGCGTCTCGGTGATCCGCGACGGGGAGGAGGTCGCGGTTCTGGGACCCTGGCTCCCGGGCGAGGAACGGATCATGACCGCGGCGTGGCAGAGGTTCTTCCGCGACCTCTTCCCGCCGGAACCGGTGGACTACGAAAACACCTTGAGCCGAGCGCTCGAAGAAGTCCGAGGGAGCCGCCCGTTTACGTAGACGCGTCGGCGCTGGTGAAGCTCGCCGTCGACGAGCGAGAGTCGGGTGAGGCCCGGTTCTTCGTTCGCGGGGTACGACTCATCAGCAGTGAGCTGTTGGTCACGGAGGTTCCTCGGGCCGTGCGGCGGAAGGCGGTCACGTTGCCAGAGTTCGATCTCGCGGCGAACCTCGGCAGGGCGGAGATCTATCTCGATGCGATCGTGCTGCATACCATCGAGCGACTTACGTTGTGGCGGGCGGGAAGGATTTTCGAGCCACGTCTCCGTTCGCTCGACGCCATCCATGTGATGACCGCGCTCAGCCTCCGGCCGATCGCGGTGTTCCTCAGCTACGACAAGCGTCAGATCGCGGCTGCCCGCGACGCGGGACTCCCGACCGTCTCGCCCGGCGCGTGACAAGCTCACCCCATGGCTTCGTTCTCCTCCTTCGACACCCGCAACTACCGGACCGTCGCGCCGCGCGAGGGGTACGACCGGTGGGCGGCGACCTATGAGGAGACGGTCGAGGACGCGATGGACGTCGCGCTGCTGGAGCGGCTCGAGGTCGACTGGGGCGCGGTCGGGTGCGCCGCCGACCTCGGCTGCGGGACCGGGCGGACCGGGGCCTGGCTCAGGGCGCGAGGCGTGGGGGAGATCGACGGGGTCGACCTCTCGCCGGGGATGCTGGACGCGGCACGCGCCCGCGGCGTCTACGCCTCGCTGCGCGAGGGCGACGTCGCGGATACGGGCCTGGATGCCGACGCCTACGACCTCGTCGTCGCCTGCCTGGTCGACGAGCACCTCGCCGATCTGCGCCCGCTCTACGCCGAGGCGGCGCGGCTCGCGCGTCCGGGCGGGCGCTTCGTCCTCGTCGGCTTCCACCCGCACTTCATCATCGCCTCGGGGATGCCGACCCACTTCGACGACACCTCCACGGGCGAGTCGCTGGCGATCGAGACGCACGTCCACCTGCTGAGCGACCACGTTGCCGCGGGGCTGGGTGCCGGGCTGACGCTCGCCGCCCTCCACGAGCGGGCCGTCGACGACGAGTGGGTCGCGCTGAAGCCGAAGTGGGAGCGCTTCCGCCACCACCCGATCTCCTTCGCCTGCGTCTGGTCGCGCCCCGCCCGGCCGTGGTCAGATCACCGCCGGCCCGCGGTCGATGGCTGAGGTGACCGCGCGGGAGTGGGCAGGGCGGCTCGCCGAGGTCGCTCGCGGGGTGCGCGACGGGGACGAGGCCGAGGTCGTCCGCGCGGTCGAGGCGCTCAGCCGCCGGCACCGCCTGCTCGCCCCGCTGGCGCTCCTGGTCGGCGGCGTCGCCATGCTCTTCGGCGGCCTCCGTCTGCTGCTGACGAACTGGCGGCTCACCGTGATCCAGATCCCGCCCGCGATGTGGATCTGGGCGGCGATGTACGACCTGCGCGGCCACGTCCTCCACGACCGCACCGTGCAGGAGCTGAGCGGGCCGGCGGTGATCCCGCTGATCGCCGCGGTCATCGCGATCACCGCCGCCTGCTTCTGGCTGAACGCCCTCTTCGCCTTCGCGATCAGCCAGGACGGCAAGCCGGAAGTGCTCCCGGCGATCGAGGAAGCGCGGCCGCACCTGGCGACGATCCTCGGCTCCGGCGCCGTCGTCGGCCTCGCCCTGGGACTGACCGTCACCGTCGTCACCCGCGCCCACCGGCCCTGGTTCGCGGTCACGCTGAGCGTCGTGATCGGGGTGATGATGATCGCCTACGTCGCCGTCCCGGCGCGGCTGATCGGGGTCGACTCGGGCGCCGTCTCGCGCCGCGACCGGCTCTCGGCGAGCGTCGTCGGCACCGTCCTCGGCGCCGTCGTCAGCACCCCCGCCTACGTGATCGGCCGCGTCGGCCTCCTGATGATCGGCTCGCCGTTCCTGCGCCTCCCGGGCATCCTGCTCTTCGTCGTCGGCTTCACCCTGCAGGCGGGCGCGACCAGCGCGGTGAAGGCGGTGAAGATGGGGGCGAAGCTGGGACGGCGTGATGCCGGGCGCGCCGCGGAGGGCGCGCCGCCCCCGGTCCCGCCCCGGTAGCGCCGCATTACCTCCGAGGTAAGCGACGCGCCTCGCGCGCCCGGGTACGCTGCGGTGGATGTCGTCCCAGGCCGCGACCGCGCCCCCGACCGGCGTCGGGCCGCTGCTGCGCGAGTGGCGCCGCCGGCGCCGGCGCAGCCAGCTCGAGCTGGCGCTGGAGGCGGGCGTCTCGGCCCGGCACATCAGCTTCCTCGAGACGGGACGCTCGAACCCGAGCCGCGAGATGGTGATCGGCCTCGCCGCCAACCTGGAGATGCCGCTCCGTGACCGCAACGAACTGCTGATCGCCGCGGGTTACGCGCCCGAGTACCGCGAGCTCGCCTACGAGGACCCGGACCTGGAGCCGGTTCGCGCGGCGATCGACCAGGTGCTGGCCGGCCACGACCCCTACCCGGCGCTGGTCGTCGACCGCCACTGGGAGCTGGTGACCGCCAACCGCGGCCTCGGTCTGCTCACCGCCGGCGTCGCCCCGCACCTGCTGGAGCCGCCCGCCAACGCGCTGCGCCTCGCCCTGCACCCGGAAGGTCTGCCGCCGAAGATGCTGAACCTGGGCGAGTGGCGCCACCACATCCTGGCGCGGCTGGAGCGCCACGCGCGGGTCAGCGGCGACCCGGCGCTGGCGACGCTGCTCGAGGAGCTGCGCGGCTATCCGGGCGAGGAAGTCGACGAGGCGACGGTGACCGCCGCCCACGACGTCTTCGTCCCGTTCCGGATGCGCGCGGAGGACGGCACGGAGCTGAGCTTCTTCGGCACGATCTCCACCTTCGGCACGGCGCTCGACGTGACCGTCGCCGAGCTCTCGATCGAGTCGTTCTTCCCCGCCGACGACGCCACCGCGGCCGCCTGCCGCGCCTTCGCGCCGCGCTGAGCATTACCCCACGGGTAATCGACGCGGCTACCCGCGGCGGGCAACCTGCTCGCCATGAACCCACTCGCGAACAAAGCCCAATCGACCGCCCGGACGAGCGCACTGACGATGGCGGTGCTGATGGCCGGCACCTTCGTCTTCGTCCTCGACTTCTTCATCGTCAACGTCGCGATCCCCTCGACCCAGGTCGAGCTCGGCGCCTCCGATTCCCAGATCCAGCTCGTCGTCGCCACCTATGCGATCGCGATCGCCTCGCTCCTGATCCTCGGCGGCCGGCTCGGCGACCTCTTCGGCCGGCGCCGCCTCTTCATGACCGGCCTGGCGCTCTTCACCGCCTCCTCGGCGCTCTGTGGGGCGGCCCCGGGGATCGAGGTGCTGCTCGTCGGCCGCATCCTGCAGGGGATCGGCGCCGCCCTCTTCGCCCCGCAGGTGCTCTCGATCATCGGCGTCACCTTCGCCGGCGACGAGCGCCGCCGCGCCGTCACCACCTACGGCATCACGATGGGCCTCGCGGCGGCGGGCGGCCAGCTCGTCGGCGGCGCGCTGATCGCGCTGAACGTCTTCGACCTCGACTGGCGCACCTGTTACCTGGTCAACGTGCCGATCGGGATCGCGGCGCTGGCCCTGGCGCCGCGGGCGATCGCCGAGTCGCGCGCCGAGGGCTCGCGGCGGCTCGACTTCCTCGGCGCGGCGCTCGCCGGGGCGACCCTGGTGGCGATCGTCCTGCCGCTGGTCGAAGGCCGCCGCCAGGGCTGGCCCGCCTGGACCTTCGCCTGCCTCGCCGCCGCGGTGCCGCTGGCGTTCGCCTTCGCCCGGCGCCAGTGCCGCCTCGCCGCGACCGGCGGCGCGCCGCTCGTCCACCCGGACCTCTTCCGCGAGCGCGCCTTCACCGTCGGCGTCCTCGCCTCGGTCGTCTTCTACGCCGGGATGGCCTCGTTCTTCCTCGTCCTCGCCATCTACCTGCAGGAGGGCTGCGGGCTCAGCGCGCTCGACTCCGGCCTCGTCTTCACCGCGCTGGCGACCGGCTACCTGCTCGCCTCGGCGGGCGCCGAAGCGCTGGCGCCGCGGTTCGGCCGCCAGGTGCTCGCGGCGGGCGGGACCGTGCGTGCCGCGGCGCTCGCCGGCCTCGCGCTGACGGTCGGCGCGATCGGCACCGGCGGCTCGCCGCTTCTCCTCGTCCCGGCGCTTGCCGTCGACGGCATCGGCATGGGACTGCTGACCGCGCCGCTGGTGGCGACCGTGGTCGGCGGCATGGACCCGCGCCACGCGGGCGCCGCCTCCGGCGTCCTCTCGACCGCCCAGCAGGTCGGCAACACGATCGGCGTCGCCGCGATCGGCGCGATCTTCTACGGCGCGATCGGCCCCGACGGCGACTACGCGGGCGCCTTCGAGCTGGCCCTGGTCGCGGTGGCGGCGGTCTGCCTGGCGGTCGCGGCGCTGGTCCAGCTGCTCCCCGGGCGGCCCGCCGCGGCCGTCCCGGCGCCCGTGCGGCCCGAGCCGCGGCTCGACCAGTGAGGTTCAGGCGACTCTCATACTCGACACGAGGACGGCGGCGATGAGATGATCGCCGCCGTTCCATGAACAAACTCGACCTCGGCACCCGACTTCGCGCCCTCCGCTCCGAGCGAGGCCTCTCGCTCAGCCAGCTGGAAGCGGCCACCAAGATCTCCAGCTCGTTCCTCTCTCTGGTGGAGAGCGGCAAGTCCGACATCACGATCAGCCGGCTGGTGCGCCTGGCCGACTTCTTCGACGTCGAACTGAGCGACCTGGTCGAGGGCAGCCGGGTCGAACGCCGCCCCTATGAGGTGATCCGCGACGGCGAGGGCAGCGTCCTCACATCGACCGCCGAGGGCCTCGCCACCCGCTTCCTCGGCCACCAGCGCTGGCAGCTCTCGCCGCGGCTCACCGACTACGAGGTGGGGGCGACGCTCGAGATCGCCGGCGGCGGCGACGGGGCCGTCCGCGAGATCTTCCACCACCGCGAGCTCTTCATCTACGTCGTCACCGGCTCCTTCGAGATCACCGTGCGCGGCGAGCCGGTGGCGATCTCCCGCGGCGACGCGATCCTGATCCGCGACGGCGCCGACCGCGTCGTCAACACCGGCCGCCGCCCCGGCCGCCTGCTGATCGTCGGTGTGACGACCGGCGCGTAGGGGGTGGGTGGTCCCGGGGCCGGCGGGGTCCGGGAGGGCCGGTTCCCCGCAAGCTGGCGCCCGGGAGGGACGGGGACTCGCAAGCTGTCGCCCCGGGAGGGTCCAGGCCTCGCAAGCTGGCGCCCGAATTACAGACGCGCCCCTCTCGCCACGGCCCGGGCAGGCTGTGGCCGTGGCGAGAGGGGCGGGTGTGCGGAAGGTGTGGAGGGTCGTGCGCGGGAGGGAGACGGGAGGGTCACGGAACCGTGACGGAAGTCGGAGCTCGTCACGGAGATGCCGGGAACTCCGGTCTTTCTCCCGTGTTGTGCAACACCGACCTACGCGCTGCGTGTATTTCCCACCCCATAGGGGCCCTAAATCACGCAGCGCGTTTTCGACCCCTCCAACTCGGCCCGAAAAGGGCCTCTGGGGGCCGGAAAGTGTGACGTTCCCGGCATCTTCGTCACGGATCCGGCCGAGGTGTGGAGACTCCCAGACCCGATCCTCACGGAAGTCCGACTTCGCGACGTCCCTGTGCCGCCTCTCCCACGAACCCTCACGTCCTGGGCTCCTCATGGGGGTCACAGCCTGCCAGGACCCCCATGAGGAGCCCAGGACACCCCTCGGACGGCCGGCAAGCGCCCCGGACCTCCGCCCGTCCCTTCACCACCCCCGCCCCACCCCGCACCCCTACGGCCGCACCCTCATGAACGACGCGCCGACCTGCTGCCAGCCGCCCTTCTGCTTCACGAACCAGGTCACCTTGACCGCGAACTTCTGGCGGATGCCGCTCACCTTGAACGGGTAGGCCTTGTAGGCGGTGGGGGCGAGCTTGGCGCACTTGCCGCCGGTCAGCGGCGGCTTGCCGTAGATGCGGAAGCACGACTTCACCGGCCTCTTGCCGACGTGGCTCTTGAAGACGAAGGTCCCACGGAAGAGGAGCGACTTGTCGTAGCGGCAGTGGCGTGAGGCCTTGAACGGCTTCGCGTTGTCGCACGAGCCGAAGACCGAGAACTTCGGCGCCTTCTGGTGGGCGGGTGCGGCGGCGCTCGCGGCGGGCGCCGGCAGCGCGACGAGGGCAAGGACCGGGAGGACGAGTCTGAGTCTCATGGCGGCGCTCCTACCCACCTGTGCCGACTTGCTCACCGATAGATTCTCCCGGTGGGCTCCGCTGACCTTGCCCGGGCGGGCTCCGAGGCGGAGCCCGTTCTGCACTTCGGCCACTGGCCGGCGGTGCGCCGCTGCGCGCTGGCGCTCTACTTCGTCGGCTTCGTCGTCTGGAGCTACCACTACGGCATCCCGGTCCAGCGCGAGCTGGTGATCGCCTGGGTCTGCGGCGCGCTCGGCTGCGCCTGCCTCGGCCGTCACCCGCGCGAGATGCTGCAGCTGGTCGTCGACTGGGCGCCGATGGTGATCGTCCTCGGCGCCTACGACATCACCCGCGGCGCCGCCGACAAGCTCGGCATCGGAATCCACGTCCACACGATGATCGACTTCGACAAGGCGGTCTTCTTCGGCCAGACGCCGACCGAATGGCTCCAGCACCACCTCTACGACCCGACCCGCCTGACCGCCTGGAACGTCTTCTTCACGCTCGTCTACACGAGCTACTTCATCACCCCGTTCGCCCTCGCCGGCTGGCTCTGGGCGCGCGACCGCCCCGCCTACATCCGCTTCGCCAAGCGCCTCGTCTCGCTGGCGATCGCGGGCGTCGTCACCTACATCCTCTTCCCGGCCGCCCCGCCCTGGATGGCCGCGCAGGAAGGCCTCCTGCACGACGTCCACCGGACCACCTCGGAAGGCTGGAAGATCATCGGCGTCGGCACCTCGATCCTCTTCTCCGAAGGGCAGGCCTCGGTCAACTTGGTCGCCGCGGTCCCCTCGCTGCACGCCGCCTTCACGCTGTTGGTGGCGCTGAACGTCTGGAACCTCATCCCGTGGCGCCGGGCGCGGCCGCTGGTGCTGCTCTATCCGGCGGCGATGGGGCTGACCCTGATGGCGACCGGCGAGCACTATTTCTTCGACATCCTGCTCGGTTGGGTCTACGCTGGGGCGGTGATGGTCGCCTGGGCGGCCTGGGAACGGCGGCGCGCGGAGCGCTCGCGGCGCGTCGAGGGCGCCGAGGCAGAGGCCGAACCCGCCGGTGCCGGATAGCCGAATTCCTGCGGGATTTCCATAGTTTTTCTATATTGTCGGCATGTCTCCGTCCGCTCCTGATCGTGCTGAGGCGCTGGACCTCGTCGCGAACACGCTGCTCGGGCGCGCCGCCCGCCTCACCCGTCTCTTGATGCGTAGCGGCGCCCACAAACTGTCGCGGACCGAGGTCGGCGTCCTCTCGACCCTCTCCGAGGGCCCCCGCCGGATCACCGAACTCGCCCAGACCGAGGCGCTCGCCCAGCCCACCGTCACCCAGCTGATCGACAAGCTCGAGGGCCGCGGCCTGGTCGCCCGGACCCGCTCCGGCGAGGACGCCCGCGTGGTCCTGGTCGAGGTGACACCGGCCGGCACCGAGGTCTTCGAGGAGGTGCGCGGCGAGATCCGCGGGAACATGCGCGAGGCGCTCGCCGACCTTCCCGACGCCGAGCTGACAGAGCTGGTCCACGCTTCCCAGACCCTCGGCGCCCTGATCGAGACGCTGCTGCCGGCCCGCGACGCGTAGCCGGGCACCGCGAGGTGCCCTTCTGCGACGCTGGTCGGATGGCCTCCGACGTCCTCCAGCCGAGTCAGGGACTCGCCGCGTACCGGCGCGTGCTCGGGGCGCCGCGGGTGCGGCCGCTGGTCGTCTTCGGCCTCTTGGCGCGGATGCCGATCGGGATGGGGGCCGTCGCGCTGATCCTCTTCGTCCACGGCCAGACCGGCTCCTTCGGCGGCGCCGGGGTGGTCGCCGGCGCCTACACGATCGGCCTCGGCATCACCGGCCCGACCCTGGCGCGGGTGATCGACCGGCGCGGCTCGCGGCTCGTCATCGTCCCCGGCGCGCTCTTGGTGATGGCGGCGATGGTCGCGGTCGTGCTGCTGGGCGAGGCGGGCGCGGGGACGGTGCCGCTGGTGCTCGCGGGGTTCCTCGCCGGGGCCGGGTCGACGCCGATCGGCGGCATCCTGCGCCAGCGCTGGCCGGAGCTGGTCGACCCGGCGGAGCTGCCGACCGCCTACGCACTCGACGCGGTGATGATCGAGGTCGTCTTCGTCAGCGGCCCGCTGCTGGCGGGCATCCTGGCGGCGACCGCGGGCGCCGCCGAGGGCCTGATCGTCGCCGGCGTCCTCGGCATCGTCGGCTCGGTCGGCTTCGCCCGCCTCTCGACGGTGCGGCCGGGCGGCGACCCCGACGCCGAGCGCCATTGGCTCGGCGCCCTCGCCTCCCCGCACCTGCGCTTCCTCGTTCTCTCCAACCTGCCGCTGGCGGCCACTTTCGGCGTTCTCGACGTCACCCTGCCCGCCTTCGGCGCCCACCACGGCGCCACCGCGCTGGGCGGTCCGTTCGCGGCGGCGCTCGCGCTCGGCTCGGGCATCGGCGGCCTCGCCTTCGGGGCCCGGCCCGGGATCTTCGGCCCGCCGCGGCGCTCGCTGGTCGTGCTCGCCGTGCTCATGGTCTTCACCTGCCTGCCGCTCCCCGTGGCGACCTCGATCCCGGAGATGTTCGTCTTCGCCGCGCTGGCCGGCCTCACCATCGCCCCGCAGGTCACCGTCCGCAACCAGATCGTTCAGAACACCCTGGTCGCCGGCACCGCGACCGAGGCCTTCACCTGGCTGGCCCTGGCGATCACGGTCGGCGCCAGCATCGGCTCGGCGCTGGTCGGCCCGCTGGTCGAGGCGGCCGGCTGGCGCGCCGGGGCGCTCGTCGCCGTGGCCCTGCCCGCGGCCGCGGCGCTGGTGGTGTTCGTCCGTCGTGACCTGATCGAGTGACGCGTTGACAGCCGCGGGCGCGGCGGCGAGGATCGCTCCATGTCCGCGACCGTCGGCGTCGACTCCCCAGCCTCGCTCGGCTCCTCGTTCGCCGCCGCCCTGGCGCTGAAGGAATTCGACCGGATCCGCGAGCTGCTCCACCCGGAGATCGACTTCCGCGGCCTGACGCCGCGCCGCTTCTGGGAGGCGGAGGACCCCGAGACCGTGGTGAGCGGCGCGCTGCGCCAGTGGTTCGAGGACTCCGACGAGATCCTCGAGCTGCTGCACCTCGAAGCCGACGCTTTCGCCGACCGCGAGCGGGTCGGCTATCGCTTCCTCGTGCGCAACCCGGAAGGGCTCTTCGAAGTCGAGCAGCAGGCATATATGGGCGAGCGCGACGGGCGGATCGGCTGGATGCGCGTCCTCTGCTCCGGGTTCCGGCCGGTCGAGGGGGAGTGATGGCGCGGGTCGCTCCCGCCAACGAGGAGTCGACCGAGGCCTGGAGCGGGCCGCTCTTCGAGCGCTTCGTGCGCTTCCGTCCCTACGTCGCCGAAGGGTTGGGACAGCACAGCGAGGTGGCGATGGCGGCGCACCCGCCGGGCGCGGGCGACCGCGTCCTCGACATCGGCTGCGGCTTCGGCGACACCACGCGGCAACTCGCGGCGCTGGTCGGGGAGGAGGGCGAGGTGGTCGGCGTCGACGTGTCGGAGCCGTTCGTCGACCTGGCGAGCGAGGAGGCGACGGAGGCGGGCCTCGCCAACGTCAGCTACCGCGTCGGCGACGTGCAGATCGCCGATCTCGGTGGGCCATTCGACTACGTCTTCTCGCGGATGGGGGTGATGTTCTTCGCCAACCCGGTGCAGGCGCTGCGCAACGTGCGCGGGGCGATGCGGCCGGGCGGGCGGGCCTGCTTCGTCGTCTGGCGGCGCAAGCTCGACAACGGCTGGGTCCACGAGGCCGAGCAGGTGGTCGAGCGTTATCTCGAGCACCCGGAGGAGACCGAGGAGCCGACCTGCGGCCCGGGCCCGTTCTCGATGGCCGACGCCGACGTGGTCTCCGAGCAACTGACGATCGCCGGCTTCGAGTCGATCGAGCTGCGCCGCAGCGATCTGCCGATTCGCATGGGAGCCGACCTCGACGGTGCCGTCGACCTGGTGATGGCGATCGGCCCGGCGGGTGAGGTGCTGCGCCTCTGGGGCGACCGGGCCGACGAGATCCGCCCGACGATCACCGCCGAGATCCGCGCCGTGCTGGAGCGCTTCGAGACCGACGAAGGCATCCTCGCCCCGTCCTCGACCTGGATCATCTCCGCCCTCGCCCCGACCCCAAGCCCGCGGTCGTCCTAACGTCCGCTTCCCCTCCCGCGGTCGACCTAAGGTCCGGTAGGCGGACGTAGGGTCGACCGCGCTGGCGGTGGCGGACGAAAGGTCGACCGCGCCGGCGGTGGCGGACGGAGGGCCGACCGCGCTAGGCGGCGTCGCGGTTGGCGCCGGCCAGCTCGTAGGCGGCGCGCAGGCCGTCGCCGAAGGCGCGGACCGCGTTCAGCTCGCTCGGGTTCAGGGCGCCGCCGACGACCCGGTGCGGCACCTCCAGCCGCTCCAGCAGCGGCCGCAGCTCGTCCCGACGCTCCTGGCCGGCGGCGATGACGACCCGCTCGGCGGCGATCAGCTCGACGCTCCCGTCCTCGAGCTGGATCTCGATCCCTTGCGGCGTGATCTGGCGGTAGCTCAGTCCGGTGCGCGTCTGGACCCCGGCGTGTTTGAGCGCGTCGAGCCAGACCCAGCGCGTGGTGCGGCCGATGCCAGTGCCGACGCGCCCCGAGCGGCGCATCAGCGTCACATTCGCCCCATTGGTCAGGCCTTTGCTGTGGTGAGAACGTGGCTCTATAGGCGACTTTCTCACCACACCCGGCGGCGTGACTCGGTAGCGGTCGAAGAACTCGGTCGCGTCGCTCGACTCATGCGTCAAAAGGTGCGCCAAGTCGACACCGATGCCGCCCGCGCCGACGATCGCCACGGTCTTCGCGTCCCCGAGGCCCGACTCGAAGGCCTCGGCGTAGTCGACGACGTGCGGGAGGGACGCACCGGGGATGTCGACCGTACGCGGGTGGACGCCGGTGGCGAGGACGACGCCGTCGCAGTCGGCGATCACGTCGGCGTCGTCCTCGTCGACCTCGTGGCCGAGGTGGAGGTGGACGCCGAGGCGCTTGAGCTCGGATTCGAAGTACTCGATCGTCGCCCCGTAGTCCTCCTTGCCCGGAACCTGACGCGCCCAACGGAATTGCCCGCCGAGCTCGTCTCGCGCCTCATATAGCCGGACCTCGGCACCAAGCGCCGCGAGTGCCCGCGCGGCCTCGAGCCCCGCGGGCCCGCCACCGATCACGGCAAATCGCCCCGCGTGCGCGCCCACCCGCGATGGTCCGCCCACTCCCGGCGCCCGCCCGGTGCGTTCGCACTTCTCCGCGCTATTCGCGGCTTTCTGCGAACTCGACGGGGTTGGGGATGGGGTCGAGGCGGTGGGGGACGGGGACTCGGCGGTTGGGACGGGGAAGTCGACCTCGTAACCGGACCGCGGATTCACCAAACACGACACATGCTCGCCGACGATCGACCGGTCGATGCACGCCTGATCGCAACTGATGCAGACGTTCACCGCCCCACCCGTCCGGCCCTTCTCCACGATCCGAGGATCCGCCAAGAACGGCCGCGACATCGAAACCAGATCGACGCCCCCGGCCGCAAGGATCTTCTCCGCGTCCCGCAACCGATTGATCCTGTTCCCAGCGATCACCGGCACCGCCGCCATAGCCGCCGTAGTGGCGGCGGTGCCGGTGATCGAGGTCTTAAGT